>Ga0105164_10000316_pt1 | contig 36025 bp, 31 predicted proteins | sample VDWuncwatermetaG_FD_89674 | JGI IMG/M metagenome (GOLD analysis project Ga0105164, IMG submission 89674) | Wastewater microbial communities from Netherlands to study Microbial Dark Matter (Phase II) - VDW unchlorinated drinking water | ecosystem: Environmental > Aquatic > Freshwater > Drinking...
CCTGCTTAACGAGGGCTTCCTGGAAGTACAATAAAGCCGTCGTCTTGAGCACTTCCTCCGCGGTCACGGGCCGCTGCTCTTCGCTGAGCATTGTGTTGTTTTTCACTTTCCTCACCTCCTTCCCCCCATAAAATAAAAAACCACCGAGTCTTTGCAGAGTCGGTGGTTTTGAATTTCCGGTCGAACTTATTTAATCAACGCTTCAAAACACACCTTCCCCGGCACGCTTTCTCCACGCGGGAGAAAGCATAATGCAGGTGACGTAGTGTTTTTGAAACGTTTGGTTCATAACTTTAAAAGCTTAGCACATATGGCCTAAGATGTCAAATATGGTGGAGGTGCCGGGGATCGAACCCGGGTCCTTGAGTCTCAAAGTATAAGTATCTACATGCGTAGTTTGTCTTTTAAGTCTCGTCCCTCATGCTCCGGCAAACAGGATCATTTTGGGACCAGCCTTCGAAGATCTTGCCGTAACCATGAAGGCGGACGGTTACAGCCAGCCTGCTGTCGACCGTTTATCCTAATAGCAGGCGTTTCAGGTAAACGGGCTTAGCGCAGGGCTAAGACTGGCGGCATCATGGTTGCCACCGGCAGAGCCGGGACAAATCCGCGAGGAGCAGGGCTCGTCGCGAATTGCGCCATGACACCATTGAACGTTAACTTTTTGTTAGCGTTTGATGTTTGCTTGGATTATTAACGGGGCCGACCAAGCTTCCCCGGCATGCCGCCTATACCCGAGCGACACAAGTCGAGACCAATCACCCCCATATAGAAAAGAACATAACAACGTTTGGGATATAATTATATTATACCCGCAATGGGCCAAAATGCAAATTATTGCGAGGGGCGGGTGAGGAATTTATACTTAGGGCTGTTGGTGGTGAAATACTGCGGGTACAGGGCCTCGATGAAGCTGTACCGGCGGTTGAGCGGGTCGTTCCACCGGCGCAGTTCGGTATAAACATAGTTGCCGGGGTAGCGGGCGTCGACATAAAAGGAAAAACCTGGCTCCTGCCCATGCTCCTTGATGAGCATATCGATGGTCCTGACCAGGACCAGGATATCATTGTTGCCGCGGGCTTGCTCTTCATTGGCGGCATACAGTTTGCCCGCATTATAAAGCATCAGCCCCGCGGTAAACACGCACAGCAGGCGCTTGCGCCATATTCCCGTCGAAGACCAATCGACCCAGGCATACAGGCCGGCCAGCAGGAACACCCAGAACATGTACATGTAGTACGTATTGACCCTCAACACATCCCACATGATGATCCGGCTTCCCCTGCCTGCGGCAATAAGACCGGCAAAGGTCAATACCAGGATGAGCGCCAGGCCGGCCAGGACCCTCGGAGGGGAAAACGGCACCTGTTTGTTCTTGAATATGCATACGCCGTACGTGCCCGCGGCGGCCAAGGCCAGCAATGTGGGCCATTGCGTCACGTGCACGAATTTGATCAAATGCGTTTCATTGGGCGCGATCATATTGCGCGCGCCCAGCACCCATTCCAGTTCGCCGGGGAACAGGCCGGCGTAAAACCAGGCGCCCATGGCATAGAACCAATTCCCTATCGCCTGCACGGGGCCGGTGGCAAAAGCTGTCGGCAGGCTCTGGGTGAAGGTGAACGGGTGCATCCGGGCATTGAGCAAACTGGCCGCCGCGTACAACAGCGGCACCAGAACCAGGCAAAAGCTCCACCATCGCTGCTGCGGCTTCAAGCACCACAAGACTATGGCCATGGCCAGGGCAATGACATTAGCCAGCTCATAAGTGAACGCGGCAATGACCAGCCATAGGAACAAAACCGCATAGTCTTTGGGGCGATCCTTTTGTCCGTTGAGAATAAGGTAACAGCGGCGCAGGGCCGCCAGGATACAGATCACAAAGAGCATGTAGCTGTTGATGTGGTGCCAGACCACCATTTCCATGTTGACGAACAGCACAGAGAAAAAAGCCGTGAAGAGAACCGCGGGCCAGCCGGTGTGGATAGCCAGGAGCAGGCGCAGCAAAGACCAAAGCACACCCAAATGCAGCAGGATGCCGGCGGCCTGCCAAAGCAGGAAATTATAGCCGAAGAAATATCTTTCACTGCCCAGCCAGAAGTAAACCACAGGCCGGAACAGGATCTCATCGCCGGGGTTGAAGGCGCGGTGGCGGTTTAAGTCCATGCTCCCCACCGTCAGGTCCCACCAGGTTTTCTTGCCGGCGACCTCGCTTAGGTACATAATTTGGTCGGCGCGCGGCACGTGCATGAACGAAGGCGAATAGGCGAGCAAAACAAAAAAGGCAATGGCCGCGAAGGCGATCGCTTTCATTTCTTCCTTGTTTTGATGGCGCGGTCTATTTCCCGCTGGACATCGCGCTTTTTGATGTCCTCGCGCTGGTCGTAAAGTTTTTTGCCGCGGCCCAGGGCGATCTCGACCTTTACGAACCCGCGGTTATTGAAATAAAGCTTGGTGGGTACCAGTGTCAGGCCTTTACGCGCCAGGGTCCCGGCCAGGCGCTCGATCTCGCGGGCGTGCATGAGCAGTTTGCGCGGACGGTCCACCGCCGTGTTGTTGTAGCTGGCCTGCTCGTAGGGATTGATGTGCAGGTTGTATAAGAACAACTCCCCTTTTTCCAAATGGGCGAAGCTGTCGGTGAAGCTGACTCCCCCGGCGCGGATGGACTTGACCTCGGGTCCGGTCAAGGCGATGCCGCATTCCCACTTGTCCGTCAGGTGGAAATTGTGATAGGCCTTTTTATTGGTGGCGATGGTCTTGCCCATATCAATGCACCCAGTGGCCGTAGATCCCTAAAAAGACCGGTACCGTGACCAAACACAATACATGCGTAAAGAAAATGCTCTGGTTGATGAAGTCCTGATTTGAAGTGCCATAATGGCGGCCGATGATCGACAGCGTGATCGCCGTGGGCATGCATGCCTGCACCATGACCACAAAGCTCATGATGGGGTCCAAGCGCAGGAAGGCCAGGGCGACCAAAGCGCACACCGGTAAAGCCACCAGTTTAAGCCCGACCACAGCACCGAGCTTGCGCGCATCGATGGAAGTGAATTTGGTCATGGCCAAATTGCCGCCGATGACCAGCATGGCCAGGGCCATGGCCGAGTCCCCAATGAGCTTGACCGGTTTCATCAGCACCGGCGGGACCGCGGCATTGCCGAACAGCAAAACGAACACGATGGCCGCCGCCATGCTGCACAGCGGCGGGTTGATCATGTTCTTGAGTTCCATGTGCGGGGACTGCTTACGGGTCATCAGCCACACGCCCAGCGACCACAGGCACAGGTCAAAACCGATGATGGAAATAATGACCGCCGCATACACCTTGCCGCTGGCATCCTCTAAAGGCAGGGTCATGGCCAAAAGCAAAGGAATGAACCCCGCGTTGTGCAAAGACGACGCGGCCAACACCTCGTCCTTGAGCGGCTTGCGCATCGCCAAAAAGGCCAGCGCCGTCAGGCTCAAGCCGGTCAGGGTCAGGGCGATGTTGATCAGCGGATACCCCCACCAGAAACTCATGCGAAGGGGCTCGAAGTTATGGGTGATCTGGTAAAAGATAAAGAAAGGGAAGGTGACATTGACGCTTAAAAAGGACAAAAGCTTCAAGCCGCTTTGGTCCACCGGGCCTTTGCGCACCAGGAAGTACCCTACCGCGCCCACGGCAAAGATCTGGGCAATGGCAATGACCGAACTCTGGAAGGAAATGACGAACATATGGGGCAATTATAGCAAATGGCCCCGTATTTGGGCATGCTTTTATTTGGTAGTGATAAAGTTTGAATGCTTTAATAACCCTCTATGCTTGAGCGGTAAGGTGGAAGTGGTTAGCTATTGACAGGTGGGTAGTAGTTCGTATAATCTTCAATCTGAGGTTGCGCCCTAAAGCATTTAGTTCTATACTTTAATTGGGCTCTGATGTCCGAAACGCCTACCGTCTATGGAAGGCTTATATATTAGGACGCAGAGCCCGTTTCATTTTGTAAAGTTCCATTGGTAATATTTGATTTTCTTACCAAACTCTACTTCCGCTACTGATCTAACAGCTTCCTTTAACGGATGTCTATTCCCAGTTTCTTTATTATTGATTGCACCTATTATTAAATCCGTCAATTGCATAATATCATCTTGCTTAGAATCTATGGCTTGCAGCTGTCTTATGATTGTTTTTGGTGGCTGTGTATTATTGTTTATACTATCTTTGACGTAAACAATAAAATTATCTCTAACGGATCTTGACTTCTCGTCGCTGTAAACCACTGCGTTGTGTTCTTGACGGGTAAAAATTCTCAGGGTTTCCTTAGTAAAAAAGTTATAAGCTATGTATCTAGCCGTTTTGGGGTGGGTTCCAAAGTAACTTAAATCAACTTTACTATTATCAAAAGTATATCCCCTAAACCGTATAGATTCTTTCATGGTTTCCTGTAGCACATCGCAACAAAATCCACATGCTTTAGGATTTGAAATATTGGTAAAATGCATCTCTTCTTTAAACTGATGCTTTGTGCGTAATTGATTGATCTTACGGTATAACGACCCTCTGTCTTTAACAAATAAAAGCCCTACAATAAAGATACCGTCTGTACCAACGACTCCGCTTTCATCGTGGTATATAAAACAGTTTTGTTGAGGTATTTTAGGTATTGACAACGGAGTATATCCTGTTATATTACTGCTGTGCCTAAACGCTCAAGCAAACCGAAGCCAGACGAAAATCAAATAGCCGCTTTTATAAAAGACCAGACTATTGATGAGCAAAAGCCAAAGAAGAATCCGGCGGCTGTTGCTTTGGGTCGTCTTGGAGGTCTTAAAGGTGGCCCAAGCAGGGCAGCAAAGTTAAGCAAAGAAAAACTCAGCAAAATAGGGAAAGTCGGGGCTAAGGCCAGGTGGAAGAACCACAAGAAAGTAAAGTAATTTACTTCTTGAGTCCGTACCACTCTTTTAAACCCCATTCCTTATTAACCTTCACAATATCTCCAGCATCTTTTTGACGATAAAGCATTGTATGTGTAGTCTTGTAAAAGTTTGATGATCTGGATGTAAAACCACCTTTCAATAAAGCGTCAGCAATATCTTTAAGAGGTGCGGGACGCTTAACAATAGTCAGGTATTTCTTAATTGCTTTAATTATATCTAAACCGAAAAATGCATCATTCGGGATAGATTCAGCAGAGATGACAGGAGCACTAGAAACGCTGGAAAGGCCAGAAGAAGGTAATTCAGAAATATTCTGAATCATTTTGAAATTAGAAATCATATCTTCTATTACCTTTTTCTTGGCTTCTAGGTCGGCAATGAGCAGATTGTAGTCAAACTTGGTTGTCTTTTGCATAGTTGATTTCTCCCTGTATCTATGCTATGCTAGCATAGATTTGTAAGGCGGGGGAGCTTTCGCCCCCCCACCTTATCGGCTTTTAGAGTGTGTGTAACCACACTCATGGTGGCACAATAATTACCACCAGTATTACAAGGGTCATTTTGACCCTCCCTTCTACGCCCTCGTGATCGGCACAATTACCAGTCACGAGGGTGCTTCTTTAAAACTTCATAAATTATAACAAGAGTTTCTGGAATTACAAGAGAATTCTACAGGGTGAGGACTTTTTCCTCAAAGTTATATTCTTGTTGACAATGCCTGACCGCTTAGGTATAATTACCCTTAGAAAGTGAGGGTAAGGAAATGAACCAATTAACTAAAGAAAAACGCAAACAAATTGTCGCTTCGCTCGTCGAGGGCAACTCTATCAGGGCCACCGCTCGCATGACGGGGGTGTCTAACCCCACCATCTTGAAATTGCTCTGCGATCTTGGGGCGGCCTGTACGAAATATCAGGATGCCGCCTTTAGGAACCTTTCCTGTAAGCGTATTCAATGTGATGAAATCTGGTCATTTTGCTATGCAAAGGAAAAGAACGTCCCTAAAAAGAAGAAAGGCAAATTCGGCTATGGCGACGTTTGGACGTGGACGGCCTTATGTGCGGATACGAAGCTTGTCCCCTCTTGGTATATCGGCTACAGGGATTTGAAGAGTGCAAAGCTATTCTTGAGTGATCTGGCAGGGCGCTTGGCTAACCGCGTCCAATTGACCACAGACGGCCACAGGGCCTATTTAGAGGCCGTAGAAACGGTCTTTGGGGCTGACATTGACTACGCACAGATTATTAAGATATACGGCTTGGAAGAAAATAGAAAGGCCGAAATCCGCTATAGCCAGGGAGTGTGCATTGGGGCGGAACAAAAGAAGATCAACGGCAAACCCGAAAGCCGCCATGTTTCTACCAGCTTTGTTGAGCGTCAAAACCTGACTATGCGTATGTCTATGCGCCGTTTTACTCGCCTGACCAATGCTTTCTCCAAAAAGATAGATAATTTGGCGTGTGCGGTGGCCCTCCACTTCATGTATTACAATTTCTGCCGTATCCACCTGTCTTTGAGGGTTACTCCTGCTATGGCGGCTGGAATTACGACCAAATTATGGGAAATTGATGACATTGTGGGGCTTTTGGACGGCTCGACGGAGAAAAAAATTTAGATTTCAAACTTTATCACTGCCTTTTATTTGCAATAGTTGACAGGCGGTTTGGTTGCGGTTATACTGAAAGACTGCTTTTTGGAAATAATTGCCGGGGTGGCGGAATTGGTATACGCGTACGTCTCAGAAGCGTATGGCGAAAGCCTTGAGAGTTCAAATCTCTCCTCCGGCACCATTTATATAAGTCATAGTCAGGAGCCTGGTTTATGTCCGATGAAGCAAACGTTAAGAAGCCCCCTGTTATCGATGATATTGAGCTTAAGGAATGGCTGGCGTCTTTGGACTATGTCCTGTCCAACGGCACCCCGGAAAAGGTCCTTTTTATCCTCCAGCAGCTTCAGATCCGGGCCCAGGAAAGCGGCGTAACCCTTCCTTTCACCTACAATACCCCTTACATAAACACCATTTCCCGGGAAAAGCAGCCTTCCTACCCCGGCAACCGCGACCTGGAGCGCCGGATCAAATCCATTGTGCGCTGGAACGCCATGGCCATGGTGGTCCGCGCAAACAAGCTCGCTGATGGGGTCGGGGGCCATATCTCCACTTTTGCCTCATCTGCTAACCTTTATGAGGTCGGTTTCAACCACTTTTTCCGTGCCGCCACAGACAGCGGCAGCGGGGACCTGGTCTATTTCCAGGGCCATGCCTCCCCCGGTATGTACGCCCGTGCCTTTGTGGAAGGTCGCCTGAGTGAGGCCAAATTGACCAATTTTCGCCGCGAACTGGCTCCCGGTGGAGGACTTTCTTCTTACCCCCACCCCTGGCTGATGCCCAGTTTCTGGCAATTCCCAACCGTTTCAATGGGTTTGGCGCCTCTCATGGCCATTTACCAGGCCCGGTTCAACCGTTACCTGGAAGACCGCGGGCTAAAACCCAAGGACGAGTACAAGGTTTGGGCCTTTTTAGGGGACGGCGAATGCGACGAACCGGAATCGCTGGGCGCTTTGACCATGGCCTCCCGCGAAAAGCTGGATAACCTTATTTTTGTCATCAATTGCAACCTGCAGCGTTTGGACGGGCCGGTGCGCGGCAACGGCAAGATCATCCAGGAACTGGAAGCTTTGTTCCGCGGCGCCGGCTGGAATGTTATTAAGGTGGTCTGGGGCAGCGAGTGGGACAATCTGCTGGCCAATGACACCGAGGGCTTACTGGCCCGGCGCATGGGGGAAGCGGTGGACGGCGAATACCAGAAATATTCCGTTGCCACCGGCGCTTATGTGCGCGAGAAATTCTTTGGCGTTGACCCGCGTTTGCTGGAGATGGTCGCCAACATGTCCGATGATGATATCCAGAAAATGAAACGCGGCGGCCATGACCCGGAGAAAGTTTATACCGCGTACAAGGCCGCGATGGAATACAAGGGGGCGCCCACCGTCATCCTCGCCAAGACCATCAAGGGTTACGGCCTGGGCGAAAGCGGCGAAGGCAAGAACATCACGCACCAGCAGAAAAAACTCAACGAGCAGGAATTGAAGGAATTCCGCACGCGTTTCAATATTCCCCTCTCCGATACGGAAGTGGTCAAGGCGCCCTTTTACCGCCCGGCGGAAGATTCACCGGAAATGCAATACCTGCGCGAACGCCGCAAGGCATTGGGCGGTTCTTTGCCGGCGCGGCGCACCACCATGGCCCCCTTTAAGACCCCGTCGGAAGAACTGTTCGAGGAATTTTATAAGGGCACCGAAGGCCGGGCGGTCTCGACCACCATGGCCTATGTGCGCGTGCTGTCCAAACTCCTGCGCGATCCCGTGATCGGCAAATTCATCGTCCCCATCATTCCCGATGAGGCGCGCACCTTCGGCATGGAAGGCCTGTTCCGCCAGGTCGGCATCTATTCCCATGTCGGGCAATTGTATGAACCCGTCGATTCCGACAGCCTGATGTATTACAAGGAAGCCAAGGACGGCCAGATCCTGGAAGAGGGCATCAACGAGGCCGGTTCCATTTCCTCCTTCATCGCCGCCGGCACCGCCTACGCCAACCACCAGATCAATACCATTCCCTTTTACACCTATTACTCCATGTTCGGGCCCCAGCGCGTCGGGGACCTGGTCTGGGCCGCCGGTGACTTGCGCTGCAAAGGGTTCCTGGTCGGCGCGACCTCCGGCCGCACCACGCTCAACGGCGAAGGCCTCCAGCACCAGGACGGCCATACGCACCTGTTGACCTCGACGGTGCCGAACCTGGTCTCCTATGACCCGGCCTTTGCCTATGAGATCGCGGTCATCATCCGCGACGGCATGTACCGCATGTATGAAAAAGGCGAGAGCATTTTCTACTACTTAAGCGTCGGCAATGAGAATTACGCCATGCCGCCCATGCCGGAAGGCGCCAAGGAAGGCATACTCAAAGGCCTGTACCGCTTCAGCACATCAGCCAGGAACTCCCAGCTCAAGGCCCACTTGCTCGGTTCCGGGGCCATCATGAACCAGGTGCTGGAAGCGCAGAAGATCCTGGAAGAAAAATACAATGTGTCGGCCGATGTCTGGTCCGTGACCAGTTACAATGAATTGCGCCGCGAGGCCCTGCATGCCGAGCGCGAGAATTTGCTCAATGCCAAGGCCATCAAAACCCCGTATGTCACCCACCTGCTGGAAAAAGAGGCCGGGGTGTTCGTGGCCGCTTCCGATTACATGAAGGCCCTGCCGGATTCGATCCGCAAATGGATGCCCGGCCCGTACACGGTGCTCGGCACCGACGGGTTCGGCCGCAGTGAAAGCCGCGAGGCCCTGCGCGATTTCTTCGAAGTCGACGCCAAACACATTGTCTGGGCGACATTGGTGACCTTGAAGCTCGGCGCGGACGTGCTGGCCAAGGCCCAGGCGGAGCTGAAGATCGACCCCAAGAAATTAAATCCCATGGTGTCATGATATGGAACTGAAACTGCCCGCTCTCGGCGAGAATATCACGCAAGGTACCGTCACCAAGGTGCTGGTCAAGTCCGGTGACAGCATCAGCAAGGGCCAAAGCATCCTTGAGCTGGAAACCGACAAGGCCGTGCTGGAAGTGCCTTCGCCCGAAGCGGGCGTGGTCAGCGCTGTGCTGGTCAAAGCCGGTGACGTGGTCAAAGTCGGCTCACCCGTGTTCCGGTTAGGCGGCACCGCCGCGGCCGCTCCTGCCACCCCCAAGAAAGAATCTCCGAAAGCCGCTCCTGCCGCCGCGCCTGTACAGGCCGCGGTCCCGGCTCCGGCGGCCCCCGCAACGCCCGCGCATATGCCGGTGCGCGCCAATGTCTCAGCCGCCCCGTCGGTGCGCTTATTCGCCCGCGAGATCGGCATCGACATCGGCCAGGTGCCCGGTTCCGGGACCGGCGGACGCATTTCCGTCGAAGACGTCAAGAAATACGCCAAAGCTTTGAACACATCCCGGCCTGCCGGCGGCGGTGGCGGTATCGCTCCGCAGCCCTTGCCTGACTTTAGCAAATGGGGCACTGTCCGGCGCGAGGCCATGAATAATGTGCGCCGCAAGACCGCGGAACATCTCTCCTACGCTTGGGCCACCATCCCCCATGTGACGCAATTCGAAAAAGCCGATATCACGGAGCTGGACAAAGTGCGCCGGCGCTTCTCGGATGATAAACGCAAGCTGTCCATCACGCCTTTTATCATCAAGGTCATTGCCGCGGGGCTCAAGAAATTCCCGCAATTCAATACCAGCGTCGACATGGCCACCAATGAGATCATTTATAAAGATTACGTCAATGTCGGGGTGGCGGTGGACACCGACCGGGGCCTAATCGTACCGGTACTCAAGAACGTCGATAAAATGAGCATCATGCAGATCTCCGATGAGCTGGTGGCCATTGCCGAGCGCGCCCGCGGCCGCAAGACCACCATCGAAGAGATGAGCGGCGGCTGCTTCACCATTTCCAATCTGGGCGGCATCGGCGGCACCTTTTTTACGCCCATCATCAATTCGCCGGAAACGGCCATCCTGGGTGTTTCCCGCGGGGTCGTGGAGCATGTCCACACCGAGGGGCATTTCGCCGCGCGGCTCATGCTTCCCCTGTCTTTATCGTACGACCACCGCGTCATTGACGGCGCGGACGGCGCGCGGTTCATCCGCTTTGTGGCGGAGGCCCTGCATCAGCCGTTCGTATTGGATCTTCAAAAATAAAGGTACTATGTCCCAATCTGTGCAACTAGTCGTCATCGGCGCCGGTCCCGGCGGTTACGCGGCCGCTTTCGGCGCGTCCGACATGGGCATGGATGTCGCGCTCATCGACAAAGAACCCAATCCCGGCGGTGTCTGCACCTGGCGCGGCTGCATCCCGTCCAAAGCGTTCCTGCACGCGGCCAAGGTCATCTCCGAAGCCAAACACGCCAGCGCCTTTGGCATCGAATACAATACCCCCAAGATCGACGTCAATAAATTGCGCGACTGGAAGAAAAGCGTGGTCAACAAATTGACCGGCGGCCTGGGCCAATTGACCAAGGCGCGCAAGATCAAATACGTCCAGGGCGAAGCGACCTTTGTTAATTCCAATACGATCTCCGTCAAGAAAGCCGACGGCGGCAGCGAACAATTGACCTTCCAGAAAGCCATTATCGCCACCGGTTCCCGGCCGTCGGTCATCCCCAATCTGCCCAGATCCAAACATATCTGGGATTCGACGGACGCATTGGAAATGGAAGCGGTGCCGCAGACCCTGCTGGTCGTTGGCGGCGGGTATATCGGCATGGAATTGGGTACGGTCTATTATGAACTGGGCAGTAAGGTTTCCGTCGTGGAAATGATGCCGGGACTTTTGCCCGGCGCGGACAAGGACCTCTCGGATGTGCTTTATAAGCGCGTCAAAGGCATGTTCACCAAGATCATGCTGGAGACCAAGGTCGTGAAAATGGAAGAAACGCCCAAGGGCATCACGGTCACTTTCGCGGGCAAGGACGGGAAAGAATTTAAGGAAGAATACAGCAAGGTCCTGGTGTCGGTGGGCCGCAAACCCAATTCCGAAAATTTAGGCCTGGAAAAAACCAAGGTCAGGGTCAATGCCCGCGGGTTCATCGAGGTCAATGACCAGCGCCGCAGCGCGGATGAGAACATTTACGCCATCGGCGACGTGGCCGGCGATCCCATGCTGGCCCACAAAGCTTCGCACGAAGGCCACCTGGCCATTGAGGCCATTGCCGGCAAGAAAGTGGCCTGGGAACCGCAGGCCATTCCCGCGGTCGTGTTCACCGACCCGGAGATCGCCTGGTGCGGCCTGACCGAGCTGGATGCCCAGAAACAGGGCAAAGAAGTGCATGTGGTCAAATTCCCCTGGGGCGCATCCGGCCGCGCGCTGACCCTGGACCGCCAGGACGGCCTGACCAAGCTCATCATCGATCCCAAGACCGAACGCATTTTAGGGGTGGGCATCGTGGGGGTCGGGGCCGGTGAAATGATCTCCGAAGGCGTCCTCGCCGTTGAAATGGGGTCTGTGGCCAAAGACCTCAAACTCACCATCCATCCCCATCCCACGCTCTCCGAAACCATCATGGAAACCGCCGAGAGTTTCTTCGGGCAGAGCACGCACATCTACAAACCTAAGAAGTAGTATTGAAGACCGGCAGGGTTGAAGCGGGTTTGATCTCGAGGATGACCGGCACAAAACCTTCGATGCTGTTCAATCTTTGCAGGTCCTGCTGGGCCAGCGGCAGGGGAACGCCCTTCTTATCGCGTTTGATCTGCAAGTCCAGGTTCGCGGAATTAAGGTCGATACCGCCGGGCGTTGCCAACTGGGCCTGGTCGCCCACCGACGCATCTTTGAACCCTATGCGCTGTACGTCCTGGGGTTTGAGTAAAAGCCGGACGCCGTCCATCACATGACCTTTACCTGTAATTCTCAAGAGCCGGTGCTGCCCTGCTAGCCTGCGGTTCTTCGGGAAGAGGGTGAATTTGCCGTTATCGACAATAAATGTCACGGTGTACGGATCGAAATCCGCCTCCTTGCCTCCCGCGCTGCGCCACAACTGGTAATCCTCTAATACCAGGTCATTGGCGGCGAGCCATTCCAATAACTTGTCCGGCGTGACGGCGAACAACTGTTCCGCAGCCGCCTTGGATTTCTCGGTTCTCCCGGTCCGGGGCGGCTTTTTCTGCCTGGCCGAGGGAGCCTGGGCCTCGGCAACCTTGACCAATGCATTCGTGGATACGCCCACCCATTTGCCGGATCTTTTATTGGCGAACAGATTGACCGCGTTGCCATCGATCACTATCTCGATCTTGATGGAATCTTCCACGGCCTCGCTGGGGATGACATTGACCGCATCCAAAACACCGGTCACGGAAGAACCCTTGAATTTGATATTCACCATTTTGCCGACTAACGGCAGGGCCTGCCCAAGCATCGGGAACGCCTCCAGCGCATGCTGGAGATCTTCGTTGGTCTGCGCGGTCATGGCTTTATCCCCTACCGGGTGTTTCCTGATGACCTCCTCGAACAAAGGCCTTGCTTTTGCTTCATCCAGGTCAGGAAATGCTCCATAGAGACTTCTGAATGTTTCCCCGGCCATATCCCGTATCTTTTGGTCGGACAGGGACCGCAAGTAATTGAGCACACTGCCGGATCCCATGCCTTTTAACAAATATTTTGCGATAACGCCGGCGGCCATCCGGTGGGCGATGGGACGGGAAAGATCATACTGGGCCGCGGCCAGGTCATTGAGGGCCATCTTGGGGTTGGCGCTGAAGACCAGTTGTTTCAAATAGGCCGCCACTTCATGCAGAGCGGCCCGGGGTATGGAAGTTTTATCATAATCCCCGCGATTGATGGCAGCGCGGACAAAGATGTGGACCACTTCGTGCCATATATATTCCTGGACTATTTCAGCCAGCACCGTCCTGTCGTCCTTATTGCCGAACATGTCGAGGCGGTCCAGGATCCCCGCTGTCCGGTCATCCAGGAACCTCCCGGCAAACCGCCGCATCCTCTCCAGGTTAATGACGACATTGTCCCCGTAGGCAAAACTCAGGTATTCTTTGAAGGAGGGGTGCCGCACGCCATCCTGGACAAAATAAATATTGATGTCTTTACCAGCAAAACGGAAGCGTTCTTTTTCGAATCTCGAGCCGGCCAGGAATATGGTTTCAACGAGACTTTCTGCCGGCAGATGGACCTCTTCGCCCTGAACATACGACGGCAGGGTCGCCGCTTCTCCCCCTAATATAGCGGTTGCCAGCAGCAACCTTTGCGCGATCTGGGACGCGGTCATGGCCCGGTCGGCCCTGGTACGACCCACGAGTTCCGCCAGAGGACGCCCGGACTCTTGCCCTTTGGCGACAACCCCCAGGGAAACGATATCAACGTACCCGGGGTCGACCAGCAGTTCCCTGTGGGAAGTCTGGCTGCCGGCTTTTTGGGTCCAGTACGCCGCTGCTGTCGCCATATTTCTCTCCGCGTAACGCCCATAGCCCATTTCCCGGGAAAACTCGTCGAGGGATTCAATGGCGTTCTTTATCAATATGGCGGACTTTTCCATGTCCGCCCATTTGACCGCGTAGCGTCTTGGCGGCAGAGGCCCTTTGAGCTTAAATGCCACTAAATGCACATCCCCGAACACTGTCGCATCCTCGATGCTTGAGGTCAAATAAACGGAATTCAACCGTGAGGGGTATTCGACCCCTTTTTCCGCCAGGAGCCGCCTGAACGTTTCGAGCAGCGTTTCATAGGTTTCCCCCATTGTTAACAGCCGGATGCCGTCCGCCGACATATTTTCCGAGGGTTGGAGGATCACCGCCGGAGGTACACGCTGCCCGGGCTTCACGTCGGGACGGAAGGATCCGTGAAAAGCCAAAACCGTCCTGCCTGCTTCCAATAAACGGTTCAATTCATCTTCATCGGCGACCTCATTGATCAATAGCATATCCGGCGCATCCAACATGCGGCGGATCTCGTCACCGGTGGTGGAAACGGTGACGCTCCCCAGCATTGAGTTGTCTTTTAATTTTATTTTCTCGGAGCCGATCCCTTCCTCCGTCCTTCTGGCAGGAACAGTGAATGTCCGGCCGTATTTGCCCATGAACTCATCAATGGCCGGCTGGAATGGCGCCAGGTCGGGAAGCGGGCCGAATTCGCTTTCGTATGTTTCCCGGGCCCGGCGACGAATTTCCTCGCCGGAGAGATCGCGCAGGAACAACAGGGCCTGCTGGGCGTAGCGGCGGCTCCTGAACTGTTCGAGGGCGGACTGCCTGGCCTGGGCCGGACTGCCGGACAACCGCGCGGCCAGATAATCGATGAATCCCAGCCGGGGCAGTAAATTTTCAAGGATGGCCGATACGGCGCCGGACATGATGAGGTCCTGGGCATCGAGCTGGGCCGCGATCAGCTCATTGAACAGCGCTTTCGGGAACCTGCTGAAGGCTATTTCCCCGGTATAGCCGGCGAACTCCTGCCTGACCCGGTAGGCGGTCAAGGTCCTGCCGCCGGTGATGCCGGGATTGGTAAAAAGATGGATGATCTCATGCTTCCAGGTCGCCTCGATGACCGCGCGGATAATGTCGGCGGTGCTTGCGTCGCCGAAAAGTTCCCGGCGGCTTAAGAACCCGGCTTGTTGCTCCCGTCCCAGGACGGTGCGGACATGCCGGCGCATGTTCTCCAGCGCGATGAACACATTATTGCCTTTGACAAAGGCCGGTTCGGTGTAGGTGAAGGTCATGCTCTCGATGATAAAGACGTTCACCGGCCTCCCTGCCACCGTGATCTGTTTTCTCTCCAACAGTTTTGAATGGGCCAGAATATCGAGGGCCTCTTGTTCTTCCTGGGCATCATCGACGATGAAGCCCTGCGCTACAGCGGGAGTGGCGGCGAGGGCCGCGGCTGCCACTGCCCTTCCCAAAATTCCCAGGACACCGCGGCGGTCCATGACATTGTCCAGGGCCACCATGGCCACATCCCCTTTGCCGCTGAAATCCTGCTCCCTCATGGCCGCGGACAATCGCGCCTGACTGACCTGTGCCCTGTCCATGATCTGGGCCACATTGTCTTCAAACCCGCCGGCGAAATATTTTCTGGGGACGACCTGTTTGGTGGCAGGGTCCAAGTCTTCTTTGATGTAGTTGTAAACGCCCTTTTTAAAGGCCGCTAAATACTTTTGATAGATCTCTTCATTGGCTTTGGGGTCCTGGTCAACGCCTTTGACCCTCGCTTTGTCCGCGTAAACTTTTCCTAACAGGGATTCTTTGAGGGCTTTCTTGTACCACGTGGCCAGGATCATGGCACTGTAGATCTGGCGCAGCATGGCAAAGTTCTTACCTTCATTGACCTCCCTCTCAAGTTCAGGGAGCAACACCTCACGGATGACTTGGGTGGAAGTTCTTGGGGGCGTGGCTCTCTTGTTGTTCTTATTGAGAGCCACGTAATCTTCCTCGAGCATCACTTTCAAATGACTTTGCATCACATAGGCGGTATTGCCGTTCTCGTACACCACGGCTTTGTCCGGGACGATCCAGACCTTGTTGAAGGTGTCGACGGGAATGTCGGTGGTGCCAAATTCTTTGGCCGCCCTGGCATAGACCTTGTCCCAAAAGGCTTTCCCTAAGCCGCTTTCGGGATACATCAGCGAGGAAGTGATCTGCTTTAAGAGATAATCCTGCGACAGAAGGTCGCGGCCCATTTCGGTCTTGCCGAAATTGTTCTCGATGATACGGTCCTTCTCATAGGGCGAAAGGTTGACCCACTGGTCTTTGTCGGGAACGGTCAGGGAGGCCAGGAAATATTTGACCAGCTTATTGTATTCGTCCTGTTTGTGGGCCTCATCCAGGTTTTCATCGCCTTTATGGACCAGGAAATCGAACTGCAGGGCATTGTCCGGATGGATGGTGATGCCTTTCAAATGGGCAGGTACAAAGGCAGGGCTTAAATTGACCATGGTCCCCGGCGCGGGCATGGCGGGAACAGCGATCTGTTCGGCCATGACTGGGGGCACATTCGGGCAGGAAAGGGCGAAAACGGCAATAAGCCCTATATGAATAGCTTTTCTTAGATTTAAATACATGGGGAAAGTATGCCCTATAAACTGGGCAACGTCAAGGCGGTGCCCGGCTTTATGCCGTGGCTGGCAACAAAGCCGGCATTGACTTCCAGCACGTAGCGGGCGCTCTGGCCGGGCTTATAAACGGGACAGTTCCCTGGTGTGCACGGAGGCAAATTTTCCTGCAGGTACACAACGCGGCCGGAGGCATCAAGCCACACGATGTCCAGGGCGAATTGCATGTCCTTCATCCAGAACCCGTAGGCGGCGTCGGAGGGGAAAACGAACAGCATGCCCCGGCCTTCATCCAACAATTCCCTTCCGGACAAACCCTCCTCCATGGCTTCCGCGGTATCGGCCACTTCCACCTCAACGCAGGCATTGCCGGCGCAGACCTGGGGACCCTGTTTGCATCCGCCCTGGACAGCGAGCGCAAAACAGAACAACAGGACAATAGGGGCTATCTTTAAAGATCGCGTCACTTCGGCTCTCCTGTCACGTTCAAGTAGTCCCGGAATTCCAGCTTGCCCTTGGCTTCGGCCTCGGCCCGGGCCATGCGCTCCGGGATGTACGGATGGGTGCGCCAGTAGCTCAAGGGCTGGCGCGGCTGTTTGTTCTGGTATTCCAGCAATCTCTCCAGCATGACGCGCATCTGCAAAGGGTCATACCCGGCTTTTTTCATGTATTTGATGCCCAACTGGTCGGCCTCGAATTCATCTGCGCGTGAATTGGCGAACAGCACCGAGTCGGCCGCCAAGCTTACCCCTACTGCGGCAGCCCCGCTACCGGACGCAATGGCCAGGCCTTGCAGGGCCAGCGCCCCGTAACTGCCCTGCATGCGTTTGATGGAATGTTTGGCCACCACGTGGGAAACTTCATGGGAGATGACCGCGGCCAGCTGGTCGTCATTGCCCATGAGCTCGATGAGCCCTTTGAATACGTACACATACCCGCCGGGCAAACTGAAGGCATTGACCTGGTTGTCCTTGTTGGCCTTGTCGTCCTTGTCGATGATGCGGATGATATAGACCAGGTCCTGCCGGTCGCAGACGTCCACGATCCTTTTGAGGATGCGCTCAGCGCGTTCATTGACATCGACGTCGGTATCGAACTTGTAGACCTTCTCGACTTCCAGCGCGACCGAGGCGCCGATGGACTTTTCTTTCTCATCGCCGAACATGAGGGTTTCCTGGCGGCCGGTGGCGGTGTTGAATTCCGTGGTACAGCCCGCGGCAAAGGCCAGGACGAACAGGACGCATAAAAACAGGTTTTGTTTCATAGGATGCGCACGCCGAACTTCTCCAGCAGGCGCGCCAGTTTGGCCATGGGCAGGCCGACGACATTGAAATAATCCCCTTCGATGCGGTGGATGAACAAGGCCCCCTTGCCTTCGATGTCAAAACCGCCGGCCTTGTCCAGCGGTGAAACGAATTTATGGTAACGGGTGATCGACTCGTCGGATAGCGGGGTCATGAACACCTTGGTCTTTTCATGGGCGACCAGTGTCCTGCCGGAATCCGTGTCGATGACCGCCACCCCGGAATAAACCCAGTGGGGGCTGGCCATCAGTTCTTTTAAATTCTTTCTGGCTTCCGCCAGGTCTTTGGGTTTCAGGACCAGGCGTTTGGCCGCCGAATAGACCACGGTGTCCGAACCGACGACGAGCGAGGACCTCACCCTGCCGGCCACTTCACGGGCTTTGAGCAGGGCATTGCGCCGCACCAGCCAGGCAACACCCTTGCGCAGGTCAATGGATTCTTTCGCCCTGCTGGGCTTGACCGTGAACGGCAGGCCTAAGATCTTCATCAACTTGCGCCGCTGGGGTGAAGCGGAAGCAAGGACGAGGCGCTTCATTTCAGGAATTCGCTGATGGTAAAGATGGGTTGCAGGGGCACATTGTATTTGGCCAGGGCCTCGGCCGCGCCTTCGCCGCGGTCGATGATACAAATGGCTTTCTTGATGCGGATGTTCATTTTCTGCAGCACTTCGATGGATTCCACAAAGGCCTTGCCGGTGGTGGCCACATCGTCGATGATGACCACCGCAGCGCCTTCCTTTAATAAGGGCCCCTCCACCTGCTGCTGTTTGCCGTGGGCTTTGGGCTGTTTGCGGATAATAAATGTGTTGATGGGGCGCCCCGTCTGGTGGCTTAAAGAAGCGATGGCCCCGACCATGGGATCGGCGCCGAGGGTCGGTCCCCCGATGGCGTCAATGGCGTCATTCTTGACCATATCCAACATGATCTTGGCCGTAAAATACGCGCCGGCAGGGCTCAAGGTCACCAAACGGGCATCGAGGTAAAAGTCGCTCTCTTTGCCGGAGGAGAGGATGAATTTGCCACGGGAAAATGCCTGGGCCTTTAAGATCTCGTAGAGTTTGGTTTTGTCGTCCATAAATTTGGTTTATTATACCAATTACTGTGCTAATATCAATCATGTTCGCCGACCTTGTCCAAGGCATCAGGGAGCTGGCCTTCCCGGATAATTGTTTCCTGTGCCGGGCCTTCCTCGACAGCGGCCATTGCCGCCAACTGTGCCCCTCATGCCTGCAGTCCGTGAAATCCAATATACCGCCCTTTTGCGCCCTGTGCTCACGCCATTTGCCCCATTACACCGACGATGGCTTGTGCGGCTCATGCCGCGGCCAACCGCGCCATTATGACCGGGCCTGGGGCTCCTGCCAGTACAATGAGCCCATGAGCCTCCTGCTGCATAGCTTTAAATACGGCGGAAGAACCTCTTTGCGCAGGACTTTCCTGGAACTTATGACCTCCTTTATCGACACGTACCATGTGCCGCTGGAGCAATTCGATGCGGTCTGCCCCATTGCCCTGCACCCGGTGCGCCTGCGCGAACGGGGGTTTAACCAGAGCGAACTGTTGAGCGAAGGCCTGTGCCGGCATTACGGCCTCACCCATAAACCGCACCTCCTGGTCCGCAAGCAAGCGACCCAAACGCAGGCCCTCCTCGACCAAAAACAACGCTGGACAAACCTGGAGGGTGCTTTTAGAATAAATCCTTCAGAAATTCCCGGCGACAAGTCCATCCTGCTCGTCGACGATCTTTTGACCACCGGCGCGACCGCCGATGCCGCGGCCGCTTCCCTTAAAGAGGCCGGCGCCGCGTATGTCGGCGTGCTGACTTTGGCCATCACGAATTGAACTATGCGGATACTGCGCAATTACATCCTGCTCGAGTGCCTCCTGCCCTTCTTTATCGCCATCAGCGTCCTGACCAGCGTCTTTTTGCTGGGATATTTGCCCCAGCTGGCCAACCGCGTCATCAATAAAGGCATGTCCCTGGCCGCGGTGGGCAAAATGTTCCTTTATTATATCCCCATTTTGCTGGGTTACACCCTGCCCATTGCCTGCCTGGTGACCGTTTTGCTGACCTTCGGGCGCATGTCGGCGGAGAATGAGATCCTGGCCATGCGCGCCAGCGGCATTTACATCCGCAAGCTGCTGATGCCCGTGGTCATGATGGGCATCGTGTTGAGCATGGTCGTGCACATCTTGAATGACCGCATCATCCCCAAGGCTTATGACGCGCAATCGCGCATCGTGCAGGAAACCGGGTCCCAGAACCCCACCGCCATGCTGGAAGCGGGCAGCTTCATCAATGCCTTCGACAAATACATCATCTTCATTTACCGCATCGACAATGGCCGGCTCTACGGCGTGCGCATCTACCAGCCGCGGCCCGGCAAGCCCACGCGCACCATCATCGCCCAGGAGGGCGAATTCGTCAAAGTCCCGGGCCAGGACAAGCTCATGCTCAAGCTCATCAACGGCACCTCCGACGAGCCGGACCTGAAGAACCCCAATAATTTCTACAAGCTCAATTTCCAGAATTCCTTCATCACCATGGACCTTTCCAAAAAACGCGCCAAGGCCGAGAAGAAGCCCAAGGCCATGACCTTGACCGAACTGCAGAAGAAATCCGCGGAATACAAGGCCATGAACATCGACGCCTCCCCCCTGGACACCGAATACCAGCGCCGCCTGGCCTGGTCCGTGACCCCGCTGCTGTTCATCCTGCTGGGATTTCCCTTCGCGGTCATCACCCACCGCCGGGCCAGGTCCGCCAACATCCTCTTTGCCATCCTCCTGGCCGCGCCGTATTACCTGCTTTCTTTGGCCTGCCAGGGGCTGGCCAGCCAGAACGTGGCCGACCCCACGCTGAGTATGTGGGCCCCGAACCTGCTCTTGGGGATCCTTGTCGTGTTCCTCAACTGGAAACTATGCGTATCCTAGACCGCTACATCATCAAATCCATCGCCGGCATCTTCGCGGGCACGGTCCTGACCTTTGCCTTCCTGTTCATCCTCATCGACACCTTCGGCAACCTGCAGGATTTCATCGAGAAAAAAGTGCCCGGCGAGATCATCCTGCAGTATTACATCTCCTTCCTGCCAACCATCATCGTCAGCACCGCGACCATGGCCTGCCTGATCGCCGTCCTGTTCACCTACAGCAGCCTCCACAGCCACAATGAGATCATCGCAGCGCGGGCCTCGGGCATGAACTTCTGGAAGATCGCCCGTCCGGCCATCATTTTCTCGGTGGTGATCTCCGCCTTCGTCTTTTTGGTCAATGAACGGTTCGTGCCGCAGTCGTCCATGGAGAACCAGCAGATCCGCGAGTCCCAGATCAAGGTGACGGAGTCGGAAAAGGTCAAAGGCCGGCCCATCATCAAGAACCTCACCATGTACGGGCTCAAGAACCGGCTGTTCTTCATCGACAATTTCGACCCCAATACCAATGAATTCGACGGCATCACGGTCATCGGCCACGACCAGAGCCAGAACCTGCGCGAGAAGATCGTGGCCCTCAAGGGCAAATGGACCGGCCTTGCCTGGAAATTCTACAACTGCCAGATCACCGAATACAACACCACCCTGCCCAATGTGCCCGGCCAGGTGAAGATCTACCAGGAAAAACTGATGGACATGCGCGAGACCCCACAGGATTTCTTGAGGCAGCGCATGGACGTGTCGTCCATGAACATCAAACAGCTCTGGGGCTACATCCACCGTTTCTCCGGCAGCGGCGCGCTCAAGACCATCAATAACCTGCAGGTCGACCTCTGGCAGAAGATCACCTTCCCCCTGCGCACCATCATCATCGTGCTGGCCGGCTTGCCGCTGGCGCTCATGACGGGCCGGCGCAAAGCCCAGACCTTCACGGCCATCGGCATCGCGGTCACCATCGGGTTTTTGTATTATGTGCTGGAAGCGGTGGGGCTGGCTTTGGGCAAGGGCGGCGCTTTGCCGCCGCCGGCAGCGGCGCTCCTGGCACCGGCGGTGTTCCTGGTCGTGGCCTGGGTGGCCATCCGGAAAAATTTCTGAAACTTAAACGCTGTGGTATTTCCTCGGCAGGCGGCTGCCCAAAGAACACAGCACCTCGTAACTGATCGTTTCGCCCCATTGCGCCATTTCATCGGCGGTGATCTCTTCATCCTTCTGCGTCCCGATCAGCACCGCCTCATCCCCCATCTTGGGCAGGTTACCGGAAAGGCCCAGCGGCGTGATATCCACCATGATCTGGTCCATGGTCACGCGGCCCAGGACCGGGCAGCGCATGCCGCTGATCAGGACAAAGGCCTTGTTGGAAAAAGCGCGCAAATAGCCATTGCTGTAGCCGACGGGCAGGACCGCGATGGTCATGTCCTCTTTGGCCTTGAAGGTGTGGCCGTAACTGATGCCCTGGCCTTTGGCAATGACCTTGACAAAGATGATCTTGGCTTTGACCGACATCACCGGTTTGAGCGTCACCTTGGACCTCAACTCCGGCACCGGGTACAGCCCATAAAGCATGATGCCGGGCCGGGCCAAATTGAAGAGTTCGGACTTGTAATCCCCCAGGCCCATGCTGTTGCCGGCATGCACGTATTTGAAGGTGATGAAACGGTTCTCCAGGCAGAAGACAATATCACGGAAGCGGCGCATCTGGGCAAAGGTGAATTCCCTGTCGATGTCGGCCACGGGAAAGTGGGTGTAAATGCCGTCCAATACCAGGCGGGGGCAGGATTTGCGCAGCTCGTCGACAAAGTCCGGGGCCTCCCGCTCCTCCACGCCCAGCCGGCCCATTCCCGTATCGATCTTGATATGGATGGGGACTTCGATCTTCTTGCGCTCGGCCGCCTTTTGCAGGGCCAGGGCCAGGTCCATGGAGCATACCGTCGGGACCAATCCATACTGCACGATGGTGGCGGCATCTTCAGGCAAAGTGCTTTCGAACACCAAAATGTTCTGCTTGAACCCTTTTTTGCGCAGGACCACGCCCTCGGCGGTGTTGGACACGCCCAGGAAATGGCAGCCCTGTTCGGTCAGCGCCTTGGCCACCTCCAGCATGCCGTGGCCGTAGGCATCGGCTTTGATGACCGGCATGACCCCGGCGTTGACCGTCATGTTATGGCCGGCCAGTTTCTGCAATTGCTGGTAATTATGCGCCAGCGCCTTTAAGTCTATGTCCGCCCAAACAGTGTTCATGGTTTTCGTACCTGACAATCCGAAGCATATAAATAAATGGGAACGAGTTTACCGGCATCATCGTATTTGCCGCGCTCCAGCCGTTCAAAAGCCAGTTTAGCCAAATGCTTCGCTTGCGGGAACCAGAATTTCTCCGGCGCGAACAGCGGCGTGCAAGCGCAAGCGCGCTTGATCTCGGCGCGGTACAGCCCCACCCCGTCGCCCACGAACAGCGTGCGGCCATGCACCGAATCCAGCAGTGTTCCCAGGTCGGTCAACCGGCAGTCACCCTGGCGCTTCAAATTTCCCTTGGTATTCTTATATAGCGCGCTGTAGAGCAAATTGCGCCGCGCATCCACGATGACACAGATCTCATCGCAAGCGATGTGCCGCACACCTTCGGCGATCACATCCAGGCTGCATACGCCCACCACCGGCTTGCCTGACCCCAAACAAAAGGCCTTGACCGTCGACAATCCCACCCGCAGGCTGGTGAATGACCCCGGGCCCAGGCCGATGGCAAAGGCGTCAAGTTGCTTGAACTTGACGCCGGCGGACTTGAGGATGCGGTCAACGGCCGGGATGATGGAATCCTCCAGCACTTTGCCCGAGGCCAAATTGCGCCAACGCAGGACCTTATCGCCGCGCGAAACCGCTAAAGAGAAAATTTTCGTTGAGGGTTCGATGGATAAGAAATGCATATATTCCGTTGGTGCTCGCTTTTATGGGACAAGGCCACCAGCCAGTGCTCCTTAGGTGACAGGCCGCCTAAACGCTCCGGCCATTCGACCAAGCTGATCCCTTGTCCGTAGAAATACTCGTCGAACTGCACGGTTTTTAATTCCTCCGGGTTTTCCAGGCGGTACAGGTCGAAATGGTACAGCGGCAGCTTGCCCTGGTAAACATTCATCAGGATGAAGGTCGGGCTGTTGACCTTCCGGGCGCTGACCTCCATGGCCCGGGCAATGCCTTTGGCAAACACGGTCTTGCCGGCGCCGAGCTCTCCCTCGAGGAACACAATGTCCCCGGCTTTCAGGTTTTTGGCGAACCGGCCGGCAATGGCCATGGTTTCCTGTTCGCTGTCAGAAATGAGTGAAACTTCGGGCATGGACCGTTTGCTTTCTGTCGGACGTGATCTGGCCGATCGGATAAAAATAAAAAGCGCGTTGGCGGGCCTGCCAGCCCATCAGTTTTTTGGCTTTGGCCGGCGGCAGCGTAAAAAGCAATTCGAAATCCTCTCCTTCACCCAAGGCCTGCTTTAAACTGGCCCCCTTGTTGCGGGGAATGGATTCCGTCCAAAGCCGCGCTCCCACCTTGCCGGCTTTAAGGATATGGTTGAGGTCCCCAGCCAGCCCGTCGGAAATGTCCATCATGGCGCCGGGCTTGAAATTCCTGACCAAAAACCGGGCCTGGGCCAGCCGCGGGGTAAAGGTCAAATGCCTCCCGCTTCTGAGCGAACCGCCCAAAGGCCCGCTGACAAAGATCCAATCCTTTGGTTTGGCACCGCCGCGGGTGACTAAATATTTTTTTTCCACTTCCCCCAAAAGCGCCACGCTGATGACGACCTTTTGCGCGGCGCTGGTATCACCGCCGACGATGCTCACCCCGAATTGCCTGGCCACATCCCCCATGCCTTTGTATATTCCCTGTACAAAACGCAGCGCAGTTGACTTCGGCAGGCCGATGGACACGACAGCAAAAGTCGGCATGCCTCCCATGGCCGCGATGTCGCTGATATTGCAGGCCATCACCTTGCGCCCTATGGCCGCGGCCGGCATGCGGCGGGTAAAATGCATGCCTTCAACGATCATGTCGGTCTTAAAGAGCAGGTATTTGTCTTTGGTGTACGGCAAAACCGCGGCATCATCGCCGATACCCCGGATGACCCTGCGGTCGAGGGGCACCTGTTTGGCCAAAAGGCCGATCAATCCGAATTCACCTATTTGCGAAATGTTCATTAAGGTACCAGCTACCTTCTTAAGATAAGGTACCAGCTACCTTTTTACCAGAAGGTAGCTGGTACCTTATGTTGTGTACATACGGCGGGCGGATAATGCCCCGCTCCGTCACGATGCCGCTGATCAAGGCGGCCGGGGTCACGTCAAAAGCCGGATTATAAACCTTAACGCCTTTGGGTGCCATCGGTGTTCCGGCAAAATGGGTCACTTCCCGTGCGGCCCGCTCCTCGATGGGGATTTGCGCGCCGCTTTTGATCTTCAAATCGAAGCTCGAGTATGGCGCCACCACATAGAACGGCACACCGTGGTGCTTGGCCAGGACCGCAAGCATATAGGTGCCGATCTTGTTGGCCGTGTCCCCGTTGGAAGCAATACGGTCCGCGCCGGTAAAAATAATATCCACCTTGCCCTGCTTCATCAGGGTTGCGGCCATATTGTCGCAGATCAGGGTGGTATCGATCTTCTCGCGCCGCAATTCCCAGCAGGTCAGGCGCGCGCCCTGCAGCAGCGGACGGGTTTCGCAGGAGATGACCTTAAACCGCTTGCCTTTACTTTTAGCGCTGTAAAACACGCCCAGGGCCGTGCCGTAATCAACGGTGGCCAGCGCGCCCGCGTTGCACACGGTCAAGGCGGTCATGCCGTTCTTGATCAAGGCCGCGCCATTGTTCCCCATAGCCCGGCAGACTTTGCGATCTTCCTCATATATGGCCATGGCCTCTTGCCGGAGCGATTTCTTTAATTGCGCGACACCGGCGTCCGGATGACAGACAACGACGGCTTTCATGCGGTCGAGCATGTTGAACAAATTGACCGCGGTGGGACGGGACGTGGCCAGGTAGTGGCAGGTTTTATGGAACAACTTCAGGAATTTGGCGCGGTCAATGCCTTTGAATTTCTGTATGCCCAATACGACACCGAAGGCGGCCGCCACCCCGATGGCCGGGGCTCCGCGCACGGACAGGCGCTTGATGGCATGCCACATGGCATGGACGTCACGGCAATACACGTACTCAAATTTATTGGGAAGCTTGGTCTGGTCAATGATGCGGCCACAGCCCTTGACCCATTTGATGGTCTCAATAGCCATCAGGCCTTCTCCACTTCGATACGCGGGAACAAAGGCGGGTGTGTTTTGAGCACGGTCCCGGCTTTCAACTGGCCCCAGACCGACCCGCTGTCGGTCGCGCCCAGGACATCCAGCACGGTCGCGGTCTTAACAGGCATCACCGGCTCCAGCATGACCGTGGCAATGCGCAAGCCCTCGGCCGCGGTGTAAATGACCCGCCCGGCGGCCTCCATGTCGGTCTTGGCCAGCTTCCACGGCGCCTGGGTTTCCACGTATTTATTGAGCACCCGCACGAATTCGATGACCGCGGTCACCGCCTCCTGCACCTTGAATACGGCGACCAATTCCCTCACCTGCCCCGGCAAAGTTTCCGCCAGCTTCTTGATCTCTTCCTCGGCAGGGGTAAGCGCGCCCGGCTTGGGCACGATGCCGCCGTGGTTCTTGGCGGTCAGGCCGCTGACCCGGTTGAGCAAATTGCCGTAATCATTGGCCAGGTCGCTGTTGAAACACTTGATGAAGCTCTCCAAAGTAAAATTGGCGTCCTGGCCCAGCACCATTTCCCTCATCAGGTAATAGCGCACGGCATCGACCCCGTATTGTTCGATCAAGTCCAGGGGATTGACCACATTGCCCAAAGACTTGCTCATCTTGGCCTGTCCGGTCAGCCACCAGCCATGGGCAAAGATGACCTTGGGCAGCGGCAATCCCAGCGAGAAGAGCATGGTCGGCCAGTAAATGCTGTGGGTGGTCAGGATGTCCTTGCCGATCAAGTGCACGTCTGCCGGCCACCATTTCGCGAACTTTTTCTCGTCGGACATATATCCGGGGATGGAAATGTAATTGATGAGCGCGTCGAACCAGACATAGGTCACATAGTCCTTGTCGAAGGGGATCTCAATGCCCCAATCCATGCGCGATTTGGGCCGGGAAATGCACAGGTCTTCCAGCGGCTGTTTGAGGAAGCCCAGCATTTCATTACGCCGGTGTTCGGGCCGGATAAAATCCGGATGGGCCTGGATATAGTCGATGAGCTTTTGCTGGTATTTGCCCATCCTGAAGAAATAGTTCTTCTCCTTGATGGTCTTGACGTCGCGGAACTGGCCCGTGGCATGTTCCTCCGGGGTGATGAACCGCTCCTCGGCCACGGAATACAGCCCCTCGTATTCGCCGCTGTAAATGTCGCCGGCGTCATGGACTTTCTGCAGCACCGCCTGCACGATCTTCTTATGGCGCTCCTGGGTGGTACGCACAAAATCATCGTAACGGATGTCGAGCTTCTTCCAGAGGTTGAGAAAACGCGGGGCCAGGTCATCGGCATGCGCCTGCGGACTCATCCCGCGCTTCTCGGCGGCCTGCTTGACCTTTTGGCCATGTTCATCGAGGCCGGTTAAAAAGAACACGTCCTCCCCGGCGCCGCGGTGGTAACGGCTCAAAACATCGGCGAGGATGGTGGTGTAGGCATGGCCGATATGAGGGGAGTCGTTGACATAGTATATGGGAGTAGTGACGTAGAATTTTTTCATACAGTTGCGGCAGCTAATGGCGGATAGGTGAGTTTTTTGGTCTTACCCTCGCCCAGGTCCACGGTCACGTAACGCTTGAGGATATCCACCCCGATGACCCTGCCCTTTTCGCCGGCTTCGGTGGTGATCTTGGCGCCCATTTTGGGCAGGTCCTTGGACATTTCGCGGTAGACCTGGAACTCATAGGCCATGCAGCACTTGACCCGGCCGCAGACCCCGGAAATTTTCGAGGGATTGAGCGGCAGTCCCTGGTCCTTGGCCATTTTGATGGACAATGGATGGAAGCTCTTCATGTAGGAGGAACAGCACAGCTCGCGGCCGCAGACCCCCAGGCCCCCGACGATCTTGGCCTTGTCGCGCACGCCGATCTGCTTGAGCTCGATGCGCACGCGGAACATCCTCGCCAGGTCCTTGACCAAATTGCGGAAATCCACCCGGCCCTCGGAGGTGAAAAAGAACAATATCTTGGTGCTGTCGAAGGAGTATTCGGCGCTGACCAATTGCATGTCGATCCTTGATTCGGAAACTTTGCGCTGGCAGGACTGCAAGGCCTCCTTGGCCTTCATCTGGTTGTTGACGATCTGCCGCAGGTCCCCATCGGTGGCCTGGCGCACCAGCTTACCCACCATGCTCTCGGGCTTGGCCGAGCAGGTCTTGGTGGGGTCGGAAACCACCTTGCCGAACTCCGAGCCCTTGTCCACATCCAAAATGACGATATCATCGCGCTTGCAGTCCATCCCGTTGAGATCATAGATCCCGACGGAGCGGTACTCGCCCAGCTTGACCTCGATCAATTGCCCCATAAACGCTCCCTGACTAAACTCAATGCCATTTTCACATTGAGGTTTTCATCGCTCAAAGATTTGACCCGCACGATCTGGGCCTGTACCTTTCCTAAGTCTTCCATGCTGCGGCCGGACATTTTTTTCAGGTCACCAAGCCGGTCCTTATAAACCAAATGGCGTGTATCCACACCGTTCTTGTACAACATCACATCCCTTAAGAATCCCAAACACGCCAGCATGGCCGCGGCCGCTTTTTCCTTGTCGCCGCTTAAGGTCTTCAAATAGTCCTCACTCCCCACCCGGCTTAAAAATACGTCAACGATGCGGTTTTTATCCTCAGGCAAACGGTCGTCACCCCGGAAGAATTTGACCGTATGGCAGCGGGACTTGACCGTATCCAGGCACGCTTCCGGCAAGCAGGTGGTCAGGACCATCAAAGTATGGGGCGCTGGTTCCTCCAAAGTTTTCAGCAAAGCATTGGCCGCTTCCGTCGTCATATGATGGGCTTCGCGCAGAATAAAGACCTTGGTGCGGGCCTCGAAGGCGCGCATGGCGGCGCGGCCGAGCATCTGGCGCACCTGGTCGATCTTGATCGAGTTCTCATCCTCCAGCACGGCCACGATGTGGACATCCGGGTGGTTACCCGATATGACCTTGCGGCAGGAGGCGCAATTGCCGCAAGGGCCATGGTCTAAGTCTTCGCAATTGACCAGCTGGGCCACGGCCAGCGCCGTTTCGAATTTGCCGGTCTGCGCCGGTCCCGCGAACAAATACGCATGCGCCATGCGCCCGGAGGCGGCCAGGCGCCGGAAACGGTTGAGGACTTCCTCATTGGCAAGGGTTGGCGTCATACGACCTGGTCGATAAAGCCTTTCACCCGTTTAAAAATGGTTTCCTTGTCCGCGTCGACGGAAATGACCTTGATGCGGCCGGGTTCCTCTTTGGCCAAAGCCAGATACCCCTGGCGCACGCGCTCATGGTAATCCTGGGGGCGCAGTTCGATGCGGTCTTTCTGGGCGTTGGTACGGCCTAAGCCCTTTTGAGTGTCGATATCGAACAACAGTGTCAGGTCGGGCTGTACGCCCTGAGTGGCAAAAACCCCCAGCCGGCGGATGAATTTCACGTCCACCCCGTTGCCATAACCCTGGTAAGCCATTGTCGAGTCAAGAAAGCGGTCACAGAGCACGATCTTGCCTGCTTTGAGCGCGGGCATGAGCACTTCCTCGACCATCTGGCCGCGCGCGGCCATGTACAAAAGCGTTTCGCATTCATCGCTCATGCCGGCACTCGCCGTATCAAGCAGGATGCCGCGGATCTTCTCGGAGATCTTCACCCCGCCCGGCTCGCGCAAAGACATGACGGGAAGTTTTTTGGACTTCAAATACTCCAGCGCCAGCGCCGCCTGGGTGCTTTTGCCCGAGCCTTCCGATCCTTCAAAAGTAATAAATTTTCCTTTTGGGGGCATACTTTATCTTATGTTCTTATTGGTATACCTCATTAAAACACCCGCTTGATACACAATGAATTCGTTCTCTGACTCATTGATATCCCCATCCTTATGCTTACTATTCTCATTAAAATATGTGTCTAGAAAATTAAATGTTTGAAAAATAATATTTCGAACCATTGGGTCACGACCATCTTGCTTAAGCCGTGTACCTAACTCCTTAATATTAGCTTCCAGACCAACTGTATTACCGAATTTAAATCTAAGGAATTCCTCCACGCATCTTCTCACGCTTTCTGCAGATTTAACAGCGCTTTGGGGAGTACCCTGCTGGTAAAATCGCAACGCATCAATAAAATGCCTTTGACTATCTGGATTTAGAAAACTCATGACCTCTTCTACTAATTTTTCATCCAGCTTTTCCTCTCCTCTAGGATGAAAAATTATTTCCCCGTTCTTGACAGTCATAGCCAAATTGATATTCGAGAGGTCTATTGCTTTTCGTAATTGAGAAAATTTCTCCTGTTTTTCCCGCATTGAAAAATGCGCAATGACCTGGAGCAAGAAATAAAATTTCTTTTCATCTGTCTCCGCTCGCAATGCATCAATAACATTCTCGCTCCATCTGTTATATCCATAGATCTCGGCCTTCCAATGTTCTTGTATCCCCAAAATCTGACAAAATTCAGCTATGTCTTCTTCGGATATTGCCGCATCAACTTCGCGGAATATATTCAATACGCGTACCTTAAACTTTCTAAATTCCTCTCCATAACTCAAGGAATCTTGAATACCCCAGCGTTTATTAAACTCTTGAATCTTTGTAATATCCATATTCGACCTCCAACCTCTGACTTGGTAAAATTTTTAAAGGCGACTGTTGTCCCGACAACCTACGCCACCGATTCAGAAACACAGTCCCAAAGGGACGTTGTGTTTCTGGAAATCCAGAAAAGGTTGGTCGGAAAAAGACAACCGGAGCCGATTAAAAATTTTACCAAGCTTCAAATCCATCTCCACGCCTGCCCCGCCTTGGTGTCCTCGACCGCCACGCCCTTGGACTTGAGCAGGTCCCTTAACTCGTCCGAGCGTTTGAAGTTCTTGGCCTTGCGCGCGGCTGTGCGCTCCTCGATCAGGGCCTTGAGCTCCGGGGTCAACTCCTGGGTTTTCTCATTGAGGAACAGCCCGAAGATACTGCGCCCGAAATTCTCCAGCACATCCACGGCGTGGTAGATCACGCCCAGGTATGAGCTGTCACCGGCATTATTGTCGATAAAGGTATTGGTGTCATTGATGAGATTGAACAGGGCCGCCAAAGCCTTGGGCGTGTTGAAATCATCATCCATGGCCGCGATGAATTCATTCTTGTACTTTGTAATGAACCCCGCCTGCACGGGCTCCAGGTCCTTGTTCTCCAAAAGCCGGGAAGCGCGGTAGAACAGCGTGTCGAATTTGGCCAGGGCCTTGCGGGCCTCGGTCATTTTTTCGTCGCTGAAATCGATGGCGCTGGTGTAATGGGAGAACAGGAAGAACATCTTGATCTCATCGACGCTGTATTTGGCAATGGCATCGGGGACGGTGATGAAATTCCCCAGGGACTTGGACATCTTGTGGCCATTGATGGTCAAAAGCCCGTGATGGACCCAGTATTTGGCGAAAGTTTTGCCCGTCAAAGCCTCGCTTTGGGCGACTTCATTCTCGTGGTGGGGGAAAATGAGGTCCCGTCCCCCGGCATGGATGTCCAGGGTCTGGGTGTGCAGGTGTTTCATGCTCATACAGGAACATTCGATATGCCAGCCGGGCCGGCCCGGCCCCCAGGGGCTGTCCCATGCCGGCTCGCCTGGCTTGGAGGATTTCCAAAGGGCGAAATCCAGCGGGTCTTTCTTTTTGGAGCCCTTCTCGATGCGCACGGCCTCGAGCATCTGGTCGATGCTTTGGCCGGAAAGCTTGCCGTAATCCTTGAAAGCGCGCACGTCGAAATACACATCCCCGTCCGCCGCATAGGCCGCGCCCTTGTCGATCAATCCTTTGATGTGGGCGATCATATCCTTGATGTCGTCCGTGGCCTTGGGCTCCACGTCCCCCGGCGCGACACCTAAGGACTTCATGTCCTCATAATACAGGCGGATCTGCTCTTCGCTGACCTCCTGGGCGGTGCGGCCGCTTTCGTTGGCCTTGGCGATGATCTTATCGTCGACGTCGGTGATGTTGCGCACGAAATGCACGTCATAGCCGCGGAACTTCAAATACCGGCGGATGACGTCGAACACGTATAAACTGCGCGCGTGGCCGATGTGGCAGCGGTCGTAGACGGTGACCCCGCAGGTGTACATCCGGACCGTCTTGCCTTCGATGGGAACAAACTCTTCCTTACGCTTGGTAAGGGAGTTATAAAGCGCGATGGACATAAGTTATATTACGAAATCGGCATCGTTCTTGTCCGCCTTGATGCCGCTTTTTTCCTCGATGTGTTTGATGCGTTTCAATAATTTCGCCATATTGTCCATGACCGGGTCATTGACATGGATATGGTCGAGGTCCATGTCGATCTTGCGGCCTTCCTGCTTTGTAATGCGTCCGGGAATGCCCACCACGGTTGAATTCGGCGGCACGTCCTTGATGACCACGGCGTTGGCGCCGATGTAGGAATTGTCCCCGACGGTGATGTTGCCCAGGACCTTGGCCCCGGCGCCGATGACCACACTATTGCCCACGGTCGGGTGGCGTTTGCCGCTTTCCTTGCCGGTGCCGCCGAGGGTCACACCCTGGTAGAGCAGCACATTGTCGCCGATGATGGCGGTCTCACCCACCACCACCCCCATGCCGTGGTCGATGAACAGTTTGCTGCCGATGGTGGCCCCGGGGTGGATCTCGACGCCGGTGAAAAAGCGGGCCGCCTGGGAGAGCCAGCGCGGGATGATGGGCAGTTTCAATTCCCAGAGCTTGTGCGCGATGCGGTAGATGACCAGCGCGTGCAGGCCCGGGTACAATAACAGCACCTCCACCGCGCTTTTGGCCGCGGGGTCGCGCTCCTTAACGGCCCTGATCTCCTCGGAAAATAGGATGTAGATGGCCAAAAACGCGATGATGACCAATAAAAGAAAGAACATGGCTTACTCCTTGATTAAGGACACCACCGCGTATGCGGCGATGCCCTCCTGCGCCCCGATAAATCCGAGCCCTTCATTGGTGCCGGCCTTGATATTGACCTGCGATTCATCCACGGCCAGCTCGAAGGCGATATGGAAACGCATCTTCGATTTATATTCCTGCAGTTTCGGTTCCTGCGCCAGGACCGTGACGTCGACATTGGAAACTTTATAGCCGGCGTCATTGACCTTCTGGTTGGCGCCTTTCAGGAACACCGACGAAGACATGCCTTTATATTTGGGATCGGTATTGGGATAGTGCTCGCCGATGTCCCCCAGGCCCGCGGCGCCAAGAAGCGCGTCGCAAATGGCGTGCAGCACCACGTCCGCGTCCGAATGGCCGTCCAGCCCGTGCGTGTGCGGCACTTCGATGCCGCCCAGCATGAGCTTGCGGCCTTTGACCAGGCGATGCACGTCATATCCTATGCCAACCCTATGGTCCATCACATCAATCCTTTGGCCATGACCATGTCTTCTTGCGTGGTGACTTTAATATTGCGGTGGTCGCCCATTACCACTTTGACTTTCACCCCTAAGCGCTCGACGAGCATGGCATCGTCGGTGGCTTCGCCCTTGAAAGGACAGGCATGTGCCTTGACCAGCACGTCTTTATGAAATCCCTGCGGGGTCTGTACTTCCCACAATAAGTTCCGCTGCAAAGTTTCTGTTACGGCCAGCGACCTGGGGTCGACTTTTTTGACCGTGGCCTTGACCGGCACCGCGGCAATGGCCGCTTTATTGTTACGTAAAGCCGCAATCAGCCGATTGACCATGGCGACGTTGGCCAAAGGCCGGGCCGCGTCATGCACCAGCACAATGTCCGTGTCGGCATCCACCGCGGCCAGCCCGCACTTGACCGAAGCCGCGCGGGTCGCCCCACCCGGGACCACGGCATGGACTTTTTTAAAGCCGCGGCACAGGGCGGTAAAACGGGGCAAATGGCCCTTATGCCCGACGACAATGATACCATTAACGGCTTTGCAATGCTCGAAAATCTTGAGGCTGTAGGTAACCAGCGGCATGCCGCTTAAGAGGGTCAAGGCCTTAGGTATGCTCGCGCCAAAACGCTTCCCCGAACCCGCGGCAACTATAATGACCTGGGTTTTCATCAGCTTAATTTCGCGAAGATCATGCGCCCGGCCTGGGTCTGCAGGGCCGAGGTCACGGCAACCTTGACGCTTTGCCCGATGGCCCGCCTGCCATCGCTGACGACCACCATGGTCCCGTCCTCCAGGTACCCGACGGCCTGGCCCGCGTCCTTGCCTTCCTTCAACAGCCGCACTTCGATCTCCTCACCCGCAAAGACCATGGGCTTGGCGGCATTGACCAGGTCGTTGATGTTGAGCATCTCGATGCCCTGGATGGAGGCCATGCGGCTTAAATTAAAATCCGTGGTGCAGATGCGCGCGTCCATGACCTTGGCCAGCTTGACCAGTTTGAGGTCCACGCCCTCGGCGCCGACCAGGTCATCTTCGTGGATGCGCACGTCCGCGGCCGTGTCTTTCTGCATGTTCTTTAAAAGTTCCAATCCCCGGCGGCCGCGCAGGCGCTTGGTATCGTCATCGGAATCGGCCAGGCGCTGCAATTCGTGCAGGACAAAGCGCGGCACCACCAGGCGCCCGCCCAAAAACCCGGTCTTGAAAATGTCCGCGATGCGCCCGTCGATGATGGCGCTGGTGTCCAGCAGCACCACGCCCTCTTTGAGGTCCTGGCGCTTGAACCGCACGTAGGGAATGATCAAATTGAACTCGTCCTTGCCGCGCAAAGCCATGACCGCGCCCAGATAGGAGAAGATCAATGTCATGGCCACGCGCAGGATGGGCTTGAGCACATCGCCCAAAGGCAGCAGGGACAAAATGTCCGAAACCAGGTTCGCCATGAAAATGCCCAGCAGGAGACCGAACACCATACTGGAAAGCCCCCGCACCGAAACCTGGCGCAGGGTCAGTTCGATGCAGATGAGCAATGTCGCCCCGGCGACCCCTCCTACCAAACCGGCGGTGGGAGCGTTGTTGATGCTGCCGACCTGGTAACCCATGATGCCGCTGATGATGAGGAAAAAAATACGGATGAATAATAACGTCATGATGTCTCCTATAATTTGTCCAGCGCTTCCCTTACCGTCGACACAGGGATGAGCTTGATGTTCTTAGGTCTAAAGTCCCCTTTCCCTTTCAAGTTATTTTTGGGCATGATGCAGCGGGTGAACCCCAGTTTCTCCGCCTCATTGATGCGCACCATGATCTGCGACACGCTCCTGACCTCGGCGGAGAGGCCCACCTCGCCCAAGATAACCACATCATGCGGCACCGGCTTGTCCAAAAGCGCGGAAGCCACGGCCAGGCAAACGCCCAGGTCGCCGGCCGGGTCCGCCACCTTCACCCCGCCGACGACGTTTAAGAATATATCCTTGTCGCCTAAATTCAGTCCCAGCCGTTTTTCCAGCACGGCGACAAGCAGCGCCAAGCGGTTGGCATCGAACCCCTGCGCTTTCTGGCGCACCATGCCGAAGGCCGAACGCGACACCAGCCCCTGCACTTCGACCAAAAACGGCCGCGTGCCTTCCAAAATGGGCACCACCACCGAGCCGGAGGAATCCTGCGGCCGTTCGGCCAGGAATATCTCCGACGGGTTGGCCACTTCCTGCAGGCCCCCGGAGGTCATTTCAAAAACGCCGATCTCATTGGTGGAACCGAAACGGTTCTTGTTGGCCCGCAGCACCCGGTAGGACGAATACCGCTCGCCCTCGAAATACAAGACCGTGTCGACCATGTGCTCCAGCACGCGCGGCCCGGCCAGCATACCTTCCTTGGTGACATGGCCGATCAAAAACAGGGCAATGCCCCGCTGTTTGGCCATTTGGGTCAGCACCGCCGCGGACTCGCGCACCTGGGCCACGCTGCCGGGGCTCGAGGCGATCTCCGGCAAATACACCACCTGGATGGAATCAATGATCACGACTTGCGGCTTGAGTTCATGGACGTGCGCGGTGATGGCGGTGACATCGATCTCATTGACGATGAAGAAATTCGCGCCCGAACTGCCACCCACGCGGTCCGCCCGCATCTTGGCCTGCTTGACCGATTCCTCGCCGCTGACATACAGCACCCTCTGCCCGGCGCGGGCCAGGGCGCAGCCGGCCTGCAA
>Ga0105164_10000317_pt1 | contig 36002 bp, 29 predicted proteins | sample VDWuncwatermetaG_FD_89674 | JGI IMG/M metagenome (GOLD analysis project Ga0105164, IMG submission 89674) | Wastewater microbial communities from Netherlands to study Microbial Dark Matter (Phase II) - VDW unchlorinated drinking water | ecosystem: Environmental > Aquatic > Freshwater > Drinking...
ATCGCCATAAGATTCGCTCCCACACGACGGCGGACAAATCCGCCGAGGAGCTCCATAAGATCGGCCTCGCCGAGCTCGAGGGAATCCGGGACGAGATGACCCAGATCGCCCGGCGCGCCGGGCACGCCGGCGACCTCGAGAACTTCCTGGAGACGGTGCGCAGGAATCCGGCCAATTTTTTCACGACCAGAGAAGAGGTCCTCAAAAATGCCGAATTCCTCGTCGCGAAGGCGACGGCGAAATTGCCGGAGTGGTTCGGGGCTCTTCCGAAAACCGCCCTGGTCGTGAAGCCCGTCGAGGAATTCCAGGAAAAAAACGAGGCCGCGGCCCGATACTTCCAGCCGCCGACCGACCTCTCGCGCCCCGGCGTCTACTACATCAACACCTACAAGCCCGAATCTCGCCCGCGCTTTTCGATGACCTCGCTCGCCGTGCACGAGGGGCTGCCCGGCCATCACCTGCAGATCGCGCTCGCGCTCGAGAACAAGGAGCTGCCGCAGTTCCGCCGCAGCGCCGGCTTCACGGCCTACATCGAGGGCTGGGCGCTGTACACCGAGCGGCTCGGCGACGAGATGGGCCTGTATCAGGACGACCTCTCCCGGCTCGGCATGCTCTCCGACCAGGCGCTGCGCGCCTCGCGGCTCGTCGTGGATACCGGCCTCCACGCGAAGGGCTGGACGCGCGAAAAGGCGATCGCGTTCATGAAGGACAACACGCCGATGTCGCAGGAGGAGATCGAGGCGGAGGTGGACCGCTATACCGTCTGGCCCGGCCAGGCGCTCGCCTACAAGGTCGGCCAACGGGAGATCATGGCCCTGCGCGAGGAGGCGAAGGCCCGGACCGGACGCCGCTTCGACATCAAGGCCTTCCACGACGCGGTCCTGCGCCACGGCCCGCTTCCCCTGACGGTGCTCCGCGACTCGGTCCTCGCGTCGTTCCCCGAAAAATAATGCAATACCGTTTCGCGCCGGGCACATCGCGGTGACGCTCTTATTCGTACAGTCCCCGCATGAGCCCCCGAACCAAGCACCGCCCGCCGTCGATCGCCCCCGCGGAGCGCGGCGCCGAGCTTCTCCAGCTCGCGCACGCGGCCGCTCACGACCTCAACGCCCCCTTGCGCAAGATCTCCGCCTTCGGCGACCTGCTCAAGGGCCGTATGAAAGACAAGCTCGACTCCGTCGAAGCCGATTACCTGGAGCGCATCCTGGTCGCGGCCGCCGACGCGGCGAAGATCGTTTCCGACCTGATGACCCTGTCCCGGATCGCCCATGAAGCCTACCCGCTCGAGACGGTCGACCTGAACGCCGTTTTGGCCGGAGCCAAGGCCGATCTGACGTCCGAGATCGCCGGCTCAGGCGCCCGTATCGAGGCCGGGCGCCTGCCGGCGCTCAAAGGGAACGCCCTCCTGCTTCATACCCTGCTGTCGAACCTGCTCTCCAACGCCGTGAAGTTCCGCCGCCCCGGGCAAGCGCCGCTCGTGAGAATCGACAGCCGCCTCGAAGGGGACAGCTTCGCGCTCGCCGTCGCGGACGAGGGCATCGGCTTCGAGCCGGGCTACGCCGAGAAAATTTTCCAGCCCTTCATGCGCCTCAACGCGCCGGTCCTGTATAAGGGGAACGGGCTCGGGCTGGCGATCGCGCGCGCCGCCGCCGAGCGTCTCGGCGGAAGCTTGGCGGCCGCGAGCGAGCCTGGCCGCGGCGCGGTCTTCACGCTGCGCCTGCCCGCCTCGGCGCTCGCGCGCTGACACAAGTCGGGCGCATGTGCGATAATGCGTCATGACCCCGCTCGCAGCGCTCGTTCTGGACTGGGCCGTCACCGCGCTGTGGCCTCTCATCGGGGCCTACGGGATGGCGCACTACTCGGGCGCGCTGTTCGCGACGGGCGGCCTCGTCATCGGCCTTGCCGTGATGTCGCCGTGGCTGCTGGCGCAGGGCCGGTGGCGAAAGATCCTCTCGCGAGAGGTAGCCCCGTCGCTCGCGATCATGGGCCTGTGCAGCGGCGCGGCCACGATCATCTATATCTCCGCCCTCGCGCACACGACGCCCGCCAACGCCGCGATCGTGGCCCAGGTCGAGGTCCTCTATTCCGCCGCCCTGACCGCCTGGCTCCTGGGCGAGCGTCCGTCGCTCAAGCTCGCCCTTGCGGCCCTGCTCGTCATGAGCGGCACCGCGCTCGTCATGCTCCATGACCTCTCGTCGCCGCGCTGGAAGGGCGACCTGATGATCCTCTGCACGCCCTGGCTGTACCAGGTGTCCCACATTTTCGCCAAGCGCCTGCCCCGAGACCTCGACGCGGTAACCCTCTCCGGCGGACGCGTGTTCTACGGCATCCTCACCATGGCGCCGGTCTGCCTTTGGTCGCTCTACCACGGGGCGCGCTGGTCCTGGTCCGCGGAGGCCCTCGGCTTTCTCGTTTTGCAGGGGCTGCTGATGTCTTCGTTAAACTTCGTCCTCTGGTACATGGCGATCCGCAATATGGATCTGTCCAAGGCCACGACCTTCATGCTCTCTTATCCGGCGCTGACCCTCCTGTTCTCCTGGGCGCTCGGCCGCGACGCGATCGAGGGCGTGCAGATCATCGGGCTCTCGTGCTCGTTCATCGGCGCGGTCTGGACGGCGCGCCTCACCCAGGAGGCCCGGGTGCACGCCGCCGAGGCGCCGCCCCCCTCCGTCCTGACCGCGAAATGAACAAGAAACCCGTCCCCTTCAAGAAAACGATCTTCGTGTGCGTGAACGCCCGCGAAGGCGGCCGCGTCGCCTGCGGCAACCCCGGCCGCGGCGGCCTCGAGCTGTGCGAGTCGCTCAAGAACGCCGTCAAGGAGAAAGGCCTCAAGGGGAAGGTTCGCGTGGCCCGCTCCGGGTGCCTCGACCTATGCGAGCAGGGCCCCAACGCCTTCGTCTATCCCGGCGACGAGTGGCTCTCCGGCGTGACCGCGGCCGACGTGCCCGAAATCGTCAAGAAGCTGGCGGACTAGATGGTGTCAGGCCTTCCACTATTCCACTTTCTCGAAAGTGGAATAGTGGAAGGCCTGACACCATTTCAGCGCTTCGCGGCGTGGAGGGCGGCGGCGTTTTTGCGGAGCCAGCGGCGGTGGGAGCGGTGGTGGGGGCAGACGCGTTCGACGACCCCCCAGAAGCGGCGGGAGTGGTTCATCTGGGCGCGGTGCGCGAGCTCGTGGACGATCAGGTAGTCGAGGACCGGATCCGGGGCGAGGGCGAGGCGCCAGGAAAAATTGAGATTGCCCTCTCGCGTGCAGGAGCCCCACAGCGTGCGCTGGTCTTTGACGCTGACGCGGTTGAACGACACGCCGAGGAACGGCGCCCAGAACTCGGCGCGAGCACGGAATAAAACGACGAGGTCGCCCTCGGGAAGACCGGCTTTCAGGGGGGCGTCGGACGGCACCGACGGGATGAGAACTGTCGCGGGAACCTTATCAGCGACGGAGACCGGGGAAACGGAAATCGACGGCGCGGGAGCTTCGGCCTTCGGCCGGACGGCAACCGGATTGCTGAATACCTCCGGCCATTCCATTTTTAACGACGATAGAAAGTCCCGGACTTCAACCAGGATAGACGAACTTGTCATCGGCTCCACGACGAGATTTTATATCATCGCGTATGCCTCCCGCCGAAAATCTCCTCGAAGAGAAGCTCGAACAGCTCGAACGACGCTTCACCGACTCCGCGCGCGAGATCCAGGAATTACGGAAGCTTCTTCCTAAGGCGGCGCAGCGCGAGATCGCGGAGATCAAGGGCGAGTGGCACGGGGTCCACTACAAGTGGTGGATCTACACCTTGGCGGGCGCCCTGCTGATGTTCGTGCTCAGCTACGCGCTGTACACCAAGCTCGGCTGGGTCGCCGACCAGAGGGCCTTGCCGGTCGGCAACGATTGGCTCCTGCGACGGCTGCCGCTCGTGAACACCTTGCCGGTTCTGTCCTGGGGGTGGTTCGGCCTTCATCTGTACGCCGCGGGCGCGGCGGTCGCCTATCATCCCCGGCGCATCCCCTTTCTCCTCTTCCTGATGACGGTGTACATGACCGTGCGGACCGCGTTCGTGTTCCTGTCGCCGATCGGGGCGCCCTCGGGCATGGTGGACATGCGCCTGCACGACGCGATCTTCTCCCGCATCCTCGGAACCTGGACCTTCATGAACGAGTTCGTGTTCTCCGGGCACACCGCGATCCCGTTCCTGTTCTTCCTCTTCTTCAAGACGCCGGGGCTCAAGCGGCTGATGTTCGCCGGCTCGATCGTGATGGCGGCGTGCGTCCTGCTCTCGCGCAACCACTACACCGTGGACGTCCTAGGAGCGTTCTTCACCTCCTACTCGGTGTACGCGCTGGCGCGCGCCGGCTACAAGTCTTATCTGGAGCCGCTGTTCAGGACAACTTCGGTTTAGCGGCCTTCCGGCCGGAGAAGTAGGACAGGACGAGCGCGCCGACGGCCAGCGCGAGGAACGCCGGCATCCCCCAGCGCAAGCCCAGGCCTTCCATCGAGTCGGCCCAGAAGTGGGCGACGATGGGAATCAGCAGAATCCCCGAGCGCTTGTACATCCAGGCGAGCACGACGCCCAGCACCGAACGCGCCACGAAGCCCGCCCAGGAGAAGGCGTAGGCGCCGGCGAGGCCCGACGAGTCCGCGGGGGCGCCGAAGCCGAGCTTCGACATGATCGCACCCCAGTCCACGTAGTGCACGCCCGAGAAGATCAGGGCCGAGGCGACCGCCGCGATCCAGAACGCCTTTCCGATCGACAGCCCCCACTTCTCGAGCTTGTCGTTCATCGCCTTGAACAGACCTCGCCGGAACACGTACTCCTCGAGCAGGCCGACGATCACGAAATTGTAGAGAACGAGGTCCACGGGCGAGGTCAGCATCTTCGCGAGGATGTCGGGGACCGGCTCGTGGCCGGGCGAGAGCGCGTTGACGCCCCAGAACACCAGGTCGCCGATCGCGTAGACGATCATGCCCCAGAGGAGGCCGGCCGACAGGATGCGTCCCGGCGACCTGGGCCGCTGGCCGGGCGCGTCGGCCTTCCACCAGGAGCCGATCTCCGCGATGCGCAGGCCCGGCGCCTTCATCTTCCACGCGAGAAGAACGAGAGCGCCGATCGCGACGCCGCCCCATACCGCGGGCAGGCCGGCGAGGACGCCCGCGCTCCCGGCGGTGAGCCAGGCGGCGAGGCGGGCCGCCTCGAGCGAGAACAAGGTCAGAAGGCCGCGCAGGGCGAGAGGTGCCACGAACGAGCGGGAGCTCGCGGCGGTCCAGATCACGCCCGCCTCGAGCGCCAGAGTGGTGATGACGACGAACGGCGCGGCGGTCATGGTCATCAGGACGCCGCCCGCGAGGGCGAGCGCGGCGGCGCCGCCGAGCCACGGGGCGGCACGGCCCGCGCCGAGGCGCCGGGCCAGCCATTCGACGCCGAAATAAAGCGCGACGCCCGCGGCCTGAGAGGCGATGGCCATCGGGACGATGCTGAGGAGCAAGGTCGACAGGGGGATGACGGAGATCGCCGCAGCCTCCGCGGCGGCGCCGGTCGCGGCGGCGGCCTTCGCTCCGAAGAAGAGCAAGCCGACGGCCTTGGCGACGACCGCGCCGCCGACCATCGCCATCAAAGCGGGACCCATCCAGTACATGCCGGTGCGCAGGCCGCCGATGAACCAGTCGCGCAATGCCGCCCACGATCCGCCGCCGACGCGGATCTCAAACGAGCGCTGGGCGGCGGCGCTGTCGCGCGCGGCGGCCCAGGCGGTCTTAAACGACGAGAGGGCGCCGCCGGCGGGAGCGGGCGGGCCGAGCGGGACGTCGGGCGCCGCGCCGGGCGCGCGCCAGAAGCGGGAGGCGGCCATCGAGGCGAGGCCGGCCCAGGCGATGGTTCCGTGCCAGGCGACGACGGCGGCGGGCAACAGAGCGGGGACGGCGACGGCGGCGAGCGCGACTCCGACGAGGGAGGCGCCGGCGATGAGCAGCGACTTCGAAAGAACTGGTCGGCCCGGAGCGGAAGCCTGCGGGGCCGCGGGAACTTCGGCGCGAGTCTCCGGAATCGCGGCGGCGGACATCGGGGAGAGGGCGCTCGGGATATGAGCGAACGATGGAGCGAGGACGGAGTCTTCGGGGATGCGGGCGCTCCAGCCCGCGACTTCGTCGCGGACGACGGCGGCGGCCTTTTCCGAACGGGTCAACGGCTGAACGGAATTTTTAACGGCAACGGAAGGGGTGACCTTGCCGGACGGATTTATGACCGAATGGACCTTGATCGGGGAAACGGCGATCAAGGGCGTGACCGGGTTGACGGCAAGAACCGGATTGGCGGCCTTGATTAAATTAGGCGCTGGCGCGACCGAAAGCGGAACGGACCCCAAAGGCAGCACGACGCCCATTTGGGGCATCGAAACGGCGGCGGGGATTATGGCCGAAGATCCGACGGCCGGTGATCCTTTGCCCGTCACGACGGTGCCGACGCGGGTCTGGGCGAGAGCTGATAAAGGGGTGAGGGCCAGCCACATGGCGGCGACGCCGAATCGTTTCACATCCATAGAATAGCCCCTCTTACGGGCATCGACCTGAGTCTTCGGTCCCCACTTTGACGGGCGAAAGGCCCATCGTGGATAGGCCTCGTTATGCCTTCCTTAATGAGGCGACCTGCCATAAGTTTGTAACAGCGATCAGGCACTATTCCTTTGCGCGGCGCCGACGCGTCGAACGACCATGGATAATCGCCCGGAACCGCCCCAGCCTCCAGATCAGCCCAACGGCTTCGATCCGTCCACGGTCAACGACCTCGACACCGCCCGCCTGGCCCTGCGCTGGGCGCTGGAGCGACTGCAGCGGCTCGGATCCGAGCTGACCGAGGCCCGACTCCACACCGACAAGGCGGTCAAGGCCCGCGACGAGGCCGCGCTCGAGGCGCGCGAGAAGGATGAGACCGTCAAGCGCTGGCGCGAGACGGTCAAGGTTTGGGAAGCGTCCATCTCCGATCACAAAAAGATGGAGGACCAGCTTCGCGAGGAGATCAAGCGCGAAATGTTCCGTGAGCAGGACGCGCACATCAAGGAGGAGCGCCTCCAGCTCTCGATGCAGATCGACTCGCTTAAGCGCGAGATCGCCGCCCGCGAGGCGGCGATCGGCGGCCTTCGCCGGGAGGTCATCGACGCGGTTAAGTCCTCCCGCCAGGACGCCGAGCGCGAGCTGCAGAGCGCGCTGGCCCACCAAGAGAAGGCGCTCTCCGACACCAAATCCTCGCTGCTCGAACGCCTCAAAATCCAGACGGACGCGCTCAGGGCCAAGGAGAAGGATCTCGAGAGCCAACAGAGGCTGCTCGACGAACAGATCAAGACCAAGGAAGGCGAGTTCCGCCGGCGCTACGAGCGCGACGTCGAGGACCTGATCAAGCACAACCGGGAGGCCTTGGCTCGCGAGGAGCACGCGCTCGGCGAGAAGTTCGAATCCAAGCTGTCCCAGTTCGAGGCGCGCCTGCGCCAGAAGGAGCAGGCGCTCGAGGATCATCGCCGCCATCTCGACGAGGAGCACGCCAAGCGCGCCGCCGAGCTCGACCGCAATTATCAGCACAAGAACGAGGCCGAGTGGGGCCGCCTGCAGGAGCGCCTGGAGGCCGAGCGCCGCTTTCTCGAGGAGCACTACCAGGAGAAGGAAGGCAAGCTCGACGAGTCGCTGCAGGAGCGGAACAAAGCCGTTCTGGCGCATTACGAAAAACAAGAAGCCGAGCTCGTGTCGAAGTATCAACAGCTTCAAGATCAGCTTGTCCTAAAAGAAAAAGACGTCTGGAAGGCGCAGCAGAAGCGCATCGAGGACATTCTCACCAAGAGCCGCGCCGAGCTGGCGTCCCAGCGGGCCGAGATGGAGGCCGAGTACGGCGCCCGCGACACCGCGCTGAACGAACGCCTGCGCGAGATGGAAGGCGCGTACCAGAAGAAGGAGGAGGAGATCTTCCGCCGCCAGCAGGAGCTGCAGGACCACTACCGGTCGAAGGAAGAGGAGCTCGGACGCCGCTTCCTGCAGATGCAGACGGAATGGACCGAGCGCGAGAAGCAGCAGTGGGAGGCCCATCAGGCCAAGCTGCGCGAGAGCCTGTCTCAGAGCCGCCAGCGTTTGGAGGACGAACGCCGCGAGCTGGAGGCGCGCTACCGCGTCAAGGAAGAGGAGCTGGCCGCCGCCCGCGCCGCCGACATCCAGGCCGCCGAGAAGGCCCGCGCCGAGCTGGAGGGCGAGCTTGCCCGGCGCCAGGCCGAGAACGACGCGGCGTTTTCGGGACGCTGGGCCGAACGCGAGAAGCGACTGCAGCACGAGCATCGCGATTCCCTGGAGCGCGCCCGGTCGGAGTTCGGCGAGCAGAGCGCCGCGGAGCGGCGCGTCATGGAAGCCTCCGCCTCGAAGCGCGAGGAGGAGCTGTCGCTGTCGTTCATGACCCGAGAGGGCGAGCTGCGCCGCGTGCTCGCCGCCGAGCAGGCGCGTTGGAAGAAGGCCCACGACGAGGCCGCCGAGCAGCTGCAACGGCAGCTCCTCGATCAGGCGCTCAAGCAGGAGGCTCAGCACGAGGCCCAGCACGACGCGAAGCTGCAGGCCCTCGAGGAGCAGTTCCGCCGCCGCCTGGTCGACGAGCTCAAGCGCCAGGAGGCCAAGCAGGCGGCGATGGCGCGCGAGGCCGAAGGCCGCGCCCGAGCCGAGCGCGCCCACGCCGAGGAAGCCGCCGCCATCGAGCTCGACGCCAAGCGCTCCGCGCTCGACGAGGAGCGCGAGACCCTGCGCCGCCAGTCCGCCGAGACCCAGACGCGGCTCGAGGCCGGCTTCGCGGAGAAGGAGCGCGCGCTGCGTGACGCCGCGTTCGCCAACGAGGCGCTCGTTAAGAGCGAGTCCGCCTCACAGGAGGAGCGCTACCGCAAGACCTACGAGGACGCGGTGACGCGCGAGCGCGCCGTGCTCGCCGAGCGCGCCGCGGCCCTCGAGGCCTCGCTCAAGGACAAGTACGCCCGCGAGCAGGCGGCCCTTCAGCAGGCCTGGACGGCTCGCGACAAGGAGTGGGCGGGCCAGCGCGAATCGATCTTCCGCACCGAGCGCGAAAGACTGGAGGCGTCGTTCCGCGAGAAGGAGGCGTCCCTCGCCACGCTGCGCCAGGAGCTCGAGCAGCGCTTCGCCCTGCGCGTCGACGAGCTTGACGCCCAAGCTTCGCGGAAAGCCTCCGCCCAGGAAGAGGCGTGGAAGCGGCGCCAGCAGGAGATGGACACGCAGCGGCTGCAGCTGCAGATCGAGTCCCGGGATCGCGAGGCCGCGGCCCAGCAGATGCGCGCCGATCTCGAGGGACGCATGCAGAAGGCCATCGACGAGCGCATGGCCGAGCTGGCCCGCTCCGAGTCCGCCCTCCAGCAGGCTTGGATTCGAAAGGAAGCCGAGATGCAGGAGGAGCTCACGCACCGCGAGGCCGTCTGGCTCAAGGCCCAGCGCGACACGATCGAGCGCGAGCGCAAGCAGTGGGAGGATGAGCGCGACGTGGAGCTTCAGAACCGCCGACGGGAGCTCGAGGCCGCCCTCGCCCAGCGCGAAAAGCTCGTCGAAGAGGCGCTGCGCGGCCGCATGAAGGAGACCGACGCCGCGCTCATCGCCAAGGAGCGCGAGCTGATCGCCGCCTACGAGGAGCAGACCGCGACGGCACGCGCCGAATTCGAGCGCTCGCTGCGCGAGCGCGAGGAAGCCCTGCGCCTGAAGGCGCGCGAGACCGCCGAGCGCGAGTCCGTCGCCCTGCGCGAGGAGTCCGAGCGCCGCGAGGCCGCCGCCGAGAACCGCCGCCGCGAGCTCGAGAAGTCGTTCGTGGAGCGCCGCGCGAAGCTCGAGGACGACTACGACCGCCGTCGCCGCGAGCTCGAGTCAGGCCTGGGCTCGGAGCGGGAGTCGCTGCTCGCCCATCACGAGGCCCGCGTCAAGGAGCTCGAGACCGAGAAGACGCGCCAGGGCTCGGTCCTCGCCCAGAAGGAAGCGGAGATCTCCGAGCGCTACGGCGAGCAGGAGCGCCGCCTGCGCCAGGAGCTCAACATGTCGAAGATCGAGTACGCGACGCAGTTCGACGACAAGCTCCGCAAGCTCGCCGAAGAGCGCGAGGTGCTGCGCAAGGACTACGAGCAGAAGCTCCGCGACCTCGAGAATCGCCGCAAAGGGTCGTAGAGAGCTACAGCTCGGGACGGCGCAGGAAGAGAAGCCGGAACTCGGCTTTCTCCCCCCAGGCGCGCCGGACGGCCTCCAGATAGGCGTCTCCCTGAGCGGCGTACTTCTCCCGGACCTTCGCCGCGGACTTTTCCTCGACGCGTTCGCTCTTGAAGTCCGCGACGACGAGGCGCCCCTTCAAGCGATACACCAGATCCACGGCCCCGCGCACGACGGTATTTTCATCCGCGTAGGCGAAGGGCGTCTCGCGCCCGAGAATCTCCGCCGCCGCCAGCTCGCGCGCGGCCGGGGAGGCGACAAAGGCCTTGAGCACGCCGCCCGCCTCCTTCTCGGCCTCGCTCCAGCGCGGCCCGGGCGAGCGCCGCTCGAGAAGCGCCCGCGCCTGCGCGCACGCCGCGGCCGCGTCGCCCGGAGACTTGAAATCCCAGCCCTGCAGAACGAGATGGCACAGCTGTCCGACCTCGGCGCCGGACGCGCTTCCGGCCGGCTCGTCGGGCGCGGCGGGACGCTTGGGCGCCTCGTGAAGATACGCCGTCGCCGAGCGCGTGCGGGGCTTTTCCGCGCCGGCGCGCAGGCGCGACCGATGCGCCCAGGCCTCGGCCGTCGTCCGGGCCTCGGCCCCGTCGCCGGCCGGCGGCGCGGGCGCGCCCTCCCGTTCGGGCAAGGAGCCCGCCGGCACGAACACGGCGGGGACGCTCCCGGCGAGGCCGGCGCCGGGCCACGCGCCGGCGGCGTCGAGATGCGCGGACAAGGAGCCAGAGCCCGGCTTCTCCCGGCCGAGCAGATACAGCTTTTCCTTGGCGCGCGTCATGGCGACGTAAAGCACGCGCACCGACTCGCGCGACTCCATGTGCTCCTCGCGCGCGTCGGCGAGCGCGGCCGCGGCGGACGCGGCCTGGCCCGCGCGCAGGCACACGCCGCCCGCGCGCCAGTCCGAGCGCAAGGCGGGCTTGCCGCCCGCCCGCGGGCTCGAGGAGAGGTTCATCGCGAACACCACGGGGAACTCGAGGCCCTTGGACTTGTGCATGGTCATGACGCGCACCGCGTCCAGGTGCTCGTCGGCGAGCGGGCTTTCCCCCTCGCCGCGCGTCTCCTCGGAGGCCTCCAGCACCTCGGCGACGAACTCCTTCAAGGTGGCGCCCCGCGACTCCGACGCCTCGGCCGCCTTGCGCTGAAGCTTGAGAAGGTTCGACACCGTCTGCTGGCCGTGGTACGCCCGCGCCGCGAGCTCGGGCAGGCGCGTCTCGAGCAAAGCCGCCGCGACGAGCTCGCCCAAGGGCACGCGGCCCGCCCGCGCGCGCAGGGACCGCAGGGCCGCGAACAGCCGCGCCGCGGCGCGGCGCTCGTCCTCGGGCAGGGACTTCGGGGGCGGGTCCTTGCGGTAGTCGAGGGCGCCCGCTCGCCCCAGGCTCAGCAGGCCGTTATCAGAAAGCGCCGCTAGCGGCCCGCGCAGCAGCCCCGAGATCGCGACGCGGTCCTCGGGGTCGTCGACGGCGCGCAAAAGATTGAGCAGGTCGCCGATCTCGGCGGCCTCGTAGAAATCGCGCTCGATCTCGACCGCGTACGGTATGCCGTGGGACTTGAACGCGTCGAGCAGGTACGGCAGGACCGTGGAGGAGCGCATGAGCACCGCGTTGTCCTTGAAGGCGCGCCCCTCCTCCAAGATCCGGCGCGCGATCCACAGCGCCTCGGTCCGCTGGCTGACGGCGGCGGGCACCTTCCCGTCGGGCTCGGTGACCGCGACGGCGGTGACGAACGGGCCGTCACCGGACGCGGCCTTCGCGGCTTGAATCCCTTTATAGACCGGCTGAACGCCGGCCTCGAGCTTCATGATCACGGAAAAAATATCGTTGACGGGGCCGATCACCCCCGGAACGGACCGGAAGTTCGCGGTCAGATCGCAGGCCAACGCCTGAGCCTGGGTCAGACGCCCGACGAAGCCCTCGTACGCGAAGATGTCGGCCCCGCGAAACCGGTAAATGGACTGCTTCGGGTCGCCGACGATGAAGATGCGTCCCGGCGCGGGCACCACGTCCTTCCAGGATTTCGCAGCGCGGCCCGGCGCCTCCGACAGATACAGCAGCAATTCGCCCTGCACGGGATCGGTGTCCTGAAACTCGTCGATCAATAAAGTTTTATAACGCGTCTTGAGCTCCTCGCGCGGGCGAGCGACTTCGCGAAGAAGATCGCGGGCGCGGATCAATAGACCGTCATTTGACATCCAGCCCCGCCGCGCGTACTCGAGGCGCAGGCGCGCCGCGAAAGGCGCCAGGAGCCGCGCCGCCCGCCGGGTCACGGCCTCCCCGCGCGGAGACGCGGCCGCGGCGACCATACAGATATGGCCGTAGACCCGGGCTCCATCCTCATCCTCCTCCCAGGCCTTGGGCCACTTCGACTCGGGCAGGTCCGGCGGCTCAGGCGCGTCGAGAGAGGGCTCCTCCGCCTCGGCCGCCGCCGCGGCCGCGAGCAGGCGCTTCTCCGCGAGCTCGAGGACCTCCATGATGCGGCTGCGGCCCTTGGGCGCCGGCTTCGAGATCCGAAGCGCCGCCGCGCGCCGGGCCAGCTCGCGGAGCTCCCCGGCCGAGCGCCGGTCCGCGCCGCCGAGCTTCCCGGGCTCGACCTTCTCCGAGCTCAGTTCCCGCGCCAGCGCCTCGAGCTCCTCGAGCGAGGCGGCCGCCAAAAGTTCGAGCCAGGCCTTGCGGCGCGGCGGGCGCTCGCCCAGCTCGTCGTCGAGCCACCGGGCCCACTCCGCGGCGAACAGATTTCTCATTCCCCGCTCGTCCGCGTCCACGCGGAACGCCGGGTCGACGCCGGCCTCTACGGGGTAGAGACGCAGGATTTGCGAGCAGAACGAATGAATCGTGCCGATCGGAGCCTTGTCCAGGTCCTCGAGCGCGGCGCGCGCCCGGTCCCGCACGGCCTCCTCCGGCGTCTTGAAGCTCGCCGCGAGCTCGTCCAAGGTTCGCCGGGCCCGCTCCTCCGCCTCCGGCGTCAGCGTCCCGCCCGAGAGAAGCGCGGCGAGCTCCGCCAGCCGCTCCGACAGGCGCACCTTGATCTCGCCGGCCGCCTTCTCGGTGAAGGTGAGTGCTACGACCTCCTCGACGCGCGCGGGCTTCTCCCCCGCCAGCACGAGAAAGAGAATGCGGTCCGTCAGCAAGGTCGTCTTGCCGGTGCCCGCCCCCGCCTCGACGACGACCGACGAGCCGAGGCTCAGCCGGGCGCGGTCGCGGTGCTCCCGGTCGGGAGCCTCCTTCGTCGTCATTCCCCGATTATAGAACTAAGGGCGGCAGGCCCAGGTGGCGGCGCAGCGGCTCGAGGTCCTGCGGGCCGCCGGCCCGCAGGTCCGCCTCGACCCGCTTCAGATGCTCCTCACGCGTATGGGCATAGCTGAAATAAAGCCGCGGGACGTCGTAGCGCGTCGTCTTCGCCCCGTGATGGTGCCGGAACAAGGCGTTGAGCTCGGCGAGCGAGCCGATGAACACCATGGGCACGCCGCGCGGCGCGGCTTTCTTTCCGAAGAACTGCCGGATCGTGGGATCGACGATGAGCTGGCCCTCGGGCAGGTCCAGGATCACGAAATAGTGGAACTCGGACTCGATGAGACGGGCCGGCACGCCGCGCGCGCGCAGCAGCGCCGCGAGCTTGGGCGCGGCGTCGCCGCAGCAGGACTCGTCCAAGGTCGTGCGCGGCCCGTTCCAACTCCCCAGAGCCACGCTCTCGCGCAACGCGGGCAAGGCCCGCTCCACCACCCCGCGCACGATCGCCGTCTGCAGGATCAATCGTAAATTCGCCTCGCCGGCCGGCGCGTGGCGGGGCCCGACGCGCTCCCCGTCCCGGCCCTCGAGCGGCGTTCCGTCGAACATCGCGCTGAAGTGGCCGGCCTCGAAATCCTCCGCGTCCTTCCCGAGAGGGGCGGGAGCGGGCGCTCCGGAGAGGGCCCGCAGCGGCGCGGCCTGCGCAGGCGCCGCCAGGGCCGGCGCCAAAGCCAGAGCGGGCGTCAGGGACAGGACGGGCGCGAAGGCCGCGGGCGCGGCCAAAGGGGCGAACACGGGCGCGGCGAACGGGGCCGCGGGGGCCGTCAGCCGCAGCGTCTGGGCCGACGCCGCGGACGCGCCGAAAACGAGCGCCAGCGCCGGGCGCCCTAAGGCGAAAATCCTCACAACCTCATTATAAATCCTTCCTTCTCCCCCCGCCTGAGGCGAAGGTCCCCCGAACCCTGGGCCTTACGGCCGACGTTGCGCCGGCGCTCCTTAAATCGCATGATGGCCCGGTGAGACATTGGTCACTCAAGGCCCGCTTGACGGCCGTCTTATCAACGACCCTAGCGGTCTTCGCCCTGATCTCCACCGTCGCCTACCTCACGCACAGCCGCGCGGAGGACCGCCTGGGCAGCGCCTTCTCCGATCAGCTCATGGTCTTCACCGAGCTCCCCTCCCACGGCAGCGCGCTCCGCAGGATCGACGCCTTCGCCGACAACTTCCTCACGACCCGCGACCCCGTCTGGCTCGACCGCCGCGCCGAGCTCGCCCGGGACTTCCTCGCCAGCCACGCGCGCATCGCCTCCCGCATCAACGACCCGTTCGAGCGCCTCGAATGGGACAAGATGGGCCGCGAATTCCTCCTCTACGACGCCTCCCAGATCGCCCTCTTCCAGCGCTTCCGCGCGGGCAAGATCACGCGCGTCGAGGCGATCCGCGAGGCCCTCGACAACGACATCGTCGACCGCCACATTGAGCGCATGTCCCAGTTCGGGCGCCTCTCCTTCGTGCGCCTCGACACCCAGCGCCGGGCGACGCGCGAGGCGGCCCTCATCACCTTCGCGACCGTCCTGGGCTTCGGCCTCTTCGGCTCGCTCGCCGTCGCCGCCGCCGTCTCCCGCGTCGTCCTTCGCCCCGTCGCGAGCCTGCGCGCGCAAGCGGGCTCATGGAAGCTCGGCTCGCCCTGGTCCCTCGAGATGAATGAAGGCCCCCCCGAGGTTCGCGACCTGCTCACCGCGATGCGCTCCATGGCCGACCAGCTCAATGCGCAGTACGAAAAAGAACGCCAGGCCGGCCGGCTTAAATCCCAGCTCGTTTCAGGGGTCAGCCATGAGTTCAACAACGCGCTCGCGGTGATCCACACGGCCCACGCCCTTTTAAAGGAAAACGAGCCGACCACCGCCGCCTCGAGCCCCTGGCACGAGATGCTCGCGGCCAATATCCGGGCATTGTCCACGATGGCCACCAACCTCCTCAACCTCGGGCGTTTGGAATCGGGCAAGTTCAACCTCGACATCCAGCGCGTCGACGCGGCGGCGCTGGTCGGCGGGGCGGTCTCCCGCCTCGAGATCCTCGCCGACCGCAAAAAGCAAACGGTCAAGCTCGACATCCCCTCGAACGAGCTCCCCTGCGCCTGCGACCCCGACGCCCTGGCGCTCGTCGTGACCAACCTCTTCACCAACGCGGTCAAGTACACCCACGAGGGCGGCGTCATCACCCTGGGCGCCAAGTCCTCGAACGGCGGCGTCCTCATCTTCGTCGAGGACACGGGAATCGGCGTGGCGCCCGAGGACCGGGAAAAAATATTCGGCGGCTATTACCGCTCGGAGGCGGGCAAACGCGAAGCCAAGGGATTCGGCGTGGGGCTGGCGCTCTCGCGCATGATCCTCGAGGCCCACGGCACCGATCTCGAGCTGTCGAGCGATCTCGGCAAGGGCTCCCGCTTCTCCTTCAAGCTGCCCCTTTATCCGAGCGGCGCCCGCGACCTGCGCGCCTAGCTAGGAGGCGAGCACCTTGTCGAGCAGCCTCTGCTCGCTCGCGTCGAGCCAGAAGCCGTGCCCGGCGCACTGATCCACGCGCACGAACTCGCTGCCGAGGCCGCCGTTCATCATGTCCTCGAGGCAGACCGGGCACTTGGCCGTGCCCTTGCGGGGCTTGAGCGGTCCCTTCGCCACCGCGGCGGTGAAGGCGGCGGGGTTCTGCACGACGCGGGCCAGTTCGTCGAAGTCGTACCAGCGTCCCTCGCACTTAGGGCACTCGTCGAGGGCGAGATCGCCGACGACGATCTCGTTCATCGGCGAGAACGGGCATTTGGGGCAGTCGCGTTCGTGCATAGGGGAAGTGTAAGGCAGGGCGGGGCGCCCGTCAAGGCCGCCCGCCTATTTCTCGCCCGGAATTTCCGCGCGCAGCGCCCGCGCCCGCGACGGCGCATGCCCCTTGCGGCACACCGTCGGGAATTCGCACCAGGAGCAATGGCCGCGCTCGCCGTCCTCGGGACGCATCGGGAAGCGCCCCGACGAGATCGCCTCGACGCGAGCGGCGAGAATTTCCAGGAACGACCCCCGCGCCAGCCCCCAATCCTCGGCCGTTAGCTCCGCGGAGCGAGCCTCCCCCTCCTCGACCTCGAGGAACAGGAGAGACGCCCCCCCGAACTTCCAGCCCGCGCCGACGGCCTTCCCCGCGAGCTCGGCGTAAAAGGGCAGCTGATGGATCTCGCCCGCGGCGGCCTTCTCCGCGAGCTTTTTGGAGAACCGGTTCTCGCGCGTCTTGTAGTCCACGACATGGAACTCGCGCGCGGAGTCGGACGCGTCGATGCGGTCCGCCACGCCCTTCCAGGGAACCCCGCCCGGAGCGCCCTCTGGCGGAGCGCCCTGCAGACGCGTCTCATAAAGGCGAGGACGAAGATTAGCGGCGCGCAGACGCGCCAGGTCCCACGCGATGAAGCCCCGCAGGCGCGCGCCCATGTCGAGGCGCGCCGACTCCCATAGGAGCGGATACACGCCGAGCGCCCGCCAGTCGTTCTCGGCGAAGACGGCCGCCTCGGCGGCGACGAACACCGTCTCCCAGTCCGAGGCGCCCGACCACTGCGCGGGCGTCAGCGCCGCGTAGAACTTTTCGAGGACGGCGTGGTATACCCGCCCGCGCGCGGCCGGCGTCAGTTCGCCCCGGCCGGAGGCTTCCTCGCGCTCGCCCAGGTTCAGCACGCGCGCGGCGAAGAAGCGGAACGGGCAGGCCGCGTACAGGTCGATGGCCGTCGGCGAAAGCCCCGCCTGCTTGAGCTTGGCGAGCTCGGCGGCGATCGGGCGCGTGAGCCCGTCGTGATCCGAGGGGGCGCCGCGCTCATTGAGCGCCGCGACGCGCGACAACTCCTCCGCCAGAGGCGCCGTCCGCGGATCGGCGGCGCCGAGCGCGGGAGCGGGCGAGGCCCCCTGAAGCACCGCGAGCAAGGCCGCCTCGCGCGGCGTCAGCAAGGAGGCGGGAGTCGAACGCAGGCGCTCGGACGGCTGGCGCGGAACGCGGAGGGCGTCGCCCTCCCCGGGCGCGGGGAGGCCCGCCGCGCGGCACAGCTCGCGCAGATAGGTGGAGGGCACGGATGCCTTGCCCGCCTCGTCCGAGCGCGGATAGATCAGAACCAGATTTTTCTTGGCGGAGGCGCAGATCAAATAGAACAGAAGCCGCTCTTCCTCGTGGCCCGCCGCCTTGCGGCCGATCCAGTAGCCGGCGGGATGGCGCAGGGCGGCGCGCGACGCGTCGCGGAGCAGCGGATCCTCAAGCACCTGGCGCGGAAACAGCTTTTCCTTGAGGCCCAGAAGGATGACGGCGCCGAAGCGGTGGCCGCGCGCGTCCATCGCGTCGAGGGCGCGCGCGCCGAGAGAGCCGTCCCCCGCGTCGCGCGTCGAGCGCGCGAGCTTGCGCTCGAAGGCGTCGAGGAAGGAGTCCCAGGAGCAGGGCTCGCCTAGGCGGTCGAAGGCGGCGAGCTCGGAAACGGCCGTTTCTACGGCGGCGAAGGCGTCGCGCTCAGCGGGCGAGGGCGAATCGGGGAGCGCCAGATGCGCGGCGAGAATCCGGCGCGCCGAATCGGAGCGTTTCGACCAGGAGACGGGGGCGGCGCCGAGCGCGTCGTGAAGGCCGGAGACGAAGTCCCAGAGAGAGCGGACGTCGTCGGCGGGGACGAGCTCGCCGGGGAGGCCCTCGCGCACGCGGTGAGGGCGAAGCTCGACAGGGGAGCCCACCCGCGGCTCGAGCTTGCCCCGCCACTGCAGCCAGCCGGCGCGGATGCCGAGGGCCTCGACGAGCCGGCGCCAGTGGCGGGCGCGCTTGGGCGAGGCGGAGATGAAATAAGGAGAGGAGGACAGGTCTTCAACGACGCGCGCCGGGAAGTCCTGCTCGCGCAGAGTGAGCAGATCGAGGGCGGCCTTCGCGGCGGGGTGGCGCAGGATGGGCTCGCCGCAGGAGAGGTCGAGGGGAAGGCCTTCGGCGGCGAAGGCCTCGGCTAAGGCGGGGCGGTAGGGCTCGAGGGAGCGCGCGACGATCGCGATGTCTCGCGCGGGGAGGCCCTCGTTGAGCAAGCGCAAAACCTCCTTCGCGGCGGCCCAGGACTCGTCGCGGGCGCCGGAGGCGGAGACGATTGATATTTTACCGTTGTCGACCGGCACCGGAGGCTTCGAAGGGTCGAATAAGGAATCGAGCGCCTCTCCGAGCGCGGTCCCGCCGGCTTCGCCGGCGGGCGCGCTCGACGCGCGGCCGGAGAACTTCTGCTCGAACAACTCTTCGGAAAAACGGAAGGCGGGGTGGCCTTGCCGGAACGGAAAGAACAATTGAGAGGGACGCGTGGCGGTGACCGCCTCGAAGAAATCCAGCTGGAGCCCCGTGAGGTCATAGAACCCGTAATAAAGAATTTCAGAGAAGCCCGATAGATATTCAGAACTTGATGCTGATTCCGCCGCGCGTTTTACGAGGGCCGAGGGCGGGAGCACCCCTAAACGCGCGAGCTCGTTTTCATACATCGCGAGGAGAGACAGCAATGCGTTTAAGCGCTCGGCCTCTTCCTCGTCTTTGATCAACGTAGAACCAAAATGTTCGGCCACCTGCCGAGCATCCACGCCTGCGTCGATGAGATCTCGCAAGCTCGATCGTACGGCGGACGCCAGGGCCTTGGGACGCAGCTCACGGGCCACGCCGAGGGATGGAGCTTTATCAAGACACCGATCCACCACGGCGTCGTGAAAAACGGGATCGGTCACGAGCGCGGCGTCGGGAAAGCCTCCCTCTTCGACGACGGCGGCGGCCAACGAATGAAAGGTATGGAACTGGACGCCGAGGAGCGGCAGATTATTCTCCACGGCGAGCAGGCGCTCGAGTCGATCGGCGAGCGTGCGGGAAGGCGCCACGACGAGCAGGGGACGGGCGCCGGGGCCCGGCTTCAGGGCTCGCACGCGCGCGACGAAGGCGGGCTCGAGGGCCTCGAAGGGGCCGTGGACGACGCTCAGGCCGGCCTTCATTTTTTCTTTTCCGCCTCGCCGGTCATGGTCACGAAGCGGACGTCGAACGCCTTCTCCCGCTTCATCCCCTCCTTGGTCTTGCGCACGAGGATCAATTCCTGGGGGATCCACGGGGAGCCGGCGGCGTCGGGGCCGACGGGGATGATCATGCGTCCGCCGAGCTTGAGCTGGCTCACCAGAGGCTCGGGGATGTGATCGGGCGCGCAGGTGACGATGATCGCATCGAAGGGCGCGTGCTCGGGCCAGCCGCGGTAGCCGTCGCCCGCCTTCACGCGCACGTTCTTGTAGCCCAGGCTTTTCAGGGTCGCCTCGGCGCGACGGGCCAGGACCGGGACGATTTCGACGGTATGCACCGTGCGCGCGAGCTCGGCCAGGATCGCGGCCTGGTAGCCCGAGCCGGTGCCGATCTCGAGCACCTTGTCCGCGGGCTCGAGCTCGAGGGCCTGGGTCATGTAGCCGACGATGAAGGGCTGGGAGATGGTCTGATCCTCGCCGATGGGCAGCGGCGAGTCGGCGTAGGCCTGCGCGCGGACGGATTCGGGCACGAAGAGGTGGCGCGGGACCTTGCGCATGGCGGCCAGGACGCGGGCGTCGGTTACGCGGCGGGAGGCCACGAGATCGACCATGGCGCCGCGCTCCGCGGCGTCGCCGGCCGACGCCGGCAGGGCCGCCGCGAGGACCAACGCCGCCGCCAGGGAAAATTCGCCCGCTCGCATGATCGAATTATACCCGTTCGAGGCCCATCCGGCGATTTTGCTAATGTATCCGCCATGTCACTCCCCACGACGCCTCCGTCGGGCTTCCGAGACTTTCTGCCCGACGCGGTCGCCGCCCGCGCCCGCGCCGTCGAGACGATCAGCCGCGTTTATCGTTCCTTCGGCTTCATGCCCGTGGCCACGCCCGCCGTCGAGGAGCTGTCGGTGCTCACCGGCCAGGGCGGCGGCGAGAACGAGAAGCTCATCTTCAAGATCATGAAGCGCGGCGAGGCCCTCGAGCGCGCCGCGGCCGAGAAGACGGACCTCGCCGACCTCGGCCTGCGCTTCGACCTGACCTTGCCGCTGGCGCGCTGGTACTCCAAGCACGGCTCCCAGCTTCCCCACCCCTTCAAGGCCTACAACCTCGGACCCGTCTGGCGCGCCGAGCGCGCGCAGAAGGGCCGCTACCGCGAGTTCACGCAGTGCGACGTCGACATCATCGGCTCCGACTCCTGGGGCGCCGAGGTCGAGGTGATCACGGCGATCCTCGCGGTGTTCAAGGCGTTCGGGCTCGACGGCGTGAAGGTGCATCTTAACGATCGGCGGCTCGTGGACCAGGCCTTGGCCGCGGCGGGAGTGCCCGAGGAAAAGCGCGGCGCGGTCTGCGTCAGCGTGGATAAGCTCGACAAGATCGGTCGGGACGCGGTGATCGCGGAAATCGCCGCGCTCGTCGGGCAAGCGACGACGGACGCTTTGACCAAGACCCTTCTGTCCGACACCGGAACGGCAGCGGAGCCGCTCGACAAGATCATCGCGGCGGTCAAAGCTCTCGTCCCCGGCGCTTCCATCGTCGTCGACCCGAGCCTCATGCGCGGCATGGGCTATTACACCGGCCCGGTGTTCGAGTTCCGCCACGCCTCCCTGTCCGGCTCGCTCGGCGGCGGCGGCCGCTACGACAAGCTCACCGAAAAGTTCGGCGGCCCGGCGGCGCCCGCCTGCGGCGGTTCGATCGGCTTCGAGCGCCTGATGCTGATCCTTGAGGAATCGGGCAAGGGCGGCGACGGCGCCGCGCCCGACGCCGTCGTGACCGTCTTCTCCGACGACCTGCGCGGCCGCTCGCTCGACGTCGGGGCCGCGCTTCGCGCCAAGGGCCTCGCCATCGACGTCTACCCCGGCAGCGGAAAGCTCAAGGCCCAGTTCAAGTACGCCGACCAGAAGAAGGCCGGCTACGCGATCGTCATCGGCCCCGACGAGGCCGGCCGCGGCGTCATGCAGGTCAAGGCGCTCGCCACCGGAGAGGAGCAGGCGCTCACGCTCGAAGAAGCCTGCGCTCTCATCGCCGGAAAGCACTAGATGCTATGGACGATTCCTCTATCGCATCTGTGCCGGTCCGCTTGCGGACCGACCTAGACGCATGAGCCGGGCGTTCGTCAAAGAGGACGCGCAGGGGCCCGACGAAGATCCGCCCGAGCGTCCGGTCTCCCCCCAGCCGAACTACGTGACCCCGCGAGGCCTCAAATCGCTCCAGGACTCGGAGGAGGCGCTTCTGGCCGAGCTCAAGGGCTTCGAGGGCGCGCAGGCCGACGAGGTCCGTAAAAAAAGAAAGCGAGCGCTCGAACGCGACCTGCGCTATGTCCGCGCGCGCCTCGAGTCCGCGATCCCCGTGGACCCGGCGAAGCAGCCCAAGGACCAGATACGGTTCGGCGCCACGGTCGCGTTGCGCCGCGAAGACGGACGAAGCAAATCGATCAAAATCGTCGGCGAAGATGAATCCGCCGAAGGCGGCGAGACTTTAAGCTGGGCCTCCCCCTTCGCGCAGACTTTATTCGGTCTCAGGGCGGGAGAGACGGTCGACTGGAACACCGAGGCGGGCGCGGAGAGGTGGTCGGTCGTGTCGATCTCGTACTGACCCGAAGCGGCTGCTTCCGGAAACGGTTCGCGGCTACAGCAGACGGCCCTGGGTCTCGGGCTTGACCCGCAGCAGCTCGAGGTCCTGAGCCGTGTCGATGTCCGCCTGCGTGTAGTCGTCGTCGAGCGGAATCTTAAGCGCCTCGCCCCAGTGGCGGCGCACGGCGGCCATCGCGGTGTCGTCGCCGACGAGGCGGCCGATCTCGCCGAACAGCTCGCGCGGATAGGCGGTGGGGTGGCCCTTGACGGGGCCCTCGGCGCCGGGATAAATCGGGAAGGTGAGCGCGCCGGACAGCTCGAATTCCGCGATGACGCGCTCGACGAGCCAGGAGGGCACGCGCGGCATGTCGCCGAGCAGAGCCACGACGCCGGGGGCGTCGGCGGGGACCGCGCGCAGGCCGACTTCGAACGAAGAGGCCTTGCCCGTCGACCAGGACGGGTTGAACACCACGCGCAGGCGCGGATCGTCGAGGCCCTCGATGGCCTTGAGGCCGTGCTCGGCGCCGGCGCCGAGCACGACGATCACCGGGTCGAGGCGCGCGGCGAGCGCGGACTCCACGACGTGACGCAGGACGGGGCGTCCATCGACGGCGGCCAACAGCTTCGAGGTCTGGCCGAAGCGCTTGCCGCGTCCGGCCGCGAGCACGAGGCCCGGAATCTTGACGCCCCCCTTGCGTTGCATCGGGGAAGAGCCGGCGGCGCGGGCCCGCGCGGGGCGGCCGCCCTTGCGCTCGGCGCGTACCGCCAGGATCTCGGCGGTGACGGCCAGCGCGATCTCCTCCGCGGTCTCGGCGCCCACGTCGAGGCCGGCCGGGGCGGAGAAGGCGCCCGCGCGCGGTTCGACTCCGCCTTCGCGAAGCTCCCCCAGCAGCCTGGCGGCCCGGCCGATGGCGCCGACGAGGCCGACGTAACGCGCGGGGCTCGGCACGGCGCCTTTCAAAGCCCGAAGATCGGCGGAGTGGCTGCGCGTCGCGATGACGATGTAGGTGTCGAGATCGGGGCGGCAGGCGGCGCGCGCCGCGTCCCAGCCGCCCGACACGAGCTGCCAGCGCGCCCGGTCCCAGCCCTCGCCATGCAGGCGGCCGGGACGGTGGTCGGCGACGGTGACGACAAATCCAAGCCGGTCCAACAATTCGGCCAGACGCCGGCAATCGTCGCCGGATCCAAGGATCAAGACCTTTCCCATCGGTATCAAGGGGTAGCGCATGAGGCGGCGCACGCCGCCGCGCTGGGCCTCCTCCTCGAGCTCGGGCTCGCCTTCCTGGTAGCAGGCCTTCACGCCGGGATGGTCGGGCGGGAAGTGACGGCGGCGGCCCGCGTCCTCGCCGGACAGGGCAAACTCGATGACGAGGCCCTCGCCGCGCAGCAAGGTCTCACGGACCTCGCGCAGGCGCTCGCGCAGCTCGCCGGTGATGGGCTCGAGCCAGACCTCGGCGCGGCCCTGCAAGCCGCCGGGTCCGAAGATCGCGTCGTCCTCGGCCAGATCGACCTCGACGAGGCGCGGAAGCGAGTCCTCGATGGCGGCCATCGCGGCGTCGCGCAGGGCCTCGGGAACGGCGGACGCGGCCAGGGCGCCCTCGCCGCCAGCGGCGGCATCGTCGGCTATCACGCGGGAGGCGCCGGGACGCTCTCCCAGGGTGCCGTCGAGGGAGACCAAAGTCGCCAGGACCCCGCGGACGTTCAACGGGTCGGCGGAAGCCAGGTCCTCCAGGGCTCGCAGGGCGGCCAGGACTTCATGGGGGCGGGGTGCGCTCATTTTCTCGTCGGGACGCCGTCGAGGAATTCAATCATATTGTAACGCCGGAAGCCTTGAAAAGACCGGGTTCCCCCGCTACAATCCCTGCGTGGTACCCGATGAGAAGGCCCTGCGCAGCCTGGTCACCTTACTAGAGGAAGAGGACCCCGCCAGCCTCGCTTTGGTCCGGCGCAAAATTCTGGGAATCGGCGCCGCCATCTTGCCCTACCTCGATGAGCTGCGCCCCGCCGCCACGCCCGAGATGGCGATCCGGCTCGACTCCGTGGCGGGAGACCTCCGATTTCAGGACCTGCGCCGGGACTTCGTGCGCCTCTCGCTGGCGAAGATACCTGACCTCGAAGACGGGGCCATGCTGATCTCGCGCTTCGGCTTCGCCGGCGTCGACGCCGGGGTGTACCGCGACTGGCTTGACCGCGTGGCGGCCGCCGTCGCCGATGACATACCCTCCGACGCCGGAATCGGCGAATCGGTGCGCCGCCTCTCCAACCACCTTTTTCAATCGCTCGGCTTCGCGGGCAACGAGACGCGCTACTACGACGCCGACAACAGCTATCTCTCGCGCGTCATCGACACGCGGCGAGGCATCCCCGTCACCCTGACGGTGCTCATGCTCCTGCTCGCCCGGCGCCTGCGCCTGCCGCTGTACGGCGTCGGCACGCCGGGGCATTTTCTCGCCGGGTTCAAGGAAGGAGGCTCGTCCTTGTTCGTGGACTGCTTTCGCGGCGGCCAGCTGATGACCCTGCCCGAGGTCAAGCGAATGCTCGTGCGCAACGGCTACGACTGGCGCCCGGAGCTCGGCAAGCCCGTCGGCTCGCGCGACATCCTGGCCCGCATGCTCCGCAACCTCATCTCGATTTACCAGAAAAATGGAATGACCGACCGCGCCGAGAGGCTCTCGACCCTGGTCGAGATCGTCCTCACCGGCCGCGACGCGGAGCCGCGGTGAGGGCGCTGCTCCTCCTGCTGCTGCTCGCGGCCGGCCCGGCCCGCGGGGAGAGGCCGATCAACCCTCCCGCCCCGGAGTTCCCGCCCTCGAGCGCTTGGCTCAACGCGACCTCGCTGTCGCTGGCGCGCATGCGCGAACGCAAGGTCGTCGTCGTCGCGTTCATCAATCCCACCTCGATCAACTCGCTGCGGGTGCTTCCCGCCCTGAAGGCCTGGTTCGACCGGTACGCCCTGTCCCAGCTCATGGTGGTCGCGGTGCTCACGCCCGATCTCAACTTTCACCGCGAGGCGGTCTGGACCAAGCGTATTTTGAACCGCTACGGCGTCGACTACCCGATCATCCTCGACAGCGACCGGAGAATCTGGAAAGCCTACGGCAACGAGGGTTGGCCCGCGCTGTACCTGATCGACCGGAAGGGGCGCATCGTCTTCGACCGCCTCGGCGAAGGCGGCTACCAGGAGTTCGAGGGCGAGCTGCGCGCGGCCCTCGCCGACCTCATAGGCGCCAAGGAGCTCCCCCCCGCGACGGAGATGGCCGAGCCCGCCCGCCGCGACTGCGGCGCCGTCACCCCCGAGATCAGCCTGGGAGCGCGCCCGGGCGTCAAGCCGCCTCTGACGCTCGACAAGGACATTTCGATGCGCCGCTCCTTGATCGTGGAGGCGCGCGACGCCGAGACCGCCCTGCACGGACGCTGGGAGACCGGGCCCGACGGCCTGCGCCTGGCCCAGCCGAACAAGACCCAATCCTCCTTCCTGCGCGTCGTCTATCACGCCGCGCAGGCGCTGGCGATCCTCTCGCCGGCCGAGACCGGGCGCTCCCGCGTCTTCGTCAAGCAGGACGATCTGTGGCTGCACGAGGGCAACAAGGGCCGCGACATCCAGTTCGACGACGACGGCCGCAGCTACATCACCCTCGACACCCCCCGCCTCTACGATTTGACGCGCGAGTCCGTCCACACCGCTCATGAGCTGTTCCTCATTCCCGAGCGGCAGGGAACGACGGTCCACGGCCTGTCCTTCTCCGACGCCTGCGTCGTAACGACCCTGCCGTGAAGAGGCGCGGCGCGGAGATCGTCGCCATCTCCTCCCGGCGGACGCTCGTTCCGATGAACGAGCCGTTCGCCATCGCGGGCGGATCCTCCGCCGAGCTCGAGACGGTTTTTGCGCGGCTGACCTTGGCCGACGGGACCGTCGGCCACGGCGAAGCCTCGCCGTTTCCCGCCTTCAACGGGGAGACGGCGGCCATATCCGAGCGGCAGATAAAAACCGCGGGAGCGCGCTGGCTCGGCCGGGACGCCGCGGCGTGGCGGACGCGCCTCGAGGAGCTGGAGGAGGCCCTGCCCAAGCACGCCGGCGCCGCCCGCGCGGCGCTGGGCGTCGCCTTGCTCGACGCCTGGACGCGGCGCGCGGGGCTGCCGCTGAGAACCCTGTTCGGCGGGGCCTCGGACCGCGTCGTCTCCGACGTGACCGTCACCCTCGGCACCCCGGACGCGGCGCACGCCGCGGCGCGCCGCATCCGCGCCCTGGGCGTGCGCGTAATCAAGATCAAGGTCGGCTTCACGGCCCGCGAGGACGCCGCGCGCGTCGCCGCCGTCGCGAAGGCCCACCCCCGCGCGGCGCTCACGCTCGACGCCAACCAAGGCTACGGCCCGTCGCACTCGCTCGCGCTCGTGCGGCTCCTGAAGGCGCGCGGCATCCGGCCCGTCCTGTTCGAACAGCCCGCCGAAGCCGACGACATTAAAGGTCTCGTTGCTTTTCATAAAAAATGCGGCATCCCCGTCGCCGCCGACGAGTCTCTGCGCGGCCGCGCCGACGCCCTCAAGCTCGCGCGCGCCGGCGCCGCGCAGGTGCTCAACCTCAAGCTCATGAAGATGGGCGTGCTCGAGGCCTGGGACTGCGGACTGATCGCGCGCGCCTCGGGGCTCGGCGTCATGGTCGGGGGCATGGTCGAGACCCCCCTCGCGATGGGCGCGGCCGCCCACCTCGCCGCCGGGCTCGGCGGCGTTAAGTTCGTCGACCTGGACACGCCGCTGTGGCTCGCGAAGAACCCGACCCGCGGCATCGGCTTCGGACACGGCGGCGTCTACGACCTGTCCGGCGTCAAAGCCGGCATCGGCGTCGTTCCTAAATAAAAGTGAGCCTTGACAGCGGCGGGAGTCCCATGTATAATTAATTGACTGTACGGTCAGTCAATCAATATGGCACGCAAACCCGATACGGCGGTCCGAGAGCGCATCCTCCAGGAAGCGGAGCACGTCATCCACCTGAAGGGCTACAACCATGCGTGCCTGGACGAGATCGCCGAGGCCTGCGGGATGACCAAGGGCAACCTGATCCATCACTATGGCTCGAAGTCGGAACTGGCCTTGGCGGTGCTCGACTACAAGATCAAGGAGTTCCAGTCGCGCAAGGTCGAGCCGGTTTGCGCGCAGGCGATACCAGAGGACGCCGTTGAGGCGATGTTCACCGCGGCCGGCCGGGTTTTCGACGGCAACGGCTGCAAGGCCGGCTGCTTCGTGGGCAACATCGCCCTTGAGATGAGCGATTTGGACGAGACCTTCCGGCTGAAGGTGGCCGGGTTCTTCGATGAGTGGGCCGCGGGGCTGCGCACCTGCCTCGAGCGCTGCAAGTCGAAGGGCTATTTCAAGAAGGAGCTGGACGCGCGCGCGACGGCGGAGTCGATCGTGGCGCTGTACGAGGGCGCGATGATGCTCGCCCGCTCCCGCCGCGACGCGACGGTGTTCGGACGGGTCGGCAAGATCGCGAAACAGATTTTGGTGCAGCATAAAGTCGTCAAACAGGAGGATTAATACCATGGGTCCGAAAACTCCTTGCGGCTGCTAAGCCGTCAACGCAACAACCGCCCATCGCCCCCGAGGGGGCGATGGGCGGCTTATGTTATGCTCCTTCCCGCCGCCATGAAAGCAGCCCTCTTCGCCGCGCTCATCCTCGCCCTGACGGCCTGCGGCTCCCCCGCGGGCTCGCGCCAGGCGCCCGACCTCGTCCTGCCGGACCTGGCGGGCGGCACCGTAAACCTCGCCACGCTGCGCGGCAAGCCCGTGCTCGTCAACTTCTGGGCCACCTGGTGCGACTCCTGCCGCGATGAAATGCCCGCGCTCGAGGGGATTTTTCGCCGCGCCGAGGGCAGGTATCACGTGATCGGCGTGTCCATGGACGATAACGCCGCCTTGGTGCCGCCGTTCGTCAAAAAGTACAAGCTCACCTTCCCCATCGCGATCGCCGACCGCGCGGCCGTCGCCGGCTACGCGGTGCGCGGCCTGCCGACCGCCTTCCTGATCGACGCCGAAGGGCGCATCTCGCGCCGCTGGGTCGGCGTGCTGGATATGGCGGCGGTCGAAAATGATATTCTGGCCCTAATCAACAGGAGAACCGAATGAACATCTCTCGCGCCGCGACCTTGATTCTCGCTCTGCTGCTCGCCGTGCCGGCCGCCGCCGAGATATCCCGCGAGGACCTGAAGAAGGCCCTCGACGCCAACCCCGATCTCGTGCTCGGCGCCCTCAAGAAGGCCGACAAGATGAAGTTCTTCGAGCACATCGTCGCGTCCCAGCAGGAATACCAGAAGAGCAAGGCCAAGGAGGAGGCCAAGCGCGAAGAGGCCGAGATGGAGAACGCCTTCAAGAAGCCGCTGAAGGCCTCGCTCGGCGCCGACGCCCGGACGCGCGGCAACCCCAACGCCGCCGTCACCATCGTCGAGTACTCCGACTTCCAGTGCCCGTACTGCACGCAGGGCTATAAGAACCTCGAGCAGCTGCGCAAGACGCATGGCGACAACCTGCGCGTCGTCTTCAAGAACTTCCCTCTCAGCTTCCACCCGATGGCGATGCCCGCGGCGCAGTGGTTCGAGGCCCTCTACCTCCAGTCCGCTGACAAGGCGTGGTCGTTCCACGACACCCTGTTCGAGAACCAGAGCAAGCTCAGCGAGGACTACTTCAAGCTTCTGGCCAAGGACCTCGGGCTCGACGTCGAGAAGGCGGCGAAGGACGCCAAGAGCGACACGGTTAAGAACAAGATCGAGGCCGACATCAAGGAAGCCAAGAGCTTCGGCATCGAGGGCACCCCGGCCTACCTCATCAACGGCGTCCCCCTGCGCGGCGCCTATCCCGTCGAGGCGTTCGAGCAGATCATCTCCAAGCTCCAGGCCAAGAAGTAAGGACCGGGGCGCGACGGAGGCCCGCCGAGAGGCGGGCCTCTTTTTTTGCCCGCCTCCTTATTGATGTTGCATTTCAATAAGGACTTGTGGTATCTTTTCCTTGTTGAAACTCAATCTCAATAAGACGGCTATCCTCTCTCTCGCGCTCGCGGTGAACGCGTTCGGCGCGGCGCCCCAGGAGCGCCGCGCCGAACGGGTTCGCTGGACCATGGGGACCCTCTGCGAGATCGACGCGCCGGGCGCGCCGGACGCCGCGGTGACCGCGGCGTTCGCCGAGATCGAGCGCTGGGACCGGATACTGAGCCTCTATAAAGAGGAAAGCGAGGCTTCGGCGCTGAACCGCGCGGCGGGCGCCGGCCCATTCGCCGCGTCCGCGGACTTTTACGCGGCCGTCGCCGAGGCGCTCGCCCTCGCCGAGGCGACCGGCGGGGCGTTCGACCCCACGATCCTGCCGGTGCTGCGCGGCGGTCCCGGCAAGCTCTCCCTCGTCGGCTGGCGCAAGGTCAAGCTCGACGCGAAGGCTCGGACGATCGAGCTTCCCGCGGGCATGGGCCTCGACTTCGGCGGCGTCGGCAAGGGCCGGGCGCTCGACCGGGCCGCGGCCGTACTAAAGGAAGCCGGTGTCGCACGCGCGCGCTTCAACTTCGGCGGCCAGATCCTCGCGCTCGGCGCCTGGCCCGTCATTCTTCCCGGGCGCGCCGAGCCGCTCATGATCGCCGACGCCTCGGTCTCCTCCTCGGGCGACTCCGAGCGCCCCGGCCATATCAAATCCCCTCTCGACGGCCTGCCGGTGCGCCGTTCCGGCTCGGCCACCGCCGTGATGCCGAGCGCCGCCGCCGCCGACGCCTGGTCCACCGCTTTGTTCATCCTCGGAAAGACGCCCCCCGCGTTTTCGGGCCGCTCTTTCTTCGATCCTGGCATCCCCGCCGTTCCTAATATAGGAGGTCGTTCATGAAGCCCCTCGTCCGCCTGTCACTCGCCGCGTGCCTCGCCCTGTCGTCCGCTCCCGCTTTCGCCCAAGACGCCGCCAGGCTCGGCGAGCTCGAGCGCAAGATCGAAGTCCTCACCCAGGAGTTCGAGAAGCTCAAGCTCGGCGAGGCCGCCGAGCCCGTCGCCTCCCAGTCCGTCCTCGGCTTCGCGCCCGCCGCTTCCAAGGTCTACGGCGCCCGCCCCAACAAGGTCTCGATCGGCGGCTACGGCGAGATGACCTACCAGAACTTCTCCAAGCGCCGTCAGGACGCCGACCCGGCGGGCGTGCGCGACGAGGCCGACTTTCTGCGGGCGGTCCTCTATGTGGGCTACAAGTTCAACGATTGGATCCTCTTCAACTCCGAGATCGAATTCGAGCACGGTTCGACGGGCAAGGGCCGGGGCGAGGTTTCGATCGAGCAAGCCTACGTCGATTTCCGCCTGCGCGACGAGGTCGGAATCCGCGCCGGCACGCTCCTCGTCCCGATGGGCCTGCAGAACGAGATCCACGAGCCGACGACCTTCCACGGCGTCCAGCGCACGAGCGTCGAACGCAACGTGATTCCCACCACCTGGCGGGAGAACGGCGCCGGCGTGTTCGGCGATATCGGCCCGGTCTCGTACCGGTCGTATCTCGTCACGGGCCTGCAGGCGACGACGAACACCGGCGTCACGGGATTTGCCGCCTCGAATATCCGCAATGGCCGCTCCTCGGGCGCCAAGAGCCTCGCAGAGGATTTCGCCTCCGTCACCCGCGTCGACTACAAGCCGGTACAGGGCGTGATGCTGGGCGGCTCGTTCTACGCCGGCCAGGCCGACCAAGGCCTGATCCCGAACTCGGTGCCCGTGACGATGTGGGAAGGCCACCTGAAGGCGGAGTACCGCGGAGCCGAGCTGCGCGCGCTGTACGCCGAGACCCGCATCGGCGGCGTCGACTCGGTCAACATCGCCAACAGCCTCACGAACGCGGCGAGAACCTCGGTCGGCAGCAAGCAGTTCGGCGGCTATGTCGAAGGCGCCTACGACGTCCTGTCGATCGTGAAGAACAACAAGGGCCACTACCTCGCCCCGTTCTTCCGCTACGAACGCTATGACACTCAGGCGCAAACGCCCGAGGCGTTCGCTAAAAACCCCCAGAACAGCCGGATCGAGTACACCGCGGGCCTCACCTACAAGCCGATCCCCCAGGTGGCGGTGAAGGCCGACCACCAGTGGATGCTCAACCAGGCTCGCACCGGCGTCAACCAATGGAACCTCGGGCTCGCGTACATATTCTGATCGGAGCGATCCTCGCCGGGGCCGCCCTATTCGGGGCGGCCCCCGCGCGGGCGCGCGTCTTGATGTCCCAGAAGGAGGCCCTCACCGTCGCCTTCCCCTCGGCGATGCCGGAGCGCCGGACGGCGTTTTTGACCGACGCGCAGACCAAGGCCGTCGAGGAAGCCGCCCGGGCCAAGCTCGAAACCAAGATTTGGACCTACTACGTCGCCGGCTCCACCACGGCCTACTTCGAGTCCCACCTCGTGCGCACGATGAACGAGACCGTCATGGTCGTCGTGGACGGCAAATCGACGGTGCTGTTCGTCGAAGTCCTCTCTTTCTCCGAGCCCGACGACTACCTGGCCTCGAAGCGCTGGCTCAAGCAGCTTCCGGGCCGCAAGCTCGACGACGACCTCGCCGTGCGGCGCGGCCTGCGCGGCATCACCGGGGCCACCTTGACCGCCGAGGCCGTCGCCCGCTCCGTGCGGCGCGTGCTGGCCGTCCATCAGGTCCTTAACGCGCCACCCGCGAAGTGATAGACTTCCGGCCATGAAATACATGCAGAGCGGCGGCTTCCAGAGCAACCCGCTGATGCGCCTGACCTTGACCTGGACGCTCGTCTTCGCGGCCGGGCTCTGGGTCACGAACGCCGCCATGTATCTGCGGCGCATGGACCTGACCCCCGCCTCGGTGCAGGCCTACTACCTCGGCAGCGCCGAGGAATACTCCCAGCCGCGCAGCGCCGCGTCGATGCTCGAGGTCAGCCACGCCCACTTCGCCACGATGGGCGTCATGATCCTGTTGCTCACCCACCTCGCCATCTTCGCGCCGTGGGAGGACCGCACGAAAAAATGGGTCATCGGGGCGACCTTCGGATCCGCGGTGCTCGGCGAGGCCTCGGGATGGCTCGTGCGCTTCGTCTCCCCCGCCTTCGCCGTCTTCAAGGTCGGCTGTTTCGTTGCTTTTCAGATCATGCTCGCCCTTCTCATCACGATCCTCGCGATGTTCCTTTATAGAGCGGGCGGCTCGCACAGGAGAAAATCATGAACGAGCAAGATAAGAAGCGTGCGGTGGTCATACTCAACCGGATCATGGAGCTCGAGCTGGCCGGCGTCGTGCGCTACACGCACTATTCGCTCATGGTGTACGGCTATAACCGCATTCCGATCGTCTCCTGGCTCAAGGGCAACGCTGACGAGAGCCTGACGCACGCGCACCGCGCCGGGGAGCTCGTGACGCTCATGGGCGGCCACCCCTCCCTGAAGATCGGGCCCCTGCTCGAGACCGAGAAGCACGACATCGGGGACATTCTGCGCGAGAGCCTCGAGCACGAGCTCGCGGCGATCAAGGCGTACAAGGACCTGCTCAAGGCCTCCGAAGGAAAGTCCGTGCTCATCGAAGAGTTCGCGCGAGAGATGATCGTCGGCGAAGAGCTGCACCTCGACGAGGTCAACAAGATGCTGCGCAAGCCCGGCGAGATCGCTCCCTTCCGCTCATAGTTTCGTTCCATCGCCGCGACGGCGCGGGGCGTGCGTCCGCGCCTGAGCGAGCAGTTCGCGGATTAGTCACCCGTCTGGATCAAATCGCGCCAATTCGAGGCAGGTCCGGCGAACGACGCGACGAGGCCCGTCATATCGAGGACCGTGAGCGCGCCTTCGACCAGTCCCTGCGGCGGCGCCGACGCGAACAGATCGGTGGTCCACAGAGAATCGAACCCTCCCCACAGGTAAACCACGGTCATCGCCCAGCCGAACGCGCCGATCGACGCGCAAGCGCGAATCCAAGCGCGGCGAGTCTCGCCCTTGAACTTGGCCGCGACGGCTTCCATGAACCAGCACCACGACGCGCCGAGGCTGAGCCCGAAAACCGCGAGGCTCGCCAGGATCAGCAAGAGCAGTATCAGCAAGTCTCCGGGGCCGCCGTGAAGCGGGTCGAGCCGCCCGCTGACCGCGCCCCCCACCCGCGACTCGACCCGGTCCAACCCCGTGCCCCGGAGCAGCCCGGCCAGGCCGAGGCCGCCCGCCGCGCACGCCGCGATTTTCGCCGGCGTCCCGCGCGGCGCGAGCCAGAGGATCAGCCCGGCGGCCGCGCAGCCGATCCCGACGGTTCCCAGCGGAACAATTCCCCAGCCGCCGCTCATAAGGCCTTCGCGTCGGCCTCGAGCTTGGCGAGCGCGGCGGCGTCGTCGCCGTCATACCAGCCGCGGACTCTTCCCTGGTCGTCGATCAGCACGAACTTCGTCGAGTGCGCGAAGCGCTCGCCCGGCAGCGCGGCCGCGTTCTCCACGACCGGCAATAAAAAGCCGTCGCGCACGAGCTTGATCAGCTCGGTCTTCTCGCCCGTGAGGAAAAACCAGCGCTGCGGGTCCGCGCCGAACTTCCGCGCGTACAGCGTGAGCACTTCCGGCTCGTCATGGTCCGGATCGACGGTGAACGAGAGGAATCCTATTTTTTTCGGCAGGGATTTCTGCAGCGAGGCCATGTTCGCCGTCAGCATCGGGCACGGCCCCGCGCAGCGCGTGTACACGAAATCGGCGATCCACACGCGGCCGCGCAGCGTTTCCAAAGTCAACGGCGAGGTGCCGTCGATCGTCACCGCCGTGAGCGAAAAATTCGGAAGCGCCTTCTGCGGCTTCGGCGCGGGCGAGCAAGCCGAGATAAGCAAAACGACAATGTAGAAGACACTACGTATCAACACTAAAAGCTCCTTAACGCTTGTGGGTGTCCATCTGGGTCTTTACAAAAATAAACCCATCGGTTATTCTCTAGCCCTGCTCGAAAACGCCCGCGAGCCGCGCGGCGGATCCGAGCAAAAGAACGCTACCAAATGTCACGGAGAAATGGATGAACACGGCTGCTACGACGCCTGTCACCCCCGCCGGAACCACCAACGAGGACGCGAATGCGACCACGATGCAGGTCCGCAAACGCGACGGCTCCCTCGAGCCCGTTGACGTCAACAAGATCGTCCGCGCCGTCGCCCGCGCCGGCGCCGGCCTCGAGAACATCGACGGCCTGAAGATCGCCACGAAGACCATCGGCGGCCTGTACGACGGCGCCACCACGAAGGAGCTCGACAATTTGTCGATCCAGACCTCGGCGCTTTTGATCGCCGAGGAGCCCGAGTACTCCCGCCTGGCCGCCCGCCTTCTTTCCACGTACATCATGAAGGAAGTCGAGAACCAGGACATCCACTCCTTCTCCCAGTCCATCTCCGCGGGCGTGCGCCACGGCCTGATCTCCGAGAAGGTCGGCCAGTTCGTGCAGACGAACTCGCGCAAGCTCAACGACGCGATCGAGATGCAGCGCAACGAGCTCTTCGAGTACTTCGGCCTGCGCACCGTCTATGACCGCTACCTCCTTAAGAACCCCGAGACGCGAGAGGTCCTCGAGGCTCCGCAGTACTTCTTCATGCGCGTCGCCTGCGGCCTCGCCGACACCGTCCAGGAGGCCGTCGAGTTCTACAACCTGATCTCCCGCTTCGAGCACATGCCGAGCTCGCCCACTTTGTTCAACTCGGGCACGAAGCACCCGCAGATGAGCTCGTGCTACCTGCTCGACAGCCCCGTCGACGACCTCGAGGCGATCTACAACCGCTACACCGACATCGCCCTGCTGTCCAAGTTCTCGGGCGGCATCGGCGTGTCGTACTCGCGCGTGCGCGCGCGCGGCTCCTTGATCCGCTCGACCAACGGACAGAGCAACGGGATCATCCCGTGGCTCAAGACGCTGGATTCCTCCGTCGTCGCCGTCAACCAGGGCGGCAAGCGCAAGGGCGCCTGCGCGGTTTACCTGGAAACGTGGCACGCGGACATCGAGGAATTCCTCGAGCTGCGCGACAACACCGGCGACCCGGCCCGCCGCGCCCACAACCTGCACCTCGCGCACTGGATTCCCGATTTGTTCATGAAGCGGGCCGAAGAAGACGGGGTGTGGTCCCTTTTTGATCCCAAGACCATGCCCCAGCTGACGGACCTCTACGGCAAGGCTTTCGAGGAAGCGTACCTCGAAGGCGAGGAGAAAAAACTTTTCGTTCGCCAGGTGAAGGCGCGCGAGCTGTACGCGCGCATGATGAAGGCGCTCGCGGAGACCGGCAACGGCTGGATGAACTGGAAGGACGCCAGCAATCTGAAGGCGAACCAGACCGGCTCCCCCGCCAACGTCGTCCACTCCTCGAACCTCTGCACCGAGATCATCGAGGTGACGAGCCAGGGCGAGACCGCGGTCTGCAACCTCGGCTCGATCAACCTCAGCAAGTACGTCGAGGACGGCCGCTTCGACTTCGTCAAGCTCGCGGCGAACGTGCGCACCGCGGTCAAGTACCTCGACCGCGTCATCGACATCAACTTCTACCCGACGCCGGCCGCGAAGGCCAGCAACGCGAAGTGGCGCCCGGTCGGCCTCGGCGTCATGGGCGTGCAGGACGCGTTCTTCCAGCTCGGCATGCCGTTCGACTCCGCCGAGGCCCGTGAATTATCGAAGAAGGTCGCCGAAGAGATCTACTTCCACTCGCTCTCGGCGTCCGTCGAGCTCGCGGGCGCGAAGGGCCCTCACCTGGCCTTCCCCGAGACCAAGGCGGCGAAGGGCGTGTTCCAGTTCGAGCTGTGGGGCGTCGTCCCGTCGGACATGACCCGCTGGGAGAAGCTCCGCGGCGAGATGATGAAGAACGGCCTGCGCAACTCGCTGCTGCTCGCGATCGCGCCGACCGCGACGATCGCCTCCATCGTCGGCTCCTACGAGGCCACCGAGCCGCAGATCTCGAACCTCTTCAAGCGCGAGACGCTCTCGGGCGAGTTCCTGCAGGTCAACAAGTACCTCTGCCTCGAGCTCAAGAAGCTCGGCCTCTGGAACGAGGAGATGCGCGCGCGCATC
>Ga0105164_10000318_pt1 | contig 35968 bp, 41 predicted proteins | sample VDWuncwatermetaG_FD_89674 | JGI IMG/M metagenome (GOLD analysis project Ga0105164, IMG submission 89674) | Wastewater microbial communities from Netherlands to study Microbial Dark Matter (Phase II) - VDW unchlorinated drinking water | ecosystem: Environmental > Aquatic > Freshwater > Drinking...
CAGGCGACTACCAACGAAAACAATAAATGCCGTCAGAACAATGTTGGCAACAGCAGTTTTATTCCAACTTTTATTGCAGCTCAAAAAAATCACAGACAAATTCAAAGGAACACTCTGGGATTTGCTCAGATCTATTCGATCGGCGCTTGTTAAAAAATGTCTTGCTGACAGCAGCCCTCCGGATGGTTGTCGCTGGAGCACGATGGCCAGAGCGAGTCTTAGGTCGTGATATACTCAAAATTTAACCGGTCAGGCCTGGTTTAAGTCGTAGAAATCCCTATGATTTCTATAGTTTAACTTTTATTTTTTTGAATTTTTACTTTTGATTTATCTTGTCAAGAACTTGGTAGGGAGTACAGGATTCGAACCTGCGACATCGACCTTGTAAGGGTCGCGCTCTACCAACTGAGCTAACTCCCTATTCATTTTTTAATTTAAATAGTTTGGTTCTAAGGTTTCTACCTTGTCGTGCAAGATTTCTACCTTTCTAAAGACTAAATTTTCAAAGAACAGAATCCGTCATCCTTGTAAGGGTGGCGCTCTACCAACTGAGTAACCCCTGCATAACAGAGAAACTTTTATAAGCTTCTCTGCTAAAAGACTCAAGAACTTTTTAGTTATTTATTATTACAAGCCTCGGCCAAGCCATGTGGCACTTTTTTCAGCACCACGTTGTAAGTCTCTGTCGGCACGGGGTCCATCGGTTCAGGGCTTTGTATTTTTGACTTTTTTACTCGGCCAACGGCGCGCATTGATAACCCCATAATATGCTGCCCACAACCACTAAGGCCACCCACATGGCGGCTGTCAAACATGGCCATCTTAAGCTGATATTTAATGGTATTAACTGCAACCAGCGCTATGACCACGTTTTTTTCCTCAACATTAATAAAGCCCCCCCCTTTTGCATAGGGTTTAGAGCAAATACTTCCGCGGTGAATGGTCAAGCCTAGATTTTTACGATTAATCGTGGTGCCTAACACACCTTGGCTTGAATATAGGTTGATGAATCGTCTCCCAATGACCAAAAGCCTTCGATATTATCCCACGGAAAGGGTTGCGCCATGGACCAAGGCAAAATATCAACGCCGCCCTGTATTTGCGAATTGCATGAGGCTTGACCGTCATAATTTGCAAATGAAACTGATCCAGAACTAAAAATCAGCATCCCTAAAACTATTACTATAGCCCTCATAATAAAGCCCCCCCGGCTCTTAATTCACTTAACTCTACGCTTGCGCTCTTATTTAAATAATATCCATTTTTAGCTCTAAAAATATATTTTGGTTTTTCATAGTCAGGTTCAATCATTTTACGCAATCTTTTAATTGTTACATAAATTTTGTTATCATGCACTTCCGGGTCATAATTTTGTTTCCATACATGCTCGACCAAATATTCTTTTGAAAAAATCTGTCCTTGTTTTGAAATAAATAACTTTAATAGATCTAGCAAAATAAATTGGTTTTTAAAATCAATTTTACCAAGTGATTTTTCAACAATGGCGTGATTGTCTAAATCAAAAATCAAATCTAATTCTGAAGTCGTGTTGGCGTTTAGATTTTTAAGATATTTATCAATAACCAGGGAAAACGCTTTGTTGTTGTTTGGATCAATAGATTTACTAGCAAGATTGAAATAAATTTTAGCAGCGTCTTTTTGTCCTGTTTCAAATAGACAGGTTCCAATGTTTACAATAATGCCGAGCGCTACGTGAAGTTGTTTTGAGTGCTTAATTTCTTCATACGCTAACCATAAAATATCTAAAGCTTGTTCGTGTTTTTTCATAGACATTAAAATACGCGCATTAGAATTTGCCGCCGCGATTTTTAATTCTGTGTTGTTTAGCACTTGAAGAAAAATATTAAGGTTATACACTTCCTTTAACGCTTGTTCATATTTACCTTGATGACAATAACATATCGATAAACCCAAAATAGCAGAACACATGTCTTCTTGGTTGTTTTCCTTAAGCCCAAGCTCTAAGGCTTTTTTATAAAAATCTGCGGCAAATTCTGGTTGTTTTTTAAGTATGGAACACGATCCAAATATGCAATACATTCTAGACGACAATTCAATTCCCTCACGAATAACAAGATCATGCAAATTTTCTTTAATTTGAGTAATTTGCTCCTGCTCTTCACGCTCTGCATGAATACGCAAAGTAAACTGAAGAGTTTTTAAATAAGCGTGGAAATTTTTAACTTCTAAAAAACCTTTGGCGGCCTCTTGTAAATTTGGTAGCGCCAAGCTGTAATCGCCACGATCACAATAAAGCTTACCAATTTCCAAAAAGCGTTCCGATGTGTTTGACATTACCTATACCTCTTAAGAAGAAGTCACTTTCTTACAGATTTTGAAATATAAGGTCAATGAACAAATAATAGCCTAGGTGATTTTTTTATAAATTGTACTTTATTAGCGAAAACATTGAGTTTTTTACATTCCTTAAGTGAATTTAAGAATTTTTTATAACGCGCCTAGTTTCTGGGCACCGAAAGAGCTAAAACTAAAGACGTCAGCAAGAATAGAATAGCCCAGGCGTTATTTTTAAATAACGCCTGACGGCTCATTGAAGGCCTGGTGTCTGCACCCTTAATGAGTATGTACCGATTGCCCTGTGTAATGGGCTTTTAGTCCTTGGTCTCCGCGGCCCGGCTGCACTTTAAATAAGTCTTTAGGTGATTTTATATCTAAAGCATTGATTAAAACCTGATCGACATGATCTACCAAAATAACTTTCAGCTCTTTTAAAACTTCTTTAGGAATGTCTTTAAGATCTTTTTCGTTTTCTTTCGGACAGATTATCGTTTTAATTCCACCACGATGCGCGGCTAGAATTTTTTCTTTTAATCCACCGATTGGTAAAACTTTTCCTCTTAAAGAAATTTCTCCTGTCATGGCGACTGTTCTTTTTACTGGAATTTTCATCATGGCTGAAACAATTGAAGTCGTTAAAGCAATGCCTGCCGAAGGCCCGTCTTTAGGAGTTGCGCCATCAGGAAAATGAATGTGAATGTCGATGTTCTCGTAAAATTCTTTATCTAAGCCAAATAAGGGTCCGCGAGAGCGCGTGTATGACATGGCTGCTACGCAGGACTCTTTCATGACATCACCCAGTTGTCCGGTAACGGTAAACTTGCCCTTGCCTGGAACCGCGCTAACCTCAACCGCCAGCAAATCTCCGCCCACCTCGGTCCACGCCATGCCATTTGTTAAGCCAATTTCATTTTGTTTTTCAATTTCGCCATATTTGTATTTGTGCGCCCCAATTAGCGCCACCAGTTTTTCAGGCGTAACCACATAGCCCTCTTGTTTTGTAGACGCAGTTTTTTTTGTTTTCCCCGTCTTGGTTTTGACCGTTTTTTCGCCTTTATCTGACGCCGCCACAACTGGATCTTTTCTGAAGTCTTCAAGCGTTTGCGACATTACTATTTCTTTAGCCACTTTTCTAAAAACATTGGCAAACTGTCTTTCAAGGTTTCGCACTCCGGCTTCGCGCGTGTAATACCTAATTACATCGCGGATGGTTTTGTCTTGAATTATGATTTTAAAATCATTTAGACCATGAGCCTCAATTTGTTTGCTCACTAAATAGTTTTTTGCAATATGAAATTTTTCTTGTTCAATATAACCATCTAAACAAATGATTTCCATACGGTCTAAAAGGGGCCTTGGCACGTTGCCTAAATTGTTGGCGGTGGCGACAAACATCACTTTTGATAAATCATATTCAAGCTCTAAATAATGGTCTGAAAACGTTGCATTTTGTTCAGGGTCTAGAACCTCTAGCATAGCAGACGCAGGGTCGCCTCTAAAGTCGTTAGCCATTTTATCGATTTCGTCTAACAACAAAACCGGATTACCTTTATCAACTTTGCGCAAAGCCTGTAAAATTTTACCGGGCATGGCGCCTACGTAAGTCTTCCGGTGACCACGTATTTCGGCCTCGTCACGCACGCCGCCTAGGCTGATACGCGCAAAAGGGCGCCCTAGCGATTCAGCGATTGATCTAGCAAGCGAGGTTTTACCCACGCCAGGAGGGCCCGCTAAACAAATAATGGAGCCCTTCATGTTTTTAGACAAGCTGAGCACAGCTAAATACTCCAGAATACGCTCTTTAACTTTTTCTAAACCCCAATGATCATGATCTAAAATTTTCTTGGCGTTCTTAACATCGTGGCGATCTTCAGAGTACTCCTGCCATGGTAATGATAACACCCAATCAATATAATTTCTAACCACGGTGGCTTCTGCACTCATCGGCGACATCATTTTTAGTTTTTTAATTTCTTTATGAACTTTATCTTTGGCGTCTTTCGGCATCTTTTTGTCGTTACATTTGCTGGTCAGGTCCTCAAGCTCGGCCTGGTAGTCATCTTTTTCGCCTAATTCTTTTTGGATCGCCTGCATTTGCTCATTTAAATAGTACTCTTTCTGAGACTTTTCCATCTGCTTTTTAACTCGAGTTCTAATTTTCTTTTCAACTTCAAGAATTTCAATTTCGCCCGTCATTAAATTAAGTAAATGCTCGAGTCGCTTGGTGGGATCTAAAATTTCTAAAACGGCCTGCTTGTCTTCAAGCTTAAGATTAAGTTGGGCCACAATAATATCCGCAAGTTCCCCAGGGTTTTCAATACTAGAAACGCGCATTAAGATTTCAGGCGGAATGCGCTTATTAAGTTTTACATAGGTTTCAAAAGTGCCCTTAACTGACCTGACTAAGGCAGAAGCCTCGGTCGGATTAGATACCACTTCCTCGACCGCTTCGCAATTAACCATAAAATGGCCTTCGTTGCTAATAAAGTTTTTAATTTTTACTCGCCGCTTGCCTTCAACCAGTACTTTTACCGTGCCATCAGGCAATCTTAAAAGCTGAATAATGGCACCAACCGTACCCACCTGATAAATGTCTTTTTCATCAGGGTTATTGGTTTTGGCATCTTTTTGCGCTGCCAAAACTATTTCAGACTGCTTGCTCATGGCATCTTCAAGTGCATTAATGCTTTTTTCACGACCAACAAAAAGGGGCATCATCATGTGAGGAAAAATAATCAGATCACGTAGCGGCAGAAGTGGCAGTAGCTGTGTTTTATTGTCGCTCATTGGGATCGCTCCTTTGTGGAAGTTATAACAAAGCACTAAGCTTAGACACTTTATTATTGTCTTTAGTTTAGAATTATTATCAAAAAATGCAAAAAAAAGTTTATAATACCAGCTATAATTATGCTTGTGGTCTAGGTGTGGTCTGGGCCTAATCTGGATGTGGTCTGGGCTTAATACATTGAGTTGTAAATTGTCTTTAATTTGCGCTGCTGCCGGCGTTTATTTAACAATCGATTTTTAACTCTTACCGGCAATTTTTCACTTGCCGCCACCCAAGCTACAGAGCTTATTTGAGGCAGTTTATTTTCTATATATTTAAGAGTTTCAGATGGGTAAACATTGTACATTTCACGAATGGTCCACCCGATACCTTTTTGTACATAATATTCTGGGGCCATAAAATGAGGCTCCACTAATTTTTTTACTAATACAAAACGGGGTTGCCTGGCTCTTAGGCGTGAATAATAAAACGTGCCCACCATGGAACAACGCCTAAGCCATGAGTTTTCATGCGCATTCCACTTCCTATATGTTGGCAATAACTTGCTTGGTGAATAATCCATCATGCGGGCGTAAATTGAACATAAGCTGTCTGCGTGTGCCCAATTGTCAACTTCAGAAGCCCAAGATAGTATTTTTTTGTGATTTTTAATTAAAAATTCAATTTTTTGTTTATCTAGCCAATAAATCGCAAAAATTTTAGCATCATAAATATCAGATTCAAACCAAAGCTTTTGCATATTTACAAAAACCTGCGGAAGACAAGATTCTTCTTTTGTAAGAAAAAAAGTGGCCAGTTGGTGCTTAATTTGAGGAATGGTCAAATTTAAAAATCTGAGCCGACTAACTTCCGCGTCTTTTCCTTTTAAAAAGTATTCCGGCGTGTATTTTCCGCTAAATTTTTTAGGAACGGCTTTAATTAATTTATTTTCAACCAATAACGTAAATTTAGATTTTATCATGACGTAAAATATATTACATTTAGGCCATGAAAACAAAACTCATTTTAAAATTATCTTTTTTGCTTATAGCGCTTGTCGTCGTCTTGGCCTATCGTAGCTTTTCAGAGTCTGGCGGATTGGTGGCCTCATTAAATACAGCTTTTGGTATAAGCTCTACACCAAAAATTAATTGGTGCGCGGATCACGTTGTTGATGTTCTTTGGGTCAGCGCCGAAGTACCCGAAAAACTTAAAACTTTAGATTTAGCCGCTCTACGCAATAATTACTGTAGGCTTAATGCAGAGCCCATTCAGGGGCTTGAGATTGAACAAGTCAAATGGGCGCCGCTAGCTGTAAGTAGTGGGGCCACCGGAATAAAAAGCACACTTGAGTGGAATAAAGAGCTAGAACTGTTTAGATCGGGCGGACTGCCATTTAAATCATCAAATCTAGCCCGAGAGCTTGTTGACAAATAAGGTCGCTTTTCGTTAGTTTAACTTCTACGTTCAGATGTAGCTCAGTTGGTAGAGCAAGCGACTGTTAATCGCTTGGTCGCAGGTTCGAGTCCTGCCATCTGAGCCATTTTATTCTCAATACCAAAATCTTCCGCCCGATTAACAAGGGCGGCAGATTCAGAGCTACTAATCCTGAAACGCAACTCTCTTTTGCCGTTAGAATCCAAATCTCCAACTTCAATACATGTAAATAAACTACGATATGCATTTTTCAAAGCAATAGGGTCACGCTCTTGAATTAAATTTAAAATCTTTTCGGCTCGGGCTACAAGCGAGACGGCTGTGAGGTCGGCATCTTTCAGTTCAGACCGTGAGCGCTCAATGGTAGCGATTTGTTGGTTGCATAAGTCGATGTCAGTTTTAATTTTGCTGACCGCCTGAATGTACTCTGCCTTAAATATACTGGCCTCTTTGCTACTAGCACCCTCAATTAAAAAATCGAGACGCTTGTCCCAGCTAATGCGCTCGCTTTGCAATTGAGCAATTCTGCTTTTGATAAGTTCGGTCTGACTTAGCAATTGATCGGCGGCAGACTTTGACGACTTAATTCGTTCAACCAAAGCCGTTTGTAGGCGAGGTGAGTTTTTAATAATATCGGTTAGAACTTTCTTTGCTTCGAGTTCAATGACCTCTGCATTAAGACGAATGTGATGCTTTGTATTTTGGTAGTAATCAGTTCGTTGAGTTCTACCGTTAGCGCTACTGCCTCCGAAATTAGAACCATCTTTACCTAATTTTAGTATGCCGCTTAATGGGTAAACTCTTTTAATTCGAGTGACCTTAGCTTTGCTACCTTTGAGATTTTTCGTCGTGGTCTGAACTTTTTCAAACAGTTCGATGTCAACTACGCACCCGTGCGGAAGATCTACAATAGCGTACTGGTCGTATGACATGAACTGGCGGCTGTCTTTACCCTTATTGTCTTTATTGAGTTCCGCTTTTCCGATGTACTTCATATCTTTAAGTAAGCGATGAAGTGAGTTTTTCTTAAAGGGGATGCCGTGTTTATTTTTAATGCCGTGTTTTTCAATTTCCTGAAGGGTTGCTTGGTACGAGCCTAACCGAATAAAAGTCTGCATTATCCATTCAACAGTTTTTAGTTCATTTGAATTAGCCATGTAGAGTCCCACTTTAGGTTTGCCATCGACAACCAACTGATCTAACCCAAGCACAACATGAGTTGCATTGAACTTGCCGCTTGACCTCATGGCGCTGTTGATACTTAAACGTAAGCGCTTTGATGTTACCTCGGCTTCATATTGTGAGAGCACAGAAGAAAGTCCGAGCCTGAGGACACTCGCTGGGTCATTAGGGTTAATCGGGCAGTCATTAGGAATAATCAACTTACAATTGGCTTTGTTACAGTTGCTAAAGAAAATAGAAAATCTTGCGGCGTTACGAGAGATGCGAGCCAATTCTTTAAAAACAACAAAGGCATGTCGCTTTTTAATAATGTTTTGTTCCATCTCTAAAAACTCAGGACGAGCATCAATCCGACCTGAGAAGCCTGCATCAATATAAAATCGAGTAATTTTGTAGTTGCTCTCATCTGTAATTGAGAGCCGTTTCATTTCCTCTACCGCTATATGTATTTGCTGAACCAAAGAGCCGTCATCAACAAGACATTGAGTGTCTGTACTCAAGCGTATGTAGCAGCAGCCCTCAACAGTTGGCCAGTTTTTATTTGTTGGCACCCAATCATAAACGCACTTATGAGAAAGTGCCGTACACTTTTTTAATGCAGCAGCGAGCAGTAGTTTTTCTTCCTGTCGTGTTAGTGATTTAAGTCCCATCTAAAACTTCCTTTGTAGCCGCACCTAAAATATCAGCAAAGGCATTAAGTTGCGTGGTGCAAAGCTCACCACAAACAACCGTGTTAAACCCAGCACCACTCCTTTTGAGCTTGGCCCTCTGGGCTCTCTCCTTATCTTTACGGCGAGCATTGCGGGCGCTTACGCAACCCTTACAGTGACTGTCCCTGCCGTCCCCCTTCGAGGGATTTTTGTGAAAATCGCTGTAAGGCTTCCACTGCTTGCAACAAGTGCAGACCTTGCCCTCAGAGCTATTAGCTCCAACCGATATATCTTGGCACCGAAATAGTTTAGCCACTTGTCATAATACACGCCCTCCCATAACGGACGCTGGGCTGCTCTGCTACGTCAGGCAGAGGCATGGTGGCAGCCCTCACCAGTTACTTATCTTTGAGCCTATAGAAGCTCAAAGCGAGGCTTTCTCATAAAGTCGGCGAGGTTGTCGTGAAAGAGTTTATTTAGGTCGACAGGGCTTTCGGAGTAAGAAATCAACCCTTGATAATCACGTTTGAAGTTATCATTTTTATTTAGAAATCTATGAGCGTAATCAAATCCCTCGGCCTCCATTAAAGTTTGTAGCCGCACAAGTTTGATAAGAGTTTTTCGATCTCTGACCGTATCGATATCCCTAAGGGTGACAGGCTCAAGAGAAACTCGATTAAAAGGATCTAGAGGTCTGCCATTTTTGAGAGAAGCAAGATTGGATAATTCACAAAGTAATGAAACAGGCACAGCTTTGCTAGTAAGGCGAATCTCAATGCGAGTGATGTCGGTATCAATATCGATACCCTTGTCTTGAAGCTCCTTGGTTTTGTTGTAAACCGCAATGACACAATCACCGCCACCGAATAAAATATAATTGAGTTCACAGCCGCGATTAGAGTTGTGACGGTTAATTTGCTTATGCCTAACCCTAAGCATCTTTTTAACTTCATTAAAACTGATATTGAGATCGACGTGAAAGTCTAGCCGATAAAGAGTAAGAGATTCGTATTGGTTCAGACCAAAAAGTTGAATTAAAAAGTTGGTGTATTCAACTACCGATGGAAAATACTTAGGGTTGGTCAAAAACTTGCGGCTATATTGAGAGTCAACACGGTATAGATGTAAATAGACATGATAGTTGTCACGAGCACCGATACGTAAAGCGTGAGTCTTGCGGCCTTTTCCTAATCGCTCATAGGCAATCGGTAGCCCTAACTCTTTAGCTCTGCGCTTTACATCCTCAATCACTACTGCTTGGTGGAAGTATCCGTCTGCTTTATCGACACCTGCTGGCCTAGCTCCTAAGTAAGCGTCACGCTGCTGCTGTCTTCTCTCTCTGCGGCTGAGGCGGCTATTGACTGTTCTTTTTGTGTTCCTATGGCTTATTTCCTCGGTTGAGATTCGGATGCCGAGGTGGCGTTCAAGAGTTGATTTAATTATTGCAGAGTTTGTTAATCTTGGCAATGAATTAGCTGGGCGTATTGAATTTTTCATTGTGACTCCTTTCAGTGAGCTTGAGTCACAATCTAAATTAAACTTACATTTTCAAGCCAGTTGGAGTTAAGCAGGTGAAAATCGAGATAGGTCCACCAGTTTAGAACAAAATGATTTCAATTGAGGGTTATTATTTATAATCTTGCGAGCTTTTTGAATAATTGTACGGATGCTTTCGTCCGATAGATTCTTGTTTAAGTTCAAAAGACTATTGATAGTTCGCAACCGATCATTAACTTGTTGAGTAGTTGCCGAGTTAATATGAAGTTGTTCATGGATTATAAAGAAAAAAACATCGAGGTCGTCGTGGTTCTTGATATTAGTTTCCACCGCGCCCGCAATTACATTGCTCAACCGCATTAGTTCCATCTTGGTTTCGTACATCACATCAGTGGCATTATGAAGACTATTATAATAAGCCTCATAAAAATTAGTTACGATATCTATCTGCTTGTAGAGCTTGCGCACTCTTTGCTTAACCGTATCGAAATCTAGTTCAGGGTTTATGAGGTCATAGGCGTTGGCTGCGTATGAGCCGTCAGCGATTTGCTGTTCAATTCTTTCAAGTATATCACCTAAGGACTCTACTTCGATCTGCGGTTGAGCGGAACGGCCGTCAGCTTTGGGATCTTCTAATGTATTTTGACTTTCTTTATTGATAAAGTCGAAGTGCCTGATATCATCCTCATGTTTACGGTATAGCAAAAGAGTTTTTGTGCAGAGCAGGTCAAATTGTTCCAAGTCAGCGGTAACTTTTTTCAACTCGCCCAAGCTCGATAGAAAATCAGCAGCTTTCTTCGTACCATGCATTGATTCATTTGGGCGGCTGAGGTAGTTGGTCTTCAGAACAACTTTGAGAAGTATTTTATCTGATGGAGTAAGTTTTTGAACCTCGCTACCGAACCCCTCTTTATGCGCTAACCGCAAGAAAACCTTTAAAAGACTGTCGATAAATGGACTAGGGTTTTTTGTCATCTAGGTTTGTTAAAACGGCCTTGCCTTAGATTCAAGTAAAATTGATTAGCATCGTCGGTCAACCATGTGTCTTTTGCAGATTTTACGCGCTATCAGGGAGAGCCCAGACTGAGTCCAAATAACTGGTAACTCCCACAAGAAACGACACCCCCCTATGGGGGGGCTATAGTCCAACCGATGTAGTTTCTATTTCTGGAAGTGAACCGAAGGGTAGTGCTGGAAGCGGGCGATATGCTTCAATATCTCTTTGGTAGCCTTCGATAAAGCGAATTAGGTCTTCTCGAGTGCAGTCTCTCATTTGTTCAATAACATACGGCTTAAAGCAGCGGGCAATAATTCTAAGGTCACCGATTGATAGACTACAAAGTGACTCGTGAGTTGCGGGCATTTTATTAAGAATATGGTGATGTCGAACCCAGTTTAGCATAGCAACCCCGTCGCTAGATACAGACGAAAGCGGCTTAGCACGTTTGGCTGCGAGAATTGTAAATGGGTTTTTGAACCAAACATTAGCGGCCATTCGGCTAGCTGCTTCTTTTAGACTTAACATTTTCAATCCTCCGCGTGAGTTGTTGGACTCTAGCTACACTCATCCCGAGTTGTTGAGCTATATGTTTGAGTGTAACACCTGACTCACGCAAAGTCAGCGCTCGCTCGACTTGTTCTTTAGAAAACTTTGGTCGTCGGCCACCGACAACACCTTGCTGCCTTTTGGCTTCCAGCGCTGCTTTCGTGCGTTGTGAAATTAAAGATTTCTCTAGCTCGGCCACACTAACAAGTATTTGCACAACGAGGCGGCCAGAGATTGAACCATAGTCAACGCCCTCTCTCAAAGATTTCAGGATGACGCCCCTGCGGTCTAAGTCTTCAATAAGTGAGAGTATCTCAACTGTTTTGCGGCCTAGCCTGTCAAGTGCAGCAACAATTAAGGTATCTCCTTTCTCAAGCCTGCTAATAAGTTCGGTGAGTTTAGGTCGTGCTTTGCCGCCGCTTGCAACTTCTTCTACGACTTCGGCATCGGGGAATTGCTGAACTAGAAGTTGAGTTTGATTTTGAGTATCTTGAAAGCCAGTGCTGACTCGTGTGTAAATGTATCTTTTCATATTTATAATTATTCAGCCGTTTGCTATACGAGGACACCGATAAAGTATAACAAACGTTCGTTTGCTATAAATTAGCTGAAATTTCGGTCCCTTTTGAACCAACGGATTTGCCCGCATCGAGTTGAGCGGCTGGAATCAACAACTCGCAGCCTTACGGCGTTTATAAGGAATAATCGGGGTATTAGTGGAGGCTACATAGCTACTTTGGGTTGGCTTTTTTAAGAGTTTTCCAAAAACTCTTACCGACTTGGCAAGGGCGAGTTCCCGAGGTTTTAAAATTGAGAGGGCATACCCCCTGTGTTTTGGGACAACCAAAAAATCTAGAGTTGTTTCAGATATTTATGTAGATGTGAGGACTTGCCTATACCCTAAATCAGGTGTTTTTAAGATTGTGTGATTATGGGGGTATGGTTGCGGTCCATTGCGGTGACTTACCCTAATAGCGGTTTTCAAAAAGCATACAAGCGGGTGTTAAATCAACCTGAGTAGAGCCGACCCAGTAGTCACCTTCACGTACAACTTCGACCCTATCCTTATGAAGTATATCAACCGCCCATCTGCTGGCATCAGGCCAAACGAACCAAGTCGGCGTTTCAAAGTTTTGGACTATAAGCTCACATTCTTCTTTAGGGCGGTGCTGCTCGCAGAACTGAACCCACTTAGTCTGATCTTTCACCCATGCTTTATTGCTAACTGATGCATACGCTAACGAGCTTTCGTAATCGTCACTGGTACGGGCACACTCAATCCATGTCTCTTGATTGAGGGATATTGTGATTGGCATCAAGTGGGGTTTGTTACGGGCATCAAGAACTTTTACCGCACAGGTATTTCGGTTGGTGCGGGGGCGCTCCTTTAAGCAGGCATCGTCGTCAGGTTTACAAAAATATGGTGTATGGGTTGAGCACCATAGTGCTACTTTTGAACAAATTGAGACCCTAGTTTTTTCCGCCTCAACATATTGGGTATATTCGCTTTGAGTCTCTCCTGAGTTTGGCTTACGAATCTTAACCGCGTAACCAGCAGAGAGTCGGTTGTTGCCGTCACAGATACGTTCATTCGGTTCAACTTGCATAAAGCCGTGATCGGGGATGTTGCTAAGGCCATCAGCCTGACCCTCATGAGTTGTAAACTTATGACCGCCGTGAGTCTGCATCGACGAGCAGGAGGTTATGAAGGCGGTAATAATGAGTAACCCAGCTAAGTTTCTCATGGTGATGTCTCTTTTGCTGGAACTCGCTTTTTATCGAATTCACACCAGTTGATTTTTTGTTTAGTTTCGCCGTGATAGGCATAGCCGAGTTTGTTTTTAAGTAGAATAGTTGTGAGATTTTCGCCGTCGATAACGACATCGGCGAGAACGCGAAAGTATTTGTCACGACCGACGTTCTCAAGATTTATGACCTTTGCGTTTTTAAGTAAGTTCTGAACCAAGCGCTGCGCAGCTCGAGCAGCATCTTTCTCGCACGGCTGCTTGCCTTTGATTTCTGGTGCATCAAGACCATTAACCCGAACCGAAATCTTCTCGCCTATGAGTGGGTGAACGTCTTTGATGTTAAATGTGACTGTATCGGCGTCGTAGTTTTTAATGTATTCAACACACCTAAAGGTTTTAGCATCATGCTGGCAATTTGGTTCGGCTAGCGATTGAGATGTAAAGATTAAAATAAATAAGGTTATCTTTAACTGCATTTTATTGGCCTCTTACTTTGATAGGAAGATTTCGTCTATGCGCTTTTCTAGCTGCGTGTACTTATCCGAAAACTCCCAGCTGTCATAAATTTTGTAGGTCATTATTATTGCGACTAGGACGCTGATAACCGCCAGTACTGTCGGTAGAATAAAGGCGCTCAAAACCCCCACCAGTAAGCAACCAGCGGGTGGTACCCATAGCAGCAAAAACTTTAAGAAGTTTCCTAGCGATATGTAAGCTATCAACGCAAGTATAAGTCCAAAAAAAACGGCCACGCCAATAAGTATTCCTACCATTAGGTCGCCAGCAGTTTCTTTTTCTGAGCATCGAACTCAGCCTCAGTTAAAATGCCTTGTGCTTTTAGTTCGGCTAACTTTTTTAGTTCGTCGGCTACATTAGATGACTTACTACCATTTGCTAGACCTCTGTTGCGGTATAAATCAATAGCTTTATTGATACTCTCAGCAAACGGCTTAACATTGCCTTTTAGAATTTGCTGAATAATCATTTTAGATGAGCCATCCCAGACGTGAATCTCACCGAATATAAGTCCTGTTTTAAATTCGATTGAGTTGATTTTCTCAACTAAGATTTCGACCTGCTTTAAGCCGTAGATCATACCCTTATCTAAAAATAAAACTCTTTTCGGAGTGACGACAATTAACCATGTGTTGCCATTTAAAAAGCCCGAAGTTAAGCCGAGTATATTTTCGCCGTCAGTAAGTATTGAAGGAAGCTCTTTAATTTCTTTCTTTGTGCCGAATGTGTCCCACTCTGGCTTTGATTTTATCACCTGCTTAATCTCTTCTAGTGTAACCATTCATTTCCTCTAATCTTTTTTTATTCGTGTGAGTCGGCGAGCAGTTATTTCAAAAATCCCTGAAAAAGTTGGGTCAGGCTCGCTCTGAAATAGCTCGGTGAGCGAAATGTTTTTAAAATCAACAGGGCTTATCTCGCCTGTCATAACCCACTCAAAACTGCACCCTAAAGCTCTACAAAGTCTTTGTACGGCTCGAATATCTTGCGGCACTATATTGCTGCCGTAAATCCAATCGTGAAGTGTCGCCGCTGGAATTTGTGCCAGCTTGGCGGCGGCACTTTGAGAAATGGCTCGCTCTGATAGCATTGCTTGAAGGTTTTTTGAAAAAGGACTTTCAACCTTTTTTCTAATGGGTTTTCTCTTAGCCAAATGTGCTCCTAAAACCATTATTAGTTTTTCCTAAAACTATCCAAGACTAGTTTCGGGAACCCTAATTTATTCGGATTCCCATATTTTATGATATAATCAGGAGCAGGACACCGAACCATACCAAAATAAACCGAGGGCACATGAGAAAAAGCTCTATTTTATTTAAAACAGCAATGCATGAGGCGGCTCATTTTGTATTAAATAATTATTTGGTTCCAAACAATGTTATAGACCGCATCACCATAATCAAAGTAAAAAATAGTTTGGGCACGGTAAGGGGTGAGGACATCAGTGGATATGAACGCATTTCTAGTTCACTTATTAGCAAAGAAATCAGCATCCTCTACGCTGGCTACATGGCTGAAGTGTATCTTTGTAATCAGAAAAAGAAAATAGCTCGCTTGCACGCCTGTGGAGATTTAGAACAAATTAAATACTGGACTAAGCAAACTGGATTTATCGGTGAAAGGAAAAAAAACTTTAGATTTAAAGCACGGCTGCGTTCTAAAAAGTTAGTTTTGAAATTCAAGTCACAGATATATACTCTCGCGTCTCAGTTGATGATTAAAAAAGTAATTACAGGCGAAGAGGCACTACTTATTATTTTAACCTCAAAAGGTGAGCGTGAAGCAGTTATTGCCCTTGAACAATATCGGTTGCTTGCGTACTCATCCATTTAAACTGTGTATGCCAGTCTTCATCAGAAGATATACAAGTTAGCTTATAGAGCAAACAATTTTATTCTGCCTATAGCTAGCGTAGCGAAAAAGCCTCCAAGCAAACTACCTAATAACCACAGCCCAGCCATTCCTACCGCAAGCTCTGCACCAACGGCAGCGAATAAACCTAAAGAAATTAAACCAAGCGTGAGGTTCTGCAAAAACTCAGTACGCTTTAAGGCTTTAACTTCTTCAACAGTTAAAAAATAACCCGCTGCAAATAAACTAATACTTACGAAAGTTACTCCACAACCAATCATACAAACACTGTGGCCACCAACAGTCATAAACCAATCAGCAAGTGAGTAATTTGTATTAAACGGATTCATGCCAAATTGATGACATACCGATAGCGATAAAAACCCAGTTACTAAGTGTATAGCGAGGATTTTTAAAAACACAACCAATGCGCTAGGGTTTATAAGCGAGTGCATTTTCAACATGAGGTCACTGCTTACATCTTTAGGCACTTGGGTATTTTCTGAATTTAAAAAATCTTGATAATCATTCAGCCATTCATTATTTTTTTTACTCACGACTTGTCTCCTTCGTTAACAAGCTCTCTTAGTCGCTTAATTCCACGGCTAATTATTTGTCGGGCGTTACTTGGTGATACATTTAAAGATTCTGCAATTTTCTCAAAAGTTTGATCGTTTAAATACCGCATTTCGACCGCAGCTTTTTGCTGTTCAGGTAAATGTTGTAAGTTATCCAGAGCTTGCTCAAATTGTGGAACAGTTTTTTCAAGTTCTTCAGATATCTGTTCTAAATCATAACTATCAGCAACTTTAATTTTATTATCTTTTCTAATCTCATCAATCATGACCGTTCGGGTTACTGTAAAAATCCAAGCAAGTAGAGGTAAGCTATCGTTGTAGAGATGCTTTGATTTATGAATTTTAATAAAAACTTCTTGGTAAACCTCTGCCACTTTTTCACTACTATTAAGACGCTTTTTAAGAAAACCATAAATTTTAGACGAATGACGATCATAAAGAAGTTTAAAAGCCTCTTCATCGCCATTCTGATACAGCTTCATAAGCTGTTCGTCTAATAGGTTGTCTTTATTTATTAGCACCTTGCTCCTTAGTAGGTAATACGTTAGCCGTAAGCCTTTTGTGACAGCAGTTACTATTTAAATTTATTTTGTTAAAACTGTCACAAAGTTTTGGTTTAAAGCGTATTAACAGGCAAAGGAAGTGCTTTATGCGTTTGATACCCTTACTATATCTCGTATTAACTAGCCTGACAGTGTCGGCGCACCCTGTGTCTTATAAAGATGCGTTGGGTATTATGTCTTACAACAGCACTCAAATGAATGAAATTTTACTGACCTATTCCTTAAATTATAACTACGCCATCGGGCACACTTATATACGAGAAAAAAACTCTGAGTTTTATATTCCTAGATTTAATTGGCTTGCAAAACGCTGGAACAATGAGGACTCGCAGGGAAACCTTTATTTAAGTGCTGGCTCTGGCGTTGAAAAGTATAATAACACGACCTCAAATGTAAGGCTTGTCGAAGTTGTGGCCGATTGGGAAAGCCGTAAGTATTACACCTACCTTGAGCACCTATATATGCTCCGAGATAATAAAGACAATCCATTATGGCAGCAACGAGACGACAACCACACAAAACTACGACTGGGCTTTGCGCCCTTTTTAGCTGACTACAACGACCTTAACATATGGTTAATCACACAGTGGACTCAGCACAATACTGAAAATATAGAGGCCACTCAATTCATGCGCTTTTATATGAAAAATGTCTTGTGGGAAGTTGGCGCAGACTTCAACGGCGGCTTTGCCTTTAACTTTATGATTCACATTTAATTTAACGGAGGATTTATGAAAAGAATAATTTTAATAATAATACTTTTAGGAACAACAGCCTTTGCTAAAGAAGCTAAACCAGAAGTTAAACCGCAGCCACCAGTTGTTGAGGCTAAGAGTGAAGCTGTGCTGCCTCAAGAACTTAAAGTTGGAGTTAAAGGAATGGTTTGTGCTTTTTGCGCTCAAGGAATTGAGAAAAACTTTTTAAAGCAACCTGAGGTTTCAAAAGTTGAAGTGAGTCTAGAGAATAAATATGTAAAACTTAAATTCAAAGAAGGTAAGACTTTGGCTAAAGACAAAATAGCTTCAATCTTAAAAGAAGCTGGCTATGAAAGTGTGTTCGGTGAATAGCATGACTCGTATAAGAGAGGGCTTTATAAACTATTTTACTCTTTTTGGTTCGATGAGCACTCTGATCTGCTGCGCTTTGCCAGCTCTGCTTGTCAGTCTTGGGTTGGGAGCCGTGCTTGCAGGTGTAGCCTCAAATGTGCCCGCACTCATTTGGGTATCTGAGCATAAAATACAAGTGTTTGCTTTTTCGGCGGCAATGTTGTCACTTAACGGCTTTATGCTTTGGAAAAATAAAGATGCGCCTTGTCCGATAGACCCAAAACTTCGTGATGCTTGCGTAAGCGGTCGTAAAACCAGCCGTAATATCTATTTTGTCAGTTTAGGTATTTTTTTAATCGGGTTCTTTTTTGCATATGTCGCACCAATTTTATAAGGGGTTTTTAATGAGAGTTATAAATATAATCGTAATTGTAATTTGCTTAGGTGTTGTTGCTTATGCTAAAGAAGCAGCACCGATTATTATTGATTTGCAAGTGACCGAGAAAGGTTTTGAACCAAATAAAATTGATGTCGTTACTGATAAACCAGTCAAGCTAAAGATAACCAGAAAAACGGACAACACTTGTTCGACTTCAATTCAAATTCCAGCTTTAAAGTTAAAAAAAGACCTGCCTCTCAATAAAACCGTAAGTGTTGCGCTAGGGAAACTAACTAGGGGTGAAATTCGTTTTGGTTGTGGTATGAATATGATGGATAGCGGAATGATTTATGTAAAATAGCTTTAATCAATTATTTTAACTTTAGCTACTGTGCTGGCAACGGAACGAACCCCGACTTTCTCGGAATCGTTTTGGTTAATTTTAAATTCACCCAACCAGATACGCTTTACCGCGATCTTACCATTGTCATTTGGAAGCTGGTTTAAGTATTGAGCGGGTACATTAAAGTCGCCGTCATCATTTGTTGAGACTGTTAAGCGACCAGTTAGTTGCCCAGTTGCCGAATAAGTTTCAAAAATTACTTTAACCATTGAGGCCGAGGTATCTGCTTTCCACTGAAGTCTAAAATCTTTGTTTTTTTGCACAATAACTTCGTTTGAAAAATCAGGAGAAAGCAACTCTATACTATCTTTCAGCTCACCCGCATGATTAAAGCTAAAAGCCTTAAACGCTTCAGAACCTACAACCTTTAAATTCAAAAACTTACTTTCGTCTGCCACTTGCTCAGTCGTTGTTTCTTTAAAATCACCACTATACTGATAAACAATTTGATTCTTGTCGGTTATTTTTCTTTTGAGTTTTTGATCTAGCCACTCAACCTCAGTACCAGCATCGAAGTATGTCAAATTATCTAAAGATTTTAACTTACCATTTTGTATAGATGCTGGCGGAGGACTGTTGTGATCATGCCCGTCGTGAGCATGAGCCGACGATAAGACCCATAAAACTGATAATACAACTACGGTACGCATCCAACGACCTTATTAGCTAAAAATGTAGAACCATCTAACTTTGCATAAACTTCAATATCCTTTGCACAATTAGGTTGTGAAAATCTAAATCTAATTAAACGAATTTTACGTGTTAAATCTTGCTGAGTTGAAACTCCAACTAAATTGTTAAAGTCAGCTTCCACATACCCTGCCGCATTATGAGTAATGTAATCATATGCACCCTCAATAGTTTTGTTATAGTTAACCAAAACTGGATGCACGCCATGGGCTACTGAGATTTGTGAAATTAACAAAACTGCTGCTGCTAAAGAAATTGATTTCATTTTTTTCTCCTTTGAAATAATTAATTACTTATAATCTCTTGTTTAGTTGGACATTCTGGAAACCCAGGTATGCCACAGGGCTCGTCTGGGTTTGCTGGTGGTGTTGGTGTGGGAACAGGGTTTGGATTGTTCGGGCAATCTGGAAACCCAGGAATTCCACATGGTTGCTCTACAGGTTTAGGTTTATACTCGGTCTTTGCTAAAGAATTAGTTTTTACCTTATCAAAAAGTACATTCTTGCTAATTGGTTCATGAAAAGAAGCCATAGCAAATAAGGTAGTTTTGTTATTTGAATAATCTTTTTGTATTTCGTAAGATAAATTGCCGACAATATTGTGGTCTGGGGAATTTGAATTTTGCTTAACTAACTCAGGGTCAACATAATCCATTTCAACTAGACCCTTAGGTTGCAATTTTTCTTTTATAGGACTGCAAGAGATTGTAAGTAGCATCATGAATAACACTGAGCTTAATTTTTTTAAACTAGAAGGCATATTGAAGTTGTGCATAACCCTCCCATATCGAAGTACTTTCTTCGCTAGCAAGCTGTGTATTGCGAGCAAGTCCCAACACTGTCACTCTTGCGCTCAGTTCTTTTTGCAGGCCAATTTCAGTGCTATTTATTTTATCGACTCTTTCTGAAAAGGTACGACTCTCAACTGCATACGACAGCTGTGCATATATCCTCGCAAATAGCATTTTTTCCATAGCTAGTTTAATAGACTGGCCGTTGTAACGTCTTGTACTGAGGTCAGAGTTATTAATTGTGTATTTACCTTCAAAAATCAAAGTTTGTTCTCCTAGTTCACCACCGTAGCTTAAAGTCATTTCATTTAGATTATCTGTAACCCCAGCAAGGGTAACCGCTGCATTTGTGCTCGGCTGTTCAGTTGGAGAAATTGGCTCGCCAATCCCTGTCGAAAAGCCAGAAGGCACGGTGTAGGTTCCATTTGGAAATTGGCGAACGCCATACAAGTAGCCTGTGGCTAAAGACCACTCATTTTCTAATTGATATATAAGACTAGAGTTTAAGGCATAGTAATTGTAATCATTAATCATACGAGCAAGCCTAACCGCTTGGTTTAGCTCATACTCACCAGTTAAATTAAAACTCATCTTTTCCGATATAGATTTTTTAACCTGAGCCAAAAAACGATTGTTATAATCTTGATCTTGGTAGTCTGACGTCTGGGTTGCTTGTGGCTCAGTGTTAAATTGTCTTAATTGAAACTCATAATTAAGATTTAAACTAAGCTCGTCTCCACCAAAAAAAGAGTTCAAACTTGGTAGCGCACCAATGTAAGTACCGTATTCATACCCACTACGTAACTTAAAACCGATTGAAAATGGACTTTCGCTGTCACCAGTTGAGCCAATCTTCGTTCGTGATGTGCTTGAAGGTGTTGTCGAATGCGTATGTCCACCATGGGCGAATACTTTCAAGCTAAAAATTGTAAAAAAAACTATACCTAGTGTTTTCATGCTATTCGACACAACAACTTTTTTTAGATTTCTTTCGATTAACTATTGAAGAAATAGCTAATTTGCTTCCGACGGCAAGGCCAATTAATCCCAATAAGGCCAAAATCGATATAGCCACATTCATTGTTTAACCCTGTCCCTTAACTAATAAAATAATCTCTTCAATTTTTTCTTGAACGACAAATGGGTCACGACTTGCAATAGCCTGTTTTACACAATGTCTCATGTGTCCTTCAATAATAGAAGCTTCTAAACTTTTAAGTGCTGATCTAGCAGCCTTAATTTGCTGTACGATCTCAGGACAATAGCGACGTTCTTGAATCATTCGCTCTACACCCTCTACTTGACCTTTGATTCTACTAAGTCTTTTTAGTTCGGCAGAGTGGTCGTGAGCACTGTGTTTATGTTCGGGATGTTTATTTGATTTTTTATTTGGTTCTCTATCTAACACTTAACACCTACCTATGTGGGTTAGTGCTATTGCTATACCCGTGGAGAGTATCGGTCAATAATGAATTATGTTTTTATATAAATTTTAAATTTCATATATAAAACCACTACTATTTCGCTTGCGCAACGCAATAATCCTTTATTAACTATACTGGCGTAGGGTATCTGATCAATAACTTCATAAGGAGTAATCAGATGGATAAAATTATTGTAATATTTACAACACTATTTTTAGGCTTATTGAGTTTTGCCGATCAAGGACATAGTTCACGTGTTGAAATTAAAGCCGAGACTCAAGCCTCCATTATTGCGGGACAAGTTACTTATGCGTTCAAACTTTTCGATAATGAGCAAAATAGAGAAATTACTGATCAAGACTTAAACGAGAGCCATACTAAGAAGTTGCACTTTATTATATACGATGCCGCTCTAAAAGAGTTTAGCCATCTTCATCCATCCTTTAACAACTCAAATTGGCAGACAGATATAAATTTACCTACAAACGGGCAATATTTTATTTGGACACAGGGTGAACTTATTGATGGTACTGAGTTTTCGGCTTCGACTAAGGCTCAAGTTATAAACGGGCTGACCGAGAACCAAAAACTTCCTTTAGGCGATGTTAGATTAGGCCTCGACAAGCAAACCATCATAGACTTAGCAAAAACAAAAATTAAAGCTGGAAAAATGGTTATGCTCAATTTTAGAGTTTCCCGTAACGATGGCTTAGGGCCGATCATGACTCCTTACCTTGGAGCCTTGGCTCATGTTATTGCAACGCCATTGGCTGGTAATGAGCTTATTCATGTACACCCTATGAACGGCAATGCGCCAAATACAGGAATGATACACGCTACATTTCCCAAAGAAGGTGAATACAGGCTTTGGGTTCAATTTAATGATCGTGATGAGTTAAAAACGATCCCCTTATCTGTAATTGTTTATAAATAGTGTCACAAAAACTGTTGTGGTTACGTAATAGTTAGCAACAGTTACGAACAAGGTGTTTTTAATGCTTGATAGAATTATTAAATTTTCGCTTTCAAATAGAATTTTCGTAGTTTCGCTTGCGGCCTTATTAATGGCCTACGGAGGATGGATTGCCGCAAACCTGCCTGTCGATGTTTTTCCAGATCTTAATAGGCCTACAGTCAATATCATGACAGAGGCACCAGGCTTAGCCCCCGAAGAGGTTGAAACTTTAGTAACCTTCCCTTTAGAAACAGCACTTAATGGTTTACCAGGAGTAGAAAGGGTTAGATCTAACTCTGGTGTTGGGCTTAGCATTGTTTACGTTGAGTTTTCTTGGGGTACCGATATTTATAGAAATCGTCAGCTAGTTCAAGAAAAACTGACCCTTGCGCGAGAAAAGTTACCAAAGAACATTTCTCCTGTAATGGGGCCGATAGCTTCAATTATGGGAGAAATTCAACTCGTGGGTTTAACTTCAAAGGACCCAGCCATTAATCCTATGGACTTGCGCACTATTGCGGACTGGACGATTCGACCAAGATTATTAAGCATACCTGGGGTGGCGCAAGTTACATCAATCGGTGGTGGCGTTAGGCAGTATCAAATACTGCTTTCAGCAGAAAAAATTCAAAAGCTACAAATGTCTATTGAGGATATTGAAACAAATTTATCTAAGATCAGTCTTAACTCAACAGGTGGATTTATCAATATTGAAAAAAACGAATCGCTTATCAGAGTGCTTGGCGCAATTCGCGATAAAGATGAAATTTTAAATTCAGTTGTTGGGATGCACTTAGGAAAACCAGTATTAGTTAAAAACATTGCTGAAGTTAAAGAGGCTCCGCAAGTGATGCGTGGAGACGCGAGCGTTAACGCTAAATCTGGCGTGATCATGAGTATACAAAAACAACCTGGCGCAAGCACAATTGAGTTAACAAAACAAATTAGCATAGCACTTAAAGATTTAGAAAAAACTATGCCTAGCTATGTTGAACTTAATCCTGATTTGTTTAAACAAGCCACATTTATTGAATCTTCCATCGGCAATGTTAAAATAGCATTAAGAGATGGGATACTTTTAGTACTGATTGTGCTGTTTTTATTTTTATTAAATTTTAGAACAACAATGATAACTATGACTGCTATTCCACTTTCTTTTGTATTAACAGCAATTGTTTTTAAATTGTTTGGTTTGTCAGTCAATACAATGACACTTGGTGGTTTGGCTGTTGCTATTGGTGAATTAGTAGACGATGCCATTGTTGATGTTGAAAATGTGTTTAGGCGCTTGCGTGAAAACAAACAAAGTGCTCAGCCTAAGAATTCTTTGATCGTAATATACGAAGCTTCAAGTGAAGTCAGAAACTCAATTGTAATTGCTACTGTTATTGTATGTTTAGTCTTTTTACCGTTATTTAGCATGGGTGGAATCGAGGGTAAGCTTTTTATTCCACTCGGTATTTCATATATAGTTTCTCTATTGGCTTCAATGGTTATATCTCTGACGGTAACGCCTGCGCTGTGTTCATATCTTTTAACAAAAGGTAAACTTTTGGAACACAAAGATGGTGCGCTTGTTAACTGGTTAAAAAATATTGATACTAAAATTTTACATAAATCTTTAAAGCATCCATATATAGTCATGGCGGTAACAGCATCGCTTTTCATAGGTGCAATTGGTTTATCTTTCACGATGGGGCGAGACTTTTTACCTAAATTTAACGAAGGTACGGCTACAATATCAATGATGGCTCAACCAGGAATTTCTCTTGAAGAATCAAATAAATTAGGAAATTTAGCCGAAACGCTTATATTAAAATCTCCAGAGGTAAAATCGGTTTCAAGAAGAACTGGTCGAGCTGAGCAAGATGAACATGCCGAGGGCGTACACTCATCTGAGATTGACGTGGATTTTAAAGAAGAAGGAAGATCTCGAGAAGTTGTACTAAAAGAAATCAGAGAAAATCTTTCTACTGTTGAAGGCGTTTATGTAAATGTTGGTCAGCCAATATCACATAGGCTTGACCACTTGTTATCAGGAGTAAGGGCGCAAATCGCCATTAAACTTTTTGGCAGTGATTTATCAACGTTAAGAGCAAAAGCCGCTGAAATAAAAAAAGCTATCGAAGAGACAGAAGGATTGGTCGATCTTCAAATTGAGCAACAAGTTTTAATTCCACAAGTCAAAGTTCAACTTATGCGTGAAGAGGCTGCAAAATACGGCATTGTGGTAGGTGACTTGGCTCAATTGATGGAAAAAGCCCTTCAAGGCGAGGTTGTGGGACAAATACTCGAGGGTCAAAAAAGTATTGATGTATTCATGCGCTTTGATGAAAAATCAAGAACTGACTTAGAACTTATTCAGAAAACACCAATTAAAACTTTACCAGATGGTACTAAAATTTTAGTCGAGCAAGTTGCAGACGTTTATGAATCAAATGGGCCGAATATTATCAATAGAGAAAATGTGCAAAGACGCATTGTTGTTTTAGCAAACTCATCTGGTCGAGATTTGAATGGTCTTGTGAGTGAAATACAAAATAAAATTAATAAAAATGTAGAGTTGCCAGAAGGTTACTTTCTTTCTTACGGTGGGCAATTTGAAAGCCAGCAGCAGGCTGCTCGCCTAATGGTTTTTTTAGCTATTCTTGCAGTGCTGGGTATTTTTATTGTGCTGTACATGCATTTTAAATCTACTTTTGTATCCATACAGGTCATGCTTAATATACCCATGGCGTTTATCGGAGGTATTGTTGGTATTTATCTTACTGACAAAACTATTTCAGTAGCTAGTTTAGTTGCGTTTGTAACTTTGTGTGGAATTGCATCACGCAACGGCATTATGATGATTTCTCACTATCTTCACCTTATGAAACATGAAGGTGAAAAGTTTACTGAACATATGGTTATACGTGGATCGCTTGAACGACTTGTGCCTGTGCTTATGACGGCATTAACTGCCATACTAGGTCTTATCCCATTTGCTTTGGCTGGTGGTGAGCCAGGTAAAGAAATTCTGCACCCAGTGGCTGTAGTTATTGTGGGCGGACTTATTAGCTCCACTTTACTTGATATGTTTGTTACACCTGCGGTTTTTTTTCACTTCGGTAAAAAGTCAGCGGAGCAAAGTATTTTAAAAATGGAACAAAAATCTGCCTTTGAAGGAGCAAATAACCATGTCTAAAAAAATGATTCTTATCAGTTTAACTCTACTCATTACAACTGCTTGTGCCACCAATATTCACCGAGGTGTTGTTGCAATGAAGGTTAGCGCAAACACTGCGCATGTCGGTTTAAATAATAACGAGGTCAGCGTCGGAGACCACGTTGAGTTGTTTTCAAACCAGTGTACTTCAATCAAGGGTGAAGAGAGATCTTGCCGAAAGATCTCTAAAGGTCATGGTAAAGTCACTTCTGTTATAAACGCAAACTATGTTGCAGTTGAGTTCAATGAAGGAGTCGCCTTTCAAGAAGGTGATTTCATAGAAAAACATTCACATTAAATATAAACAATAAGGAGACATATATGTTTAAAATACTTTTAACTACGGTTTTGATGATGGTTTCAATTAATACCTTCGCCCATGAGGGGCATGATGAAGCACCTGGGGCCTTAAAAGCAAATCATGGTGGAGTTGTGAAGCCTGGAAAAGTAATCAACCTAGAATACGTCATTAAAGGCGACACAGTTGAGCTTTATCCTGCCTCGCACGAAGGAGTGGATTTAGCGCTAACCGAAGTTACTCTTACGGGAACGGCAAAGCCGTCAAAAGGCAAAGCTGCACCATTAAAGTTTGAACCTAAGAATGGGGCTTACTTTGCTAAAGTTGATTTTAAAGGTGCTTACCGAGTTGAAGTACAGGTTGTCGCTGACAACAAAGGCAAAAAAAGTACTTTTAAATTTCAGGTTGAAAGATAGTTGGAGTTTTTATGGTAAAGAGTTTCTTTAGTTTAATATTGCTTTATAGCGCGAGTGCAAATGCTTTGATTGGTGTTCAAAATTTAGAAAACAAGTTATTTGAACAAAATTCAGAGTTATCGTTTTTACAAAAGCAAGTTGAGGCTAAGGAAGCTCTTTACTCATCTAGTAAATCTAGTTTTCTGCCGACCATAAATGCCGTAGGTGGCTGGCAGAGTAATAAGACTGATGCTAATGCGCAAACTGAAAAAGGCACAGTAGGTTACTTAGAGGCCAGATTTAATCTTTTTAATGGCTTCAAAGATAAATCTACGTTAAACCAAAAAGAAGTTGATCTAAATTTATCAAAATATGAATACGAACTCAAGCAGCGTGATTTAAGAATTTCGCTAACCGAGGTTATAAGTGAAATGCTCTATTTACATCAGCTTCAAGACATATTAGTCGATGAATACAAAACCGTTCAGACGCAGAAACTAATGGCGCAGAAAAAGGTGGCGGCTGGGCTCACAGGCCCTGTTGATAACCTTGAGTTCAGTTTACGAGAAAGTGAAATTGAAATTGAACAAAATCAGATCAACCAACTTCACGACGAAGCTCATCAAAAACTGACCAAGTTATTTGGAGCTGAGCTGACTGATTCTGAGTTCGCAGCTATTAAATATCAAAGCCATTCCGAGCTAACAAAATTCAACACTACGTTTGACCATTTAAAAAATGTTGAATATAAAATTGCCGAACAAAATATTACTAAAGCAACTTTTCAAAAATCGGAGAGTCGTTCTGATTTTTTGCCCAAGCTTGATTTAACTGCCAGTGTCGGAAGGCTCACGCCGAGCGAAACTACCCCTACACAGTATAATGAAAGTAAATATGGTATAACGCTTACGATACCTTTATTTTCAGGACTGGATACCTATTACAAGTTTAAGGCATCTAATTTTAACATATCTTCTGCTGAAAAATCGCTTACTCAAGTAAGCAACAATATTAAATCTGAATACAATATTATTAAAAATAAAATTATAGAATTAGGAAAACTTTTTCAGATAAATGAAAAAAAGTTAATTACATCACAAAACTATTTTAATTTAACTCTTGGCGAGTACCGCCGAGGAATTAAAAACTCTCCTGATCTTGTGGGCGCAACAGAGAGATTGTTTTCAGTAAGAAAAAAACAGGTAGAAATACTTAAAGATTTAGAAAATTTAAAAATTAAAATTGACACTTTATAAGGAGATTCCAGATATGAAAGCAGTTCTTTTTTTCGCGGCCACATTATTGCCAGTTATTTTAGCTTTTGCACACGGAGAAGATAAACCAGGTCCAAATGGGGGACATATTAAGATGCCAGCTAATTTTCATACAGAGGTTATTGCAGACAAAGATGGCTCATTTCATATTTATTTGTTGGATATGCAGTTTAAAAATCCGACAGTTAAAAATTCTGAAATTAAAGCCTATGTTATGAATGGTAAAAAGAAAACCTCATTAAAATGCAGTGTAATGGGTGTAAATCACTTCCACTGTAAAAATAGTAAGCCAATTAAATCTGCAAACAGTCTTGTTATTAAAGCAAAACGTGAAGGAACTTGGGCTAGTATGGATGCAAAATATACTTTGCCTTTAAAAGAGTTTGAGCAATTAGTTAGTTCGCCAAGTGCAGCGCCTACACCAGTAGAAGATCACTCAAAACATTAAAAGAAAGACTGGGTTTATGAACAGATCAGAATTACTTAAATCACCAAATGAAATAATTGATTTTTCTATTCAAGGCATGACCTGCCAGTCTTGCGTAAAAACAATAACAGAAAAAGTCTCTGGTATAACAGGAGTCATTTCAGTTAACGTAAGTCTTGAAAAGAAGTTAGTCGAAATAATCGCCAGTCGGACTATATTGCTCAGTGAAGTAAGTACAGCTTTGGCCGATTTACCTAAATACAATGTGCAAAACACTAAACCCAGAATCCGCACGGTTAATACTGATCCTCTACCTCAGACTTCTTTATTGAAAACGTATAAACCGCTCATCGTAGTTTTTATTTTTATTATTTTGGCGAGCAGCGCATATCAAATTAGTTTAGGAGCATTTAATTCTCATCTGTTTATGAACCATATCATGGCAGGGTTTTTTGTCGGCTTGTCGTTTTTTAAGTTCTTAGACTTAAAAGCCTTTGCCGAATCATTTTCTAGTTACGACCCACTAGCACAGCGTTGGTTGAGTTATGGATATGTGTATCCGTTTATTGAGCTTCTACTGGGCTTGCTTTTTATTGCTGGAAAGTTTTTGTTAATTGCAAATGCTGCTACCGTTATCGTTTTAACTCTGACCACCTATGGTGTTTATAAAAGGCTTCAGTCAAAGAGTGCGTTTCAATGCGCTTGCTTAGGCACATCTTTTAATTTGCCGTTATCGAACGTAACTATAGGGGAAAACCTTGTGATGATTGCAATGGGCGTTTACGGTTTGTTGTCTTGAATTTAATAAAATAAATAATAAATGAAGCACATAGCCCAAGTTTCAACTTTTGTTTCATTTTATATTCCTATCGCTTGAGCATGAGTTTAAAATAGCTACTTGCAGATATTTATCGCAAATTGATTGCAACCATTTAAAGTCTATTCGTAAATCAAATTTTTGAATATCAATATTGCGTTACTTAGTAGTTTAGGGTCTTGATGTTCTCGAAATTGTTTAACTATGTCACCGTGGCTACATTTTCTAAGAGGAGTCCGAAAGTCGCATGGGCACTTTAAGTCCCAAGCTGATCTGCTTTTTTCAGCTTCTTTTAAGAGTTGATATATTACCTCTGGGCGCTGGCAATTAAACTTCTCTTGATAGTACTGGACAATCCCTGCGTTTTCATGTGGCCGCTCTCGGTGGTCTGGCCAGTATCCATGAGCGGCAAAATGTGCCTGACCTAAAAAGAAGTTATGAACAGGGATTTTAAGGAAATCAAGAAATGGGGCGCCAACTGGCCATATCTCCCATCTTTCATCCGAAACAAATAAGCATGCACTCCAATTGTCTAATGAGTTGAGGTGCATATCCTTCTCTCGTTTTATCTTCGTCGAAACTTCATAAACCTTTGGCAAAGACTTCGGATAGTCGGCAAGAAAATCAATTTTGATTTCATAAGTTTCAAATACGTCCCCATTAAAGCTGACATCCCAACTCCCATCTATGTACGGACGACCTTCGGGCTCATTGTGAAACTTTAATGAGGGGTACGTCGTTAGAGCAGATAAAATATCGTCGATGTATTCTTGCTTTATACGGCTCTCCTAATAACCCCAAGGTGATGTTTTCACTGTAACTGCGCTCGCAGCGGCAGCTAATCCAGCTCTTTTGCTTGCAGCAGTCACCATAGTTGCAGCATCATTAACTCGGAATGATTTAAAAAGCTGCTCAGTAATACGGTCAGAGTTAGTCTCATTTGCTAGGGCGGTAAACTCAGCTTTTGCTGACTTTAGCCATTCCATAAATTTCTCGGCTCTAATAGGGCTATCCTCCCACTTATCGGCAAAGTTTTCTTTATGATTGATTGGATTTTCAACCCAAAGAACGCCATCACGATCTTCGATATGGTCGGCCATGTGGTCAACTATATGGCTAAGAGCGAGGTACAAATTTTCATTATTGTTGTAGCACTGACCAGCGAGAGTTGTGATAATAATTGAAATTGGTTTATCATCGGGGTCGCCTTTGTAAGTAGCGTCGCGATGCCGCTTTAGTATCTGAATTGCTTTTTGTAGAGTTGTCTTTACGTCGTCTTCGGGGACTTGCTCAATATCTACTTTTGCCGCTTTAGCAAAAGCCCTTTTACTTTCGTAAAGAGCTACTTTCATCGACTGCTTAAACCAAGAATGAAAGCCTTTTGGGTTTGTAAATTGCCATGTTGCAAGCTCAGTATCAGTAATGATGAGACCGTCTTCTGGGTTCATTTTGTAATCAGGTTTTGGGTCAGGTATTGCGGGCAAGACGTCGATGTGGAATTTACCCTTGTATTGAAGAGTCCAGCAGCGCTTTCCCTCTTCTAACTTGGGAATGTCGGTCTCGCCGATATCTTTTAAGTGTTTTAAGTAGCGACTCAGTTGATCGCCAACCTGCTTTTTTAATTCGGCTTGCGTGATGCGCTCTTTTAATAACTGTCGTTTATAAACAAGGTCGAAGTCATAATCGTCTTCTTTTTTAATTGGCTTAACCGAGGTGCCAAGCAGCGTTGAGCCTTGAACGTAAAGCGATGAGTCAGTTTTGAAATTAGCCTGTGAGTCTTTGTTGAGCCATTCACCAAGGGCGAGATACTTTTTTTCAGCCTCAGCTACAAAGCTATCGGGTACATCTAAATCGGTATACACATCATCTAAAAGACGGCCTAGGTTTTCATGACTTAATTTATACATTTATACTCCTTGTGAATAATCTTTATCTTCAATAGTTAAGGTTTCAATAAAACCGCCTTTGGTTCGATTTTGGTCGTAGATGACCATTTTCATATCGGCCTTTGGCTGCCAAACTCGACCGAACTCAACAGCAGTTGCTACTGGCATCGCAGGAAATACATTTAAAACGGTGTCTTGCCCGTGTTCCGTTTTTATTGCGTTAAGCGCTGTTCTTGCGGCTACTCTAAATTTTGCCAACGTTTTAGGAGATTTCAAAAAATTGTTATTTGGCTGCTCAATGGTCAGCATCCACACAGAAGTGTCATCACCGAGAACATCATGTATTCGAGTGTTATCAACATTTGCACTCAGAGAAACATTCAGGGCGACGTTCTTTTTCTTTTCATGAGGTGGTGGGCTCAGTTTAAACTCAATGCCATCGTCATCGCTAACCCAGCGCCAAGTAGTGGGCTCTCTTTGTAATTGATAAATGTCGGCATGTCTTAAATCAGAAATGAGTCTGCCGAGTTCGATGAGTAGAGGTTGCGGCGCTATTGCACACACGGATAGGTGCTCAATATGGCCATCTGTAATGGGTCTTTTAACCAAGCGTTCAAAGTTACGGTTTAAGTTAGTTCTTTCTGCTGCCCAAAAAGCGGGTTCATGGTCTGCAAATGAACTATTTTGAAAGCCCATTTCGATTGCTTTTCGATCAGCAGGATATCTTTTTGGAATAATGGCGGTATGTGCGTGTGACCAGCTCAGCGGGCTATCGTTTTGTGCGATTCTTGCGCCATATAATACGATATGGCTCTTCCTGCTTGGCTGTTCCGTAAGTGTTGAAACGCGATCCTCGTGTTCAGCTTTCATTTTTCTAAGACGATCAACTGAGTGACCTGTGACATCTTCTCTATCAATGAGACGGTGATGGACATCGCAAAGTAGCATCAGATTTGAAATGTCAGCTTTAAGTCTTTCCGACTCTGTTGCGTGGCCTCTTGGTCCGTTGGGTTGGTCAGCAACAATGTGAGCTATGTATGAGCTATTAAACTCGGCTTGTGTAAAATCATCTAAATATATCGGATGGTTGCAATACTGACATCTACCCGCTGATTTACCCCAAAGTATAAATTTAATCTTATCTGGTATATATGTGACTGACAAAGACCCCTCCAAGTAGCCTCTTGGAGGCACAACTTACCACTTAATTTGAGGTTTAAAAATAATTCGTCAAGGGCTCTGGTGGCCGATTCTAAAGTTTTTCCTCTATCAAATTTAAAATATGCTGCCGCTTAGAAACTGACTTTGACTATTTAATTAGCAGCTGCTTGTGTGTGTACGTTGAACGATCTTATATACGGTCACCGCACTCCATGAGCTAGCTCTATTTTTAGTGGGGTAGCCATTTGCATTTAGCCATTTAGCAATCTTCAAATACGATGAGCCCGTGGTTCTCATACTTATGATTTTACGGGTGATCTTGGTTTCACTAGCGTTGGGAACTAATCGCCCATTCTTTAGTTTATATCCGTATCCAATTTGACCTAAATTTAAACGACGAGTTTGCACTACCCCAGACTTTTTAAGTGCCTCTTTTATAGTCTCTCTGGCGGAACCGCATTCGGCTGCAATTTGACGAATTGAGAGTCCTTTTTCGAGGTAAGCCTCTCGGAGGAACTCCTCGTTTTGATAGAGGGGTGTTGACTGAATCGTTGAAATCATTGATATATTTAGGGCGGAACTTAAAATGGTATTGAGTTCAGTGGCGTGAGCCAATTATGGGAGTATCCTGAATTTTTCAGCAGGTTAACGCCTGCGGTTCTCAGGATATTCCCGCCTTTTTCTCCCGAAGACTTCTTTAGGCTTAGTTTTACTGGCTCATGTAGAGCCAAAGATAGGCCAGGGTTTTTAACACTAATGACTATCTTCTCTTTTAGGATCTGAACACTCTCTAAGATATTTACTAAGAGTGATTTCTTTACCCCTTTTTCAAGGCTATCGAAGGAATCGATCAGATGGTTGAGTGCCGTCAGGATTTTCTTAGGATCTAAGAGTTCGAAGTCCTGCTGCTTCGACTCTTCCTTTAATCTTAGAATTTCAATTTCTGCGGCCTTCTTTTCCTCCTGAACACGATTCATTTTCTCAATCCAAATTCCCTTTCCACTAGAATCGACAGCTTCCAAAATCTGATCACTGATTTTGTCGAGTTTTTTTGTAATTGCATCGACTCTGTTTTGGCAGGCAGCGATCTCACTGGAATAGTCAGGTCTGTTACTTTGGAACATAGAATTGGCCTGTCTAACCAGCTCATCCACAATCTTGGGGTTCTCGATAACACCCTTAAGGTGTTTGATAGTAATTTTCTCGATTTCTTCGACTGGCAATGTCTTAATAAAGCAGTCGCATTTAACTTTTGGAGGATGAATATAATAGGCGTACTTTTCTGCGGTATGGCTTGTGCCACTCGTGCCGACTAACCGAATTCCGTTGGGGCATTGGATCAGTCCAGAAAGAACGAAGTCATGATATTGCCACTTCTCAACCTTTAGCTTTTGATAATTCTGTTTGAGAAGTTCGTTTGCCTGGAGCCACCGTGCTTTTTCAAGAACAGGCGGCCATACAGCCTGAACTATTTTTACCTTCTCTGATTCAGGCAAATAAGTTTGATTCTTTTTTCGATTTTTTCGATTTATTTCTATTTCGCCGATAAGTGCTCTTTGCCGGACCCATCTTGCGAATGAATCTTCATCCCAAGGCGTTCCATCGATTCGCTTGAAACCTCTTTTATTGATCAAATACACTGCCCTTGAAAGGTAACCAGATTCCTCAAGAAGAATGTGAATCATCTCGTTTGCGATTATCCGTTTCGCAGTATTGACCTCTAGGTAACCCTTCTTTTCAGTCTTATCTAATCCAAAAGGTACTGGCCCCCCGGTCCAGAGACCTCTGCCTGCCCTTGCATGATAGCTTGCCTTCACTCTTTCTGCCGTCATCTCGCGTTCGAGTTGGGCAAACTCAATAGCGAAGTTAAGCATGGCTCTCCCCATTGCGGTCGACGTATCAAAATTTTGTCGACTCGCCACAAATGCGGCCTCATGCTCATCAAAAAACTTTCGCAAATGAATCCAATCCTCAACAGATCGACTGAGGCGGGAGATCTCTGTAAAGAGAACGGTATCAACCTTACCGCTGTAAATGTCTAAGAGTAGTCTTTTAACTGCAGGCCGATTGAGATTCTTTGCAGAGTATCCATCGTCCACATAGGTATCAACAAGTGTTCCCCATGCACCGTCAAACTTTAGATTCTCACCCTTTACATATCTCTCAAGGGACTCACATTGGTTTTTGATGGATCCTTCTTCGACTTTTGCCTGCTCGTCGGTGGAAACTCTTGAGTAGATTGCAACCTTTCTCACGGCCCCTTCTCTTTCCCAATGAGTTCATAGATTACATTGTCACGTTTCAAGAGATCGCCAACTTCCATTCTCTTTGAGTCCTTTTCGAATTGATCGAAACATCCGTTCGATCTCATAACATTGAATAAATAGGTCACCCAATTACTCCCTGTTTCACTAATCACTACTTCTACTGGTAACGATTCAAGGGGGCGATAGCCGTCTCTTGCTCGAAGTTCCAGTCGTCTCTGCTGAGATTCGACGCTGCAGCACTTTTTGCATTTGCCGCGAATTTGTCCGTTGCCGCATCTGTGAAATTCGCTAAGTGGCAACTCGGTGTCACAGCAAACACACTTCCTTAAACCGCTTTCGTTAGTATTGATCTTACTACAATGTAGTAGATTATTCAACTCATCGTGGCTTTCGGGCGACTCGCCTAAATTGGCCTGATGTTTAGAGTTTTTAGGTCCGACAGGACGGCTCATGATGAAGCACCGTCCAGACCCATAAGTTCGGCGTAACTGAAGCGATTCCCAAGGCAGTCAGTGACCAGAACTTTGTCACCTGTGAAGCCGAAAACCTTGCCGTCGTATATGCGAACATGCGAGGGAATTTGGAGTTTTGCTTGAACAAAATCGATGCCTTTTTGGGTGATCTTCCAATAGCCGGACGTGCGTTTGTCTTCGCCTTGACCCTTTGGTTTTTCTTCTATGAGGCCCCAATAGGAAAGCTTGGCAAAATCTCCACCACCAAGTGTGGTGGCGAGAGTTTTGCTTTTTAGGAGATCGCTTTTATGATGGAATTTAGTTTGATCAAAACTTCGATAAAAATAAATGAGGGCCGCAGCCATCGATGAATAGAGCTTGCGCTCGTACATTTTCGCCAATTGGTTGCAACACGGACACCTCTCGCCCTTGCCCAATCTTGCGCGTAACCAGTCCTTAGCTTCTTTAAGTGTGGCATTTGGATTTAATTTTTTATTCAATCTTCATGGACATCTCCTCTCTTACCTTGTTTGCTCTGATGTGGCGTCGCGCCCTGGCCTGGTCTGCTCCTTACTGAGCGACTGAAGCACTACTCGCTTCAGCGTTGTGTGAAAATGATCAAGCACTAATCTTTTAAAGGCTTCAAATTGCGACGGGTGAAGGGAGCTTTCAGCCACCGTTAGAACGTATGAAACGAACTCTCTCTGCGCCTTTAAGATTGCCTCTTCTCGATCAATTTTCACTGCACCTCCCAAATTGTCCTAATGACAAAAAGCCGACGAGGAACGTCCTCATCGAGCCTTTTTTTTAATTTCAATATTCTTAATCGCAATGGAACGAGAGCTTGCCTCTCTCGCAGATCCGATTCTCGGATCGCAAGAATGCATAGTGGTCCAAGCGAGAAGGACCACAACAATAACCAAACTGAAATAGAGATCTTGAAGCACTCTCTCACTCCTTCATAGAGTGGAGCGCCAACGCCCGTGTTACATTGTATCACCATTCGATTGGGTGTACATAGAAAAATAACGGAGCACCATCTCAATGGAATATTTGAAAAGAGCTTTTGAAGTTGATGATGAAAATGGAATTTCTCTCCACGTTGGCGCGACTAAGATTTCGCTAATCTTAGGGCTAAAGCCAAGCCCAAACCAAATGCGCCCTAACCCTAAGATTTTGGTCCCAGTCTTAGACGGTCCCAAACTTGGACTAAGCCCTAACCCTTTGATTGCTGTAGCATTTCATTCAGCATTACAAATAGCATTACAATTGGCTTTACTGTTGTGCGTCAAAGAGCGATCCTATGTGCGTAGGGTAACGAATAGGGTTCGTCAAAAATATTTGTGGGCAAGCTCAGGCACTTCGAGCTTTCCAAGTTTGTGATATAACATGATTTTCAACATTTCTGCGGTCTTAAATCCGTAAGATTTTCTGATAACCACCTTTGC
>Ga0105164_10000321_pt1 | contig 35858 bp, 38 predicted proteins | sample VDWuncwatermetaG_FD_89674 | JGI IMG/M metagenome (GOLD analysis project Ga0105164, IMG submission 89674) | Wastewater microbial communities from Netherlands to study Microbial Dark Matter (Phase II) - VDW unchlorinated drinking water | ecosystem: Environmental > Aquatic > Freshwater > Drinking...
CCCGCAAGGAGATGAAAAAGATTTTAAAGGAGATTAAATCCGGCAAATTCGCCAGGGAATGGATAAGGGAGAATGAGGCGTGCAGGCCTGTATTTGATAAATTGTTAAAAGAAGGCTACGAACATAAGATAGAAAAGGTCGGCCAGGACCTGCGCCAAATGATGCCTTGGATGAAATAGACCCGTAAATTGTGGGCTCATTTATGAAAAAATCCTTCACCTTAGTTGAGCTCTTGATTGTGCTGGTGATAATAGGCGTGTTGGCGGCGCTAGCTCTACCTAAATTCGGACCATGCATATACAACATGCATGGGGCAGAAGCGATGGAAAACCTGCGTACCCTGTCGGATTCAGCATGGAGATATTATATGGAAGCCAAAAGTTTTCCTATTCAATCGGAGGGGCTGGTGCCTGATGAATTTGATGTAACACCGCCCCAAAATAGCGAATATTGGAATTATATTTATTTCTCTCCCGGGATTGAACCCGGGTATGACTTTGGACCCGGCTCAGTTGTTATCTATGCGCCGCATAAAGCAAAAGGAGGCCACACAGGTTTGGAAGGTGCGCCTGTGGGAGGAGTGTTCAGATATGCCGTCATTATTTCAAAACTCTCTACTATTACCACAATGGGAGAACCCTTTGACGGAGCACCCATTGGCGAGGACTATTATATTTATTATAGAAAACGCATAAAAACTTCACAGTCCGGGGGGTACAAAATAGTAGTATGGTAAATAGATCTGCAGATGCCCATTGGTGTATTTACATATGAAAATGAAAAAATCCTTTACCCTAATCGAGCTCCTGATCGTGCTGGTGATAATAGGGGTACTGGCGACTTTGGCGGTGTCGCAGTATCAGAATATAGTGGAGAGATCCAAATGGGTAGGGCTGGTGCAAACTGCGGGTTCTCTTAAGAGAGCGGCAATAGCGTATCACTACGAAACAGGGAAATGGCCCTACGAACTTTTTGGGGAAGGGGTAACTGACGCGTACGTTTTTGAGCAATTAGGCATAAAGGACCCTAACCCGCCGCTACCCTATCAGCCAAATCAAATTCGTCTTACATTTAACGGCGGAGGGGTGGAGGGTACTAATCATTTGCTTGTTTGTATATTCAAGGATCAGGACGGAGATGGGACAACGGGAAATCCAAACGGAATAGGTGGGTACGACCCTCATATCTGGGTGTGTGAAATCGGAGACATTTCCAGCCGGTCCGGCGCGCCAAAATTTTAGGTGACACAAGGGAATCCTTACTGAAAGGAATAAATAAAATGAGCAAAATCATAATTTTTGACACAACGCTACGCGACGGAGAACAGTCGCCGGGGGCGAGCTTGACCCCGCAGGCTAAGCTGGAGGTGGCGTATCAGCTGGCGAAACTGGGCGTTGATGTGATTGAGGCGGGTTTCCCTGTTTCATCGCCCGGGGACTTTGACTCTGCCAAACGAGTCGCGCAAAAGGTGAAGGGCCCTATTATCTGCGGGCTCGCGCGGTGTATGAAAAAAGATATAGACGCGGCAAGGGATTCGCTTAAGTACGCCAAGAGGCGGCGCATTCACGTATTTCTGGCGACGTCAAAGATACATATGAAGTATAAACTAAAGAAGGCCGAAGATGAAATCGTTAAGCTTGCTGTGGAAGGGGTGAGCTACGCGCGCAAATTCTGCGGCGATATAGAATTTTCTCCCGAGGATGCCTCAAGGAGCGAAAGGGAATTTTTGTACAGGGTTATAGAGGAAGTCATAAATGCGGGCGCCACAACGATAAACATCCCTGATACGGTGGGGTATGCCCTGCCTGATGAATTCGGCAGCCTTATTAAGGGCATAAAAAATAATGTCCCCAATATTGAAAAGGCGGTGATAAGCGTCCATTGCCATAATGACCTGGGGTTGAGCGTCGCTAATTCGCTTGCGGCCGTCAAAAACGGAGCGGGCCAGGTGGAGTGCACCGTAAACGGCATAGGCGAACGGGCAGGGAACGCTTCGCTTGAGGAGATCGTAATGGCGATTTCTGTCAGGAAAGACCTCTTGGATTTTGCGACCGGCATAAACAAAAAGGAAATTTACAAGACCTCGCGGCTTGTTTCAAAATTGACGGGAATCCCGGTCCAGCCGAACAAGGCGATAGTGGGGCAGAACGCGTTCGCGCATGAATCGGGCATACATCAGGACGGCGTTTTGAAAAAGAGTATTACGTATGAGATCATCAGGCCGCAGGATGTGGGTTTTTCCGGGACAAAACTTGTCCTCGGGAAACATTCCGGGAGGCATGCCTTTCTGGAAAGGTTAAAGATTATAGGGTATAGGTTAAAGGAGAACGAGTTAAATAAGGCGTTTGAAAAATTCAAGATCCTGGCGGATAAGAAAAAAGAGGTGTTTGATGAGGACCTTACCACCATCATAGAAGATGAGATAGCGGTTGTCCCTGAGATTTATCATCTGGAGGATTTTAAGGTGACAAGCGGCACGAAGGTCGCGCCGGCCGCCTCGGTGAAATTGAGGAAGAATAAAAAGATGTTTGAGGCCCTCTCTACGGGCGACGGCCCCATAGACGCCTGTTATAAGGCGATTGACAAGATCGTGGGCCTGAAAGGCCGGCTGAAAGATTATCGTATCCGTTCCGTGACCAGCGGCAAGGACGCGCTTGGCGAGGTCAGCGTAAGGATAGAGGTGTGGAAAAAAGAGGTAACCGGCCGCGGCGCCTCAACAGATATCATTGAGGCGAGCATAAAGGCGTATCTGAACGCCGTAAATAAGATTGTGACAAGGTATAAAGGCGAAACAACGAGGGTCGAGCTATGATTAACGGGCACACACGGATTTTCGGGATAATAGGTTATCCTGTAGCGCACAGTTTATCTTGCGGCATGCATAACGCCGCGTTTAAAAAACTCGGCATAAACGCCGCATATGTACCTTTTGAGGTTAAGCCAAAAGAACTGAAAAACGCTGTTGAAGGAATCAGGGCATTAGGCATCTGTGGTGTTAATGTGACTATTCCCCATAAGACGGCCGTTATTGACTATCTGGATAACGTGGACCAGGAAGCGCAACTGATAGGCGCCGTAAACACGATAGTGAATAAAAACGGTAAACTAATGGGGTACAATACAGATGTATACGGTTTTATAAAATCTGTGAGAGAGGATCTAAGATTTAATGCCAGAGGGAAAAACATATTTATCAAAGGCGCCGGTGGTGTAGGCAGAGCCGTGGCCTTTAGTCTTGCTATGGCAGGCGCGCGGCGGATTGTTTTAACTGACAAAATTGATGAAAAATCGCTTGAGCTTGCGTGCGAAATTGAGCTAAAGACCAGATGCGAATGCATCGCGCTAAAAACCAATTCACCCGGTATTCCGGAAATGATATTAAACTCGCAGCTTTTGGTGAATGCAACGTATGTGGGAATGAAAGATAAGGATCCCATAGCGATAAATTCAGAATATTTACATGAGGGTTCGCGAGTTTTTGATTTAGTTTATAGCCGGGAAACAAAGTTGCTAAGGGCCTGCCATAAAGCTGGCATAAGGGCGGCCGGCGGCCTGAATATGCTTTTGTACCAGGGCGCGAAGGCGTTTGAGTTATGGACGGGGAAACGCGCGCCGGTAGAAACTATGAGAAAAGAGCTATGCTAAAAATTGTTTTTTTCATATTGGGCAGTATCGTCGGCAGTTTCTTAAACGTCTGCATTTACAGGATGCCGCGCTCTAAGTCGATTATTTTTCCACGCTCACAGTGCGCGCATTGCGGATACGCTATCAAATGGTATGAAAATATACCGCTGTTGAGTTTTCTGTTTTTAAAAGGTAAGTGCAGCGCCTGTAAAAAACCAATTGCCTTGCGTTATTTTATAGTAGAGTTATTGACAGCGGTTTTATTCGTTTCGATTTACGCCAAATTCGGGCTGCATCTAAACCTTTTATATTTTCTGATATTGACGTGCGGCCTGATAGTGGCCACATTTATTGATTTTGAGCACCAGCTTATACCTGACTCCGTATCGCTGGGAGGTATAGTTCTTGGATTGGCGGCCAGTTTCTTTTTTCCGACGCTTTTCGGTGTTTTCAGCCGCAGGGCAGCGCTTATTGATTCATTTATCGGCGCTTTGGTAGGGGCATTTGCCATATATTCCGTAGCCACGCTTGGTAAGGTGTTATTCAGGAAAAAACTGGAGGCGATCAAGGAAGACAGCGCCATGGGCTTCGGCGATGTGAAGTTTCTGGCAATGATAGGCGCTTTTTTAGGCTGGCAGAAGGTCCTGCTTGTGTTCTTTCTGGCGCCTTTTTTCGGCGCCTCAATCGGCCTGATTCAAAGAATTAGATATAAGGTTGAAATAATCCCGTACGGGCCATACTTGTCGCTGGCGGCAATTATTGCGATTTTGTGGGGAGATGAAATTATGAGGAGGTTCTTATGTTGAGATATTTAACGGCTGGTGAGTCACACGGAAAATGTTTAGTCGCGATACTGGAAGGTATGGTCGCGGGGTTAAAGATAGACAGCGCATTTATAAACAGCGAACTCAAGCGCCGCCAGCAGGGATTTGGGCGGGGTGAGCGGATGTCTATAGAGCGCGATAAGGCAGAGATCCTGTCCGGTATCAGAAAGGGCGTTACTATAGGAAGCCCTGTCGCGATAATGATCGAGAATAAGGATTTTTCAATAGATAAAAAGCCGCCTGTCTTGTGCCCGAGGCCTGGCCACGCGGACCTGGCAGGCAGTTTGAAATATGATTTCGACGACGCCAGAAACGCGCTTGAGCGCTCAAGCGCTAGAGAGACCGCCTCGCGCACCGCGATAGGGGCTGTCTGCAAAATATTTCTTTCCAGATTCGGCATAAAGATAAAAAGTTCTGTTGTTATGGTTGGCGGGGTATGGATGGATCTGGCAGGCAATCAATTGATTACTGACCGTATAAACACCGCAAAGCGGCGGGGTGATACGCTCGGCGGCATCTTTGAGGTCGTTTCGACGGGGGCGCCTGCCGGGCTGGGGAGTTTTTCTCAGGCGGACAAACGGCTGGGCGGGATACTGGCCGGCGCGCTTATGTCCATTCAGGCCATAAAGGGCGTTGAGGCCGGCTTGGGGTTCAGGTCGGCGGAGGCCTTCGGCTCAACGGTTCATGACGCCATATACTACGACAGGAAAAAGGGTTTTTACAGGAAGACAAATAACGCGGGTGGGCTTGAAGGCGGCGTGTCTAACGGCGAACCCATTGTTTTAAGATGCGTGATGAAGCCGATATCAACTCTGATGAACCCGCTTGATTCCGTAAATATAAGGACGAAAAAGGCCCAAAAGGCGTGCGCGGAACGTTCCGATATATGCGCTGTCTGGTCCGCGGCTGTGGTCGCCGAGGCGGTGGTTGCGTTTGAGTTGGCAAAGGCTGTCCTGGAAAAATTCGGAGGGGATTCGCTTGCCGAGACAAAACGCAACTATGAGGGGTATATTAAGCAACTGAAATTATTCTGATGAAGAATATCGTTCTGGTAGGTTTCATGGGGACAGGTAAAAGCGTTGTCGGCAAAAGGCTGGCGAAAGAGCTTAAGATGAGATTTATCAGCACTGACGATATTATAGAAGACATGGAAAAACGGCCGATAGCGGAGATTTTTGCCAAGTCGGGCGAGCCGTATTTCAGGAAGGTCGAGAAAGAAGTTATAAGCCAGGCCGCCGACTCGGAGAATGTTGTTATCGCCGCCGGCGGCGGCGCTGTCCTGGATGAGGAAAATATCGCGATCCTTAAGAAAAAGGGGATCGTCGTCTGCCTTAATGCGGCGCCGGAGGCGGTGTATGAGCGCACAAAAAAACACAAGCACAGGCCTCTTCTTAATGTTGATGACCCGGTATCAAAGATAAAAGAGCTTATGGACAAGAGGGCGCCTTATTACGCCAAGGCGGATTATCAGATTAATACCTCGGGTATGTCCGTTCCCGAGGTTGTAAAAGAGATTATTAAAATAACAAATGCGTAAACTTGATAATGTAAAAGTTATAAAAATAGGCGATAAAAATTACCCTAAAATCTTAAAGCAAATCCACAGCTCACCCAAGGAATTGTATGTGAAAGGCAGGATTTTAGAAGATGATGAATTTGCTGTGGCGGTTGTTGGCTCAAGAATCGCCTCTGTATACGGCCTTACAACCGCAGAGAGATTGGGATATGAGCTTGCCTCAAAAGGCATAGTGGTGGTAAGCGGCCTTGCCAGGGGGGTGGACAGCGCGGCGCACAAGGGCGCGCTTAAGGCATACGGCAGAACAATCGCGGTACTTGGAAACGGCCTTAATACCGTATATCCTCCTGAAAACAAGAAACTGGCAGCCGAAATCGTTGAAAAGGGTGGCGCTTTAATCTCGGAATTCCACATGGATATGCCGCCGCTTAGAAAGAACTTTCCTATAAGAAACCGCGTAATAAGCGGCTTGTCTCTGGGCGTCATTGTTGTTGAGGCCGCCAAGAATAGCGGGGCGCTAATAACAGCGGATTTCGCGCTGGAGCAGAATAGGGAGGTCTTCGCGGTCCCGGGTAAGGTGGATTCTTCTACGAGCTTCGGGACGAATGAGCTTATAAAACAGGGCGCTAAGCTCATCCAGACGGTGGATGATATTATAGATGAGTTGGAATTGAAATTAAAAGAATCCAAGAAGGAAGCGGGCAAGGATTTATTAAAGCCAAGATTATCTTCGGAGGAAGAGATTATTTATAAAAATTTATCTACGGAACCAAAGTATATAGACGATGTGATGGAATCGGCTAAACTGCCGCTAAATAAAACTACGGAGCTTCTTTTGAGATTACAACTTAGGAAGCTTGTAAAAGAGCTGCCCGGTAAAAATTTTATCAGGAATTAGCGTTAAAAAGAGAGGATTTTATTAAATGGCAAAATTTTTAGTAATAGTTGAGTCACCGGCGAAATCAAAAACAATAGGCAAATTCCTGGGAAAGGACTTTGTTGTTTTGGCCAGTATGGGGCATATAATGGACTTGCCCAGAAGTAAAATGGGCATTGATGTAAAAAACGGCTTTGCCCCTGAGTATGTGGTCATAAATGAGCGCAAGAAGAACGTCTCGCAGTTAAAGAAAGAGGCGGAAGGCAAAGAGCATATATACCTGGCGCCTGACCCGGACAGAGAAGGCGAGGCGATAAGCTGGCACCTTTCCAATATCCTCGCTAAAAAGGGCAGAAAGATCCATAGGGTCGCGTTTCACGAGATTACAAAAGAGGCGGTCCTGGAGGCCTTTAAGCATCCTCATGAGCTGGACATGAACCTGGTTAACGCCCAACAGGCCCGCAGAATATTAGACAGGCTCGTGGGCTATTCCCTGAGCCCGCTTTTGTGGAAAAAGGTGGGAAGGGGCCTTAGCGCGGGCAGGGTGCAGTCCATCGCCGTAAAACTTATTGTAGACAGGGAGAGGGATATACAGGCATTTGTGCCTGTGGAGTACTGGGAGATTGAGGCACTTTTAAAAAAGTCACAAGCCAGAAGTCAGAAGTCACAAGTTCAGGAATTTACCGCTAAACTTGATAAGATCGACGATAAAAAGGCCGAAATGAAGGCGGGCCAGGAAGCGGGGAATTTAGTTGATGAGATTAAAAGTGAGAAATTCACGGTTTCCCAGATAAAAGAGACAAAGAAAAAGAAATCGCCCAGCCCCCCGCTTACTACGAGCAAGCTGCAGCAGGAGGCGTTTAATAAACTGCGTTTTTCGGTAAGTAAGACGATGAAAATAGCCCAGGAGCTTTATGAAGGCGTTGAGCTGGGCAAGGAAGAGACGGTCGGCCTTATTACGTATATGAGGACCGATTCGGTAAATATCTCAAAAGAGGCTAAAGCCGGGGCGAAGGATTTTATAGTGAAAAAATTCGGCGATAAATATTACCCCCAGGAGCCGAATGTCTATAAATCAAAGAAAACAGCCCAGGAGGCGCATGAGGCGATAAGGCCCGCGACGCCTTTACATGAGCCGGAAAAGATAAAAAAATTCCTTACCCCGGACCAGCAAAAACTTTATGAACTTATATGGAACAGGTTTATGTCAAGCCAGATGTCCGCCGCGCTTTATAATGTAACCAGCGTTGACATAACAGCGGGCCGTTTCCTGTTTAAGGCAAGCGGGACGACCGTTATATTCGACGGTTTTACTGTCCTTTATCCGCAGGAAAACGGCGATAAAGAGGAAAAGGCCATATTGCCGAAGCTTGTTTCAGGCGAGGCGCTTGACCTGGTGAAACTTTCCCCGTCGCAGCATTTTACGAAGCCGCCCCCAAGGTATTCGGACGCCTCACTGGTAAAGGCGCTTGAGGAAAATGGTATCGGGAGGCCCAGCACGTACGCGCCGACGATATATACTATAGTGGCGCGCGTATATGTGAAGAGGGATAAGGGATACCTCTTTCCTACGGAACTCGGGACCATGGTGACAGACCTTTTGATGCAGTATTTCCAGAAGATATTGGACGAGAAATTTACAGCCAAGATGGAAGAGGAGTTGGATGAGATCGAAGAGGGCAAGACGGACTGGGTAAAGGTCCTGCATATCTTTTACAGGCCCTTTTCGTTTGAGCTTAAAATGGCCCACAGCTATATGAAGAGCGTGAAAAAAGAGGTAACGCCTACCGACCAGGTCTGCGAACTATGCGGCAGGCCTATGGTGATAAAGTGGGGCAGGCGCGGCAAGTTTTTGAGCTGCTCGGGATTCCCGGAATGTAAGAACGCCAAGTCAATAGGCACCGGTATAAAGTGCCCGCAGGTCGGCTGCGGCGGCGAATTGGTTGAGCGGCGCTCAAAGAGGGGCATGTTTTACGGCTGTTCAAATTATCCGAAATGCACCTATATAACTAAAAGATTACCAGAAGAAGAGACGAATATAGAAACGAAGAAAGAGTAAAGATGTCATTCCTGCGAAAGCAGGAATCCAAAAAAAATGGATGCCCGCTTTTGCGGGCATGACAGTGGAGCCATATGATAGACAGGTATATTGATAAATTCCTGAATTATTTGAAGATTGAAAAGAATATGTCCCCGCACACCGTAATTAATTATTCGGTGGACCTGAGGGACTTTGCGAAGTTCTTAGGCGACGACGCGGACATAGAGAAGGTAGAATACCTTACCCTAAGAAAATTCTTAGCGGACCTAAAGGTGAAAAATTACTCAAAACGGACAGTGGCGAGAAAACTTGCCTGCCTGCGTTCATTTTTTAAATTCCTGTACAGAGAGGGCCATATAAAAACAAATGCCATGCTCGGCGTATCAACGCCGAAACTTGATAAGAAATTGCCCATATTTTTGGATGAAGGCGAGGTCGCGAAACTACTCGAGGCGCCGGATACCAGCGACGTCTCGGGCTTGAGGGACAGGGCCATATTAGAGACCATTTACAGTTCAGGGCTTAGGATTTCGGAACTTGTGGGCCTGAATATAGATAGTATAGATTTTATCGGAGGGGTTCTCAAGATTTTAGGCAAGGGCAGAAAGGAGCGGCTTGCGCCTATAGGCGACAGGGCGCTTAAGTGCATAAGGTCGTATCTGGAGAAAAGGGGCGGCGGCAAGTTGGACAAAAAAGCGGTTTTCCTGAACAAATCGGGGACACGGCTGACAGATAGAAGCGTAAGAAGGGTCCTGGAAAAATATATCCACATAACAAGCCTGAGGCAGGATATTTCCCCCCATACCTTAAGGCATTCCTTTGCCACCCACCTCTTAAACAGGGGCGCGGACTTAAGAAGTGTTCAAGAGCTGCTGGGCCATATGAACCTATCCACTACACAGATTTATACCCATGTCACATCAGAACGCCTTAAAGCTGTGTATGATAAAGCGCACCCCCGCGCCTAGAAAACAGAAAAATGCATATCATTTATGATTTTATATTTTTAATATTTGTTTTGATTTATCTCCCCCTTTTTCTGCTTAAGGGCAAATACCATAAAGGCATATGGCAACGCCTCGGTTTTTTTAATTTACGCCCGGACGAAAGGCCTGTTATCTGGCTGCATGCTGTCAGCGTGGGCGAGGTGGCCAGCTTAAAGGCCTTCTGGGGGCGCCTGAGAGAAGAGTTTCCCTCGGCCCTTATAGCCGTTTCTACGGTTACAAAAAACGGTAACGTTCTGGCAAGGCAGCTTGCCGGTAAGAATGAAATTGTTTTTTACATGCCCCTGGATCTGAGTTTTCTTATAGGCAGGGTTTTAAAGGCGCTAAGGCCGAGGATCCTGATAATCGCCGAGACAGAGATATGGCCCAATCTTATCGGCAGGTGCCATAAAAATGGCGTGCCTGTAATTCTGGTAAACGGCCGCATTTCGGACAAGGCCTTCCCGAGATACAGGACGGCCCGTTTTTTATTAAGGCGCGTCCTGGAAAAGATTGACTTAATCTGCGCGCGCACAGACGAGGACAAGAAGAGGTTTATCGCCCTGGGAGCGCCGCCGGATAATGTCAAGGTAGCGGGAAACATGAAATATTGCAATGCCGCAGGAGAGGCGCTGAATCGCGATGAGATCAGGAAGGCGCTATCTTTGAAAAGTGAGACAATAGTCTTTACAGCAGGCAGCACCCACAAGGGCGAGGAAGAGATAATTTTGGAGGTATTCAAAACCTTAAGGCAGAATTTTAAAAATCTCCACCTTATAATCGCGCCGAGATATATAGAGAGGGCGGATGAAATAAAGAGGGCCTTTGAAGGCCTGCCGGTCACGGTAATAGACAAGATTGGTATTTTGAGCCAGGCATACAGCGTCTCTGATATAGTATTTGTAGGCGGCAGCCTGGTGCCGCACGGGGGCCATAATATAATAGAGCCCGCCGTTTTCGCAAGGCCTATAATTTTCGGGCCTTATATGTTTAATTTCCAGGACGAGGCAAGAGAATTTTTAAAAGGCGGGGCCGCTATTATGATAAAGGATGGTCGGGGGCTTTTGGCCGAGTGCGCCCGTCTTTTAGGCGACAACAGGTCCAGGGCCAGGCTGGGCGAGAACGCCAAAAGGGTTGTGGCAAAAAATCAGGGCGCGGTTGAAAATTGCATTGGCGAGGTGAAAAGGGCCTGGAATGATTAGTATCCGGAAATATTTTTATTCTCTGATGACAGACAGGCGAAGAGGCCCGCTGAATATGCCTTTAAAATTCGCGCTTTGGTTATGCTCATTGATATACGGGATAATTGTAAAACTCCTGTCAACCGGATACGAAAAAAGATTTTTTATACCTTATAAGGCGGACCCCAAGGTTATAAGTATCGGCAATATCACCGTAGGCGGAACAGGGAAAACACAGGCCGCCATAACCATGGCGAAGATGCTGGAGTCAATGGGCAAAAGAGCCGCTATTTTAATAAGGGGCTACGGCGCGGATGAATATAAAATGCTGCAAGAGGAATTAAAGGATACCCCCATATTGGTGGGCCCGGACAGGATAGCCAATTCAAAAAGGGCATTCTATGATTTTGGGGTTGATACCGTTATTCTGGATGACGGGTTTCAGCATCATAAGATATACAGGGACATGGATATGGTCCTTGTGGACGCCACAAATCCGTTTGGAAATCATGAGCTTATCCCGCGCGGGATACTTCGGGAACCTATAACAGCCTTAAAGAGGGCGGACATTATAGTTATAAATAAAGCGGACTCCCGCTCCGCCAGACTTGACGAGGCCCATGAGGCGATAAACAGGTTTGGGAAGCCCGATTGCGTTCTGGAAGCGGTCTATAAACCCGTTGAGCTGTATGATATTGCTACCGGCAAAGGGAGGGGCTTAAATATTATAGAGAAGAAAAAGGTATGCCTTGTATCAAGCATCGCCAACCCCGGGTATTTCAGGCAGAATGTCGCCGGGTTGGGCGCGGAGGCGATAGAATCGGAATTTGAGTTTATGGACCATTACAACTATAAAAGGGAGGATTTCTTTAAGATAGAAAAGGAGTGCAGGCTATTTGGCGTGGATTTCATAGTTGTCACGAAAAAGGACGCGGTTAAGATTAAAAGGCTGCTCTCCATGTCAAACTGGCTGGATATCCCGATGCTGGTCCTTGAGGTGGACTTTGTGATAACAAAAAACGAAAAGGTCTTACATGATAGATTATCTAGGATATATTCTACTCAGGCTGCTTAGTTTTGTTTTTTGCCTCCTGCCGGTAAGGACTGGCCTTTTTATAGGGCGGCAATTCGGCTCGTTTGTTTTTATTTTAAACAGGAAAAGGGCGGCTATAGCGTATGTAAACTTGAAGGCGGCCTTCTGCGGGGAAAAAGGGCCGCAAGAGATTAAAAGGATTGCCAGGGGCGTTTATCAGAATTTAGGCCAGATCCTGGTTGAGGTGCTCCGTTTCCCCGCGCTTAATAAGGAATATATAAATAAATATGTGTCTATAGAAGGCGCTGAAAGAGTTTATGAGGCAAGGGCTCGGAATAAGGGCGCGATAATGCTGACGGCCCATTTCGGAAATTGGGAATTGCTGAGCCATGTAGGCGGCAATTTGGGTTTTCCTCTTTCGGTTCTGGCAAGGGAACAAAAGCACACAAGGCTTAATGAGCTTTTGAATTCATACCGCGAGATCAGCGGTTCCCGGGTTATTAAAAAAGGGCTGGCGACGAGGGAACTTATCAAGGCGTTAAGGGCCAATGAGATTATCGGGATATTGGGAGACCAGGACGCGGGCAAGCTGGGGGCATTTGTGAATTTTTTCGGAAGGCCCGCCTCCACGCACAACGGCGCATTTGTCTTTGCCGAAAAGACGGGCGCGCCGGTGCTGCCCGCATTTATAATAAGGCAAAATGGCCCTTACCATCAGCTCAAGGTGTTGGAGCCCGTAAGTTCTATTCAGGCATTTTCTAACACGCTCGAAACATATGTCAGGCAATTTCCGGCGCAATGGCTTTGGGCGCATAAGAGATGGAAGTCAACTCCCGCAAGGTCCATTATCATATTAAGCGACGGCAAACAGGGGCACCTGAATCAGTCCGTCGCGGTGGCGGAGATTATACAAAAGTTAAGGCAGGACAAGGGCTATAGCCCTGAGAACACCTCATATAAGATTATAGACGTCAAGTATAAAAACCGCGTTTCAAGGTTTCTGCTTAATTGCTGCGGCAGCCTTTCCTCTTCGGCGTGCCAGGGATGTATGCGTTGCGTAAAGTTTTGCCTTAAAGAGGAAAGTTATAAGGCCCTTATCAACGCCTGGGGCGATATAATAATCTCCTGCGGCGCTTCCCTGGCGCCTGTAAATATATTTTTAGCCAGGGAATTAAAAGCGAGAAACATAGTTATAATGAAACCGGGCCTTGCGGATCTAAAGAGGTTTAACTTAGCGATTGTACCCAGGCATGATAAACCGAAGGCCCGCAAAAATGTACTGGTAACAACGGGTTCGCCGAATAGGATTACAGGCACTCTTATCCAGAAAAAGGCCGCGCGGTTTTCATCGTTTCTTAACCTCAAGAAAGAGAATAGGCTGGGCCTTATTTTAGGCGGGGATAACCCCGATTATAAGATGGAGCCCGAACTGATAAAGAAAGTTATTTCACAAATAAAATTTATATCCGGTAAGCTCGATCTTGAAATTCTGGCTACCACTTCAAGGCGCACCCCGCAGAATGTAGAGAGCCTGTTAAAAGACGAACTGGCCGGCTTCGCGGGCTGCAGGCTTCTTGTGGTCGCGAATGAAAAGAATATAGAAGGCGCTATACCCGCGATATTAGGTTTATGCAAGGTTGTCATTGTTTCCGGCGAGAGTATATCCATGATATCCGAGGCGGCAAGCTCCGGCAAAGAGGTGCTGGTGTTCGCGCTGAAAAAACGCAAAAGCGGCAAACAGACAAGGCATGAAACGCTCGTCGCGGAGCTGAATAAATCCGGCAATATAAAATTGACAGAGGCGGGAAATCTAAGCCAGGAGATAGTAAATTCTGTAAATGTAAAAAGCGCGGCAAAACGTTTAAACGATTATGATAAAATTTATAACGCGGTAGGCGGGTTATTATGAATATATTGCAGGTGCTTCCGGAACTGAATGTGGGCGGCGTTGAAACCGGCACCATTGATTTAGCCAAATGGCTGGTGCAGCACGGCCATAAGGCTGTTGTCGTCTCAGGCGGCGGCAGGCTGGTCAGGCAGCTTGAGAATTTCGGGGCTAAACATTATCAGGTGCCTGTCGGGAAAAAATCCCCGTTTTCAATACTGCCTTCCATAAAAGCGCTGGAGGACATTATAAAGAAGGAGGAAATAGACATTGTTCACGCCAGGAGCCGTGTGCCGGCGCTTGTGGCGTTTTTTGCCGCAAGGGCCGCAAAAAAGACTTTTATAACTACTGCGCACGGATATTACAAAAGGCACCCCTTAAGCGGGGTAATGGGATGGGGCAGGTTTGTGATAGTCGCAAGCAACGTCATGGCCCGCCACATGATGGAAACGTTTAAAGTCCCGTTTGACAGGATAAGGCTGATTCCCAGGGGTGTTGATTTAACAAGGTATCAGTTTAATCCCGATGCGGCTAAAAGCCAAAAGGGCGGCGCCTTCACCATAGGTATGATCGGCAGGCTCACGCCCCTGAAAGGGCACACGTATTTTCTTAGGGCTGTTGCCGCCGTTTCAAGGACTATGCCGCATATCAAGGTATTGATTGTCGGAGACGCGCCTAAAGGCAAGGAGAAATACAGGGAGGAGCTGAGGATCCTGACCCGCCGGCTGGGCATAGCGAACATCGTGGAATTTATTGAACATTCCGATGATGTCACCCAGATTTTAAACAAGCTGGACGCGCTGGTTTTTACCTCTGTTGTGCCCGAAGGATTCGGGAGGGTTGTCATTGAGGCCCAGGCAACAGGCGTGCCTGTCGTAGCTACAAAGGTGGGGGGGATAGTTGATATTATAGACGACGGTATAAACGGCGTCTTGGCATATCCTAAGGACCCAGCCTCTCTGGCTGAAGGGATCCTTAGGGTATTAAGGGACAGGCCGTTCGCCCAACGCCTGATTCAGGAGGCGAGAAAGAGGGTCGAGGAAAAATTTACGCTGGAGAAGATGTGCCAGCAGACATTCACAATTTACGAAGAGGCGATTAATAGGCGGAATATATTAATTATGAAGATCAGCGCCATCGGCGATGTTATCTTGTCGATGCCGTCTCTGCGCGCGATGAGAGAAAAATTTCCCGCCGCGAATATCAAGATGCTTGTGGGCGTCAAGTCCAGGAACAGCCTTAAAGGGTGTCCGTACATAAATGAAACAATAGTATGCGATTTTGACGGCAAGGACAAGGGTATTTTCGGCCTGCTCAGGCTGGCGTCTAATCTGAGGACGCACGATTTTGACCTCGCCTTAGACCTGCAGAATAACCGTAAGAGCCACCTCCTCTCATTTTTAAGTTTTGCCGAACTTAGATTCGGATACAGGAACGGCAAGTTGAGTTTTCTCTTAAACCGCGGCATAAAGGACGCAAAGGGGCCGATAGGGCCCGTGGACCATCAGTTCAGGATTTTGAATAATCTCGGTATATCCTCGGTCGATAAGAGGCTGGAGCTCTGGCCGTCTAAAGAAGACGAGGAGTTTATAGAAGAATTCCTGGTTTCAAACTGGCTGGGCCCGGGGCAGATCCTTGTCGGGATTAACATAGGCTCCAGCGAGCGCTGGCTTACGAAACGCTGGCCTGTTCAGAACTTCGCGAAGTTATGCGATGAATTATCGCGCAGATTCGGCGCAAGGGTTGTTATAACGGGGATAAGAAAGGATATCAATGCCGCGATCAAACTGTCTAATCTTACAAAATCAAGGCCTATAATCGCCTGCGGCAAGACCAATATAACGCAGCTGGCCGTTCTTATAAAACGCTGCAGGGTTTTTATCACAGCGGATAGCGCGCCCATACACGTGGCCGTGGCTATGGGGGCGCCGTTTGTGGCCTTATTCGGGCCGACAGACCCGAGGCGCCATATGGCCTCGATGCCCGCTGAAAGCATAATTATTAAGAAGGACCTGCGCTGTGCTCCCTGCTATAAGGCCAGGTGCATATTGAATTATAAATGTATGAGAAAAATCAGCGTAGAGGAGGTTGCGGAGGCGGTAGGGAAATTGCTAAAAAACAACATATGAAGATTTTGATCTTAACTACTCACTTACGGATGGGCGGGGTATCTATATATGTGGTGAATCTCGCGTCGGCCCTGAAGAAACGTAATCACAAGGTGTGGGTTTCATCGAGCGGCGGCGAATTGGTGAAGAAACTGCGCGCGGAAGAAATAGCCCACCTTAAGTCAAATATTGACACCAAGTCGGAGCTCAATCCTAAATTAATGGCGGGTATTTATCGCCTCTACTGGGTCATAAAGGAAAACGGCATAGATATCATACATACAAATACGCGGGTAGCCCAGGTTATGGGAGAAATTTTATCTTTTTTAACAGGGGCTTGTCATGTGTCGACCTGCCACGGATTTTTCAGGCCGGGGCTGGGCAGGAGGCTTTTTGGCTGCTGGGGCAAAAAGGTTATAGCCATAAGCGACGCTGTCAGGGAGCACCTTGTAAACGACTTCGATGTTCCGAAAACAAGGATCGCGCTTATACATAACGGCATAAATCTGGAGGTCTTTGACAAGCCGCATACCCAGGAAGATAAAAAGATAATAAAAAGAGAGCTCAGATTAAAAGAAGGCCCGGTAGTAGGCATAATTGCGAGGCTTTCATCTGTCAAGGGCCATAAGTTTATTATAGAAGCGATGAAGGCGGTGGTCAGGGATATTGATAATGCCCAGCTTTTGATTGTGGGCGAGGGCGAAGAAGAGCAGAACTTAAAAGACCTGGCTAAGGAATTAGGGCTTTCGGATTCGGTAATATTCGCCAAATTCGTTTTAGATACCGCCGGCGTTTTGGCTGTTATGGATGTGTTTGTTTTGTATTCTATTAAGGAAGGGCTGGGTCTGGCGCTGATTGAGGCGCTTTGCTGCGGCGTGCCTGTTGTGGCCTCGGATGTCGGAGGCGTATATTCCGTCGTCAAAGACGGCACAACCGGCCTGCTTGTCCCGCCCAAGGAGCCCTTTGCCCTGGCGGAGGCGATTTTAAAGTTGTTAAAGGACAGACAGCTTGCCGTGAAACTGGCGGAAAGCGGGCGCAGATTCGTGCGGGCAAATTTTTCGCTGGAGCAGATGGGGCTAAAAGTAGAGGCGGCGTATAAGGAAGCGCTGAAGTGAGGAAATTTTTACGGGCACATTATTTCAAGGCGACGGAATATTTACTGTGGCATGTGGTTCGCAGGACCGCTCGCCCAGCCCCAGCGAGGCTGGGCTTCGCTCGGAAAAAACCGCTCGCTCTCCTGCCGCTTTCAGCGGCAGGAACCGTGCCCGCTCGCAGTTTTTTACGTCCTGCTCACCACGATGCCACAGTATATTCCTTATCGCCCGTGGTTACGACTTAACCCGTAAAAATTTCATACTCAGCGGCCAGCTACCGACGGGATGGGCCGGAGGCTTAAAAGTGAGTTGAGTCGTTTTTTGAGGTACTAGTTGAGGGTAAGCGCCTGTACGCCGTCAGCCACGGCGGGGGTTGATTAGCTTTTAAGCCGGAGGCCCGACCGCCGGTAAAGCTGGCCGCCAGGAATATATTATGAACAGGATATTAATAGTTAACGTAAACTGGGTGGGGGATGTGCTGTTTTCGACGCCGCTGATAAGGGCGGCGCGGGAAAAATTCCCCGATGCGTATATCGCGTGTATGGTTGCGCCGAGGTGCAAAGAGGCCCTGGAGCTGAACCCGCGCCTGAATGGGATTATAATCTACGATGAAGAAGGCGCCCATAAGGGCCCTTTCGGGAAATTAAAATTAATCTCTTATTTAAGGTCAAAAAAATTCGATGCCGCGATACTGCTGCACCGTTCCCTGACAAGGGCGCTCATCGTATTTCTGGCAGGGATACCCAGGAGGATAGGATATTACACGCGGAAACGCCGATACCTGCTTACGGAGGCCGTGGAAACCCCGTCGGAAGAAATGCACAGGGTGGATTTCTTTTTGAACTTAGGGAAGACCCTGGGTATTTCCCTAAAGGACCGGAATTATGAGTTTTTTATTTCCGGTAAAGACAGGGAAAGCGCGGGATTGCTTTTGGCTGCCAAAGGTATAATGCCCGGGGATAAGGCGGTAGTCATAAACCCCGGAGGAAACTGGGATCCCAAGCGCTGGCCGAAAGAAAATTTCGCGAGGATTGCGGATGAAATAGCGAAAAGGTTTAATGCCAGGATTATTATAACAGGTGCGAAAAAAGATATAGGCCTGGCGCAGGCCATTTCGTCAAAGATGAGCCGAAGGCCCGCCATAACCTGCGGTGAGACCTCTTTAAGAGAGCTGGCCGCTATATTTGAAAAGGCCATCCTTGTTGTATCAAATGATTCAGGGCCGCTGCATATAGCGGTTTCTATGGGCGCCAAGGCAGTCGCCTTATTCGGGCCCACCGCCCCGCGCATTACCGGCCCTGTGGGGAAGGGCGCTTTTGCGGTGCTCAAGGAGGATGTCGGCTGCGAAATCCCATGTTATGATTTGTCCTGCGGTGATTATAAATGCATGAGCGCAATAACCGTGGAGGGCGCGCTGGAGGCGGCGGGGAAGTTATTGAAATGAAAATTAAAGATAAGAACGCCGTAAAAAAGATTTTACTTATAACGCTGAGCAATATAGGCGATATTGTCTTAACCACTCCGGTGCTTTCGGTTTTGAGGAGGGAATTTTCCGGCGCCGCCATAGATGTCCTGTGCGGGCCGAACGGAAAAGAGATATTCTCTGATCATCCCTTTGTGGCCGATTTTATAATGTATGATAAATTTTCAAAACCGCATTTAAAAAAAGGGCTTATCAGAAAATTAAGGGCCAACCGTTATGATTTAGTTGTGGATTTGAAGAATAGCCTTCTTCCATTGTTGATAGGCGCCAGGCGCAGGACCCCTGTTATACGGCCTATTGGCCGCGCTGCCATTCACAAAAAGGACGAACACCTGCGGAACTTAGAAAGGCTCGGTTTGTATGTTAAAGACGCGCAATTCGCGTTTTATTTGGACGCTGACGACAGAAATCTCGTCTTAAGTATATTAGCCGATAGGGAGGTAAAAAAGGATTTTGTTGTAATCAGCCCGGGCGCGAAGAGCCATATCAAAAGATGGACAAAGGAGGCCTTTGCCTCGGTATGCGACGCCCTGATTGACGAGCTGGGGCTGGATATTGTTATGGCTGGAAACAGGGCTGATGCCGGGATTATATCCGAAATAAAAGGCCTGATGAAAAATAAGGCGTTTGACCTGTCAGGGAAATTGAGCCTGCGGCAGCTGGGCGCCCTTATTGAGCGGTCGCGCCTGCTTATTACCAATGACAGCGCCCCTATGCACATAGCCCACGCGCTGGGGGCCAGGGTCCTTGCGATCTTCGGGCCCACAGACCCAAAAAAATACGGGCCAAAAGGCAAGGGGGATGTTATAATAAGGAAAGTACTGGCGTGTTCGCCCTGCGAGGCGGCCCAGTGCGCAAAAAATCATGAATGCATGAAACTAATCAGCGCCGGGGAGGTATTTGAGGCGGCGAGGAAGATGCTGATATGAGGCGCATATTGATTGTCCGCACAGACAGGATCGGGGACGTTGTGCTTTCTACGCCTGTGATAAAGGCGGTAAGGGATGCCTATCCGGATGGTTTCATAGGAATGATGGTTTCATCCTGCGCCAGAGACATAGTGGATGGAAACCCCTATTTAGACGAGGTAATAGTCTTTGATAAGAAAAGATTCGGCGGGATTTTCGGGGCCTTTAGGTTTTCAGCGATATTAAGAAATAAAAATTTTGATACCGCCCTGATCCTGCATCCGGTGAAAAGGGTGCATATAATATTATGGCTGGCAGGGATTAAAAAGCGCGTCGGCCTTGACAAAAAATGGGCCTTCCTGCTTACTGACAAGCTGCCGCATACAAAGCAATTGGGCCAGAAACACGAAATAGATTATAACCTGGAGATCGCAGCGGCTATCGGCGCAGATACAGGACAAAAAAACATGCTCGTCCCTGTTAAACCAAATAACAGATTAAGAGTGGAGAATATCCTGAAAGAAAACGGTTTAAACGACAAGGGCGGTTTTGTGGTCATGCACCCGGGCGCCAGCTGCCCGTCTAAAAGATGGCCCGCTAAAAGGTTTGCCGCGGCGGCCGACACTATAACTGAAAGGTTCAATAAGAAGGTTATAGTGGTCGCGGGCGCCAATGATAAGAGATTCGCCCGGGAGATGAGCGACGCCATGGAGAATGAGGCGCTGGACCTGTCCGGCGATTTAAGCGTAGGCGAGTTGTCAGCGCTGCTTGAAAAGGCCGGGCTTTTGATCTCCAATGATTCCGGGCCCGTGCATATGGCTGTTGCTCTCGGCGTGCCTGTTGTGGCGATTTTCGGCAGAAGCGAGCCGGGGCTGAGCCCCCGTCGCTGGGGGCCTGCGGGAAAGGACGATATAATACTGCATAAGGATCTGGGTTGTTCGCCGTGCCTTGCGCATGAGTGCAAGGAAGGATTTAAGTGTCTTACGGCGATTGAGCCGGAGGAGGTAGTAGAGGCGGCGGGAAAGCTATTGAGGATAAATGGGTGACGGAATAAATTTATTTGGGTTAGATCATCGCGGGAACGTTCGGTCTGCCTCCAGCGGGCAGACCTCACTCGGAAAAATTTCTTTTTGCCCCGACACTTTGTGTCGGGGACCAAGCCAAAAAGAAATTTTTACGTCCCGCTCAGACCGTAACCCAAATATTTATTCCTTTTCTCGTATACTGTTGTTTTTCTTATTTTTCTGCACCCTGCACCCTGCACCCTGTACCCTGACTTACGCCGCCACCACTAATTTCGCGAAGACGGAGAAGATAACGATTGAGCCGGCCATAAAGACGCTGCGGGTGGGCGAGAAATTTGTATACGGCGTTTACTGGATGGGAATAAATGTCGGAGAGGGCGCCATGGAGGTCAAAGAGTTGACTACGATAAACGGCAGGGAGGCGTACCATATAGTTGCCACCGCCAGGTCAAATGAGTTTTTATCCGCCTTTTACAAGGTAGAGGACGAGATGCACTCTTATGTAGATAAGGAAAAGTTATGCGCGCTAAAGTTCGAGAAGCACCAAAGGGAAGGGCATTACAAGTGCGATGAAATAATTATATTCGACCAGGATAAACACAGGGGCTATTACGAGTCCCTGCTGAACAAGACCAAGAAGGAATTTGATATCCCTTATCGGGTACATGATATACTGAGCGCGTTTTATTATTTCAGGACGCTGGACGTAAGGCCTAACTCAACCGTCACCTTAGACGTAAATTCCGAGGAAAAAAACTGGAAGGCCAATATGAATATCCTCGGCACGGAAAGCCTGGAGATTTTAAGGCACGGCGTCTATAAGGTTTTTTGCGTTGAGCCGAAGGCGCCGTTTAAAGGCGTTATAGCTAAACGGAGCAAGGCATGGGTCTATTTTACCATTGATGAAAACAGGGTACCTGTATCAATAAAGATCCGGGTGCCGTTTGGGTTCGTTGTAGGGGTTTTAGAAAAGGCGGAATAAAACTATGGAAAGATTCCATATCTTCTTTTGGCCGTTGGTTATTCTGGGCATACTGTTTATTGTCTCCTTTTTCCTTTCTTTATCCGAAACAGCGCTTGTGGCCTTGAGCAAGATTAAGCTGCGCCATCTTGCGGAAAAAGGGGTAAAGAACGCCAAGATGGCTCAAAAAATAGTTTCGCACTTAGACAGGCTGATTACCACTATCCTTGTGGGCAATAATATTGTAAATACCGGCATCTCTGTCATAGGCACAGCGATATTTATTTATTTTCTGGGGCAGCAGTGGGGCATGATTGTCTCAACGCTGGTAGTGTCGTTTTTTATATTGGTCTTTGCCGAGATTACCCCAAAATTGTTCGCCGCCCAGTATCCGGAGAAGGTCTCGCTTATGATGGCGCGTACGATAAATCTGTTGATTATCGCCCTGCGGCCCGTAGTAAATATTTTTATGGGCATGAGCGTTTTTTTGATAAGGCTTTTCGGGGGAAAACCCAATCCGCGCGCGCCGTTGATTACGGAAGAGGAGATCCGCCTTATGATTGAGGTGGGCAAGGAGGAGGGCGCTGTAAGCGATGAAGAGCGCAGGATGCTGCATAAGATATTTGAGTTCGGGGATACACTGGTCGGCGAGGTTATGGTCCCGAAGGATAATATGGCGGCGATAAAGATAGACGCCGCGCCGGAAGAGCTCCTGGATGTGCTGGTTGAAGAGGGCCATTCAAGGATACCCGTATATAAGAATTCCAGGGATGAGATAATAGGCATCATTTATGCCAGGGACATCCTGCATATATGGCACAACAAGGGCCTTGTGTTAATACCTGATCTTGTCCAGCCGGCCTATTTTGTAGGCAGGCAAAAGAAGGTCAATGAGGTGCTTAAGGATTTCCAGAGGATGAAGGTCCAGATCGCGATTGTAATAGATGAGAATAAAAAGACGTTGGGCCTTGTCACGCTGGAGGATCTGATAGAAGAGATAGTCGGGGAGATAGAGGAAGAGCACAGATAAAAAAGGCGTGGTTGACAAGAGAGCCACCCAGGTGTTAAAATTTAACCTATGGACTTCACAAGGGTAAAGGTATATTCAATAAAGGACCGCAAGAGCAAGGTCAATATCGCGGAATTCGCCGGGACGCCTAAAAAGGGCGGCTCCTTCGGGGAATTCTATAAGGGCTTGCCCGATATCCTGGCTGTAAAGGACTTCAGAAGCGTGGTTGATGCTTTAGCATCCGCCTACAGGCGCGACAAGATGGTCATATTCATGCTGGGCGCCCATGTCATAAAATGCGGGCTTTCCCCGCTTGTGATAGACCTTATGAAACGCGGCCTGATAAAGACGGTTTCCTTAAACGGGGCGGGTATTATTCATGATGCCGAGATAGCCATGGCAGGCAAGACCAGCGAGGACGTGGGCGCCGGGATCCTTAGCGGGTCCTTCGGGATGGCTAAGGAAACCGCCGAGTTTATCAATGAAGCGATTAATGACGGATGCGGCGAGGGGATAGGCGAAGCGGTGGGTAAGAAGATTGCGGATGAGAAGCTTAAAAATAGCGCCCTGAGCATCCTGGCGGCAGGGCATAAATTAAATATACCGGTCACTGTCCACGTGGCCATAGGCACAGACATCATACATCAGCATCCTTCCGCAGACGGCGCGGCTATCGGCGAAGGGAGCATGGCGGATTTCAGGAAATTGGTTGAGTCGGTAGCCCGCCTCGGCAGCGGCGGCGTTGTGATCAATTTCGGCTCGGCTGTAATACTGCCCGAGGTATTTTTAAAGGCGATAAACCTGGCGCGGAACCTGGGTAATAAGGTCAAGGGGTTCACAGCGGCCAATTTTGATATGTACACCCATTACAGGCCGTCGCAGAATATATTACTGCGGCCTACGCAAAAAGGGTTTGGCAGGGGCTATAATATCATCGGCCACCACGAGATAATGCTGCCGTTGTTATACAGGGCGGTTGTTGAAAAAATATGAAGATGTTAAATTTAAAACGCGTTAAAAAGATTATTTCGCGCTTTGACAACGCGCGCGTGCTCGTCATAGGCGATGTTATGCTGGATGAATTCGTCTGGGGCGCTGTCTCGCGCATCTCGCCTGAGGCGCCTGTCCCGGTTGTCTGGGTGAACAGGGAAAGCTTTATGCCGGGCGGGGCAAGCAACGTGGCCAATAACGTGGCTACATTAGGCGCTAAGGCCTCTATCGCGGGAATAATCGGAGATGACCATAAGGGCAGGCAATTAACCGACGAGCTTACGAAAAAGGGCATAGACGCAGAGGGGCTTATCCCGGATAAGGACAGGCCTACCACTATAAAAACCAGGGTTATAGCCAACCACCAGCAGGTTGTAAGGATTGACAGGGAAAAAACCGCCGAGATTTCGGACAGGGTCCTGGGCGATGTGGTCGCCTTTATAAAATCCAGGATCAAAGATGTCGACGCTGTTATTATTGAGGATTACGGAAAAGGCCTTATCTCGCCCGCGCTTCTTAAAAAGGTTGTGCCGCTCGCGAGGCGGCTAAAAAAGATTGTTACGGTGGACCCCAAGGAAGAGCATTTTTCATATTATAAGGGGGTCACTTCTATTACGCCGAACAGGTCCGAGGCGCAGAACGCCGTTGATTTTAAAATAAAGGACGATGCCGCGCTTTTTAAGGCAGGCTGGGCCATATTAAAGAAGTTAAACACCGATACGGTGCTTATAACGCTGGGCGAAAACGGGATGTGCCTTTTTAGAAAAGGGGCCTCCAAGCCGCTTGTCATCCCGACCATTGCGCAGGAGGTCTTTGATGTCTCGGGCGCCGGCGATACAGTCATCAGCGTATTTACGCTTTCGCTGTGCTGCGGGGCCACATATGAAGAGGCGGCCCATATAGCGAATTGCGCCGCCGGTATAGTCGTCGGAAAAGTGGGCATAGCCGTTGTCACAAAAGAAGAGTTAACAGAACGCATAAAGAAAGAAATAGAGGGTTAAATGGACGCTATAGGCGTAATTCCGGCAAGGTATGCCTCAACAAGATTTGAGGGCAAGGTCCTGGCTGACCTGGGCGGCAAGCCGGTGATACAGCATGTCTATGAGAGGGCAAAACAGGCAAAGATGCTGGATGACCTGGTTGTCGCCTGCGATGATGGACGGGTAAAGGACGCTGTTTTGAAATTCGGCGGGAAGGCCATACTGACCTCGCCGGACCAGCCCACAGGCACGGACAGGCTGACCGAGGTCGTAAATCCCATAGATGTGAAAGTGGTGGTCAATATTCAGGGCGATGAGCCGTTTGTCCAGCCGACCATGATTGACCAGATTGTGCTGGCTCTGTTGAATAATAACTTAAGGATGGGGATGGCGACTGTTATAAAAAGAATAGAGGATGAGAAAGAACTGTATGACCCGAATGTCGTAAAGGTCATTACAGACAAGGATGGCTGCGCCATTTATTTCTCGCGCAATTTTATCCCGTTTGTAAGAGACAGGAAGCCCGGGACGCCGATACTGGAGGCGCACACCTTCTACAAGCATATAGGGCTTTACGGCTACACAAAGGATTTTTTATTCACGTTCAAGAACCTGCCCAAGTCAAAACTGGAAGAGGCGGAAAAGCTGGAGCAGCTAAGGGCGCTTGAGCACGGCTATAAGATCAAGACGATTATAACGAAGTTTGATACCGTCGGAATCGATACGCCGGAGGACTTAGAGCGCGCCAGGGCGCTATTGGACAAATGAGAGAGATAAAAATAGGAAATATAAAGATAGGCGGCTCTAACCAGCTCTTTTTGATTGCCGGGCCCTGCGTTATTGAGTCCGAAGAATCAACCTTAAGGCACGCCGGGCAGTTAAAAGCGATAGCGGGCGAGGCCGGCGTTCCATTGATATTTAAATCAAGTTATGACAAGGCAAACAGGAGCTCTGTAGATTCCTACAGGGGGCCGGGGATTAAAAAAGGCCTTAAGATATTAAAAAAGGTAAAAGATACCCTGAATATCCCCGTATTAAGCGATGTCCATTGCAAATCCGAGATGAAAGAGGCGGCCAAAGTCCTGGACATTATCCAGATACCGGCATTTTTATCAAGGCAGACAGACCTCATTGCGGCCGCGGCAAAGACGAAACGGGCCGTCAACATAAAAAAAGGGCAGTTCTTGGCGCCCTGGGACATGGAGAATATAATCGGAAAGATAGAGCGCGCCGGAAATAAAAATATCATACTTACGGAACGCGGGGTGAGCTTCGGGTATAACAACTTAGTCAGCGATTTCCGCTCGATCCTGATTATGAAAAAATTCGGGTATCCGGTGGTTTATGACGCCTCTCATTCGGTCCAGCTGCCCGGCGGATTGGGCGTAAAAAGCGGTGGAGAGAGAAGCTATATCCCGCGCCTGGCGCTGGCAGCAGCGGCGGTAGGCGTTGACGGGATTTTTATTGAGGTCCACCAGGCCCCTGGAAAAGCGCCCTGCGACGGGCCCAATATGCTGGCCATGAAAGACCTTAAGGCATTATTGATAAAGGTAAAAAAGATAGAGAGGGCGGTAAAGTGATTATCAGCCGGGCGAAAGAGGTACTGAAAATAGAGCGCGACGCCATAAACAGCCTGATTGCCAGGATAGGTAAGGATTTCGGGAGGGTTGTCGAGCTCATATACAGGACAAAGGGCCGTGTGATTGTTACAGGCATGGGAAAGCCCGGTTTTATCGCCCAGAAGATTTCAGCCACGCTTTCTTCCCTCGGCACGCCCAGCTTATACCTGCACGCGGCAGAGGCGCTGCACGGCGATCTGGGCCGCGTCACAAGAGAGGACATTATAATCGCCCTTTCAAACAGCGGCGAGACCGAAGAGTTAATTAAATTATTGCCTGTCATAAGGCGTATAGGCGCTAAGCTGGTCTCAATAGTCGGAAATACAAAGTCAACACTGGCAAAGAACAGCGATTTTATCCTGGATGCTACCGTTAAAAGAGAGGCGTGCTCGCTAAACCTGGCGCCCACGGCGTCAACAACAGCGATGCTCGCGATGGGCGACGCGCTGGCTATCGCGCTCCTGGACAAACGCGGGTTTAAGGAAGAAGATTTCGCGCTGTATCATCCGGGCGGGAGTTTGGGAAAGCGGCTTTTATTAAGGGTAGAGGACATCATGAGAAAGGGTTTCTCAAACCCGCTTGTCAGGGAAGGCGCCATGGTAAAGGACGTGCTTCTTGCCATAACAAGGGCAAGGGCCGGCTCTGCCTGCGTTGTAGATAAGAATAAAAAACTAGTCGGCATCTTTACGGACGGCGACCTTAGGCGTCATGTGGAAAAGACGCCTAATATAGTCACAAAAAAGGTAAAGGACGTAATGACGAAAAATCCTGTAGCTATAAAGAAAAACCGGCTTGCCGCTGAGGCGCTGGGCATCCTGCGCTCAAAAAAGATAGACGAGATCCCGGTGGTTGACGAAAAAAACAGGCCGATAGGCCTTGTGGATGTGCAGGATTTGTTGAAAGCGGGGCTTGTGTAATGGACCAGCAAATAGTAGATAAGGCCAAGAAGATTAAACTCCTAATACTGGACGTTGATGGCGTGCTGACGGACGGCAGGATCTATTATGGAAATTTCGGGGATGAGATCAAGGCCTTTGACGTGAAGGACGGTTTCGGCCTGGCGCTTTTAAGGCGCGCCGGTATCGAGGTAGCCATTATGACAGCTAAAAAATCAAAGGTAGCTAAGCTAAGGGCCAAGGACATAGGCATAAAGTGGGTATATGAAAATTCCTCCAAGTTGAAGGTATTTAATAAACTCCTGAGGAAATTCAGGATAAGCGCTCAAGAGGCCTGTTTTGTCGGGGATGACCTGATAGATATCCCTGTCTTAAAAAGTGTCGGCCTGCCGGTTACCGTGCCGCAGGCGGTCAACGAGGTAAAGACAATTTCTTCTTATGTTACAAGAGCTGGCGCCGGCAACGGCGCTGTCCGCGAAATCTGCGAAATAATCCTCAAGTCCCAGGGCAGATGGGAAGAGGTCACAAAGAAATATTTCACAATAACGTAAATCGTAATTCGTAATCCGTAAGCCGTAAGTGGAATCCTTTTTATTACGATTTACGAGTTACGAATTACGTATTACTTTTATGGATAAAACTGCCGTTACCAATAGACAAGCGCGGTATCACTATCAGATATTGGAGAGTTTTGAGGCTGGCATTGAGCTTAAGGGCACGGAGGTAAAGTCCTTAAGAGAGGGCCTGGCCTCTCTTAAGGACAGTTTCGCCAGGGTTGACAACGACGAGCTCTTTTTGTATAATTGCCACATAAGCCCTTACGAGTTCGGGAACAGGGCGAATGTTGACCCGCTTAGACCGCGCAAGCTGCTGATGCACAAGAATCAGATAGGCCGGCTGGCGGGTTTGGTGTCTCAAAAGGGGATGACCATTATACCGCTTAAGATATACTTCAAGCGGGGCCTCGCGAAGGTGGAACTCGCCACCGCGAAGGGCAAACTGCTCTATGACAAACGGGAAACAATCAAGCGCCGCGAAAGCGACCTTGAACTCCGCCGCGCGCTAAGGAAAAAATAATTAGCCCCTCGTCACCGATTAGGAAAAATAAAGGTGACTCGGGGCGATTTTCCGATTAAGTAAAATTATAGAAAATCGGGGGTGAAAGGTTTCGACTTGGGTAGATTGCTTGAATAGCTGCATGTCGAGGCAGTCGGGTGGCCTCGTTAAAACCCGGCAAAAAAACAAATGCTAAGAACAGTAATGTTCCAGCAACAGTGAACGCGTTGCTTTCTAAGATTGGGTCTGGCATTGCCGATCCGATCTCAGTAAGGCCGATGTTTTCACTGGCCAGCCCGGTTATTTAATATAACCGGCCGTCAGCCGGTCCTGCCTGTGGGATCGGGCCTGACGTAATCAGCAGGATGGCCCCGGTAATTTCCTTGATTATCGGGGCGAGACCGTAAAGGATAGTCCCGCTCAAATCCTTCTTGCCGGAGTGGGGCGGGATGAGATTTAAATGGCAGGATAAACATGTAGAAGCTCTCTTGCAATATCCAGGGACGCGAGTTCGAATCTCGCCACCTCCATTCTGCTTCGCCCTGCGACACGAAAAACTCCGGTGGGGCTACGCAGAAATAAATTCTGTAATTGGAGCAGAATGTCTCTCCGAAGCCCTACCGTTGTTTTCATATTGAAGGGCGAAGGAGGACAGGAATTGGTATGTACACAGTTTACATACTTGTAAGCAAACAATATCCAGATAGAATATATATTGGCTTAACCGAAAACCTGACTCAACGAGTGAGGGCGCATAATATTGGCAAATCCTCATATAGCAGTAAATATGGGCCTTGGGAACTGGCAACGTACATAACATTTAGCCAGAAGAAAAAGGCTGCTGAGTTTGAGAAGTACTTGAAATCAGGCTCGGGATTCGCCTTTTTGAAAAAGCATTTACTCTGACCCTCAAGGCTTAGCCCGCCGTCAGCTGTTCGCCAATTCGCTCGCAACCCCTTTCTTGGCTTGCAAAATCCGACGCATAGGTGTATAATTAGTGCGTATAGGGGTACCAAAATGTGTAGGTGTTTCCCAACAATTTAAGTATGGAATCAACCGCGTCACAATACGCGGTTTTTTTTATTTTGTATAGGGGTGATTATGGAATGTAAAATTAAGGAGAACAGGTCCAGATGCAATTGCACATATGAGCCGTGCGCCAGGAAGGGCAACTGCTGCGAGTGCGTGAGGTACCACCTAAGCGCGAACGAGGTCCCCGCATGCTTCTTCTCAAAAAGCGTCGAGCGGACCTACGACAGGTCAATCAGGCATTTCATCCAGTCGCGGCAGGGGTAGAGGAGTAGAGATCTGACCTCATCACCAGTTTTACATAGTGAGCAAAGAGGCCTGATCCCGTTAGCTGAAAAAGAGCCGTCTAATCTTGCAGGGTGTACCAAAGTAGGACGTCTGTAGAAACACTGTAGAAACTTATTTAGTGGGTAGTATGGATATGCAAAATAATATAATTTTATTGCTAGGGTCTATGTTTTGTGTTTTAGGTTTATTTCTTGCAATTATATATATAATTGCAAGAAGACACACGGATCTCCCTATAAAATTTATAGGAAGCTTTTTTATTTTAGCATTATGTTTTTTTGCAAAAAATGCATGGACGTATGGAGCAGGAATATTTATTATAGCGACATTAGTAACTGAACTCGAATTTCTTGAGAAACTCGCTGCTATTTTTTGGGGACGCAAAGAGTATTTCGACTATTTAATGCGCAAAGCTAGCAAAGAAGAAATTAAAGAAAAAATTGAAGAAGAGTATCTAAAAAGTCAGCCTTCGGCATATGAAAAAAAAGATATGGAGAAAATTAAAAAAGATAAAATAAATTATATTAATGAATCTTTGCGTTTTGAATTAGAAGTCTTAGATGCCATTACAATTAAAGAAAAAGGTGGTTTCTTGCCTAAACATCATTTAAAAAAGGATGTATCTGTAAAAGCAGCTGATAACAAAGCCATTTTTGATGCTATTGCAGATTATGATAAATACTATTTCATTATAGAAGTTAGGAACTCAACAAATTTAAACTTGTTGAGTCGAGCTGCACGAGAGCTTCATGTAAATTCCTATGTCTTCGAGAGATATTTATATGATACAAAACGAAGAGGGGAGGTTAGACTATTATTAATTTGTCCTGCTACTGTGGCAGTAGACGGCATTGATGGCATTCCGTTACTTCAATATGATAAAATACAAAAGAAATTTTTGAATGGTGATAAAACATTCCGAAGGCTTACTGAAACTCAGAACGATACAGACATTTTTAAGGAATGATACAGGGTTTTTCCCAAAGGTGCACTAATGCACAGACATCCTAAAAAGGTACACCCTATAAGCTTGCAAGGTGTGCCAAAATGGGAGGTCTCTAAAAGTGCAACTTAAAGGTGCGCATGTTTGTTATTGTAAAAAAATATGAACTGGAGTATCCAGCTGCTGGCGATTCAGTTCAATATAGCATTTATCTCGAAGACGATTCTGGGGTTGAGCAAACCGTGTCTATTTATTGTTCTGAAACTTTAAAAGCAGTATGGGGGGTTGAAGATAATAAATTATTATTTGAAAATCTTTATCCTTTAGTTAGAGATGAAATTATTTCATTATTTAAAAAGCGTATTTCAAAAAATATAAGCGAAATTTATCCTATTTCATTTAATACTTATAACTCCCCTAAAAAACCTCCAAATAAGCGATATAAATTACCTGATAAATTTGAAATAGAAGATATTAACACATTACCGCCTAATGTCTATGCCGTTTTTATATGTCATGCGATTGAAGATAGGGAATTAGGTAATAATATTAAGTGTTTATTAGAAGATTTTGATATAAAAACTTTTGTTGCGCATGATGATATTGAATTAGGAAAAATTTGGGAGCCAACGATAATTGAAACTATACAAGCTTCTAAAATTGTAGTTACTTTAGGTACCAAAAATATAGAAACTTCTCCTTGGGTGAATTTTGAGACAGGGCTAGCTTATGATAAAATGTTTCCAGTATTATTTGATAAATTAACAGACGAAGTTTCTTATATAAAAAATAAGCAAGGCATTATTATAGATTATAAAGATGTAGATAAAAGCTTATTGAAATTGATACAGAATGTTTTATCAAAATTGGGAATAATGAATAAAAAAACTACAGAGGAAATAAAAAATCTGCTTTCTTTTTTGAATCTGAAGAAAATTATTAATAAAAATTATGTAACTTCTCATGATATGAGAAATCATGAAGAGGCACTATCACTGAATTTAAATAAAAAGCGATTATATGGGTATAGAAAAAATAGGGGCAGAGCTTCATTGGCTCAAATTTTTAATAAAAGCAGTGAAGATTTAATCGATTTGGATATCATTTTGGAATATATTGATAAAACAGGGGTAGATCAAAAACGACAAGCAATGGTAATTGATAATAACGAAAACCCAGTATTGGCAACGCCCTATCAATGTAAGATGATTAGAAGAAATGACGCTGCGACTATAATAGATTTTCCGCGAGTAGCCACAAAGATAATTGTCACGGGCAAAGATGCTCATTCCGAAACCCCATTTAAGGAAGAGTTTGAATTAAAAGAGGAATAGCATGCTTTGCGTGAAGCTGAATTGAACTTGTGGGGAAATAGAGAGGTAGTTTAGGGCGGTTCTTAATTTGCAAGTTCTCAACTTGTGAAAAGTTTTAGATAAGGAGATAAATATGAGTACAAAATATGGATATCCACTTGATAAATGGAATAAAGCAAAAGAAGAAATGAGGCAAATTCTTGTAGAAATAGCTAGGGTTCGTGGGAGGATTCCATATTCTGAGCTAGTTTCAAAGATACAAACGATAAGACTAGAACCCGAATCCTACGGCTTGGCTGCGATGTTAGGAGAAATTTCTTCTGAGGAAGATGCTGCTGGACATGGCATGCTATCTGTAATAGTAGTGCATAAATATGGCGATATGCAACCAGGTCCTGGCTTTTTTCAACTCGCTAAGGATTTGGGGCGTGATACATCAGATATTCTTAAATGTTGGGTTGATGAATTCAACAAAGTTCATGGTTATTGGGGGCGATGGTGAATTAGTGTGACTTGTGTGACTTGGGGACGTTTCTCAAGGTGCCAGTTCTCAACTTGCGTGGTATAATAACACGAGGTGATTAAGTGGCGATATATAGATTTTTGGCGGCTATTTTTATAATGGGGTATTTGACTGTTTGTTTATGCGGGTGCGAAGGCAAAAAATCCGGATCGGGGGAGACAAAAGCTAAAGAACCGGGAATAGTAGAATATATGACAGGCGCGGAACAATTAAAGTCGTATCAGAAGGTTAAGTCAAAAATCGAAGATATAAACAGATCTCAAGAAGAACAACGCAAGGAAGCAGGTTTATAGAAAATAGGGACAGGCCGTTCCCAAGAATAAAAGGGGACATCATTAGTATGAAATTCATAATTTCCGTATTAATATGCCTGGCTATATTAGTAGCATTACCAAGGTGTCTTGTTGTATACGCCGATTTGTGTACGCTTCGTCCGGTTGCTGCTCAGGAGAAGACCGCAAATAAGACGGTAAACCCCATCATTCATGCTGTAGGAAATTTTTTCCAGAAGATAACCGGCCACGCGGCGTATAATCCACATTATCCAAATATAGTGATTGTAACAGGCGACGATTCATCAGGGACCGGAATGCTTCACAAGGAACACGCGGCGATTGCGACAAGTTGGCAAGGTTTAAAAATGGATGGGGACGTAAAGATCAATGTCCTTATGGCGCATCCGACATGGTTCAAGCGCGTAGGCGGCAGATTGGTACTGATGCAGGCTGCCCGGGCCGGCAAGAATGGTTTCCCGTCAGATTTCGCTATGCTTAGGCCAGGGCGTTTCAGGCGGCCCTGCGAGGTTGACTATGTTTTTGGCGTGCCGGGGCTGTATCTTTCTGAGTTGGCAGGCTGGGGAGACATCCCGACCGAAGCTAATATGAAAATGGGTGACGTGGAGATGGACAAGGAACTGCAGGTTGAACTGTCGAAAGCAGAAGGTATACCCACAAAACATATCCGATTGGTTTTTTACAATGATAAGCGGCAAAAAGATTCCCCGCAGGAAGTCCGGGATAAACTGGAGACACTGAGAGCAGGGATAAGCTCGGGCCATGCGTATTTCCTGCAGCCTAACAGTCACGGCAACCGGACACATTCGTGCGTTATCCGTTCCGAAGAAGATCTTTTAACGGCCGAAATGGTCGTTACGGCAGCTTTTATGAGCGGCAACCTGAAGATGCTGGTTACGGACTATATACCCTCACTGAGCGTTAAAAAGGAGATCGTAGGAGCGTCGAAGAAGATCGTAGGTCAACCGGCTAATTTTAAGGATGTCCTGCCTTCGGAAATTGTGAATTCAATACGCATGTTTGTTATGAGAGATCCCGTAAGAAACTCATTCAGGGTCTCATTCACATATGTGTATATTTACCGTGAGCATAAGATTTTTAAACCTATATTTTTCCAGGATACTATAGAATTGGCGGCGGTTGACGGGACATTGGCAAATACGATAGATGATTTTCTTTCATTTACAGACCTTACCACAGATGAAAAGATGGCGTTGAAGGAAAAGCTTGTGAGCTATTCCATGCGGATAGCCTCTAAAATAACTGATATGGGATGCAGATTTGATAATCTGGCGGTTGATTTTATTATTTCGAATTTACGCGATGCGGCGGGGATGCCGGAGCCATATTTCCTTGAATGCAGCGCTCATTTCGGAGGCGAGGAATCTTTCAGGTGTATAACCGCCTTAAATACCTATCGCGCCGATCATTTTAAAACCGCCGTATACATGGCACAGATGCATCGCCACCGCCGTAACGATCAGGGGTCAAGCAGATCCGCCGCGGAATCGGAGGCAGTTGGTTCGAGCGTTCTACGGGCATTTTCTTATTCTGAAAATAAGTAAAATAGTAAGCTTAGGGACGGGGGCGCTAGGGTCCGTTTCCGAAAGTAGCAGGTTCCAAATTGCAGGGTGGACCAAAATAGGATGTCTGGGGAAAATATATAATTAAGGAGAAAAGGATATGGCACAGAAAAAAATCGCTGTTTTTGTAGGAAGTCTTCGCAAGGAATCGTTTAACCGCAAAATGGCCAAGATGCTAATTAAGGCTGCACCCGATTCGCTCAAGTTAGAGATTGTCGAGATCGGAGGGTTGCCTTTGTATAATCAGGACTTCGACGACAAGCCTCCGGTAGAATATACACAATTCCGGGAGACCTTAAAAAAGTTTGACGCGGTTTTGTTTGTTACGCCCGAATACAATCGTTCCGTTCCTGCCGCGCTCAAGAACGCTATTGATGTTGGCTCGCGTCCATATGGGCAAAGCGTGTGGAATGGGAAGCCAGGTGCGGTAATGAGTGTTTCACCTGGTGCCATAGGAGGATTCGGTGCGAATCATCATCTGCGCCAGTCGCTAGCTTTTCTTAATGTTCCTACGATGCAACAGCCGGAAGCCTACATTGGTAATGTCGATAAGCTTCTCGATGAAAAGGGCAATCTTATTAATGATTCAACCCGGGAATTTATAACAAAGTTTATGCAGGCATTTGCGGAGTGGATTGCGCGCTGCACATCAAATATATATGCTTGAGATCACTTCTGCGTTCAACTTGAGAAGTGATACCAGCCAGTATATGAAAATTTTATAGAATGGGAGGGATTATGAAGAGGGGAATGGCGTTTTTTGTTTTTGTTATCGTGTTATTTAGCAGTTCAATTGCCATGGGTCTTGATTTTTCTTCAGATATCGTGAGCACAAGCAAAGCCGGAAAGGTTGCCGGAAAAATATTTGTGACTCAGGATAAAATAAGGACTGAGATGGCAGGCGCGAGCAGTATTGTCCGCATGGACAAGAAGGTGGCATGGATTATCATGCCTGGCCAGAATATGTACATGGAACAGCCAATAGATCCCGCGATGGTTGCATCAAGCGCCTCGGAAAAGATGCCGGGTGAGATTGAACGTAAGATGCTCGGCAGCGAGCAGGTAGATGGCCGTCCCGCGAATAAATACAGGATCACCTATGAATCAAACGGGATCAGGCAGTCGATTCTGCAATGGAGCGACACGGCAACCTCTTTTCCCGTTAAGGTGAGCGCAGAGGATGGCAGTTGGGCCATGGAGTACAAAAATTTGAAAATTGGCGCGCCTGACCCATCTCTTTTTGAGATACCCGAGGGCTACTCGAAGATGAGCATGCCGAATTTAAGTGACATGGCCAAGCAGTTTGGTGGGAAGTAGGACACCCCTTTGTACCGTTTGCGATTTTGAACTCCAACCTGATTAATAATAGGGGACAGGCTACTTTATTAAGTGTACGCTTCGTTTCTGAAAGTAGCCCGCCGCAAAGATCGGCGGGCAGGCAGGTCTCAAATTTGAGAACCGGCTCTGCGGGAAATGGGTCCAAAAAACACAATGGCAAAGATCAAGATTGACCTGCATGATATATTCAATAAAGGCAGGGAGATAGATTCCGAGCTTAATAGGGTTATCGAAGAGGCCGTGCGAAAAAGGATCGCTCTGGTGGAGATTATCCCGGGGAAGGGCAGCGGCCAATTAAAGAAGCATGTCCTTCGTTTCCTGCAGCAGCCGCACATAAAGAAGCTATACCATCGTGTTGAAAAAGATGATAAGAATTTCGGGCGCGTATTTGTCCATTTCAGGTATTTGTAAAGCCCCCTATTACCTTGTGCGATTTTTGATCTGAAGGTGGATCC
>Ga0105164_10000322_pt1 | contig 35853 bp, 38 predicted proteins | sample VDWuncwatermetaG_FD_89674 | JGI IMG/M metagenome (GOLD analysis project Ga0105164, IMG submission 89674) | Wastewater microbial communities from Netherlands to study Microbial Dark Matter (Phase II) - VDW unchlorinated drinking water | ecosystem: Environmental > Aquatic > Freshwater > Drinking...
AATAAATCAGAACGGTTAAGAAAAAGAGGCTGTATAACTAACAAATCTTATGAAAGGATTTCCATGCAACCCTGACATTTTTGTCTTGCAGTTAACATGACATATTGACTTTGCTGCGACAGAAGCGTGTTTGTGAAAAGAGATTTTTGCCCATACTGCATTTCTGTTCCTTTTATCAAGCAAATTAAAAAAAAACTTGACAACTTAATGACTTCACTATTATTATTTGCTGTATTTAATACAGCAGCAGAAAAAAGAAGGTTAGGCAACATAAAGGGAGATTGTTCAATGAAAATGAGCTCAATCAGTATGATTGTGTTTGCTGCGTATCTTTTTTGCCTTGGTTTAATTATTGTGATCATCCCAAATCCGGTCATTGCCTTATTCGGATTTCCACCAACAACCGAGGTATGGATTAGAATTCTTGGGTATGTCTTGATTGCTCTGGCTTTCTACTATTTCATGGCTGTTCGTGAAAACTTCAAGAGCTTCTACCGATGGTCTGTTTATGCACGGTTACCCATTCTGCCCACGTTCGTAGCTTTCGTCTTTGCAGGCATAGGCCCACCAATCATTCTTCTGTTCGGTGCTTTCGATACTGCTTGCGCCATCTGGACATGGCGCGCATTGAAAAATGAACAATCAGCCTAACTAATCGTTCCAATGGACGCGCAACAGCGGGCTTTGCCCGCTTTCGCTTGCCCTAAACTTCACGTTAATATCTCCTCACATCACACCCAGTAGGCATAGAAAATCACCATGTAGGGAACTAATACAAACAAAGCATGTTATCGCAAGCTGCATAAATACCAATACCAATCGGCATTTGTCTCTATCTGTTTTACAAAGCAAACTCCAGAAAATACTGATAGGGTAAGAAGTCCAGAGACCTGATGAGCCGGTAGCCGGCTTTCTGGAACTCTTTTTTTACTTCTTCTTCTGATATCTTGTGCGCTGATGAGCGCGGGCCGACTGGAAGGGGCTTTTTGTAAAAGTCCACAATAACAATCCTGCCATTGGGCTTTAGCGCAGCGGTGAGCCTCTTTAAATAGTTCAACCTGTCTTCAATATGATGGTATGTATCGCATATAAATATGACATCAACAGACTTGGCTGCCAATTCAGGGTCATCCGGCTTAACAACTCTGGCCTCATAATTCTTTAAACTTAGCTTACGCGCATCCTCTTTCATATACTCTACCATTGAGGATTCTATATCAAGGCCAATGGCCTTACCCTGAGGGCCGACAGCCTTAGCAAAGAGCCGTGTAAAGTATCCTATGCCTGCGCCGATATCTGCGACAATATCTCCAGATTTCAGATTCATTTTTTGCACTACCTCATCAGGCTTCTGCCATTCAGCCCTGTCAGGGGACTCAAATATCTCCACCCATTTCTGTATGTCATTGAACTGCTGTTGGGCATGGGGCTGCTGATGTTTTTGTTCCTCTGCACATACTACTGCTGAATATACGAGAAATATTATAATAAAAAGAATTCTCAGTTTATTAGTAAGAAACTTTGCGTTCATCTTCTTTTACCTCCTTGTAATCTCCATACTCATCTGCACAGCTTTATAAGAGTGCGTCAATGCGCCGATTGAGATGATGTCAACGCCTGTTAAGGCGGCATCCCTGACATTTTTTAGGTTTACATTCCCTGACGCTTCTACTACAGCCTTCTTGTTTATCATAGCAACTGCCTTTTTCATCATGGCAACAGACATATTATCAAGCATGATTATATCTGCGCATGCTATTATTGCATCCTTTACCTCTTTCAGGCTTTTGGCCTCCGCCTCTATCTTCATTGTGTGCGGGATGTTTTGCCTTGCCATTGCAACCGCCTTTTTTATGCTGCCAGCTATACTGATATGATTGTCCTTTATCAGCACAGCATCATACAAGCCAAAGCGGTGATTATGACCTCCGCCCATTAAGACTGCATACTTCTCAAAGATGCGAAGATTAGGCGTTGTCTTTCGTGTATCAACAATCTTTGCATCTGTTCCCTTAACTGCCTTTACAAAGCTATTAGTAAGTGTAGCAATGCCTGATAATCTTTGCAATATATTTAATGCTGTCCTCTCGCCTGTTAATAGCGCCCTTGCCTTTCCAGAAATCTTAGCAATAACCTTTCCCCTTAATGCCCTTGCGCCGTCTTTATACACAGCAGAAAACTTTACATTCTTATCTAATTGCCTGAAGACCTCTGCTGCAATCTCAATACCTGCAATTACTGCATCCTCTTCTAATGTAATAGTCCCTTGTGCCAATGTCCTTTCAGGGACTATTACATTGGTTGTAATATCGCCGCTTCCGATATCCTCTGCAAGCGCATTTTTTACAAGGTATGTAATCTGTGATTTTGGAATCTTCATGTTTTTAGAGTCTCTATCTTCCTGATACCAGCCTCTATCTTATCCAGCTTCTCTGCAAATTCCTTATACCTTTCTTTTTCCTTTATTACAACCGCCTCAGGCGCCTTGTCTACAAAGTCCTGATTCCCAAGTTTTTTATTAACAAACTCAATCTCCTTTTTAATCTTCTCTGCCTCTTTATGCAGCCTGCTCAACTCCTCTGCAAAATCAACAAGACCTTCAATAGGAACATAAACCTCCATATCCTTTAAGAGCCCTGTTGCAGACATCTTTGGCTTTTCAATATCAATGCCAATTTTAACACTCTTTGCCCTTGTTAAGAACTTTATATAATCAGAATACCTTCTATAAAAATCTACCCTGTTAACATCAGCAGCCTTTAATAAAACCTCTATCTCCACAGAAGGCTTGATGTTCATCTCACCGCGGATATTTCTCACAGAGCTTATTGCATCCTGAAGCAGCCTCGCCTCATCTTCAATACTGCTGTCAATCAATCCCTCATCTGCCTCTGGAAATTGCGCTGTCATTATGGATGATACGCTTGCAGCCTCGCCAAATCTTGGAAGCCTCTGCCATATCTCCTCTGTGATAAATGGCATAAATGGATGCAGAAGCCTTAAAGATGACTCAAGCACATGAATCATCACTGTCTGTGTCATTGCAACCTTGTCTGCATCTTCCTTCTTGTTTAAGATAGGTTTAATAAGCTCCAGATACCAGTCGCAGAACTCGTGCCATATAAACTGATAAACGTCATTTGCAGCCTCATCAAACCTGTAGCCTTTTAATGCCTCTGTTGTATCCTTTGTCAATCTGTTCAGCCTGCTTAAGATCCATCTGTCAAAAAGATTTTGCGAATTAATGCTCTTAGCCTTAAAATCCTTATCTATATTCATCATGGCAAATCTTGATGCATTCCAAAGCTTATTGCAGAAGTTTCTGTAGCCCTCAATCCTCTCCTCTGAAAGTTTTATGTCCCTTCCAGGCGATGCCATTGCAGAGAGTGTAAAACGCAGGGCGTCTGCGCCGTATTTATCTATCATTATCAACGGGTCTATTACATTGCCTTTTGACTTGCTCATCTTCTGCCCCTCTGCATCACGAACAAGCGCATGGATATAGACATCCTTAAAAGGCACGTCATTCATAAATTTCATGCCCATCATAATCATCCTCGCTACCCAAAAAAAGATGATGTCAAAGCCTGTAACAAGCGTATCTGTTGGATAGAATGTGGCAAGCTCTTTAGTCTTCTGAGGCCAGCCGAGTGTAGAGAATGGCCAGAGCGCAGATGAGAACCATGTATCAAGCACATCAGGCTCCTGAATCATATTGCTGCCATTGCACTTTGGACACTTTGGCTTGCCTTTGCTAACAATAGGCTCTACTGATTTATCAATAATGCACCTGTCAACAGAGCCGAGTATCTCTTCATGCGTCTTGCCGCTATTTCTAAGGGCTGTATAACTTGTGCCTGATGGCTTATCATGTGAAAAGATTGTAATCTTATCTCCAAAGCAGTCGCAGCAATACCATGCAGGTATCTGATGTCCCCACCATATCTGCCTTGATATGCACCAGTCCTTTATATTCCTCATCCATTCAAAGTATGTATTCTCCCAGCCTTTTGGGATAAACCTTATCTTTTCATTCTCAACTGCCTTAATAGCCTCTTCTGCCAATGGTTTAATCTTCACAAACCACTGGAGCTTTACAAGAGGTTCAACAATTGTCTTGCACCTGTAGCAATGGCCGACTGCATGCTGGTGCGGCTCTTTTTTAATTAGATAACCATCTTCCTCAAGCTGTTTTACTATTTCCTTTCTGCATTCCTCCCGCTTCATACCTTTATATTTGCCGCCTGCGTCAGCAGTCATATAACCTGAATCATCTATAACAACAATCTGGGAAAGATTGTGCCTCTTTCCCATCTCAAAGTCAGCAGGGTCGTGTGCTGGCGTTACCTTTACAGCACCTGTTCCAAATTCCATATCAACAACCGCATCCTCAATAACAGGTATCTCCCTATTTACAATTGGGAGGAGGAGCTTTTTACCTTTTACATTTTTATATCTCTTATCATCAGGATTTATAGCAACAGCAGTATCGCCGAGCATTGTCTCTGGCCTTGTTGTTGCAACTACAACAGCATCCTTGCTTCCTATTATTGGATAGCGGATATGATAAAGTGCGCCTGTTGTATCAATAGAATCCACCTCAAGGTCTGATAAGGCAGTATGACACCTCGGGCACCAATTAATAATATAATTGTCTCTATAAATAAGCCCTTCATTATAGAGTCTGACAAAAACCTCTTTAACAGCCTCTGAAAGGCCTTCATCCATTGTAAATCTCTCTCTATCCCAGTCGCAGGATGAGCCGAGCCTTTTAAGCTGTCTTATTATTGTCCCGCCTGATTCCTCCCGCCACTTCCACACGCGCTCAATGAATTTTTCCCTGCCGATTGCATGCCGATTAGTCCCTTCATTTGAAAGCTGTTTTTCAACAACATTCTGTGTTGCAATGCCAGCATGGTCTGTCCCAGGCATCCAGAGTGCCTTATAGCCAGCCATCCTTTTCCATCTGATAAGAATATCTTGAAGCGTATTATTTAAGGCATGTCCCATGTGAAGCGAGCCTGTGATATTCGGCGGCGGGATAACTATTGTATAAGGCTTCTTATCAGAGTTTTCATCTGCATGGAAAAACCCCTTCTCCAGCCAGAAGCTATACCATTTATTTTCTACATCCTTTGGCTCATAAGTCTTACTCAATTCCTGTGTCATTTCGCAATAAAACACTCCTTTTTTTGTAGATTCGCAATAAATATAATGTGTCATTGCGAGCACCCGAAGGGTGCGTGGCAATCTCATGCATTGTCATTCCCGCAACAGATTTATCTTCGGCCATGTTGTTACTATTATGAACTGATTAGTAATACATTAGCTATGATATAAAATTGGTAGGTATGATAACATCAAAGGGAGGTGTTGTAAAGAGACAAAAGGAATTTATAAGGGTATTGATTTTTTATAAAAGATTAAGAAAGAAGAATTAAATTATATTTGCAGGTCATCTGTTTTTTGAAGGGGTTTTTCTTTCCAGTATTCATCAAACGGAAAGTAATCAATCAGATCATCACCCTTGAGAAGGAAAATAATCTGCTGCTCTTTCAGCCCATAGATAACAATATCAGAAGGCCCATCGCTGATAACTACATAGTAGATGATATTTACAGAATACCTTTCCTGGCCATTTATGTTTTCAAATTTGATGAGTGAAGAGCTAATAAGCCTTCTCTCTATTTTAGCATCATCACCCAGACTGACCTCAATAGCATGATTAACAAACCAGCCCTTTATCCATGGCTGGATTATCTCTTTAAAAGTATCCTGCCTCTCTTTGGATATTCCATCCTCAGCAATCGCATTGCCATATCCTGCAGCGGATAAGACAAGGATAAAGATTATAGCAATAATCTTAGGATGCCCCTTATTTTTATTAAACCATTTAAACATAACTCCTTCCCTCGCAATTTAAGCCTCCTACTGAATATTATAGCATATTTCATGCCAAGAAAAAAATATGAATAAAATTAAGGCATTATGGAATAGAGAGAGGATAGCAAGGACAGAAAATGACAAAAAATGTCATAGGAGGGACAAAATACCACAGGCTGTTGAAAAAGTATTTATTCATGCTTTTGTTTGTCATTCCTGCGAAAGCAGGAATCCAGATTCTCTTGAATTTATAAGTTCATGGATTCCCGCTAAAAACATGCGGGAATGACATTTGTGGACGTTTTGCGAGTTTTTCAACAAGCTGATCATAATTCACAATATATTTTTAAATCCATTACTTTCTTATTTCTTGTGCTTTCTTTTTTAAGTCCTTCTTACAGGATTTTATTTTTTCATTTCTCTCAGTATCCTTTGGATATTCTTCCAAGGTATATTTTAGCTCGCAAAGAGTTGAAAAAAGGCCGTCTTTTCTCTGTTCTGTTAATTCAGACTTATTAATAAATCCTATAAAATCATCTTCTTTAACTTTTTCAACCATTTCCTTTTTAGACTTTTCATCATTAAACACAGCTTTATCAATATTTTCAGCCTTATAAAAATACTCTGGTTTTAACCCTTTTGCACCTCTAAAATCTGAAGCGGTCAGATCTGACCCTGCAAAAAAAACATCTTTAAGCTCCGAACCAGAGAAATTCACATCTTTTAATGTTGCCTGATCAAATAATGATGCCGTTATCACGGAGCCTTTAAAGCTACTTTTTGTAAGGTCTGACCTTGTAAAAACCGTATCTATTATAGTTGAACCATCAAAATCAGTTTCATTTATAGTACTACTTGAGAGCGCGGAGCTTTTAAATTTTGAATCGTACAATTTTAAACCAATCATTAGTGATTTATTCATAGAAATTTGATAAAAGTTTAAATCTTTTATAGGGTTATCCTTTGTTCCTTCTAAGAACATAGAAATAAAATCAGCCGTTACCTGTTCATGCATTTTCAATTCACTAAAGTCCCTTTCTCTCTCAAAATAAATTCCCTGCTTCTTCTTCATCTCTTCCTTTATATTATCAAGTATTGTCTTATTTATTTTCGCCTTTAAATTATTATTGTATTCATTTTCTTTCTGAAGATATTCTTCTTTGCTATTTTCTTTCCATGTTTCTAGTGGATACTTCTGTATGAACATGTTTCTATTTATACCTAATAATTTCACAATAACTTCTCTATATTCATCCCTTCCTCTTTTTTTCTCCAAGCTTCCCTTGATTGCATTCAGAACATTATAATCAAGCTCAGTAGACAGTCTGTTAATCAATATATCAATTGCCTCATTAGAATATTCACCTTTTTTTATAAATATCCCCATGTTTGTAGCTGCAGCGAGGCGTTTTTCCCTGTCTTGCGAAGATAGCATTTCAACTATTCCCCGGAAATTCTTGGCCAAATCCTGCTTAACAGACTGCCGATATTGAATAGCAGCTGTCATCAAAGGTATAAAGAGCGCAAATGCACCTAAAATCTTTAATAAATCAGACAACTCAAACACTTTTTTCTTTTCAGCCATGTTTTCCTCCTCATCTATTTAGTTTAAATTCTTAATCATCCCCACTGGCACACTGCCATTTCCCTTCCTGATATTACCCCAATCTCATGGCCGCCATTTACCCATGAGCCGCAGTCCATAAGATAAAAATTCCTTCCTTCTTTAGGCATCTGGACAAGTCTTGCTGTATGCGTGTGGCCAATAACGGCAAGAGACAGGTCAATTTCGTCAGGCCCAAAATGGTCAAGCGTTTCTCCACGATTATATTTTTCAAGCAGATTTATGTAAAACTTAAGGTATTCGTGCTGGTTAAATCCCTGCGGATCTTTAACAGGCGTAAAATTACAATATTTCTGAAAGATTCTGAGTATTGAATCCCATGCAGAGCCAAGTACAACATCAATGTCTGGTTCAATGTATTCCATCATTTCAACAATCTTTGTTATCTCTCTTCCAATTGCCCCTGACCAGCTATTCTGATTATTTGCAAAATCTGCCTGAAAACCATGCTCATAAATAACCCTTAATTTATCATCAACCCTTGAATAGTGCCTCCACTTTCGGCCAAATGTTTCACCCTTATTTTTATACCAGCGAACAAGATCTATATCATGATTTCCTATTACATATATCGGTTTTATTTTATCAAGCAATCCTATAATATCTACATAAGCCTCTGCTATCAGATTTGTATTCCCTCTTGCCTGCCATATATCAAACATATCTCCAATATGGATAATTTCCAAATCATTGCCTTCTTCTTTTCTTAAATCTAAAAGAAAATCCAAAAGGCTTAAAAACCTCTCTTCATGCTCTGGCTTCTTATCTAAAAAATCATCTGTAGGCCCTCTTTCAAGCAGATGCATGTCAGGGATGCAGATTGTAAGCCTGCTTGTTAAATCTTTATCAGCCTGAAGCCTGAAATCTTTATAAATCTTTGCCTTATCATTGCTCTTTTTTAAGAAATCATTCAGACTTAACATATTGCTCCCTTAGTTATTTTTCTTTACATATCTCAATCTTACTTACAATCTCTTTAAATCTAACCTTTCCGCCTTCTTCTACTTCCTGCCTTTCTGTAGAAAAAATAATTATCTTCTCTTTATATATCCTTGTATTTTTGCTCAAGTCTGTACCAGTCTCCGGTATAGGAGCAATATCAGGAGCGCCAAACTTTTCTTTTATCTCCTTCCATGCGATCCCTTCTTTATACTCCATACAATTCAGGCCTGCCTTTACCTCGTCCAATTTGTTAGATTGGATAGCAGCAGCGCATGACGCAAGGGTAATGGCTAAAATAAAGAAGCCCAAAAAAGTTTTCATTTTCCCCTCCTCTAAATTTATTTTATAGATTCATTTTTGCCTTCTTATAATAACACCTGATGCTCCGTGTATCTGATGCAACAACGCACTGATTGCAACTGACACATGAAGCAGACTCAGTTATCCCGCTTTTAAATTTATTTGGAAGGTTAGGCTCGCGTATCAATGGCCTTGCCATTGAAACAAAATCTGTCTTGTTTGCCTCAATAGCATCTTCCATAAATCTTTTGGTGCGCATACCGCCTACAGTAATGACAGGCAGAGAAACTGCCTGCTTTACCTTTGCAGAAGCCTCAAGGTTATAACCCTCAGAAAAGGGCGGCTGTCTGAGCTTTACAAAAGGCGCTACAAAGGTCTTCATGCAGAATTTAACTAATTTACTATAATTGCAGTAAGGCCGCATATAATTGAAAATTGCCTCAGTAGGAAACTCACCCCTTGCCATGACAAAACCATCCTCATTTGTGCCACAGCTTAATTCAATAGCATCGCAGCAATTGGTTTCTTCAATCATCTTTGATATAAGCGCGCACTCCTCGCTATTCATTCCATCAGAAGCCTTTTCATAAGTATTGAGCTTTATCAATACAGGGTAATTCATACCAACGCTTTTTCTAACAGCCTTTAAAACCTCGCCAACAATCCTGAATCGGTTTTCAAGAGACCCGCCCCATTTGTCAGTTCTTTTATTTGAATGTAAGGATAAAAATGTAGAAAGCAGATAGCCATGCGCGCCATGTATCTGAACGCCGTCATATCCAGCCTCTTTTGCGCGGGATGCTGCATTTGCAAAGTCTTCAATAACAGTATGAATATCATCCTCATCCATCTCCTTTGGTTCCTCGCGATAAAAGCCGCAGGGAATTGCAGATGGCGCTAACAACGGTTTTCCTGTTTCACTTGACCATGTCTGACGGCCGCAATGGGCTATTTGCAAAACAATCTTCCCGCCAATCTGATGAATTCTGTTAACAAGCCTTTTATGCTCTGGAATCAGTTCGTCAGAATCAATCATGGTCATATGTAAAAGCGCGCTCTTTCCTGACTGCATGATCCCTGCATATCCTGTGATAATGAGGCCAATGCCGCCCTTTACAAAACCCTTATAGAATAAAAACTGCTCCTCTGTCGGCCTTCCCCTCCAGTCTGCCAGACCCTCGTGAGCAGCAGAGCGAATCAGGCGATTTGAAAGCTCCATTGCGCCTATCTTTGCAGGCGTGAATAAAATAGACACCTATATCACCTCATTTTAGCGCCCTTCACTTCTCTGTATCAAATCTTATAAACTCCTTAATAGCATACCATTCATCATCCATGAGCATAAAGTAGCCGAAGTTTTCGTATTTGTAGATTGACGGATCGTTTTCAGGGCTATATTCTATTTTCGGCTCTGTAGAATACAGAAGCTGGCCGAGATAAAGACCATCTGCTATGCAGACGAGCTCATCTATGCAAAGATTATCCGGAGGCATTGTATGGAATTTCGGCCATCTGTAGTTAAACTGCAGCGCCTCTTTGCCATTACACGCAGGATTGACAGACTTGTTGTTGCATGCGATAAAATAGAAGCTCTTTACATATATGCCTTCCTCCTTTTCCTTTTCATCAGGATACTCCACAACCATACCTATCTTATCCAGATTTTCTATAAATGCTGTGGCAGGAAGGCTGAGGTCAAGTTCCTTTCTGTATGTATTTGTCCCTACTATAACAGGCTCCTTACCCTTATAATAGTCTGCATCATCTCCAATATATTTTCTTATGCCTTCCAATGAAGTGCTTGTAAAGGTCTTGCCTGTCCATGGAGAGAATGGCCTTACTGCTGGCCAGAGTTCATTTAAAATATTCTTGTCAAATTTCTCTAAGAATCCGCTGCTCTTAAAGGCAACAACACCGCCATGCAAGAATCCCTGAATGCCATCAGTCCTCTGGCCGCACATAAAAAGTTTATGCATTTCATTAAAATATCTCTCCTCAGACTCTGTCCCCTCTTCTACACCCTTTGAAAGCCCCTGCAAAAAGTGAAGTATGGTTTTCCCCTTTTCAGCATCAGGCCTCTTTGGCTTACATTCCGGAGAGCTGACAAAATGAAACTCGCTGAACTTTTTAGGGAGATTATCTGCCATCTTATATGCAAGCTCAGGAAAGAGCATGTTCTTCTCATGCAGCCATGTATCATCCATCAGGAGAAAATATCCAAAGTTGCGGTATTTATAATCCTGCAGGCTGATACCGGGATCATAGTCTGCGGCAATATGTTTGAGCGCTGTGGCATAGAATAGCTTGCCTAAGTAAAGCCCTTCTGCAATCTGCACTATCTCGTCAATAAGAAGGCTATTTGGAAACCTGTTGCTTAAATTTTTCCAACGGTAATTAAGGGCAATTACCTCTTTTTCTGGATGCTCGGGGTCAACAGACCTTTGCCTTTTTGCTATAAAGAGCCCGCCCTTTGCATATATCCATGAACGTTGCTCCATTTCCGGCCCGGGAACCCCTTCCATATCCATTATAGCGGAAAGGGCATAACCAGAGAGGTTGTTTACAAAGTCCTTATTATTCTTTCTGAAGGAATTTATGCCGAGGTAGGTTGTCTTCTCTCCCTTTTCAAAGCCATCGGTCATCTCAGACAGCTTCTTTTTGTTAAGCTCCTTAAAGTTTTTTCCAGCCCATGGAGAGCTCTTTGAAAGCAGTCTGCCATAGAAAATCTGCAGTGGGTCTATCTTATTACCAATGAGTCTGCTGCCAATCTCGGTAAGGATGTCATGGCTATCTATCCCTGTTTTGAGGCTTATAGTAATGCCGTGATAATAGCCGTCAAGCGATTCTATGACCTTGCCGTAAAGAAACAAAGCATCCAGCTTTTTGTCAATATCACCATACGATGTCTCCTTGTTCAGGATATCTGCATAGCGCTTCATCAGCTTGAGAGGCGTATCCATCCCCTTCATATCCTCATCCATTATCTCTCTTAAAACAGGATTCTTCATATCGCAGCCCTCAATCAGGGTAAAGGGGCGGGATAAAGTAACAGCAGCTTCTTCTAAGTCTTTAGTTTTCATAGCTCCCTCCTAATTAATATTTTTAAAATCGGTTTTTCTTGCTTCAAGTATTTCTCTGAATATATCATAAACCCCTTTTTCCTCATCAGGTTTCATGAAGCTTTCAGAAAGATGCGGCTTTTGCCTTCCAAGTTTTGTGTACATCTCTATACCCATTGGATTATATGGTAAGAGCGAGGCCCTATCTGCACCCATCTTATACAGAAGCCTTACAATGGAAGAAAGATTTTCATGAGTTGCAGTAATCCCTGGAATAAGAGGGATTCTCGGATGAACCTCAACCCCCTTCTCTTTGATGAGGCGCTGGAGGTTATTAATAATCCTTTCATTAGAGCATCCGATTAATTCAGCATGGGAATCTACATCAGCAATTTTAATGTCGTAATATATAAGGTCAATATATGGGAGTATCTTTTTGCTGAATACATCGTATTCAAAATAGCCTGATGTCTCAAGGGCTGTATGCATATTATTTGCCTTTAGCTGTTGAAGTAATGCCTCAAGATAGTCGGGATACATAGTGCATTCTCCGCCGGAAAGGGTTACACCGCCGTTAGAGTGACGGTAAAATGAAATATCCCGAAGGAGTATCTCTGTCAATTCCTCTACTGTATAATAAGCCCCAATAGCCCTCAGGCCATTGCCAGGGCAAGCCTTGACACACTCTCCGCATCTATTGCATCTATCCCTTATAATATGATCGGGATTCTCAAGGTCAATAGCCTCTCTGGGACAGACATCTTTGCAACTGCTGCATCTGATACAGTCCTTTGCTGAAAATGCAATTTCAACACCTTGCTCCTGAGTTTCAGGGTTGTGACAAAATATACAGCGCATCGGACAACCCTTAAAAAAGACAACACTCCTTATGCCAGGCCCGTCTTCAAGGCTGTTCCTCTTTATATCAACTATTAAAGGCATCTTCTCATTTGAAATAGCCATATTATTCCAAACCAATCCTTCTCTTAATATCCCTTGCAATGAAACCAAACTTATAGATGTAGTTCAGATTGCCATCAACCTCTACCTCGTTTGCCAGTATTGAATTAAGAATATCCTGATCCTGAGAAAACAAAAAATCCCGCAAGGCAGCAGCGTTTTTAAAGGTTACCCTCACATTCCAATCGTCTATCGCATCTTCTCCTACATCCATATCGCCGTTTTCAAAAATGGCAGAGGCTGCAACACGGTTGTCTAATGTCCTAAACAGGTAGCGGCCTTTAAACCCCTTTATATTTTTATGATAGCCTTCAAATTTATCAGAGAATGTTGAGATTATTTTGTTTTTTGATGCGGAAAACGCCCCCTCCATCCCTTTGAGCAGAAGCTCAAGAAACTTATCTGTAACCTTGTCGCCAAATTCATCCTTTATTTTTTCTAATTCTAAATTTAATGGCATAGTTTTACCTCCTATTTTATAAATGGAAAGGCTCATAATGAGCATAACTTCCCTTTGAAAGCAAATATTCGGTGCGGTCAATAATCTCCTTCTGCATCTGTGGATTTAGGTCCTTAAAATATGCTGTGTAACCTGATACCCTGACAAGGAGCTCAGGGTATTTCTCAGGGTGTTTTACAGCGTCAACAAATGTGTCATGGGTTGTAACATTAAACTGTATCTCCATGCCTCCTGTGCCGTTTCCATTCCCATAATCAACATATCCTTCAACAGAGGCGGCAAAATTATCCAACATCTTCTCCACATCTCCTGTCTCTGGAGTATATTTAAGATTCAATGCAACCCCGCTTGAAAGAAATTCAGCAGGCTGCTTTGCAACAGAATTCAGGGACTTTGTTAAAGCTGGTGTAACGCCTGATACAGGGGTTATGCCGCTTGTAAAATTTTCACGAGCCTTGCGTCCGCTGGGCGATGCCTTCATAAGCCTGCCAAAGCCAGCATGATTTGTCATTGTCCAGTAACCGACACGGTAATGTCCGCCTCGGTAGTTCTCTTTTTCTCCAAACGCCTTATTCAGCATCTCCGCTATCCATGTAACATTTGCATCAGCAAGCTTGTCATCATTGCCATATTTGGGCGTCTTGTCCGGATTCATAAGCCTCTTTTGCAGCGCCTCATATCCTTCAAAGTTTTTATTAATGGCGTCAAGGAGCTTTTCAAATGAGCAGCTCTTCTCCTCAAAAACAACCTTTTGTATTGCGCTAAGAGAATCAGCAACATCAGCAAGGCCAATAATGGTTGAAGCAGAGGAGTTTATTACAGCGCCGCCCTGAATAATATCCATGCCTTTATCCATCGGCCCTTCAAAGAGCGCTGACAAAATAGGCGTGGGATAGAAATCCTGATGTATTCTGCCAAAGATATTATTGAGCGTTGTAGATTGATCAATGAGCCAACGAGCCTGTTTTTCAAATGCATTTTTGAAATCATCAAAGGAAGCAAAGGCAGCAGGGTTTCCGGTTTCCTTGCTTATAAGCAAATCCATGCCTGTATGCCTGTGTCTGCCGTTATATAGTGTAAGCTCTAATGCAGAGGTCAGGTTTAGAAGTATTGCAGCAGAGTGGCCATAATGCCTGCCGTTGCTTCCAGGCTCCACACAGCCAATAACACCATAATCCCTTGCGTGTTCAAGGCTGTCTCCTTTTTTGGTAAGGGCATGTATAACAGCCTTGTCATTATGGATAGCAGGGGTGGCCCCGGTATTAACATTAACCTCACAAAGCCTTCGTAGATACTCCTTAGAGTTTATCCCCTGATAATACCTTGCATTTAGATTCGGATCCCGCAATTTCATCAGCTCAGTTGCCCTTAGCATTACATAGGTTAGGTCATTAACAGCATCTTTACCGTCCTTATCCACCCCTCCTATTGTAATGGCCTGATTTGAACCTGTTCCTCCGAATAATTGCTCACCTGCATCTGGGATGGTTGGAACATGGTCGCCGATCTTCAGCCAGAGGCATGAAATAAGCTCAATAGCCTGTTCAATGTTAATTGTCTTATTATCAATATCCTTGCGATACAGGTCATAGAGTATCTGATCCAGCCTGCCGAGGCTCAAACCAACATTTGGATTCTCAAGGTGTATTGCAGTCCAGCATATCCACACAGTTGTCAAACTCTCACGAAATGTCCTTGCAGGAAATTCAGGAACCCTGTTGTTAATCTCTGCAATATCAAGTAGCTCTTTTTTAATGGTTGGATCAGCCTCCTTATCTGCCATCCCCTTTGCCTTTTTTGCAAGATTCTTAGAGTAAGCAATAATCCCCTCAAGAGCCTCTGGTATTGCAGCATAAAATTCTTTTTTAGAGGCATCAGAGGTTTTATTACCTTTTTCTTTTGCTTCATCAATAATTGCACGAAGGCCTTTGTTAATCGCCTTTGAAAAATCGGGTATTGTATGAGAGATGCAGTTTGGTTTGCTTGCCAGAAAAAATACAAGCCTCTCCAGAGTCTTCATCTCAGAGGGATGATATTTCTCTCTCGCAAGTTCAAGGATATTGCTTTCCATCCAATGCGGAAATATTTTGAAATTGAGATCTTCAGCATCCTCTTTGCCCAAATAAAAGGGATTCCTTGCACGCGTTGAAATGCTCCATAACTCAGGCCAGAGGGTAAGCGCAAGAAATTCAGGATAGAGGGGAACGCCTTTAAACTTGCTCGTAGTGGAGCCTGCAAAGAGTGAATTATCCTTAAACTCAAAAGGCGTCATGCCTTTTTGATAAGACCTCTTGTGCCATACTATTGGAGAGCGGTTTTCTAAAACAAAGCGATATGCCTTCGCCTTATCAAGAATAGAAATCTTGTCTTTATTAAGCAAATTGTTTTCAAGATAAAAACGGGTTATCAAATCCGGACGCTCAACGCATACCTCAGGCATAGCCCTGAAATAGGCCTTTTTCAGCTCAGCTACACGTTCTGTAAGGTTGCAATCCTTTAAAGATAAACCCTTAATTGTAATCTTTGGCATTAGACACCTCCATACAATAAATTTTTATCCAAGCGCCCCATTCCACACCTCAAACTTCTTATCCTCTCTCTCACTATCAAGATAAAAAGCTATAAATGTCATAACATTCCAGCTTAAAAATTCCCGGCTCTCCTCATCATAGGCTGTTCTCATATGTATCTTTCTCCATGTCCCGGTATTGAAGTAAGTCTTTTGCAAAATTCCATTGGACAAGGGAACCTGATCCAATGGCTGAATTTCATAACCGTGAGTATGCCCATAAAGGACGAATTCAGCCTCATTTCTGCGCATATAATCCTCCTGATAAGCCTTATTCTTGTAGTCTTCTCTATCAATCTGGAATTTTCTTAAAGGCAAATCTGCCATTTCCCTTAAAGATAAGTACTTGCTAATCTTAAGCCCTAATTGCATGGCATCAACCACATCAATCCGCCAAGGCTTATCATGTTTCTTTACAAAATCTATATTAAGAAAATCATCAACCATATCATTCCATGCCTTTTTAACCCTCTCGCCTATTTCAACGGTTTTAGCCTTCCTGCACACCCCCTGAATCCAATTAGGGATGTCTACAAGCGGCCTGACATTATCAATCTCTTTAAGCTGCGATATTAGGAGAGGGTCTGTAGCAGCGCCAATATCATTCTCTACGGCCTTGGGAAACCTGTTTATAAGGTCTATTACTATTGCATCTCCCATTGAAGATGCGTCTCTATTGCCGTCAAAATTAAACGGATCAAATATATCGCCATGCCGTGCAAAGACCCCGTATTTATCCCAAAAGCCATCTGTTATAAATGCGCTGTCCTGATATTGATTACCACTCATCCCAATAAATTCTGCTATCTGCTTTCTTGTTTCTGGATAGCGGTTTATCAGCCAGTCGTGGTTTCCAACTACATAAGTAAACTTCACATCTCTTCCCTTTTTATTCATAGCCTCTTTGAACTTCTTAAGATATTCAATGGATTTTACATTCTCAGTATTATTGCATATCCTTTTGACTATCTCTATTGTGAAATCCTTAATCCCCTTCCCGCTTCCATCTTTTTGATCACTATTTGACCATGGCCGTATATTAGAATTTAGCCAGTAGTCTGACCTGATGACATCAAAGATATCGCCTAAGAGCACTATTTCAATCTCTTTTGCCTTAGCAGTATCAACCATATCCTCAAGATAGAGGGCAAATTTATTAAATGCCCCGGACTTTATCGTCTCGCCTGATGAGCCATCTGTTAAATGAATATCGCTTATAAAGACTAACATAGGTTTTATCTCCTTTCTTTTATAATCGATTACAGCTTAAAATTCAATACCCAGAACAGAACTGAAAATGCATTGGGTCTTTGCTTTTCCCTGACCAATCGCCGCCCCACTTAAAACCAAACCCGCGGAAAATTTCTACAATCTCAGGATGCATATCTCCTGGCTTTCCCATAGGGTTTGTTTCCGGGTTAATATCTATTGCAATACCCCAGCAGTGTGTTGAAAGTTTTCCACTTGTCCGCTTAGAGCGATAGTTAAAGCAGCCGCCAAAAGTTCTAATCTGCTCCTTTAAACCTTCTTTCTCAATTGCAGCAAAGAGCTCTGGAAAGACTGTAATTAACTTTTTATGACAATAGATATTTCTTACAAATTTTAAATGGTCCCATGAGAGGGGTATCGGAAATGGCAACGGCGCACGGCTTAATTGCTCAGCCTCCCATAGCGGATCAAGGCTCCCGTCGTCTTTGATATAGTCAAAAATATTCCCGAATGCAGCCATTATCTGCTCCAGGCCTTGAGGAGGGATAAGCCCGGAAGGGGCAGGTGGCTGCGGTGCGCCTTCCAACTCGCGCCTTGATGGTACTTCAATAGCCTGTCCAACCTGAATCAAATCAGGATTAAGAATGCCATTATACTCAGCCAATTTTTTGTAGAGTTCAGGATTGTTGTAAAACCTTTTTGCTATTCTTTGCAGGGTGTCCCGCTTTTGAATGAGATAACTACGCGACATGGTTAACCTCCATGCTGAGATATCCTATCTATTTACCCTTTTAACTTATCATGTTAAATACTAAACGGGGTCTGTTTTTCAAATTTAGTATCACAGGTTCCTGCCCTGAAATAATTATTACAACTAACAACGATAATGTTTCTGGATCTATGGTCTTGAGGCTGAATCTTTACACTCATCATAAAGACCTAAATTGTTCAAATCATATTTCTCGGGATTTAAAAGGACTGCCCCATCCACCTTCGGGGTACAACTATAATCAAAAAGTATAAGGTCTTTTTTGTGATAAATTTTTAATAAATAGTAGGTCTTTTTTGGTTCAATATCAATATGATATTTTGTTAAAGCAAGATAGTAATCTTCTGGTATCCTATCTTTAACTAGTTCTAAAAACTTTATGCTGTCAAGATCATCTGGAATAGCATCACTATATTTACCAAACACCTTATCTGATGAGAATGTAACTGCAGAACTAAGGATGCCATACTCCTTCTTCTGTGCTTCTGAAAGATAACGGCATGTGCTTAATGAAAATATAAAAAAGAAGATAGAAAGTGTAATTAATAATCTCTTTTTCATAATCATACCCAATAGGTTACAATCCGTCCATGGGAATCCATATCAACCCCTGTATCAAGATTCCAGTTTCTGATTATGCCAGCTACATCAATACCTGAACCTAATCCTGCATAAAGCTTATTCCAAACATCTATTACATTGTTTACTGCCCTTTCGAACCCGTCCTTTGGGAAAAAACCTATCTTGCCCTGAGGCAGTTTTATCTTAGCAAAATATTTCTCGTAATACTGAGGGTGATTAGAAACAATTTCTTCCTTTGTTTTGTAAATAAATTCACCACCAACCTCAAGATGCCTGAACAAGGCAACAATACCTGAACCACCTTCTCCAGCATCTATTGCCTCAGCATAAGTTGTAAACCAGAGTTTTGGATGGGGCACCTCATCTTTATCATAGTAGGTTTTAACTGCCTGTTCTGACCAGAAGTCCATAAGTCTCTCAAAATGCCCTGATTTACTGCAAAACTTTAATGCGGACGAAAATTCTGCATATCTGAGCTCAGTATTTTTGCGTTCGTTAAAAATTAAAGAGTCCTGAGTCATCTCGCATAGCCTGTGCTCTTCTTTGTTTTGTTCATAAGGCCCTACAATCGCCTGGACTATCGGATGAATTGTTGCATCTGCAACAAGGTGAGAAACAAATCCAAACAGCCATACAAGCTTTATCTCATCAGAGGCCCCTTTATCCTTCCAGACCTTCTTCAACTCTTCATAGCCGTTTATCACAATACCATTGGTTTTCTCATAGTGCATAAGGTCGGCCCAGTTGACACTGCCTGTTTTAAAACTTAGGTAAGGCAGGTCAGGACAAGATGCACCAAGGAATAAAAATTCAGAATGCTTATTTAAAAGGCGTTTTAGCTCGGTATCAGGTATTGTTGCAGCCCTTTTAGCAGCATCACAGATTATAAAATGTGTAAACGGTCCTGCCATTTTTATGACCTTCCTTTCTTTTAGTTTTCTCTCCTACACCTTAAACACCCCTGTATCCACCCATTCTTTCTTCAACACTGACCAGAAGTCTTCTGCAAGTCCTTTTAGCGCATATTCATAAGGCAGCCATCCATAGCCGGCGTCTCCCCATCCTGTCCCCCATGAGTTTCTTATGAGAAGCGCGCCTGTTGTTTCTATACCGCATGAACCGGAATTTTTAATTTTGATCTTGTCATCATATCCAATCGCAGCAATAGCATGGCCTCCTTCAATCTTTTCGCCTTTGCATGGATATGGAATCTTTCCTGTATTGCCTGCCTGGCCGATAGAACTATACACAGTAAAACCAAACATTGAAGGATGGCCTGCTGCAAGATATCTCTTGATACGATTGAGCAAAACATCTTTTGCAGTTCCCGGCGGGTCGTGCCTGTAATATTTTATAGCCTGATAACTTTGCGCAAAGGCATAACAAAATGCTGACGGCTCCTTATCAAAATCAGCAATCTTATATGGCCAGTATTCCTCAGGCGGCGCTCCAAAAAGCACAAGCGCACCCATTGTAGTTCTTAAAAAAGCGCCTGTATCGCCAGTCCAGTGCGAAAGGTTGCGCGTTACTTTGTAAAGAAAAAGGCGTGAGGCATCAATATATTTTCCAAATGCCTTCTTCTAATAATATTCCGCTATCCCAACGCCTGCATGGGCAGTGCAAGAGCCGAGAGAACCTTGATCCTCTATTGGCGAACACCATGCCCTCAAATCAACCGCAGCAGGAAGACTCTTTGCTGCCTTAATAACGCCTGTTGGCGCAAGAATCTTATTAACATCTTCATGCTCCTCTGTATAATCCCTGAAATCAGGATAATCAGGGAGCCAACCCATACCGAACTTCTCAATAGTTTCACTCATAAAATCCCTCCTTCTTAAATTTAAACCTTAAAGTATAGACCAGCCTATTGCCGTGTTGATTGTGCTTCGCACAACAGCCATAGCAGCATTTATTGCCTCTTCTACAGCAATTATACCAAGCCCTTCAACTGTCAGAAAAACAGAGCGCATGGCGTTCTTCTGCATCTCCATGAGAAGCCGCGCCTCCTCTTCAGTAATATTGCCGGTGAGCTTTGACTTCTGGACTGCGATGACTGTTTCGCCCAATTTTTTAAATTCTGCCTCTGCATAGGTTTTAACAGACGGCCATTTCTCTTTTAGAACACCTGTTGCTGCTCCTGTCATATCCTTTACCAGCTTCTCCATATTAATTTCCGGCATATCCGTGCCTCCTTTTAATCTCCTTTATGTTTACAGATTGATTATTTACCACGTTTCTTTGCAAATTCCAGTGTAAGCATTGCCTTGAATTGGGTATTTATAATTGCCCTTACAGGTTCTGTCAAATCCTTTGTAAGGCCTTTCTGGCCGCTCTTTTCATGCAACAGACGAAGGTTTTCAAGGTTCTTTTCTATTTCAGCAATATGCTGAACAGTAATTTTATTCTCTGGGGTTGCCTCGGCGCGTAAGCGTATAGCTGTTATTTCAACCTTGGTCTCATTATAAAATGATCTATTATTAATATACTCGCCTTCACTGGTGCCTGCAGCATTCTCCATTTTTATCAGAAAACCTTCTGCCTTCTTCTGCAGCTCGGTTACTGATTTATCAATAACCTCATCATAATCGCTTATCAATTTGACCGAGCATCCCGCTACAATAAAGAAAAAAAGTGAAAATAAAACAAAAAAAACTGCAAGGCGGCTTCTGTTACGATTAATAACCATTATGCATCCTCCCATGAATAGCGCTTCCTTGATTATCAATATATATATACATCAGACAAGATGATAAAATAAATCACCTTCTAAGGGTATTTTTGGGGTAAGAAATAGTTTACAAGTTTACTTAATACTGTATTAAAAAGCAATTATTGTGCCAGAGAACTGATTAATGCCTCAGAATTATAACATATTGAATTTTAAGATATTTTCTACTAATATGTGGTTATTAAAATTAAGATGGGAATCTGTTAAAAGTATCTTTTTAGATACTAAATTATCTGTTTGGATTATCTATTTATCTCTAATCTTCTGCCTTTATCTTTTCAATCTCTTTGTTTATTATCACCTCAGCAAGTGATGGAACTATCTCCCATGTAATCTTCTCTATTATATCCTTGGAAATATTGAGTATCATGCCTTCAATCTTTTCTTCAAATATCCTTGCTGTGGATTTTTCAATTCCGCTTCTTATCTCATCTATTGACACACCCTGAACAAGCCTTTTTGCCTCCTGCTCTATAATCGGCAGGATATCATTTTTTATATCACCGGGGACGAATCTCTGAATATTTTCTCTTACTATCTCTTTTACTGCATCACCTGATGATATCCTCTCTAAAACCTTCTTTCCCTCTTCATCAATCCCCTTTTTCAATTCCCTCATTATAGTATCTGGCGAGATGGACTTTACCGCATCCTTTGTTGCCTCCCTTACAACCTTCAACTGCTCATCTTTCATCTCCTGAGAAGAAACGCCGCCGACCCTTTCCCTGACTATCTGATTCAGTATCCTGCCCATCTCAGCCATAATCTCTTCTTTAGAAATTCCGGATGCTATCTCTTTGGAATATTTCTGTGCGGCTGATACAATCTGGCCTTTTAAGTCATTAGCGGATATTGTTTTTAAAAGCCCACTCACACTGCTTTGAATGACCGAAGTCAGCCTCTGTTTTAGCTCATCAGGGGAAACCATGCCTTTAATAGCAGAATCTATATCTTCTTTAGAAACAGGCTTTGCTGCTATCTTTGCCTCTGCTGGTTCTTCAAGCTCTGTTATATCATAGAATGGGATGTTCTCTTCTGTCTTTTCCTCTTTAGGCTCTACTGGCAAGACTTTTGGAATTATTGAATCTTCAAGCTCCCTTGCCTTATCAAGATTTTCAAAGGAAACTAACCCCATCTCTTCTTCAGGCTCTTTCTCTGGCAGGGTCTCAACAACCTCTTTGAGAGAAGATACTATATCTTCTTCATGCTTTGAAGGCACATCAACAGACAAAGGGGTTTCTACTGCCGGCATCACATCCCCTATCTCCGTAAGTTCAACAACCTCTATATCTGCATCGCTCACAGAATAGCTCTTTACCTTTTCAATAAGCTCTGAGGATTCAAAGGGCTTATTTATAAAATCTGCAGCGCCGCATAGATTTGCCCTGTTCATGTCAAAGGAGTCTGACTTGCCGACCAGCAGTATAACTGGAGTGTTCTTCAACGCAGGGTCTTCCTTCATCTTCTTGCACAGTTCATAGCCGTCAATTGACGGCAGAAAGATATCCGCAAGAACTACGTCAGGTTTTATCTCCTTTGCGAACTTGAAGGCTGTATCACCGTCCCTTGCTGATGTAACCTGAAAACCTTCATCAGAAAGGCTGAGCTCAACCACCTTCTGGATTGTTATGCTGCTGTCTGCAAGAAGTAATTTTTTTGGCATATTTTCTTCCTTTTAAAGGGCTAATTGAATCCTTGATTGAGTTGTAAAGAGCAGGTTAATATCAAGTATTACTGCCTGCCTCTCATCGTGTTTTATTAACCCTGACACATACTTGGAACTAATACCCATAACCTTTGGCGGAGACGGCTCTATCTTGTCATCGCTGACAATTGCTATTCCCATGACCTCGTCAATAGTAAGGCCGAACCGCTCATCTGCTTTTATTACTAAAATAAATTTCTCGCCGTCAATAGGGTCATCAAGGCTGAACCTCCTCCTCAAACTCATAACAGGCAGGAATTCGCCCCTGTAATCCATTAATCCTTTTACATAAAAATATGAAAGCGGAACCTCCCTAATCCTTGAGGGAGATATTATCTCAACAGTCTCAGAAAGTCTAACGCCAAAAAGCTTATCAAGTATCCTGAATATCATAAACTGAACTTCAGAGGCCTTTTTTACCATCAGTTCTTCCCGACTGAGGTTTCAGCAAGTATCTCTTCATCATTCAGAAAAAGCACAGGTTCATCATTAGCCCTGCCAATACCCAAAAAGTAATTAACAGCGCTATCCATAATCATCTTTGGCATCGGCCTTATTGACCTAAGCGGATAAGTAATAACCTCTGATACTGCATCCACTTTTAAACCAATCATCTTTGAGGACTTTTCCAATACAATTATCCTCACATTTTCGCTGTTATCCCCTTCTCCAAGATGAAAGAGCATGCTTAAGTTTACAACAGGCACCTCATGAGACCTCAGCATTAATTTGCCCTCGTACATCCCTTCAGCCTTTTCACTTTTTAATCCGCCTAATTTACTAATCTCAACCATATTTTTAACGCTTATGCCAAACTTATCGCCCTTTAATAAAAAGATTATAACCTGATCATCGGTTTTTGGTTTGTCCATTAAATTACCTATTTGTCCTATAAGACCTTTATGACTTATTTGCGACTTATTTCAACAACTTCTTTATGCTGTCTATAAGCACATCTTCTTCAAAGGGCTTAACAACATATTCCTGCGCTCCCATTTCAAATGCCTTTTGTCTGTGCTTTTCGCCTGCCCTTGATGTCAAGACTATAATCGGAATCTTGCTTAAATCAGGAACCCTCTTTAATTCTGCTATAAGCTCATAGCCGTGCATTACCGGCATCTCTAAATCTGTAACTATCAGGTCTACCTTTATCTGTCCAATCTTGTTCAATGCCTCAAAACCATCGCTTGCAACCTCAACCTCGTAACCTGCCCTTGTCAGGAAATGGCTCACATATTTTCTTATGCTGATTGAATCATCTACAACAATAATTTTTGGCTTTTCAAGGAGCATCTCACGCTTCTTTACAGATGCGGCAACCGCTGCATCAGACGCCTTTTCTTCCGGCCTAAGGCTTGTCTTAACCCCTACGCCTTTTTTGCCTGTAAGAAGGCTATCCTCTATAAGAGCTGCTGTATCTATAATAAACCTTACATTGCCCTCGCCAGAAATAGTTGCGCCTGAAAAGAGCCCAAGGTTTTTCAGGTAATCGCCCATATTTTTTACAACAATCTCCTCCTGAATAATAATCTCATCAACCATCAAGGCTATCTTCTTATCCGCTAATTTTAATATGAGCGTTGGATATAACTCTGTAGAAGAGCGGCTGCCCTCTTTTTTAGCATCTAAATTGAGTATGTTATTCAGTCTGATAAACGGAATAATCTTATTCCTTAGGTTTATCACCTCAGAACCAGCGACATAGTCTATATCCCTTTGTGAAATCCTTGTTGTCTCGTCTATCAAATTCAATGGGACAGCAAACTCCTGCTCCATTGACTTTATAATCAATGCCTGTGAAACAGCAAGTGTAGCAGGAAGTCTTATAATGAATTTGGTGCCTAATCCAATCTCTGTATAAACCTCAATCTGGCCGTTCATCTTGGTAATATTCGTCCTCACTACATCCATTCCCACCCCTCTTCCAGAAAGGGCATTTATCTCTTTAGAGGTGGAAAAGCCCGGAAGAAAGATAAGATTTATAGCATCTTCGTCTGTAAGTGTCTTTTCCTCTGATTTAGCGATATAACCCTTCTCAACTGCGGCCTCTCTGACCGCATCAGGGTCTATGCCTTTGCCGTCATCGCCTACCTCAATCACAACATTATTGCCTTCCTGATATGCTCTTACAAAAACAACGCCTGTATCCTCCTTGCCAGACAGTTTTCTGTCATGGGGCATCTCAATACCATGCGATATGGCGTTTCTGATTATATGAACCAATGGGTCTGATATCAATTCAAAGATTGCCTTGTCTATCTTTGTCTCACCGCCCACAAATTCCAGTCTTACCTTCTTGTTTTCACTCTGGGACACATCCCTGACCAGCCTTGAGAATCTCTGGAAGAGCTTTTCTATTTCAACCATCCTTACAGAGGTAATCTCCTGCTGCAGATTTGTGGTTATCTTGCTTATATGCAGAGTGCCTTCGTCTATCTTATTGAAGAAGTCGGAAAGGGACTCCATTATCTCTGACATATCATTTGTAATCTCTACGAGCTTGCGGGATAAAAGATTAAAGTCGTCATATCTGTCAAACTCAAGCTCAAAAAAACCTTCTACATGGCCTGAACTGCCTTCTGCCTTTGACGGCTTTTTTCCTGTGGAAGAAAAGCTCATGGGCGACAGGCTGAATTCATATTTGCTCTCAAAGTCCTTTACAACCTTTAAGAGCCTTGCCTTGCTCTTTACAAGCTCGTCCCTTATATCCTTAACATGCTCGAGCTGGCCGGTAAGCCTGTTTCTGTTAACAACCAATTCACCGACAAGGTTCATTAAGTTTGAAAGCTGGTCTACCTGAACCCTGATAATCCTCTTCTCTAAGTCGCTGACATCGGCAGCGCGTCTGCCGGGAGCCGTGCGCTCTGCAGGCTTCTCTGCCTTTACAGACGGCTCTTCAACAGCCTCTTCTACTTCAGCTTCAGCCTCTTCTACTGCCTCCTCTTTTTCCTCTTCTATCTCTTTAAAGGCGCCTTCCATATCAACAACATCAGATTCCTGCCCTTCCTTTTCAACAAATATCTTATCTAATGACTTATAGACCCGCTCAATTGATTCATCATCTGCTTCAACATTCTCTGATATTTTCTCTTCAGCCTTTTCTTCAGTCTTTTGCCTATTGTTTAGTATCTCATATTTTCTGTTGATTGCATCTCTCAACGTTGCATCCTCTTTTCTGCCGGATGAGATATCATCAAGGAGTACCTTTATTGTATCCAAGACCTCAAAGAGAAAATTCATAATCTCCCTGTCAGGGGTTAGCTGTCCTGACCTCGCAGATTCAAGAATATCCTCTGCCCTGTGGGCAACATCGCTTATTATTCCAAAGCCCATCATTGCTGATGAGCCTTTTAATGTATGCGCATCTCTGAAAAGGCTGTCTATCAATTCTATGTTCTGGGGGTCATTTTCTAAGACAAGGAGGTTGTTATTGAGGTTTGTCAGATGGTCGCCTGCCTCTATAAGGAAAAACTCAATTATTGCGGATTTGTCAAAGCTCTTTGCCACCTAAAACACCTTCCCGACAGGCTGAGTGCCTGTCCTTAAATTCAAAATCCTAATATCTAAACTCTAAGAAATCCTAAAACCAGAAATCTAACAACCAAAACTCGTATAATGCCATAAATGTCATTCCCGCAAGCTTTTAGCGGGAATCCAGAGTTTTGTAAATTTAAGAAATTTTGGATTCCTGCCATAGGCACGCAGGAATGACAAACAATTGCATAAATACTTTTTCAACAGCTTCTCTACGCCCTCATATCGTCAGTTAATAATACTATTTCCTCTTCTTGAGGCATGATAGTTTCTTCTCCCATAGTGATTGCATGCCCTGATCTTCTCCCACCTAAAACCTTTGCAGTCTTAAATCTTCCTATCGCATCATTAAGCCTGTTTGTCATGCTCGCAAGCTGGGATATAGTCTTCATTGATTCACGGGAACTCTCAAATGTCCTCTTGGAAACATTTGATATGGTCTCCATTGAGCTAACAACGCCAACCGCGCCTTCCACCTGTTGTTTTGCAGCAACTGATATCCCGTGAATAAGAGAGGCGGCCTTTGAAACTATACCCTCAATGGATTTCAATGAAGCGCCGGCAGTATCAGCAAGTATTGTGCCCTCTTCAACATCCCTTGTGCCGTTTTCCATTGCAGTAACTGCCTCGTTTGTTTCAACCTGTATGCCTTTAATAAGATTTGCGATTTCCTTTGTTGCCTTGGATGACCTTTCTGCAAGCTTTCTAATTTCATCAGCAACAACTGCAAAGCCTCTGCCCTGCTCGCCTGCCCTTGCAGCCTCAATTGCAGCGTTCAGCGCAAGGAGGTTTGTCTGTGCGGCAATGTCATTAATAACCTCAACAATCTTTCCAATCTCCATTGAACGTTCGCCGAGGCTTTTAATCTTCTTGCTTGTCCCCTGAACAGTAGACCTTATCCTGTGCATGCCTGAAATTGTCTCGGAAACCGCCTTTCCGCCTTTGCTCGCAGCATCTGTTGCCTGCCTTGCAGCATTCGCCGCTTCTTCTGTATTTGACGCTACCTGCTGCATTGACATAGCCATGCTGTCAACAACAGATGACGCCTTATTTATCTGAACCACCTGCTCCTCTGCGCCCCTGCTCATCTCATTTGTAACTGTAAGAATGGAATCCGTTGCAGTCTTTATCTCCATGCCTGCATCCCTGATCTGTTCAACAAGATTTGCAAGACCGTTGACCATCAGGTTAAAGGCGTCGGCAACTGAACCGAGCGCATCTGATGTAACCTCTGCCTGAACAGTAAGGTCTCCCTCTGCTGCTGTAGAAACGATGTCAAGGAGATCCATAACCTGAGCTTGCAGCTTGTCCCTTTCAGCCTCTGTCTGAACCATTGTCCTTAGCCGTGTAATTGTTTCATTAAAGGTTTCAGCAAGACGGCCAAGCTCATCAGAGGATTTCACCTCAAGTTCATGGCTCAGGTCGCCCTGTCCAACTTTTTCTGCTACACTTATTATATCTTTAATCGGATTGACCATAACCTTGTTTGCGGCCACAATAGCAGCTATAGTAATAAATAGAAAGGCTACACCTAAGTATATGAGTAGTTCAATAATACGACTATTAATCTCCTTCCTTATTGTTGTCGTAGACATACCAAGGTGCACGCTTCCTATAAGACCTTTTAAAATAGGCATATCAATATCTATTATATCTACACCCCCAACTTTTAATGTCCTAACGAATTCACTGGTCTCACCCTTCTTTCTTACATCCTGCTCCTCCTTTTCCTCAAGGAGCGCATCAGGGACATTCCCCTCAAAGGTGTGGGCCAATATCTTACCGTCATCACTTTTTATAAAGACATGGCTTATAGTAGTGTCCTCTTTCTTAGTTTCCATAGCAATGGACTTAAGGATATCCACACTATTTGTGAGAACAGGGTTTTGCGCCTTATCTGCAACACCCTTTGCCATAGCGATTCCCCTTTTCGTTATCTCGCTCTCCAGCTCGGTCTTAAAGGCAGTAATAAACTGATAACCAGCAACAATTCCCAGCACCAGTGTTGTAGCAATTATAAGGATTGCAACCTTCAGGCTGAGGCCGAATCCCCTCCCTGAAACATCCGGCGACTCAATCCGCCTTTTCTCCCTTCTTTCTGCCATAACATTCACTCCTTTCTAAAAAGTTCCATCCCCATAAAAAAATCCTCACCCTAATTCCTCAAACATCGGCTATGCAGCCGACAATCTTGTGTCATCTATGATTCTTCTTGCATCAAGAATTACCAAAACCTTATCCGTCAATTTGCTGATACCTAAAAGATATTTTGACCTCTCATCATCCTTTTTTATGTCCAGCGGCTCTATCTTTGAGCCTGTTAATGAAACAACATCCCCTATCTCATCTACTACTATTCCGACTATCACATTCTCTGCATTTATAAGAACAATCCTGCTATTGATATCCTGCTTCCACAGCGGCAGTTTTAATATCGGCTTTATATCTATTACTGGAACTATATTTCCTCGCAGATTAATGACGCCCATTATATAATTAGGCGCCCTTGGAACCGGAAATACCTTTTGAAGATTTATTATCTCCTGTATCTGGTCTATCTCAATACCGTATAACTCATTCTCAAATCCGAATGTGCAATATTGTGTATATAGCTCTGCAGCATCTTCCTCTGTATTCTGCTCTAATACATCTTCATCTGGCATAATATTCTACCCTTATAATTTCTTCTTTGCAGGCTTCTCCCTTGAAACCTTTGAAGCCTTCTTCTTAACAGGCTTCACCTCGTCAATAAAGGCAAGGTCTTTACTTAAATACTTCCTCCCTTCGCCAAACAGGAAATCTATGAATTTCTTCTTATTGCCTGTCGGCTCGCCCTTTGTAATCATATAATCAGTCATTTTCCATGGATATGTATGGTCTATCAGGCTCTCGCGTGAAGGGACTATGCCGTTTACATTTAGGACCTTGGCATATCTCCTATTTACCATGCTCAAAAGGATAAAGCCTACAGCATCCTTCTCATTATTTACAGCAAGAAGGACCTCCTGATCCTCTGCTACATTCTTCTTTTCTTTTGCAAAGAGTTCAGGCGCGCTTAATATCTGCTTCCAGTTATCTTCCCTGTCCTTACAGTGAAGCCGTGTAACAAGCTTTATCAGCCTGTTCTGTCCTCCAACCTCTTTCCAGTTTTTTATCTTTCCTGCGAATATATCACGCACCTGCTGCATAGAAAGATTTGTTATGGGATTGGAATTATTCACTATTATAACTAATGCATCATAAGCGAGCGGGAATACCTTGAACCCTAATTTTGTTATCTCCTCTTCCTTTGGGGCGCAGCAAAGGCCGCCTATATCAACCGTACCCCTGGCAACACCTTTTGCTCCCAAAGGGCAGCCTCCCGGTATTATTGTTACCTTTATCCCTGTTGTTTTATAGAATTCATCTGCTACCTTGCCAATGCCGCTATAGTAAATAGAACGTTCCCCTCCCCATATTAGTTCATTCTCTGCTGCATAGGCATTTGCTGAAAAGATAAAAAAAGACAAGAAAAATATAAAAATAAAAGAACGATATTTATAAAACATTATATTCTCCAAAGTTTCTCTTAGTTCTTAAATCTTAATTCTTAATTCTGCTTTTTTATATATATTTCTTCACAAGCTTCACAAGGTCAGCAGGATTAAATGGCTTCTTCATATATTCATTAGCGCCCTGTTTTAAGCCCCAGAACTGGTCACTGTCCTGATCCTTTGATGTAACCATTATTATAGGAATATGTTTATACTTATCATCCTTCTTTAACTCTCTGCACACCTGAAAGCCATTCTTCTTTGGAAGAATGACATCAAGGATAATCAGATTTATATTTCCTGCCTTTGCAATCCTCTCCCCTTCTTCGCCATCCATTGCAGTTACCAAATCGTGGCCAAGACCATCCAATGCCGACTGGATAAGCTGAAGTTCGGCATAGCTGTCATCCACAACCAATATCCTACCCATTTTGCCTCCTTAACTATAGAAAATTTTAGGGTATTTCCCTATTAATTGTTTCAAATATATCACAGGAATATGCTACTGTCAAGTAAAGCGCCTTTTAAAATTATAGGTATTGCGGCTGTTTATTCAATGAGTTGGAAGGAGCAGAAGCAATTGTTAATAGATTGGCAGAAAGAAGAACGTACAGAATCTTACAGACTTCAAACTCGCTCATCTTACTATCCTTTATTATCCGATTTATATCCCTCCTGCCGTCAACCAATGAAAATATCTCTAACTCCTTGTTACTTAAAGTAACTTCTCCCAATTCCTCTGCGTCTGTAATGAGCTTTTTCAATACTTGCTCCCTGTTGCATATCTTCTTATTAATCAACTGCCATTCATCTATCCTCCTTACACCTTCAAGGATAATATCATTTGTTGGAAGTTCAGTTAAGATGTCATTCATCTCTGCTGGCATTAAATAATTAGTAAACTGGAAATCGCCTTTAATCATGGAAAAGAGCTTGTATATGGCCTCCTCTGTATACCTATTTACTAAATCTTTGAGTTCATCTAAGGAAATCAGCCTTTTATTTATCAGAACCTCCTTTAGCAAACCTTTTTCTTTCAAAAAATGTTGAAGCTGTATTCTGCTCAATTTACCAGCGCTCACAAGTATATCACCGAGGGACTCATTAATATCATCCCAATAAGAGACATAGATAATCCAGCCGTTCCTAAAAAAGATATTTACCTTATTCTCCTCTGAATTCAGGGAAAGGCATCCTGTTAGCTTCTGAATACTAATCAACTGCAATATATCAGGAAAACGGAATATGGAAAGGTCGCCGTATAACAAGATACCCTTATTAAGGCTAAGGGCTTTATTTGCATGCCCAATCTTTAACTTTAGAATTTTTTCTCGCAGGATATCAGGAAGCGATTCTGTTATATAAGATATAATCTCATCCATTACATCCTTTACTAATATCTCTACAGCATTTTGCGCCTCTGAAGCTGCGCCTGTCACACCCCTCTCCGGTTCTTTAATTAACGGCTCTACAATCTCATTGATTGATATGCCCCCAACCTCTTCAGGTACGGCATGGATTGCCCCTTTATCTGACCCCTGCGAGTTTGCTGCTATCTTTCTGAGATTTGAATTTTTATCAATAACCTCGCTTATCTTTGAAATCAGGTCATTGGGTTGGAACGGTTTTGTAAGGTACTCAGTAATGCCGAGCATCTTAACAAACTTATTTCCAACCTCGTCGCCCTTTGAGGTGACAAGTATTATTGGAATGTGCTTTAAATCAGTGTCCTCCTTAATAATCTTGCAGACCTGAAAACCGTTCATCTTCGGCATCACAAAATCAATCAGGATGATTGACGGATGCTCCTTCTTTGCCCTGTCAATCCCTTCTATCCCATCTGAGGCACAGATAACATCATACCCCTCCTCCTCAAGAACCATCTTAAGTAGCTTCTGCACAGTAGGGCTGTCATCCATTGCAAGGATTTTAATCTTATTCATAAACTATACCTGATACTTTCCTCTCTCCCATTCTCCCATTCACCGTTTCTCCCCGTTTACATCACCAGCCATGGCTGCGGCAAAAATAGCCTTTCGTATGTCATCAGGGCATATCTGTCTGTCATGCCTGCAATAAAATCGCACACAAGCCTCTCTGTATTATCACCGAGCCTCTCTTTTGGTATCTCAGAAAAAACTTCATTGGGATGTTCTAAATAGTATAAATAGAGGTCTTTTAGAATCTTCTCTGCTTTTAAAAACTCCCTGTGGGTTATCTCATTTTCATAGACATTTTTATACAGAAATGACCTAAGCTCTTCTGTCAAAGATAGAATATCTTTACCCATTGTAATCTCCGCAAGGCCATTATCAAGGCTTGAATATATAATAGATCTGACCATTGTATCAATCCTTTTTGAATGGGTCTCCCCAATGGCCTTAATAATGTGGGAGGGGACATCATCATACTTTAATATTCCTGCCCTCAAGGCATCATCAAGGTCGTGGTTTGCATAGGCAATGCTGTCTGCTGCCCTTACTATTTGACCCTCTAAAGTCTCTGCCTTATCCCCTTTGGAAAAGAGATGACCCTTCCCCTTTGAATGTTTAAGTATACCATCCCGAACCTCTTTAGTCAAATTAAGGCCATGACCGTCTTTCTCAATAAAATCAACCACTCTAAGGCTTTGTTCATAGTGATTAAATCCGCCGGGATATGTCTCATCAAGCACAGCCTCGCCAGCATGGCCAAAGGGGGTATGGCCCAAATCGTGGCCTAAGGAGATTGCCTCAGTAAGCTCTTCATTAAGCCTTAAGGACTTGGCAATTGTCCTTGCAATCTGAGAGACCTCAAGTGTATGGGTCAACCTTGTACGGTAATGGTCGCCTGCAGGCGCAAAAAAGACCTGTGTTTTATGCTTTAAACGTCTGAAGCTCTTTGAATGGATAATCCTGTCCCTGTCCCTTTGAAAGGCAGTCCTTATCTCACCCTCCTCCTCATGCTTTTTCCTGCCTTTTGTATTGCAGCTTAAAGTTGCCTTTGGATGAAGGATCCTACGCTCTATCTCTTCTGATTCCTCACGAATGCACATAGTTTTCTTAGGCATAATATAATTTAGATTATCACAAGAAGCAGGCTGTTGCAATAAAAATGGTGGGGATAACCTTTCTCCTTGACATTCAATGTCCTTTAATGTAGTATTATGTAATTCAATGTAATTCATATTTTAGGATAATACTATGCCAAAGATTCAGAAAAGCATGAGGATTAAAGAGCAAACGGTTAAAGAGATTGAACAGATAGCGCGTGAATCTGAAAAGGAATTTTCCAATATCGCAAATGAACTTCTTGAAGACGCGATAAGGGCGTATCGCTGCCCAGGGATTATCTTTACTGAAGGAACCACAGGACGCAGGGCTCGGATTGCAGGCACAGGCATTGAGGTTTGGGAGGTTATTGCAGCATTCAAAGGCCTTGGAAAAGATATTAACCGCCTGCATAAAGCTTATCACTGGCTTACTGAACAGCAGCTCAGAGCAGCTATAGGTTACTACAGGATATACACCGAAGAGATTGACCGTCTTATAAGTCAAAACGAGGGACTGACTAAAGAACATGTTCATAAAAAATACCCGTTTCTCCATAGAGGCTCTCGTTGAAATATTACCTTGATGAAGACCTTAGTCCAAAGATTGCGGAGATACTCAGAAAGCACCATATAGATGCTGTAAGCAGCCATGAGGTTGGAATGCTGCAGGTTTCTGACAGAGAGCAGCTTGAGTGCGCTGCCTCTGAAGGCAGGTGTCTTGTAACCAGAAACAGGAATGACTTCATCCGCCTCACAGTTCAATTCTTCAACGAACATCGCCGACATCATGGTGTGCTCATTATCCCGCATACCTTACCCAGCGATAAGTTTTCTCTTATTGCCAATGCCATAATCAAACACCACTCAAAGCACTCCAAAAACATATTAAGCTCTTACAACATTGAGTTCCTTGAAACTTAGTGTCCTGTCCCTAACACTTCATTACATTCTTTTAGTGTCATTCCAGCAAAGCCTCTTCCCACTGTCATTCCCGCAGTGCCTTTGAGCGGGAATCCAGAATCATTTGTCATACCTGATTGTTTTTGTCAGGCATTTAGAGTTATGTATTCCTGCCAAATACACGCAGGAATGACAGGGAAAAATATAGTGTCATGCCTGAATGTTTTTGTCAGGCATCCAGATTTTATGGATTCCCGCTAAAAACATGCGGGAATGACACTTATGGTTATTTTATAGTTTCTCAACAAGCTGTAAAAAGAAAAGGAATCAGGACAGCCCATTAAAGCGCCGCATCATCCCTGAAATTTCCCTTTAATCTGTTTTAGCTCCTTAAACTCTGGCTTCTCCTTTGTGCCTGTGTTTAATAAGAGATAAATCTTTTCCTTAAATTTCGTTGGGCAATAATGAAAATCCTTCGTTTCTGGCAGCCTCCCTTAGCCTGCTGTCAAAGCATATAAAATTGTGGCCCATTGGAGTCTTGCCAGCCCAAATCAAGGCAGCAGCCAATTGAAGCGAATCAGCAGCGCGCAATGGATGGAGCAAAAGAAGCCTCCCTGCTGTAAGCCTTACATCCTCACTCGGCTCAATTTCTGTCCATGCGTCAAACAGGATAGCAAAAAGGCGCCGTATCTGGTCTTCTTCATTAGAACTTAAAAAACCATCCCTTCGCAAACGTGCGTAAGCAGAATAGCATTCAACAAGGCTGCCCCACCACACAACCATGGCATCATCCTTCTTAAGAATATCCTTAACAAATTTTGTGCGGGGCTCTTCAATACACAAGGGAATAATTGCCGAGGCATCCCAGAAGATCATCTCCCCTCCTCACGCTCTTTCAAGAGACTTTGGAGGGCAAGCCCCTTTTTGTCTTTCGGCCGCGGCATATCCCAAAATTTCCTTGATAGCTTGCCTTTGCCAATACAGACTAAACCTGCCCTTTCAAGCTCCAGAAGATGAGGCGGCAGCTTTAGTTCACCCGTCTTTACAGGCACTATTTTGGCAACGGGCTTGCCTCTATCTGTAACAAGCACCTCCTCCCCTGCCTTTACCTTTGATAAATACTCGCTAAGAGATGCCTTTAATTTGGAAACCGCAGCGGTTTTCATAACATATCCTCCGTATCTTGATATTTATGACTATTATAGTCTTTTCAATAAGACCTGTCAAGATACATAACATTGCCAGGATTTCTTTATGTAAGCCTGCTTTCCCACCAACTCCAAATGATAGCAGCTCTTAGCAATCAAAGCACTGTATCATCCCTGAACTTTCCTTTTATCGGCTTTAGCTCCTTAAACTCTGGCTTTTCCTTTGTCCCTGTGTTTAATAAAAGATACATACCAATCTTGTCTTTTTCTTTATTAGATACAAGCAAATCTGCCCTTCCATCATCATCCCAGTCAAGGGCTATAACAGAGGTCGGGCCTGGAAGTTTTAGCTCCTTATTGTTTACCTGTAACAACTGAGGCTTGCCAAATTTCGGGTTCTTGCTGTCGCCTTCATTAATAAAAATATAGACCTTGCCATCAGATGAACCGCAGACTACATCAAACTTGCCATCGCTATTCCAGTCCACAATAAAAGGTGTTGCACTACCATCCACCTTAATATCTGTTTTTATGCCATCAGAATAAAATCGCGGATTCTGATCATAACCAATATTCAGATAGACAAAGACCTTGCCTGCCCCATTTCCCAGAACCAAATCCTTCTTGCCATCACCATTCCAGTCAACTATTGCAGGAGAGGAATTACTACCAGCATCAAGGTCGCCATTGTTTAATTCTATTCCTTCACCAAATAATGGCTCTTTATTAGTCCCTCTGTTTATAAATATAAATACCTCACCTCCACCCTGACCTACAAGGATGTCATTCTTACCGTTGTAGGGTTTGACAAAATTCGGAACAACTGATAAGTTAGTCCTCCGGAAGGAGGAGAAGGGATGAGGAATGGCAAATGGAGTGCTGAGGAAAAGCAGAAGATAATATTAACGGGATTAAGG
>Ga0105164_10000323_pt1 | contig 35836 bp, 36 predicted proteins | sample VDWuncwatermetaG_FD_89674 | JGI IMG/M metagenome (GOLD analysis project Ga0105164, IMG submission 89674) | Wastewater microbial communities from Netherlands to study Microbial Dark Matter (Phase II) - VDW unchlorinated drinking water | ecosystem: Environmental > Aquatic > Freshwater > Drinking...
AGCCAACAGTATACCGATGTATTCTCTCTCTTCTATACTCAAACGCTTGAACTTCCTTCCCACTTTGGTTCCCTCCTATAGGTATTATACCCAAAGTGGTGCAATTACTTATGGAACTTATGATATCTTATCATCCAATAATAAGGTGAATTGTAATCATTAATAATGACGCCAAGAGGCAAACAATGCCGAACCAGTATATCTTCTCTATATTCTCTGATAAAATCCCTTTTGTCTCATCATGCCTTGCAAGCATATCTATACCAAGCGCCCAGCCTGTAGAAAATATGCCGAGGATAAAAAGTCCGAAGAATATCCCTGCATCAGGAAGCTCTGTTAATAAATCATAAGGGTCATGGTGATAGGGCAGATTCAAAAGCCTCGGCGCTATTATCTCTATCATTGATAAAAGGACTATAACTACAGTAATAACCGCGAGGATGCCTACTGCAAAAAGATAGAGCCTCCTTCTTTTCTCAGCCCTTAACAAACCAAAGCCATATCCAGCAGCCATGAATCCTATCAAGATAAAATTACTTCCATAATACACCGGCAGTATCAGCTTCTTGTATCCTGCTCCAAGAATAGATTGCGGTATCATTGCAGAGGGCCTGTCTGCAATATCAAAAACCGTTGTGCAGCATGAAACAACTGTATTTGCATCCATGCTAAAGGCAACAGCAATATCACCTATGCTGTCTGCGATTGCAAAGATACTTACAACAAATAGAAAAAACAGTTTTCTCCTCATCAAGGGATAGCTCTTTGCTGACTTGTCCATTATGTATATAATCAGCCACAAGCCGATGAGAAAGAATACGAATGGTTTTAAAACCTCCATCGGCTTTATTATATTTGGCGCAACCTGCGTAACTCCGTATATGCACATAGCGCCTGTAATATCCGGTATATAGCTTGCCAGTGTTGCATAGAATATCGGCCAGTCAATTATCCTTATGCCAAGCAGGACAACAGCAAGGAGCAGGCTTAGATATGCCTTATTCTCAAGCCTTGTCCTCTCCTCATTGCTCATATCCTTTTTCCACCTTCTGAAGAGCGACAACGCAGAGAATAGCGCCACTATTCCAAGCATGACAGAAATGACTGCTATAAAAAGCAATATTATTGTAAAAGCATTTATAATCATGATCTTTGAGTCCTCTGTTCAATGTTGATTAAAACCCCTTCTTTAAGATTTATCTTAATATCAGCATGTGGATAAAAAACCTCATCATGTGTAGAGATTATTATAGTCATACCCTTTTCCCTTAAATCTGTTAAAATTGAAATAAGGTTTTCAATTGCCTTTGCATCTATGTTTGATGAAGGCTCGTCTGCAATAAGTATCTCAGGATTATTTATCAGAGCCCTTGCAATTGAAACCCTCTGCTGCTCACCTCCGCTCATCTCCTCTGGCGTATGATTTATCCTCTTTCCAAGGCCGAGCCTTTCAAGCAATGCTACAGCCCTCTCCTTCCTCTCCTTTTCATTATATACTATAGGTATTAATGGGTATGCCACATTCCCCCATGCAGAGAGCCTTGGTATAAGATTGAAATCCTGAAATATAAAACCTATTTTATTGCGCCTTATAAGCGCAAGCGCCTCATCTGATAAAACTGAAAGCTCCTCATCGTGTAAAAATATCCTGCCCTTAGTCGGCCTGTCAACAGCGCCAAGCAGGCTTATAAGTGTCGTTTTCCCAGAACCTGACGGGCCTGAAAGGATAGTAATGTTACCCTTCTTTATTTCAATACTAATATCCATCAGCGCCTTAATCTCCTCAGGCCTGTTTGGATTGTAATATTTAGAAAGCCCTTCTGTTTTGAAAACTGTGTTATTTGTGTTCATTTTATTATCAACTTCAAAGTAAACAGCAAAGTAAAAAGCTCCAGATGCAATAAATTATAGAATCGGAGAAACGGTGAAACTGAGAAGGGGTGAAATAATAAAGAAAAAATTCTCCGATTCCCCGATTCTCCGCATCTCCGTTTCAATTTTTTTTACGAAGCTGTTTACTTCATTGTTACTGCAGGAGGCGTTACAGCGCTCCTCCATGTTGAATAAATGCTCCCTACCATAGTTAATATAAGCGCAAAGGCAAAGCCCAGAAATATTGGCATAGGCATATACCTCGCAGGCACAGGAAATTTTGCCAATATTCCTATCTCTGCAATAAAGAACTGGGCAATCAAAAAACCGTTAAAGAACTTTATCCATACAAAGGATGCAATCAGTGCAAGCGGCGCTGCTGTTAAGCTGATTAAAAGATTTTCAATAAATACAACTTCCATTATTTCGCTGGTCTGCCAGCCGATTGCCTTTATAATACCTATCTCCCGCCTCCTCTCACCCATCCCGAATCCTGACACAACCAGAAGCGCAGGAATGGCTAAGGCGAAGGCTACTGTGTAAAGGGCAGTAAATATGCCCTGCTTCATTGTAAAGCCCTTGGTAAAATACTGTCTCACAAGGTCTTTTGTCTGTATCCTTATAAGAGGCATCTTCTCATCACCTTCATGAAGCAGGTTCAACACCTCTGCGATCCTTGCAACATAACCCGGCCTTACATATATAAGCAAATCCGAGGCCACACCCTCTTTTCTGAATATCTCTGCTGCATCATCAAAGGACATAAAAATAAGGTCTGAACTCCAGATGCTTGACTGTGAGGAGAATATCCCGCTGACCTTTAATATCTTCGTCTTGTTTATATCAAGTATAAATGAGTTGCCAATCTCAAGGTTAAGCGCCTTTGCAAGTCCTGCGCCGATTATTACTTCGTTTGAATCTTTAAAGATATCTCCCTTTTCTAAAAGTATTGATGATGGAACCTCCTTTGAAGGAATCCCCGCAACTACAGCAAGATAACTGCTGATAAATGCCCTTCCAATCACCCTTGGAACAACCCTTAAAACGCCATCAATACCCTTAATCTCTTTTATAGCAGATAAAGGCACTGCTGCATTCCTTCCATACTGGTCATAGGTCAGGTATATGTCTGCGCCGTTCTCTACTGATATTAATGACTGGGACTTGACGCCTTCTGACAGGGCAATTGCCGTAATAAAAGGAAAGAGTATTGCAACAAGGCACAGGATTACAACTATAGTCCTTCCTTTGTATCTGAACAGATTCTCAGATGCAACCATTAAGAAATTAAGATGACGCCTTAACATAATTAAGGAGACTCCTCCATATATACAACAGAACCAGTATGGTCAGGGCAGTAGCAGTATCCTCCTGGCACAGGCCATTCAATGCATGAGCAGACGCCTTCTACCCGCGGGTCATAATTTATATAACACCATGAAGGCTTGGCAACAGCGCCAATGCCGAGCCCTCCTGTAATCTTTTGAAACGAAAGTATACTGCCCATCTGCCTATTTTTAAAGGCATAGCTGTCATACGCAATTACAGCAATAACAGATACAACAAGGCAGATGACAATAAATATATATACTACTTCTTTTTTCAAGAATGTGCCCTCTTATTAACAATCTCATAATAGCAGCAACATGCGCTTTATAAAATCCGTTATTACCAGTCTGTCATGCCCGAATGTTTCTATCGGGCATCCAGAGTATTCGTAATGGATTCCCGCTTAATACCTGCGGGAATGACAGCGTGGAAATTATGTCAATTCAATTCTGAGACTATTAATATTACATACCATGGCCTTTTTTCTCATCATGGCTGTGCTTCTTCATCTTTTTTCCAGAAAGGCTATTTACAGCAGCCTCATAGTTTAACACCTCGCCGCCATGCTCCTTCTGAAATGCCTCTGCCTTCTCTTTTGTTGAAAATGCAACCATTGAATTCGGCATAAGCCCTTTTTCAAGTTTATCCTTCTTTGTTGTTATATCAGCGCCCTTTACATAATATGCAGAATCAGCATCTGCAAGCTCCTTTGTGTTGTAGTCTGTAACCTTTGCTGACTTAACATTATCAGAAAGGTTGCCCCTCAGAAGCATTCCGCAGTCAGGGGAATCAGTAGTTTTTGTGCTGCCATCCTTAAATTCTATCACAAAATTCCCTTTTCCGCCCTTAATAACATTCATGCCGCATACCTCGCACTTCATGCCACTTTGCATTCCTGCATCTTCGTCATGCGCTATGGCATTAATTGCTGAAAAACAATTTATAAAGGCTGATATAATAAATAAAGATACTATTGTCTTTGTAAATCTCATTTAAATCGTCCTAAAAAAATATTCCAGCTACAGTAGGCACGGTTTAAGCCGTACCTACAATGTTCCTGTCAGGGGTGCAAGGCTGGATTCCTGCCAGAAACACGCAGGAATGACATACTTGCAATAATGTCATTCCCGCAGCGCCTTTGAGCGGGAATCCAACTTGCCCCAGCAAAAACAAATGAATTACACGATTGTCTAATGCTATTTAAGAATGGAGCCTGCTTGGCGGCCTTTCAAGGAATGAAATAACTGTTTGTGATAAAATTGTTGAATAGTTAAAATTAAGAAGTGAAACCGTTATATCCTGATTCTGGGGATATTTGCTTAACAGATACGGATCACCATATGATGATGCTTGAGTTTTAGAGGTATTATCATGGCAGTCTGCAGGACCTATCCTGCATTGAAAGTGGTCTGTAAGCCTCTTTTTCTTTATCTCCCTTAAATGATGGGGACATAAGACCTTTTCGCTTTCTTTCGCCATGGAAGGGCTAAGATTGCAAAAAAAGTTGCAATACGGCACCGGTTCTATTTTCTCCTCTGCTTTCTCAACAGCATAGAGAACCGGGACAGAAAAATTCAAGATCAAAACTAATAAGAGGACAAAAGAGATTACAAACTTCTCACCCTTTGTTACCATACTCAATATCATATAACCTATAAAGCATCTCTGTCAAGTCAAAAACTTTAAGGATATATAATTACGCCTTTTTGTCCACCATCTCCTTTAGCTCCTTGCCTGCCTTAAAGAAAGGAACCCTCTTTGCAGGCACACTGACAGAAACGCCTGTTTTAGGATTTCTGCCGTCTCTCTGCCGTCTCTGCCTTATCCTAAAACTACCAAACCCCCTTATCTCTATCTTATTGCCTTTTGCAAGCGATTCCTTGATGCTGTTAAATACACTGTTGACTATAACCTCTGTCTGCCTCTTTGTTAACCCCTGAATCTTCTCAGATACCCTTTCTATTAATTCCGCCTTTGTCATACAGCTTACCTCCTCAGGCTAAAAAAAGGTTAATAATTAAGAGATTGTTGAAAAACTTAACAATCTCTGATTACACAGATAAAATATTAGATTACACAGATTAAAACTCCTTGAAATATCTGTGTAATCATTTTTCTAATCTGCGTAATCAAGGCTGTTGATGACTTTTTCAACAGCATGTTAAATTCTAAAGTAGATAGCGGTATTGCAGGTTTGTATGATTCCCCTTCCTTAATCTCTCTCCAATATCACCCCAGAATTCTTCCTTTAATAGATCTAATATAGAAAAATCCATCCTCTTTTCAATTATACCAGGCTCGCCTTTTATCCCGGCGAGTCTTGCGGTTATATTAATTGCATCCTGCATTGTCCCAAGCTCATCAACTAATTTTAATTCCTTTGCCTGCCTGCCTGTAAATATCCTTCCGTCAGCTAATTCCTTAACTGCCTCAGGTTTCATCTTTCTTCCATCTGCCACAGCGCTGACAAACTGTGCATATACATCATCAATTATGGCCTGAAGAAGCTCTTTTTCATCCTTTGTAATGCTCCTGAACGGAGATCCAATATCCTTGTGTTTCCCGCTTTTTATTACTACGCCTTCAACGCCTATCTTTTTGAAAAGACCCTCTAAGTTTGTAAATTCCATTATAACTCCGATGCTGCCTGTTAATGTGCCGGGATTTGCAACAATCCAGTCAGATGCACAGGCAACATAATAGCCTCCTGATGCAGCAACAGTCCCCATTGAGGCCACAACCTTCTTCTGCTTCTTCTCCTTAAGCCATTTAAGCTCCTCATATATCTCCTGCGAAGCAACAACACCGCCACCCGGGCTGTCTATTCTTACAATGACAGCCTTTACAGAAGGATTATCTGCATATTTTCTGATCTCTTTGACAGTGCTTTTAGAATCAACGATAACGCCCTTTATATTTATTATTGCAATCTTCTCTCCGCCTATGCCCATCTTGCCGCCCATAAGCATCGTAGTTCCAAAGGATATTAAAAACACAACTACAATAAGGGATGCAAATATAATAATTCCTATAATTAAAGGCTTTCTTTTCATTTTTTAATCCTCCTGCTGCCCTTCCTCCTTTTTATCCGAAACCTTCCTTGCTACAGCGCCAAGACTTTGATCAATATCTCCCTGCGATTTCAAATAGTCATCGACATCTGACTTTTCCATATCCCTTTTATGCAGCTTTATGCTAAGACCAATTTTTCTTTCATTCTTGTCAACCTTTGCAACCTTTGCTGTTATCTCAGAGCCGACAGAAAACTCAGCCTCAACTTTAGCAGACGGTTCAATACCTGTCTCAGAAGAATGGATAAGGGCATCAACCCCATCCTCTAATTCAACAAAAACCCCAAAGTCTGTTACCTTAACAACCTTGCCTTTTACTACAGTTCCAACCTTATATTTTTCCGGTATCTCCTTTTCCCATGGATCAGACGTGAGCTGTTTTATGCCAAGCGAAATACGCTCCTTTTCAATATCAATCTTTAATACAACAGTCTCTACCTTTTGGCCTTTTTTCAGCATCTCAGACGGGTGTTTTATATGTTTTGTCCATGAAATGTCAGAAACATGAATCAGGCCGTCAATACCCTCCTCAAGTCCTATAAAGGCGCCAAATTCAGTAAGGTTCTTTATCTTGCCCTCTATCTTTGTGCCAACAGGATATTTACTCTTCACTATTTCCCATGGATTTGGAATAATCTGCTTCATGCCAAGGGATATCCTTCTATTCTCCTTATCTATTGACAAAACAACAGCCTCAACCATGTCTCCTATTGAAACAACCTTTGAAGGATGCTTAACATCATGCGTCCATGACATCTCTGAAACATGAATTAATCCCTCAACACCATGCTCAAGCTCAATAAAGGCGCCGTAATCTGTAAGACTTACTACCTTGCCCTTAACCTTTGTATTAGGAGTGTACCTCTTATCAGCCTCTTTCCATGGGTCCTCGGACAACTGCTTCAAGCCAAGTGAAACCCTTTGTGTTCCCTTATCATATTTTAGCACTATTACATTAATCTTGCTGCCGATAGAAAAAAGCTCAGAAGGATGATTTACCCTTCCCCATGACATATCAGTAATATGAAGCAGTCCGTCTATGCCTCCTAAATCAACAAAGGCGCCGTATTCGGTAATATTTTTTACAACACCATCAACAATCCTGCCTTCGTCCAGGGTTTCAATAAGCCTCTTGCGGGTTGTATCTCTGCTCTCTTCTAAGACCGCCCTTCTTGATAGAACGATGTTTCCCCTCTTACTGTTCATCTTAATAATACGCATTGGAAATGTCTGCCCTATTAATCTATCCATATCTCTTACAGGCCTAAGGTCTATCTGCGAACCAGGCAGAAATGCCTTTACTCCTATATCAACAGTCATTCCGCCCTTTATCCTTGATATTATCTTTCCCTTGACTATTTCATTATTCCTATACGCCTTTTCAACGTCATCCCACACCTTTACCTTATCTGCCTTTTCCTTTGAAAGTATAAGATTTCCCTCGCTGTCCTCATGCTCTTCTAAATAGACATTAATCTCATCGCCAACCTTTATCTTAGAGAGGTCGTCGCCTGTAAATTCCTGAATGGGAATTATACCCTCTGACTTAAAACCGATGTCAACCATTACACCGTCATTATGTACTGCCATTACCCTTCCCTTTACAATAGTGCCCTCTTCTATCTTGGTAAAGGACTCATCATAAAGCCTGTCCAGCTCATTGCCCTGCTTACTATCCGCAGCAGATATCTCCTCTGCCTCTTCAAATTCGTCCTTGAACTTAATATACCCCTTCTTTGGTATATCCCTGCTACCATCTTCTTTATCCATCATTATTATCAGCACCTCCTAATAGTATTCTGTTCCATCTTTTCATTAACTGCTCCTAATTTATGAACAATCTCTTCAATTATCCAGTCGGGTGTTGACGCACCTGCTGTAATACCGACCCTGTTTACGCCTCTAAACCACTCCTCATTAATCTCATCAGCTACCTCAATATGGTACACCTTGTCAAGCTCCTCTTTGCATATTGCAGCGAGCCTTGTTGTGTTAGCGCTGTTCCTGCCGCCCACTACAAGCATTAAATCAACATCCCTTGCTATTTCCTGCGCCTCTTCCTGCCTGATGCTTGTGGCATCGCATATTGTATTCAGAATTTTTACTTCCCTCGCGCTCTTTAAGGACTCGTCTATTACCTTTAAGAGATTTGCCCTTGACTGGGTTGTCTGGCTGATTATGCCGACCTTCTTGTTTCTTACAAGTTCGCTTATCCCTTCGCCTGTTTCTGTAACAATAACACCTTCCCCGGCATAACCAATAATGCTTTTAACCTCAGGATGTTTTTCATCGCCAACAATGATTATCTGATAACCTTCATCCTTTAACTGAGTAGCATATCTCTGGGCCTTCTTTACGAATGGACAGGTTGCATCAATGATTCTGTTTCCATTTTTATTGATATCTTCAATAACCTTAGGCGTGACGCCATGGGATCGCAGTATAACCACACCATTTGAAACCTCATTAGATGATTCTACTGCATTAACCCCCTCTTCTGCAAGCTTTTTTACAACCTGCGGGTTATGTATTATAGGGCCCAATGTATAAACATCCTTTCCATAATCTTTAGCTGTATCAAAGGCAAGCTTAATCGCCCTCTTTACGCCAAAGCAAAAGCCTGCATTTTTTGCAATTATAATTTCCATGTCGCTTCGCTCTATTGCAAAATTTAAATTGTAAATTTATTTTCCTTCATTTTAAAATTTTCAATTTCCAATTTACAATAATTCCTCTTTTAACTCTGCAATCCCTTTCATTATCTCATTGGTGATATTATCAAATATTTTCTTATTACCCCTGTTCTTTTCTATCATCTCTGTAAAGTCTATTGGCTTTCCAAAAGCAACTGTCACCTTTTTAAACCTCATCTTCTTTGAATCCCTTGGAAGCACATCTTCCGAGCCTTTTATAAAGGCAGGGACAACAGGAGCGCCTGTAAGCGCTGCAACCAATCCTACACCAGGCATTCCCTTACCGAGCCTTCCATCCCTGCTCCTTGTCCCTTCAGGAAAGAGGAGCATAGGCTCTCCCTTTTTCAATCTCCTTACTGCCTCCTTTATTGCGCCCCTGTCACCAGTGCCCCTTTTAACAGGGAACGACTTAAACCTTCTTAAAAACCATGCAAAAACAGGATTGCTAAAAAGGTCGTCACGGGCCATGAAATTTACTCTTCTGCATATTACACACCCTATAAAAGGCGGATCAATATAGCTCATATGATTTGAAGCAATTATTACCCCGCCCTTTTTCGGTATATTGCTGTGGCCTATAACCTTTATCCTGAAAAAAAGCTTTGCAATTACAAAAAATATCAGATGAAAAATAGCATAGAACATGCCGCTCTGACCCCTTGACCGCCTGAATTCTTTGTCACTCTCAAATCATTCTCTCTTTTCTTAATCTCATCTAACATCTTTTTTACCACACCCTCTGCATCAAGTCCTGTGGAGTCTATTACAATAGCATCAGCAGCAATGCAAAGAGGCGCTATATCTCTTTTTGAATCATTATAATCCCTTTTCTTAATATCCTCAATTGTATCCTCTAAGTTTATATCATGGCCTTTTACTTTAAGCTCAATATATCTCCTGCGCCCCCTTTCCTCAACAGAGGCTTTGAGAAAGAATTTGACATCTGCATCAGGAAATACAACAGTGCCAATGTCCCTGCCTTCAATTACAGCTCCGCCTTCTTTTCCAAACTGCCTCTGCAATTCCAACAACCTCTTTCTGACGCAGGGGACCGAAGACACCTTAGAAGACATCATACCTATTTCAGGCGTCCTGATATAACTGCTTACATCTATGCCGTCAACATATACCCTTTGCTCCCCATCCACTAACTCTATTTTAATTTCAGTTGCATCACACATATTATCCAGCGCTGCTTCATCTCTCATATCTATATTCTTTTCCTTTACCTTCCAAGCAATAGCGCGATACAAGGCGCCTGTATCTACATATATATATCCAAGCCTCTTTGCAAGAAGCTTAGAAGCAGTACTCTTGCCAGCGCCTGAGGGGCCGTCTATTGAAATAATAAATTTCTCTCTCAAAGAGCTATCCTTTCAGTGAATTCAGCTTATTCATAAAATCTGGAAAGGACGTGCTTATCCACTCTGTATCCTCTACTACAGTCTCTCCATCTGCCTTAAGCCCGGCAATAATAAATGCCATTGCAACCCTGTGGTCGCTATAGCTTCTGCACCTTGCGCCATTCAGCCTCTCCCTGCCGACAATCCTTAAACCGTCTTCAAACTCCTCTATCTCAACACCCATTCTTCTTAAACCTTCTGCCATTGCTGCAATCCTGTCAGACTCTTTAATGCGAAGCTCTTTTGCATCGCGGATTATTGTCTCACCCTCTGCCAATGCGCCTGCGATACATATGATAGGGAATTCATCTATTGTGCGCGGCACAAGTCCGCCTGAAACAGTTGTGCCTTTTAAGGCTGAATATCTCACCCTGATATCCGCAGCTGACTCAAAGCCAAAGTCTCTTTTATTAAACAGCTCTATATCTGCGCCCATGTTCTTTAATACATCTATGATGCCTGTCCTTGTAGGATTGATGCCTACATCCTTAATAACCACATCAGAGCCTTCTACTATTGAGGCAGCAACCAAGAAAAATGCCGCAGATGATATATCAGCCGGAACATTTAATTCTCCTGAATTCAATCTCTGGCCGCCTTTTATGCTGACTGTTAAATCCTTTTCTTTTATCTCTGCGCCAAAGAATCTTAACATCCTCTCTGTGTGGTCGCGAGACTTCATTGGCTCTGTAATGCTTGTCTCGCCATCTGCATAGAGCCCTGCCAAAAGCAGAGAGGACTTTACCTGTGCGCTTGCTATTGGTGATTTGTAAGCTATGCCTTTCAGCTTAGAACCCGTTATTGCAATCGGAGCCTTTTTGCCTCCTTCTCTTCCTGTAATATTTGCACCCATCTGTCTTAAAGGCTCTGATACCCGCGCCATCGGCCTCTTTCTTAAAGAGGCATCGCCTGTTAATACAGAAAAGAAATTCTGGCCTGCCAAAAGGCCCATAAGAAGCCTTATGCCTGTGCCTGAGTTGCCAAGGTCAAGCATATTTTCCGGCTCAGATAATCCTCTTAATCCTTTACCCTTTATAATAAGTGTTTCAGTGCCTATTCCTTCAATCTCTGCGCCAAGGGCAATCATTGCCCTTGCTGAATTTATTGTATCCTCTGCTGAAAGAAAACCTGTTATTTTTGTCCTGCCTTCAGCAATTCCGCCTATCATAACAGCTCTGTGGGATATGGATTTGTCGCCTGAGACTGTTATCTCGCCTTTTAATGCCTTTGTTATGTTAACCTTGATTGTCTTCAATTAAGCCTATCCCTTATCGCCTTTGCCTTTTCCAATTCCTTAATTAGTCCCTTACTGTCTTTATCCTTTATATATTTTTTTAGCTTCTCCAGATTTTTCTGATACCGGCTAATCATATTAATCAGGTTTACCCTGTTGCTTAAGAATATATCCCGCCACATCTCAGGTGAGCTTGCAGCAATCCTTGTAAAATCCTTAAACCCGCCGCCAGAAAAGGCGATAAAATTATTCCCGTTCTTTTTAATCTCTGCCACTGTATTCACGATAGAATACGCTGCGGCATGGGGCAGGTGGCTTACTGCGCCGAGCACCTTGTCATGAAGCATCGGGTCCATTAATACAACCTCTGCGCCAACAGCGTTCCATAATGCCTTTATCTTTTTTAGCGCCAATGCATCTGTCTTCTTAGTAGGCGTTAATATGCACTTGGTTCCTTCAAATAGCGTTTGTGAAGCAGCATTAACGCCTGTCTTTTCCTTTCCTGCTATCGGATGCCCACCCACAAAATATGCCCCTCTTGGAAGGAGTCTTTCAATCCTGCTTACCATTCTTCCTTTAACGCTTCCGGCATCAGTGATAATTACGCCTTTATTCAGACCATGTCTCATCTGCTTTACAAGCCATTCAAAACTTCCAACAGGTGTAGCCAATACTATCAAGTCTGCGCCTTTAACTGCCTCTGATATATCAAATGTAAAACTGTCAATGATATTCAGCTTAACTGCCTCTTTTAAATTGCCAGCGCCCCTTCCAACGCCTATTATCTCTTTTACAAGACCCTTTCTCCTGCTAACTATTGAAAGGGATCCGCCAATCAAGCCGACGCCAACTACTACCATACGGTTGAAAAAAGGAAGCTTCATCTCTCAAATCCCGGGTAACTTATTTTTCTCCGTTTCTCCCCTTCTCCGCTTCTCCGATTCATGGATTTTCTCAGCTTCAAGTTTATAGCTCCCTTCCAACTGCCTTAGCAATTTCCTTAAGCTCCTTCATCAGCTCTTTAAACGCCTTTGGCTTTAAAGACTGCTCACCGTCAGAAAATGCCTCTTCAGGATTTGGATGGACTTCAATTATAAGGCCGTCCGCGCCTGCTGCTACTGCTGCCTTTGCCATTGGCGCAACCAGATCCCATTTGCCGACACCATGGCTCGGGTCAACAATCACTGGAAGGTGGCTCAGCTTTTTTATGACCGGGATTGCGGAAAGGTCAAGTGTGTTCCTCGTGTAGGTTTCAAATGTGCGGATGCCGCGCTCGCAGAGCATAACCTTTGTGTTTCCCTTTGCCATTATATATTCCGCTGACATTAGAAATTCCTTTATTGTTGCTGAAAGGCCTCTTTTAAGAAGAACAGGTTTGTCATAGCCTCCAACCTCTGTCAAAAGCCTGAAGTTCTGCATATTCCTTGTGCCAATCTGGATTATATCTGTGTAAGGCAGGATAAGTTCAATATCCCTCGGGTCCATAACCTCTGTAATAACGAGCAGGCCTGTCTTCTTTTTTGCCTCTGACAGATATTTCAAGCCCTCTTCACCAAGACCCTGAAATGTATATGGGGATGTCCTCGGCTTAAATGCTCCGCCGCGGATGAATGATGCGCCTGCTGCCTTTACATCCTCTGCAATCTGGATAAGAAGCTCCTTGCTCTCTATTGCGCATGGCCCTGCCATAACATGTATCTTCTTCCCGCCTATCTTGATGCCATTCTCAAACTCTATAATAGTATCCTCTTTTTTAAACTCCCTGCTCACGAGCTTGAACGGCTGCAGTATGGGCATAACCTTTTCAACACCAGGGAATATCTCAAGCGGCTGATTGGCAAGCACCCTTTCATCGCCAATAGCGCCGATAATCGTCCTCTCCTCTCCTTTAGACATGTGTATCTGGAGGCCAAAGCCTTTCAGCTTCTCAACTATATGATTGATCTGCTCCTCTGTTGCGCCTGGTTTTAATACTATTATCATCTGCCTTTTACCCCGCTTTCTTTTGCTGCTGGATATGAACCAAGTATCTTAAAGAAGAGGCATCCTTTTTCAAGGTCATGCAATGCCCTCTTTACTTTATCCTCTTCTATATATCCGTCCATATCAGCATAGAATATATATTCCCATGCCTTTTTCTTAGAAGGCCTTGATTCTATCTTAGTAAGATTTATCTTGTTTTCTGCAAATGGCTTCAGCATATTAAATAGCGCTCCAACCTCATCCTTAACAGAAAACATTATTGATGTCTTGTCTCTGCCTGTCTTGGGCAGCTTCTTTTTTCCTATTATCAGAAACCTTGTGAGGTTGTATATGTTGTCTTCAATCTTCCGCTTTATAATCTTAAGGCCGTATAAACTTGCGGCAAGCTCGCTTGCTATGGCGCCTGAAGAATGGTCTTCTGCTGCCATCTCTGCTGCCTTTGCAGTGCTTGAGACCTCAATAATAGGCATTTTTGAGAGATTATTCTCAAGATAGCGCCTACACTGAGCGAAAGGCTGGGGATGGGAATATATTTTTTTTATGTCCTCAATCCTGCCTGTCTTTGACATCAGATTGTGGGAGACTTCAAGGAGTATCTCTCCGACTATCTTTAGATTTGAATCAACAAATATGTCAAGGGTGGAGCTTACAATGCCCTCTGTTGAATTTTCAATCGGAACAACGCCATAGTTTGCCTCCCCCTTTTCAACCTCATTAAAGACCTCTTTTATGCTGCTTGTCGGAAGATAAAGGGCTGAGTTGCCGAACTGCTGCATGCACGCAAGGTGGGTGAATGTTGCCTGCGGCCCAAGATATGAAACGCGAAGCGGCTGCTCAAGTGAAAGAGAGGCTGACATTATCTCCCTGAATATTGCCCTTACGCCATCCTGAGGAAAAGGCCCTTTATTCTCTTTTTCAAGCCTCTCATAAATCTGTCTTTCCCTTTCAGGCGAATGAAAGTCTGCGGCCACCCCTTTTTTTATCTTGCCAATCTTAATTACATGCCTTGCCCTTTTATTCAAAAGCTCTAAAATCTTAGAGTCAACCTTGTCAATTTCCTTGCGATACCTTTTTATTTCATTCTTCAAATATATTCCATGACCTCCAGAGGGCTGTAACTTGTGGAAATATAATAACTTATCGGAACTTGAATTGCAAGATTTTTTTATTTATCCCTTTAGAAAGGCTCACCATTTACCCCACAAGCAATCAATGGTGTCATTCCTGCATGTTCTTAGCAGGAATCCATGGTTTCCCGTGAAAACGGGAATCTAATTCCTTTTCTGGATTCCCGCCCAGAGACTTTGCGGGAATGACACCATTGATGGTCTTGCGAGGCTTATATATCAACCTTTCTAACGGGGCTTACAACCACCTCATCATCAGGTTTTACCCATCCGCCTTTCAGAACCTTTGCAAATATGCCTTCCTTCGGCATAACGCAGTCGCCTGCCTGATAATAGATATTGCATCTTTCGTGGCAGACCTTTCCTATCTGGCTGACCTCCATCTCAACTTCATTGCCGATAATCAATCTTGTTCCTATCGGCAGGCTTGCAAGCCCAATCCCCTGAATAGTAAGGTTCTCTGCAAAATCTCCGGGATTCACATTCAGGCCGAGCTTTCTCATCTTGTCAACAGACTCTATGGCAAGCAGGCTCACCTGCCTGTGCCACTTTCCGCTTGCATGTGCATCACCCTCAAGCCCAAAGTTTTCTTTTACAAAAATCTTGTCAACATTCTTCTTTCTCTCGCCTTTCTTTTCGCTTATACTTACTGCAATTACCTTCCCTTTCACTGTAGAACTCCTTTGTAAAATAAATTTACATAATCAACTACTCAATTAATCACCCCTCTACAACAGCTTCTCCTGCTTTTCCTTTTTCCTCTCTATATTAAAATGCGTATATGCGAGCTCTGTTGCCATCCTTCCCCTCTGCGTCCTCTCTATATAGCCACATTGAATCAAGAACGGCTCATACACATCCTCTATTGTATCCCTCTGCTCACTGACTGCTGCTGATAAGGTATCAAGACCAACAGGCCCGCCATTAAATTTATCTATGATAGTCAGCATCAGTTTCCTATCCATCTGGTCAAAGCCCTTTTCATCCACCTCAAGCATTGATAAAGCCTTCTTTGCAACATCTTTTGTAATTATGCTGTCTGCCTTTACCTCTGCAAAATCCCTTACCCTGCGCAAAAGCCTGTTTGCAATCCTCGGTGTGCCTCTTGAGCGTGAGGCTATCTCTCTTGCGCCATCAAGCTCTACTGAGATATTCAATATCATAGCAGCCCTTAAAACAATCTTTTCCAACTCCTCTGCATTATAATAATCAATCCTGTTTATAACACCAAATCTGTCCCGCAAGGGGGATGTAAGCAGCCCTGCCCTTGTTGTAGCGCCAATGAGCGTGAATCTCTTTAAATCAAGCTTTATTGACCTTGCAGAAGGGCCCTGGCCAATAATAATATCAAGCTGAAAATCCTCCATTGCCGGATAAAGTATCTCCTCCACTGCTGGATTCAAACGGTGAATCTCATCTATAAACAGCACATCCCTTTCAGAAAGATTTGTCAATATTGCTGCCAAATCCCCTGAATGTTCAATTACAGGGCCTGATGTCGTCTTTATATTCACACCCAATTCATTTGCAATAATATATGCAAGGGTGGTCTTGCCAAGACCCGGCGGTCCGTAGAAAAGGACATGGTCTAATGCCTCGCCCCTCTTCTTTGATGCCTGAATAAAGATGCTGAGGTTCTCCTTTATCTTCTCCTGGCCGATATATTCATTAAGCAATGACGGCCTGAGATTTAAGTCTATCTTTTTCTCATCATCATTAACAACTGCTGTAATCAATCTGTCCGGCATTTGTTTCCTTCCATCAACAGTATTTAACTTGTCATTCCTGCGAAAGCTGGAATCCAGTTTTGTTCATTGTGGATTCCCGCTCAAAAAATCTGCGGGAATGACAACATACATTTTCACCTTGACAATACCTTTAATGACTCCCTTATCAAATTCTCAACAGTAATATTCCCTTCAGCATCAATGCTTATCTTTTCTATTGCATCCTTTGCTACTGCCCTGTTATAACCAAGATTTATCAATGCCGAAATTGCATCATCTTTTATTCTGTTCTTCTCTGCGCGTTCTCCGCTTCTTACTGCTGGCGCAATATGCTTAACCTTCTCTTTTAATTCTAAAATCAGTCTGTCCGCAGTCTTCTTGCCTATGCCTGAGATATTTGTAAGCCTTCCGACATCGCCGTTTGTGATGGCAGCTATAAGCTGGTCAGCAGGCATCCCTGAAAGTATTGTCAATGCCAGTTTTGGCCCTATGCCTGAAACACCTATGAGAAAGTAAAAAAGCTCCTTTTCACTCTTTTCAACAAAGCCAAAGAGATGTATTGCATCCTCGCGATGATGGGTATGTATATTTATTGTTAAGGCGTCATTTATTTCTGGAAGGCTGTAAAATGAGGTAAGGGATGTAAAGACCTGATAGCCGACGCCGTTAACATCTATGATGCTGTATTCAGGTGATTTATAAACAAGCCTGCCAGAAAGTAATGCAATCACAATCTTCCCGCCTTCTCAATTATCCCTCTTATCTTTGCCGAGTGTATATGGCATACTGCTGCAGCAATGGCGTCTGAGGCATCCTCTGATTCAGGTATTTTATCAAGGTTCAAAATACGCCTCACCATCTCCTGAACCTGCGCCTTTTCAGCAGCGCCATAACCTACTACTGCCATCTTTATCTCTAATGGTGTATACTCAAATACAGGAAGTCCTGCATTCACACATGATAGGATAGCCACACCCCGCGCATGTCCCATCTTGATCGCAGACCTTACATTCTTGGACAAAAAGATATTTTCTACAACAGCAATATCAGGCCTGCATTCTGATATTATATCTGAGAGGCCGTCGTATATCCTCTTTAATTTATCTGGAAACAGCTTTGCAGCCTGCGAGCTGATTGCGCCACATTTGCAAAGAAGCAGTTTATTATCTGCTTCATCCACAATACCATAACCAGTAATTGATGAGCCTGGGTCTATGCCTAATACTCTCAATCTCTTATACCTTTGCCATTATCTCTTCTGGAATATCAAAGTTTGCGTATACATTCTGGACATCGTCATGATCTTCCAGTTCCTCCATCAGCTTCAGCATCTGCTCTGCCTCTTTGCCGTCAAGCTTTATATAACTCTGAGGCACCATTGTTATCTCAGAGACAGTCATCTCAATATTATTCTGTTTTAAAACCTCTTTTACCTTTTCAAAGTCCTTTGGCGCAGTTGTAATCTCAAAATTATTATTGTCTGACTTCATATCCTCTGCGCCTGCATCAAGGACAAGGGACATCAGTCTATCTTCATCTGCCTTGCTTCTTTCCACAACTATATAACCCTTTTTATGAAACATCCATGAAACACAGCCTGCCTCTCCCATGTTGCCGCCATGCCTTGTAAATGTCTTTCTTATCTCAGCAACTGTCCTGTTCTTGTTATCAGTCATGATTTCTATCAGGATTGCAACACCATTAGGTCCATATCCCTCATAGGTTGTCTCTTCATAAGAAACGCCGGGCAGTTCTCCTGTGCCCTTCATTATCGCCTTTTTTATATTATCTGAAGGCATATTGGATTCTTTTGCCTTTAAAATAGCTGTCCTGAGTCTTGCATTGCCGTCTGGGTCGCCGCCTCCGATTTTTGCTGCTACTGTAATTTCCTTTGTTATCTTGGTAAATATCTTGCCTCTCTTTGCATCTATCGCTGCCTTTTTCCGTTTTGTAGTTGCCCATTTTGAATGACCAGACATATAAAATCTCCTTCCCTCTTCTGACTTCTTACCTCTGTTTTTATATATTTTTTATCATAATCACACAAGATATGTCAATCATTTCCCATATCTTTGATTTAGCCAGATGGCCAGATGCTCTGACATTATCTCTTTAGCTTCACTATCCCATATATCTCCATTGTCTTTCCACCGGGTATTGGAACAGAGCCTGTTTTCTGAGCAAGGAAAATATCTGAAACAACCCTGAACGTAGGCTCATCAACAAGAACCTGGCCAGAAAGCGCCATCCACTGCAACCTGCTGCTTAAATCTACTACATCGCCTATTATAGTAGTCCTCCTGTGCTCGCCTGTGCCAATCTCGCCAATCATCACCTCTCCGCTGCTTATTCCTACAGAAATGCCAATATTCAACTTATCATCACCTTCTGCCTTAATCTTTTTTAGAAACCTTATAACCATATCAACACCTGCTGTAACCGCCCTCTTTGCGTCATCAGCCTTGGTAAAAGGGATGCCAAACACAGCAATAAAACCATTGCCTGTTAGCCTGTCTATTGATGCATCGTACTTATAAAGGATATCTGTTAAAAAGGAGAAATATTTATTTAGTATTGTAATTGCCTGATTTGTGGGAATAATGCCAAGGCTCTGGCCCAGGCCGCTTATCTGCAATGAAAGAACAACAGCCCTCTGCCTTGTTCCAACAAGGTCAAGCTCTTTAGAGGACACCTTCAATTTGTTTATTAGGGATTCAGACAAATATTTTCCATAAACGCTTCTTAGCCTTTTCCCCTGTGCAATGCCTTCATACAAGCGCGCATTTTCCACCGCATTTGATGCCTGTTTTGATAATGTAGAGAGAATATTTAGGTCTTCTGAATTGAATACCTCGCCGCCGGCCTTATTATACAGGCTTATTACACCAATAATATTATTCTGGCTATTAATAGGAACAGCAAGCATGGATGTCCCTGCCCTTTTCTCATCAGAAATAGGAATAAATTTAGGCTCCTTTTCTAAGTTGATAACAAGGAGCGGCTCCTTTTTCTGATTTACATAACCTGCGATTGTCTCACAGAGCAGCCTCTTTTTATCTTTTTCATCCTCTGTAAAACCGCGCTGAAATCTCATTTCAAGCCTGTTAGCCTCAGGGTTCTGCAGCATCACTGCTCCGGCAGATGCCTTTAGCTCACTGACAGCTATGTTTAAGACAAGGTCAAGGATAAGGCCCTCATCAAATAGGAACTCTATAGCCTGATTCAATTCCCTTACTGCAAGCTGCTCAAGCACCTTTTTGCCAAACTCCTTTTCCTTATTGTCAAGTTCAAGGTATGCCTTTGCAAGCTCATCAGTCGCCTTTTTAATCTGGGCTTCCAATTCTCTCTTTGTAGCTATCAACTCTCCTTCAAATCTTTCCTTCTCAGATATGCTCCCTGCTAATTTCTTGTTTGCAAGCAACAGCTCATTATTGAGCCTCTTTAGTTCTTCTTCTATTTCAAGCCTTTTCCGCCTCCACTCTGATTCCTTTCGCATCTCCTTTGCTTCAATCTCTTTATTCTCACGATATATCTCATTGTTAATCATAAAGATAGTTGAAATGCGCGGGATATAGGGAAGAAGCCCCATGTCTTCTGTTAAAGGTTTTGTTCTACTGCTGCTAAAAAATACCATAAGCCCCACCCTTCTGTTTTGATTCTCAAGGGGTAAAAAATAGGCGGACTTCACCTTTCTGCCTCCAAAAATAGCAGCTATCTTTTTCAAATCCTTTCCCTTAAACAGCACTGCGTCAATAACACCTTTATTTATATCGCCGAATAGCGCTGTTTCTATTACACTCAGATTTCCTATCCTTACAATACCATCGTTTAATGTTACCTTCTCACTAAATATGCCCCTCTTCTCATCAATTAAGAATAGAGCAACAGAATAACCTCTGATGAATGACTCACCAAGCTCCATAACTGTTTTAAGGATGCCGTTATAATCAAGGTCAGGATTAAAAGAGATATTTGTATTAAGCAAAGATGCCAGCCTCAAGCCGTATCTTCTCTCTTTTATCGCCCTAAAAGATAAAATAACTGTCAAGAGTAGTATGAATAGTATAGAGCTGTTAAAAAGCAGCTCAGCAGGAAGATTGTGCTGGTATAAATATAATATCTGAAATATAATGCCGAGAATAATAAGAAAGAGGATATATAATGTTCCCTGCTTGCCAGTAGAAAACAGCTTCTTCTCCCTTTTTTGGGAAAAGCTTTGTGATAAATCAAGTTTGGAGACCCCTGCCTTCGCTTCAGCAGGCATATCTTCTACATCGTAAGCCTGTCGAACTGATTGAGATGTCTTTTCTATTTTTTGCATCTCTCCTATTTCAGAGGGCATGTGTCCTTGTCCCTTTTTTGTCATTCCGTGCTTGACACGAAATCCAGTCTTTGTTTTCTCTCTGGATTCCCGCTTTCGCGGGAATGACATTTATTGAAAATTTCCGATTTCTAATTCAACATCCTAAGAATGTCTTCTTACTGCATTGGCTGCTGCCTCTGCGCTTTCAAAGGCGCTTAATAACTTCCTCTTTTTTATTGGCCCTATTCCTTCAATATCATCAAGCACAGAAACAAACATTCTTTTATTCATTAATTTCCTGTGATAGCTGATGGCAAACCTGTGCGACTCATCCCTGATTCTTTGCAAAAGGAGGGTTACTGGCGATGAAGGTTCCAGTTCTATTGGCTCATCTTTATTAGGAAGGAATATCCGCTCCCTTTCATCATCTCCTCTTGCCTTAGCAATACCAATAACCTTTATGGCAATGCCAGATTCTTTAAACACATCAAGCGCAATATTAAGCTGGCCCTTACCGCCATCAACTATTACCAAATCTGCAATTGGCAGGGGCGCAGAGCGCTGTGCCCCTACATCTATCATCTTTGAATAATAGCGATACAAAACCTCTTTCATCATACCATAATCATCTGCGCCATGCACTGTTTTTATCTTAAATCTCCTGTAATCAGATTTCTTTGGCCTCTCTCCTTCCCAGACTACCATAGAACCTACTGCTTCGCTTCCAGAGATGTTGGAGATATCAAAGGCCTCAATCCGCTTCGGTAATTGCTGCAGACCAATCATATCCTTCAATTCATTAAGTATGGAATCATACTTCTTCTTTTCTGTTAAGACCTCATTAAGCCTTACCAATGCATTTTCTTCAGATAGTTTGACAAGCGATGCCTTGTGTCCTCTTTTAGGTGCAATAATATGAACCTGCTTATCTTTTTTTTGTGAAAGCCATTCTTCAATCCCTCTTACTTCTGATTCTATTGGAATCAATACCTCATCCGGAATCTGTATCTCATCCCTATAAAACTGCTCTATAAAGGATGTGATGATTTCGCTATTACTCGTATCTCTTAAATCATCCCAGAAGAAATCCTTTCTGCCTGTCATCATGCCGTTTCTTATAAACAGGATTTGAATATCGGCATTCCCGCCTTCCCTTGCCATGCCTATCACATCCTGATCTATCATCTCTGTAACTGTAATCCTCTGTTTTTCAAGGACACGCTCTATCTTTTTTATCCTGTCCCTTGTTCTTGCCGCCTCTTCAAAATTTAATGCCTCAGACTCTTTCTCCATCTTTTCACGCAGGAATTTCAAAAGCTCTTTGTCTTTACCCTCTAAAAAGAGTCTGGCATCTTTGACTATCTTATAGTAATCATCCTTGCTGATTTCACCGCAGCACGGGGCAAGACACCTGCCTATCTGATAATTCAGGCACGGCCTTTCATCCTTCCCATCAATATTCTTTTTACACTTTCTTAAGGGAAATATCTTGTTTATAACAACAAGTGTCTCTCTTAATGCATTAGCAGGGACATAAGGGCCAAAATATAGCGCCTTATCCTTTTTATAGCGCCTGACAATGGAGAAGCGAGGAAAGTCCTCGCCTGCAGACAGTTTTAAATACGGGTAATTTTTATCATCCCTTAATATAATATTGTATTTAGGTTTATGTTTTTTTATAAGATTATTTTCAAGGATTAATGCCTCAAGGTCAGAACTTGTAACAATCCACTCAATGTCTGTTACCTGCTCTATCATAGCAGATGTCTTTACTGTAAGATTCGAACTTTTCTGAAAATATGAGCGGACCCTGTCCTTCAAAGATGACGCCTTACCAATGTAAAGGATTTCGCCATTGGCATCCTTCATTAGATAGACGCCTGGGGAATTAGGTATGTTAAAATTATTTATGAGAAAATGCATTAGAAAGTTTCTCTTTAAGCCATAGGTTAATGAGTGTTTCTATTGAAACATGCCTTTTCTTTGCTATATTTAACACCTTCTTGGCAATATCTTTTTCAATCGCAATATATTTGGGTTCTTTCTTCAGGCTCACTTTAAATCTTGCATCAGTAGTCTTATCCCAATAATCAGAAGCATCATGGGTATCCCAAAAATCCGATGCTTCTGTAAGGGTCACAAACTCTTCAGGTATTAGTTCTGTTTTCTTCTTACTTTTTTGCATATCTCCTCCTTTCTTTTCCGGTCATATCCCTTGCTGTTACAATCAATGCCTTTTTGTTCTTTTTATAAACAAAATATACTGACAGGTATCTTCCAGAATCTGTGATCCCAAGCGCAAGGTATAAATGTTCTCCCATATACTTACCTTTTTCAATAAATCTATATCGTGGTCTATCAAGGAAAACCTGCCTAATTTCTGTTTCAGTAACATTATGTTTCCATATAAGTTTATCAAGTATCTCTGGGGTTATAATTAAATCGGCTATTTCCAAAGGTAGACTTCTCCTTTACCTATTCAGCTAATTATATATAATATTAACATATATAAACATTGTTGTAAAATATTTGGATATAAAACAAAAAGGGCAGCCAGATGGCTGCCCTTTTTGTAGGGGCGATTCGGTGAATCGCCCTGTTTTGGGCGACCACAGAGGGTCGCCCCTACATTAATTATTTTTCTCCTCTTAGAAGCTCAAACTCAAAACCTGCTCAAATGCCCATGCTGCATCGTCCTTTATAGTATCTGTTGAATTGACTGCCTTGTAGTGGTTTCCGGGGAGGAAATAGCCTGCAAGGAGCGTCCACTTCAGGTTTTTATATATTTCATAACTGAAGTTCAAATCAAACTCATATCCAATGTTTTTCTTCTGGCCATAATAAAATTCCTTTACAGCCCTCAGATAGTAGATATCCAAACCAGCACTCATGCTCTTCATTGGCGTAACACCAGCGCCGACATTGACATACATAGTATTATAGAGTCCGAAATCGCCGCTGCCCATTGTGCTAATTCCTGTCTTCTGGCCGACTATGTCCTCATATACCATTGTGTAGCCATAGTTGTTAAAGCTGAGATACCCTTCAAACTTATCGCCAGTTGTTGAACAGGCGCTGCCTGTTGATGTGCCTGACCATGTGGCGCACTTATCGCCAGAGCCGTATGCTGCATTAAATTTCACTTCTGCAATCTCGCCAATGCCGTAGCTTGCGCCGAGAAGGAATGCCAGTCCACTCCCCTTTAAATCAACCCCTCCTGCTGCCTTTGTGTCATCAAGCTTGCCGAACTGCTTGTCAATCTCAAACTTATAACCAAGACCAAAGTCAAATGCACCATCAACAGTAAGCATAATATTCCAGAATTTTATATCATTGATAGCATTAAAGGCAGTACCGCCTGCTGAAAGGGCGCTCCAGTAGGCACTTGCCTGAGCATTGCCATTACCTGCGCCGCTTCTGGCCAGATAGGACAAATTAAACCCTGCTGTATTCTTTGGAATAAATGTATAATTAGCCATTAACACATACATATCAATATCACTACGATTTGTGTTGGATGCTGTCTCATAAACCTTAAATGTACCGAGGCCAACCATTAGTTCCTTTATTGGCGAAGAAGAGATCAGAAGGCCGTCTGAACCCCAGTAAGATGTATCAGCCCAAATACTATGACCTAATACCACAGGAAAATGACCGATCTTTACGCCAACTGGCGTCTTTGGGATCATAAAATCAATATAGGCATAGCGTATTTCCATATAACCTAATCCTCTGTTTTCATTAAACATAGAGTTAGGCGCTGCATCATTATAAAGACGCCCGCTGCTGCATCCGATTTTATTGCCCCATCCAACAAAACCATCTGAGGTGCATCCTCCTGCAGTGCCTGTCTGAAGCTCAACATATCCCTTTAATCCCTCCGCAATCTTTGCATCCACCCAGAGGTTTACCTTTTGTTCCCAGTATGCTGTGCTTCCATATTCATCCTTATTTAAATCATTATTGTTCTCACGCCATCTGCCTCTAACATCAATTGTCCCGCCGACTGTTGTTTCGGCAAAGGACTCGGCTGCAATTGATAATGCAAATAATACGCTAATTGCAGCAAACAAAAATTGTTGTATTTTTTTCATTAAACCTCCTCCTCTTGCATTATATGTTTGTAGGAAACATATTCTAACAAAAAGAGGGTTTTCCCCTTACGAAGAAAACCCTCTAATTTTTTGTAGGGGCGAACAGCCGTTCGCCCCTACTGTTTAACATACCGTCTTACTGTTTTTAGAACTTCAGGCTGAGCTTCTGCTCAAATGCCCATGCTGCATCGTCTTTTATTGCATCTGTTGAAGCAATCGCCTTGTAAGCATTTCCTGGCAGGAAGTAACCAGCTAAGAATGTCCACTTCAGGTTCTTGTAGATATCGTAGCCGAAGTTCAGGTCAAACTCATATCCGAGATTCTTTTTCTGACCAAGGTAATTTGGCTGCACTTGCCTCAGATAATAGATGTCAAGACCTGCGCTCATTTCCTTCATTGGTGTTACACCTGCGCCGAGCTTTGCGTACATGGTATTCCACAAACCAAAGTCTGTGGTTCTGCTACCACTGTATGACCCTGCGGTGCCGAGTGCAGTTGCTGAGATCTTCTGGCCGACAATATCCTCATAAATCATTGTGTATGCATAGTCATTGAAGTTGACATATCCTTCATCCTTGTTGCCATATGAAGAGCATGCAGCGCCAGTTGTTGTGCTTGCCCATGTAGCGCACTTGTCGGCAGAACCATAGGCTACATCCATGCCAACCTTTGCTATATCTGCAATCTTGAAGTCAGCCCCTGCTAAGAAGGCAAGGCCGCTACCCTTTACATCTCCAAGAGTGCTCGCTGCTACCTTTGTGTCATTTAATTTGCCAAACTGCTTATCAATCTCAAATTTATAGCCAAGGCCAAAATCCAATGCGCCGTCTGCAACTAACATCAGATTCCAGAATTTCATGTTAGCTTGTCCTGCTGTTGTATCTACATTTCCATCGCCAGCCTTGAGCAGATAGTTTATATTTAACCCTGCGCTGTTCTTTGGCAAAAAGGTATAGACAACATGAAAGCCATACATATCTATATCTGAACGGTCTGTATTGCTTGCAGTCTCAACGCCCTTTATAGTCCCAAGTGCAATCATGAGTTCTTTTATTGGCATTGCATAAATCATCAGCCCATCAGAGCCCCAGATTTTTGTATCTGCCCAGATGCTGTGGCCAACAACAACCGGCATATGGCCAATCTTAATGCCGACTGGAGTGCCCGGAATCATGAAATCAATATACGCATATCTGATTTCCATAAAGCCCAAACCAGCATTCTCATTAAACATTGAGTTAGGGGCCTTATCAACATAGGTACGGCCATTTGTAGAACAAGCAGTGCCAGTAGCAACACCCCATCTTACCCAACCTTTTGCTGTTGGACCAGTGCTGCAACCACCTGCGCTACCACTCTGTAATTCTATATAGCCTTTTAAACCTTCTTGAATCTTTGCATCTACCCAGAGGTTTACCTTCTCTTCCCAGTATGCTGTGCTGCCATTTGCTGCACCGGATGGGGCTCCATCCTTGTTCAAATCATTGTTATTCTCTCTCCACCTGCCTCTTACGTCAATTGTCCCGCCGACTGTTGTCTCGGCATAGGACTCGGCTGCAAACATTACAGCCATCAAAACTCCAATTAGTACTACTAATGCTTTCTTCATGCCTACCTCCTTTTAATAATTCGTAATGGTAAAATTTTCATTCTCAGCATCCCTGCCTGAAGCTTTTGCAGGAATTTCTACCTCCCTGTCCCTAACTTCATAGTACCTTTGCTGCTAAAATTATTTCCCCATCACCCCCTTTTTATCTAATAAATTAAGATTATAATTCCGCTTCTTAAAATCCAAATTCATCAATTGCTTATACATTTCATAAATCGCCAAAACTATAACACTCATATTTTTTTTTGTCAAGAGATTTTTAGTTTTTTTATATTTTTTATTTGCAAAGTATGTGCCTGAAATTATTGGATTATTCAATTATAAATATTCCCTTATTTTTCAAAGGAATTTCACACTTGTAGGGATTCAATATATTGAATCCCTACTTAATTTATGTTGCTTTTTAGCAAGGCCTGTTGTTTTTTTCCAACAATATGAGCAGTTTTTAAATCTGTCCTTACTGCTAAAACATGCCTTCTACTGACCTCTTAACCAAATTTATAAGAGCTGAGGGCAAAATCCCAAACAGCAGGGTTCCTGCTGCTGCTATAACAAGCGCAAGGCTTATTGACGGAGAGGGTTTAAGCATTATATCCTCTTTTGGCTCGCGCATATACATATACACAACTATCCTTAGATAAAAGTAAGCAGATACAGCGCTGAATATAACAGCTATGACAACAATTTCAACATAGCCCGCTTTAACAGCCTCCATAAATACATAAAATTTTCCAATAAACCCTGCAGTGGGCGGAATCCCTGTAAGAGAAAACATAAAGACAAGCATGGCTGCCGATGTAATTGGATGCTTTTTTGCCAAGCCCTGATAGTCATCAATATTAACGCCGGAAAAACCCTCTCTTCTCAGCATTATCACAATTGAAAAGGCGCCGATGTTCATAAATGCATATATCATGAGATAATTCATCGTGCTCATAAGCCCGTCAGGCGTTCCTGCAATTATGCCGAGCAAGGCATAGCCGCTGTGCGCTATTGATGAATATGCAAGCATCCTCTTAATATTAGTCTGAGAGAGGGCAATCACATTTCCAATAACTATGGTAACAAGGGCTAACGGTATAAGCATATTCCCCCAGTAGACATATAATGTCCCAAATGCCTCAAAAAAGACCCTGCCGATTATTGCAAAGCCTGCTGCCTTTGGGCCAACAGACATAAATGCAGTAATTGCTGTAGGAGTGCCTTCGTAAACATCAGGCGTCCACATGTGAAACGGGACAATCGCGATCTTAAAACCAAAAGCCACAACAAAGAATATTACAGAGAGCAGCAGCATTTTGTTTTCAGTAAGGCCGTTTTCATTTATGTAAACTGCTATTGCCCTTAGGTCTGTTGTCCCTGTAAGCCCGTATATTATAGATATCCCGTAAAGTAAAAATGCGGATGAAAAAGCGCCTAAGATAAAATATTTTAATGCCGCCTCATTGGACCTGCTGTCAGACCTGATAAATCCTGACAGGATATAGGTGCTGAGCGACATAAGCTCAAGTCCGAGATAAAGCGCCATAAGGTTTTTGGTAGAGACCATTATCATCAGACCGAGCGTAGAGAAAAGTATTAAGGCATAGTATTCGCCAAAGTTGATTTTCTCAATTGCAATGTATCTGACAGATATGAGTATTGAAAGAAATGCCGCCAAAAAAAAGATGAGCTTGAAAAAAGCGCTGTAGCTGTCTGAAATAAACATATTCCCAAATGCAGCGCCAGACGCCCCTGTCAATGCATAGAAGGCAGCGACAAAAATACCTATAATACTTAAGAAGGCAAGTGTCTCTTTCCTCTTTATAACAAGGTCTGCCAATAGGATAATCATGGCAAGGCCTGCTAAGATTATCTCTGGCATTGCCGGGCTTAAATCAGGAAGCTGAAATTGCAAATTGTTCATCTAATAATCTCCAAAAATATTCTTACAATCTTTATTTGCTGAACATCGCCTGCATTAACCTTTTCAAGCAGATGCTGAACTGAAACATCCATGTAGCTTGTAAGCAGATTAGGCTGTACACCAATAAGAACAATGAGTATCACAAGCGGGACAAGCGCAATTGTCTCCCTTAAATCTATATCAAGCAGATGGCGCTCTATCTTCGGATTGACGCTGCCGCATACAAGCCTGTAATAAAGCCACAGCATATATGTAATGCCAAGTATTACACCTAATATAGAAAGGGCGCCGAATATCATTGTCGCCTTAAAAGCGCCACTTATGATAAGAAACTCGCCGATAAATGAATTCAGGCCCGGAAAACCGCTCGCTGCAAGTGTAAATATGGTAAAAAAGACAACATATATTGGAACAGACTTTGAAAGTCCGCCGTAATCCTCAATCATCCTTGTATGCGTCCTTTCATAGATGATTCCAACGCACATAAAGAGCGCGCCTGTTACAATGCCATGATTTATCATCTGGAGTATGCCGCCTGTCACGCCTGTTTGATTGAGTGTAAAAATGCCGAGTGTAACAAAACCCATATGGCTCACGCTGGAATACGCAATCAGCCTCTTTAAATCCTTCTGCATAAGCGTTACATACCCGCCGTATATTATCGCGATAACAGAAAGGAGTATCATTGGAAAAATAAATATCTTTGTTGCGTCAGGAAATATTGGAAGTAAAAATCTTAAAAATCCGTATGCACCCATTTTTAAGAGTATCCCTGCAAGGATAACGCTTCCTGCTGTAGGCGCCTCTGTGTGTGCATCCGGAAGCCATGTATGAACAGGAAACATAGGCACCTTAACTGCAAATGCAGCGGCAAATGCAAGGAAAAGCCACATCTGAAGCCCAACAGGGTAATACACCTTAGAGAGCGCTAATATGTCAAAGGTCTTTCCGCCGCTAAAGTAAAGAACGATTATGCCGACTAACATAAATACGCTTCCTGCAAGTGTGAAGAGGACAAACTTTATTGCTGCATATACCCTGTTAGGCCCGCCCCACACGCCTATCATCAGAAACATCGGTATAAGCATAATCTCCCAGAAGAGATAGAAGAGAAAGATATCCATGGATACAAATATGCCTATCATTGCTGTCTCTGTAATCAGCAGCGCTATAAAAAACTCCTTTACCTTCTCCTTTATCGCCTTCCATGATACAAGGACACAGAGTATGCTTAGAAGCGTGGAGAGGATTATAAAGAGCACGCTGATTCCATCAACGCCTACTGAATAGTTTATATTCAATGCAGGTATCCACTTATAGCTCTCTACAAACTGCATCTTGTAGGTTGTTTTATCAAAATGCATATAAATCGGCAAGGATACAATAAATGTCGCTATTGTTGTAATAAGCGAAATCCACCTGATAAGGGCTGCATTCCAGAGAAAGAGAATAAGAAAGACCCCAAGCAATGGCAGAAATGTTGTTATAGTCAGTATTGGATAATCAAGTCTATTTAATATAATATCTTCCATCTTTTTTCCTTTACCAGAAGATGAACCATGTTACAAGCGCAAATGCGCCAAATGCCATCATAAGCGCATAATACTGCACCTGGCCGTTTTGAATAATCCGCATCACACTGCTCCATGCAAGTGTAATCCTGCCAATGCCGTTTACAGTCCCATCAACTGCCTCTGTATCAAATACCCTCAAATAGTGCGCAACCTTCAATATCGGCTTCTGGATTAAAAACTCGTATGCCTCGCCGACAATATTGTATTCAATATATGCAATAGGCTTGTTCACTAACCACATAAATCCCTTTGCGCCCTTTCTATAAAACCAGTCAGTATCAACGCTCACAGTAGGCTCAGGATCGAGCTGTTTTAAAAGCATGAAAAAGCCTAATGCAGTGAACCCGAGTATGCCGAGCGTTGACATAACATGCTGGGGTGTGTATGGAACATAGTCAACTGCGAATGGGAGCAGGGAATAGAGTGTACCCGGAAAAACACCAATAAAGATGCATAGAAACCCTGCCATGCCCATTGCAATAAGCATATTCTTTGGAGGCTCTTTTGTTCTAATGCCTGAGTCCTTGCCAAAGAACATATAATAGGGGAGCTTAAGCCCTGTATGTAAAAATGTTCCTGCAGACGCCATTGTCAGCATAAGCAGTATAACAGAAAGATGCGATTCGCCTGCTGCTGAAACAACCATTGACTTGCTCACAAATCCGCTGAAAAGAGGGACTGCTGATATGGCAAAGCCTCCAATCATATAAAGAACCATTGTAATAGGCATGGTCTTATAAAGACCGCCTAATTCTGTCAGCTTCCTCTTTCCTGTCATCTCAATAACTGCGCCTGCGCCCATGAAGAGGAGTCCTTTATATAATATATGCGCAAAGGCATGGGATGCAGAGCCGTTTAATGCCATCTCTGTTCCTATTCCAACACCTGCAACCATATACCCCACCTGGCTTATAATATGATATGCAAGAAGCCTCCTGATGTCATTCTCTAAGACTGCATAGACAACACCGTATAATGCCATAATAGCGCCAAGCCATATCAATATCTCTGTGCCGGCAAAACCTCTTATCAGCACATACACAGCAGACTTGGTTGTAAAGGCGGTCATAAACACTGCACCAGTAACAGTAGCCTCTGGATATGCATCAGGCAGCCATGCGCCGAATGGAGGAACAGCCGCATTTATTATAAAACTAAGGAGTATAAGATAGAATGCTATTCCGCCTGCAAAAGGCATCATGCTGTTAAATGCCATAGAGCCTGTTTGTGAATAATGTATTGCAGCTCCGCCGAGCAGGCAGACGCCGCCAAAGGCATGGACTAAAAGATATCTGAACCCTGCGGATACTGCCTCATTGCTCCTTTTTAACCAGACAATGAATGCCGCAGAGATTGCCATTATCTCCCAAAAGATAAACAACACAAAGAAATCACCTGCAAATGTAACACCGAGGGCGCTGCCAACATATATCATTGCTGTAACATGCTGGCTGTCATCCTTTACATGAATGGCATAGACTATTCCAATTACACCCATTATGGAAAAGACATAAGAAAATAGAAGGCTTAATTTATCAACCCTGCCAAAGGTAATGTTATAGCCCATGAAATTAACATTGCCATAATTGCCTGGCGTCATAAGTATACAGTCTATCAGCGCTGCCAAAGGAAGCGCAACCATATACGCCTGTTTCACCCTTCCCTTTAAAATGGGAATCAGCAATGCGCCTATAATAAGCAGTATTCCGGGATGCAGCCACTCAATCATTATAGTAGTCCTCTTTTTTCATCAGCCAATGATGGCCTATGAATTTTGACACAACAATTATCAGAACACACGAGATAAATCCATATATTGAACCAAATGCCGGAAGGTTCTCAAACCAGAAATGGCCGTGCCCAAGATGCAATACATAGACTACAGCAATCTCTATCAATAAAATAACAGCAAGACTGATATAGAATATAATCTTTGCTGTCCTGAAACGTTTTGGGTCTTCCAATATCCTTTCAAATATATTATTCATCTGATTATCTCCTTTGCCAGTCTTATTACAAAGTCAGGATAAAGACCTAATATAATTGTGGCAACAGCAGTTAAGCATAACGGAACAACCATAAAAGGATTCTCTTTAATATCCTCGTGATGCTCGTGGTGACCTTTCTCAATATGCTCCTTTTCAAAGAATGCCTTATAAACAATAGGGGCAAAATATGCTGTATTCAGCAGGGTGCTCGCAAGAAGCACAGCAAGCACCATAATATTTTTTGCCTCTAATGAGCCGATTACCAGATTCCATTTGCTGACAAACCCTCCAACAGAAGGGATGCCGATCATGCTTAATGTCCCTATGGCAAATGCTGTCATGGTCCACGGCATCTTCTTGCCAATACCGCTTAACTGGCTAATCTCTGTTTTATGCGACGATATATACAGAGAGCCTGCGCAAAAGAACAGGGTAATCTTTGCAAATGCGTGCATTGTTATATGCGAAACGCCGCCTATAATGCCGCTTGGGGTTAATAGCGCTGCGCCAAGTATAATATAAGAGAGCTGGCTGATTGTAGAAAAGGCAAGCCTTGCCTTGAGGTTGTCGCGGCTCAGGGCAATGACAGATGCCATAACTATTGTAAACGATGCAAAGAAAATGGCAACAACATTTACGCCAAGATTTTTCAAAAGGCCGATGCCAAAGACATAAAATATCACAGTTAAGGTTGTAAAGACTCCTGTCTTTACAACTGCCACAGCATGCAGCAGCGCGCTAACAGGGGTTGGCGCCACCATTGCAGCAGGAAGCCAGCCATGAAGCGGCATTACAGCATTCTTTGCAAACCCAAAGAGGAAAAGTATGAATATAATGCTAAGCAATACCGGATGCTCTGCCCGGACAGCAGGCGGGAAAAGACCGCCATTTGAGAATTCAAGCGTGCCTGCAAGATTATATGTTAAGATAATGGCTGCAATGAGAAACACCTTTGCAGCGCCGAGCAGATATATGGCATATTTTCTGGCGCCTTTCAGCGATTCAGCATCCTCCTTGTGCCCGACAAGGGGATATGTAATTATGGTCAGGCCTTCGTAGAATATAAACATGGTAAACAGGTTTGCAGAAAATGCCACACCCATTGTAGCTGTAAGCGCAATGGCAAAGCATACAAAAAATCTTGTCTGGGAATGCGCCTTAATCGGCCGCATGTAGCCTATAGAGTAAAAAGTTGTAAGTATCCAGAGGAATGAGGCGCCTAATGCAAATAGGATGCTAAAGGCATTTGCCCTGAACTTGATATCAATCCCCGGCAGGATGTGTAAAAGGGTATATTCTATTGTCTTTCCCTCAAGGATAACAGGAACCATTGACACCACAATCAGGAATTTTATTACACCTGCTGCCACAGACCATGATTCCCTAAGATTAGGCCTCTTTTCGCCTGTTAACATTATAAGAAAAGCAGCTACAGTGGAAACGAGTATTGCAAGCAACGGTTTTATAGAAATTATAGTTTCCATTTATATCCTTATCCCTTCTATCCTTATCCCTTCAGGGAGCTTATCTCATCAACAAAGGTAGTTCCTGTATTTCTGTATGCAGAGATCAATATTGCAAGGCCGATTGCAGCCTCTGCTGCTGCAACAGTCATAATAAAGAATACATAAATCCTTCCTGTCATTGAATCCATATAATGCGCAAAGGCGACAAAATTGATATTAACAGCATTTAGCATAAGCTCTATTGACATAAGCACTGTAAGGAAATTCCTCCTCACAAGAACGCCAACCATGCCAATTATGAATAATATTGCAGCAAGTATTAAATAATAATGTAAAGGTATCATTGCAGCTCCTTCTTCGCAAGCACTATCGCCCCAATCATTGCAACCAATAATATCAAGGATGCCACCTCAAATGGAAAGAGATATTCTGTATAAAGTATCCTTCCAATTGCCTGTGTATTGCCTTCTGACATTATCTTGGCAATATTAAAGCCGCCCTTTGGCCCTTTTATTGCAGATACTGAGATTATATACAACACCTCTCCAACAAGAATAATACCCATTAAGAAGGCGATAAACTTCTGCCTGTTGAACATCCTGTATCTCTGTGTAACATTTAAGAACATAAGAACGAATATAATCATTACCAATATTGCGCCGGCATAAACAAGTATCTGCACAGCAGCAAGAAATTCAGAGTTTAGCAATACGAATATCCCTGCAATATGGATGAGTGTAACCAAAAGCGCAATAGCGCTGTGGAATGCATTCCTCTTTATTATTACAAAGAGCGCGCTTATTACAATCACTGCTGCAAAATAAAAGAATAAGAGATTAAGCATCAATCCTTCCTCCATGGATAGTCTTCATCGCCAATCTCAAGCAGTTTTTCCTTTGACATAACAATCGCTCCCTTTTCGTATTGAGAAAGCTCGTACCTCTTTGTCATTGCCAGCGCCTCTACAGGACATGCGTCAACACAGTAGCCGCAGAAAACGCACTTTGTAATATCTATCTGATAGAATTTTGCATATCTCTTCATAGGGTCCGCCTCTGAACCAGCGCTGACAACTGTTATGCACTTTGACGGACAGTATGCCTCGCACAGTGTGCAGCCAACGCATCTTTCAGAGCCGTCATCCTTTCTCCTTAAACAGAGGAGACCCCTGTACCCGTCAGGCAGAGGCCTCTTTTCATCAGGATACTCAATGGTTATCCCTCTTTTGCCCTTAAACATAAAAAAGTGTTTAAGGGTTAAAAGGAGTCCCATTATAATATCTATAAAAAGTATGTTCTTTAAAAAATTAATCATGTCTTTACTATATACATTACAATCCCAGTAACAGCGACATTAATAATTGACAATGGTATAAGATACTTCCATCCAAGATTCATCAACTGGTCATATCTCAGCCTCGGCAATGTAGCCCTCAGCCATATATAAAAGAACAAAAAGAAGAATACCTTTGCACAGAACCACATTACAGGCTGAATAATATTAATTGGCTCGAATGAGCTCTTAAATTCAAATAAAGGCTGCCAGCCGCCGAAGAACAGTATTGTTGCAATGCTTGATATCATTATCATGTTTGCGTACTCTGCAAGGAAATAAAATGCAAAGCCCATTCCGCTGTACTCTGTATGAAAGCCTGCAACAAGCTCGCTCTCTGCCTCTGGAAGGTCAAAGGGCGCCCTGTTTGTCTCTGCAACACCGGATATAATGAACAATATAAATGCAGGCAATTGATATATAATGAACCAGTGTTTTGCCTGTGCATTAACAATATCCACCATTGATAAAGAGCCTGTAAGAAGAATAACGCCGACAGTAGAAAGACCAAGCGAAAGCTCATAGCTAATCATCTGCGCTGCAGAGCGCATGGCGCCGAGAAAGGCATATTTGCTGTTTGACGCCCAGCCGCCAAGAATTACGCCATAAGTCCCGATAGAGCCTAATGCAAATATATATAGAATACCAATATTCAAATCTGTAATATACAGATGAATTGTCCTGTCAATTGTGATGCCGAATAATTCAAGGTGCAGCTTAAAATCCCTGCCAAATGGTATTACTGCAAAGGCTATTAAAGCAGGTACCATTGTAATTACAGGCGCTGATATAAAGATAATCTTATTTGACGCAGAAGGGATAATAATCTCTTTAAGAAAGAGCTTTATACCATCTGCAAAAGGCTGCAGGATGCCAAAAGGCCCAACACGATTCGGGCCAAGCCTGTCCTGCATAAAGCCGAGGACACGGCGCTCCAAAAGGGTAAGTAACGGCACAACTGTTAGCACAGTACCCATCACCACGCCGATGGTCACTAATATCACTGTTAAATTGATTATGAGATTAATATCCATATTTATACAAAATTAAAAATTAACTTTTATATCCCCCTCACCCTAACCCTCTCCCGCAAGGGGAGAGGGAACTTTTTTCTCCCCTCCCTTG
>Ga0105164_10000324_pt1 | contig 35798 bp, 33 predicted proteins | sample VDWuncwatermetaG_FD_89674 | JGI IMG/M metagenome (GOLD analysis project Ga0105164, IMG submission 89674) | Wastewater microbial communities from Netherlands to study Microbial Dark Matter (Phase II) - VDW unchlorinated drinking water | ecosystem: Environmental > Aquatic > Freshwater > Drinking...
CTACGCAATTCTGCCTTGTCCGCCGAAGCGCAAGCCGTGCTCGATGCGGGTCGCACGTTATGGCAAGCCTATTTCGCGCACACCGATGTGCGCACCGTGCGCGACGAATTAAAACTCAATCGCTCCGATGTCGGCTGGTATCAAATTCGCAACGCGCTGAAAAAACGCAACGAAAGCGGCGACATCGCACCCGTGGATTTCACCCCGTTTGAAACTGCCTACAAAACCTTGAGCGAAAAACTCCAGCCGCAGGTTTTTGAGTTGGGATTCCTCAAATGATAGGCAATGAACTCCGCGAACTAGCCTTGCTGTGCTTGCTTGAAACTGATGCAGCAGAAAAAGCCGTGCGGGTTTTTGCGTTAGCGCACGATTGGGCGGCGGGTAAATTGCGCTTGGATACGCACGCCAAAATTGCTGCGTCAGCGGCGATTCCAGGTCGTCCTGCTAAGCCTGAATTGGTGTTGCCTAAAGAGCTGGCGCATCGCTCGATGATAACGCCTGAAGGGCGCGCGACGTTGATTCATGCCATGACGCATATCGAATTTAATGCCATCAATTTGGCGTTGGACGCGCTGTGGCGATTTGCCGACATGCCTGCGGCTTACTACACGGATTGGCTGCGTGTGGCACATGAAGAGGCGCAGCATTTTTCGATGTTGGCGGCGCATTTGCATACGCTGGGCTATCAGTATGGCGACTTTCCCGCGCATAACAGTTTGTGGGAAATGGCAGACAAAACGCGTGATGATGTGTTGGCGCGCATTGCGTTAGTGCCGCGCACCATGGAGGCGCGCGGCTTAGATGCCACGCCTAAAGTGCGCGCCAAACTTGCCCAAGCGGGCGACCAAACCGCCGCCGCAATCATGGATATTATTTTGCGTGAAGAGGTTGGGCATGTGCTGGTGGGCAACCATTGGTATGGTTATTTGTGCGCGCTGCGCGGACAAGAACCCATCGCGACCTATGCGCAGCTAGCCCGCCAATATGCTGCGCCCGTGTTGCGTGGGCCGTTCAATTTGGCAGCGCGTAAAGCGGCGGGATTTAGTGATGCGGAGTTAGCGGCGTTAAGTGTGAATAACACTTAAGCCTGCCCAAATGCGGATGAATCAAGGCGTGCTATCGCGCAATGAATTGCGCGCCCACACAAGACAGATTCTAGATTTTCCCGCTGTCCTGATCGTGCCCGTGGCGTTTGTAGAGTACGGTCATAATCCCTGATAGCAGCAGGCCGAACACGGTGATGATGAGGTAGATGCTGAGGTTCATTTTTTCCATGGTGGCATACAGTGCCAGCATGGCGAAGATGCTTAAATTTTCATTGAAGTTTTGCACTGCAATCGAGCTGCCTGCACCCATCAATAAATGTCCGCGATGTTGCAGCAGCGCGTTCATTGGCACGACGAAGTAGCCGCCCATCGCGCCGATGATAATGAGCAAAATAATCGCCAAGGTTGGATGCGTAATCGGAATCATCAGCAGCACCACTATTCCCATGGCAATGCCGATTGGCAATACTTTTACTGAGTGTTCGAGCGTGACGAATTTCGCTGCCAAAATTGAGCCGATGGCGATGCCTAATGCCACCCAAGCGGTGAGTTGGGCCGCGGCACTAAAGTCGTAATGCAATGCCACGCCCGCCCAAGCCAACACTAATAAGCGCAAGGTTGCACCCGTCCCCCAAAATAATGTGGTCACGCCTAGTGAAACTTGTCCGAGCGGGTCGCGCCACAATAATTTGAAGTCGTGCCAAAACGCTTTGATAAGAAAAATGGGACTGCGGTTAAGCGATTTGTGGTCGATAGCGATGCGTGGGATGTACAGATTAAACAGCGCGGCACATAGATAAATGCCAACGATGATGCTGATGGCTAATTCGGATGCGGTGTCGATGCCTGTGTCGAAATATGGCACGTCCCACAGACTGAGCAAGCTAAGGGAGAGTGACGGACTGAGCATAATGCCGCCGACCACAGCACCCAAAATAATCGCCATCACGGTGAGACCTTCCATCCAACTATTAGCGATGACTAATTTTTCGGGTGGCAAGTATTCGGTGAGGATGCCGTATTTGGCAGGCGAATACGCCGCTGCACCTAAGCCAACCAAACCGTATGCCAGCAGGGGATGTACGCCTAACAACATTGCCACACAGCCGAAAATTTTGATGTTGTTGGAAACAAACATGACCCGCCCTTTGGGTAGCGAATCGGCGAATGCGCCGACGAAGGGGGCTAAGACGATGTAGGAAAAAATAAAGGCTTCTTGTAAAACGGGGGTGTGCCAAGCGGGGGCGTGGAGGTCTTTTAACATCGCAATGGCGGCGAACAACAAGGCATTGTCGGCAAGCGCGGAGAGGAATTGCGCCGCTAAAATGATGTAAAAACCGATCTTCATACGGGTAGGCGTTTTTTTGTGAGGGCGTTTTATATCACGAAAGTATTGCCCCTGCTATCATTGGTTTACTTAACTCCACGCAAAGTTTTATGTCACGTCCCATCAATGCTCAAATCAATCTCGATGCACTCGCACACAATCTACACACCGCCCGACGTTCTACTTCCGCACGCATTATGGCTGTCATCAAAGCGGATGCTTACGGTCATGGGCTGTTGCGCGCCGCCGAAGCCTTAAACGAAGCGGATGGCTTTGCGCTGCTCGATATACAGGATGCGATTGCCTTGCGCGAGGCGGGTTTTAGCCAAACGATATTACTGTTAGAAGGATTTTTTACAGCGGACGATTTGCACGCGTTGGCGCAATACGATTTGAGCTGTGTGATTCATAACGATGCACAACTCGCGCTGCTAGATGCTTATCCGAAGCGGGGTAATTTATCGGTGTGGCTGAAGGTGAATAGCGGCATGAATCGTTTGGGATTTACCCCCGAAAATGTGGCGGGCGCGATGGCGCGTTTGCGCGCGCATCAGGCGGTGCGTGAGGTGACGCTGATGACACATTTTGCCCATGCCGATGAAGCGCGCGGGGTGGCGGAGCAACTCGAAACTTTCCATCAAATCGCCAGTGATTATCGTGTGCCGCGCTCACTGGCAAATTCTGCCGCGTTGCTACGTTATCCACATACGCATGGTGATTGGGTGCGGCTAGGCATCATGTTGTATGGCGCGTCGCCGTTCGTGGATAAAACAGCACGGGAGTTGAATTTACGTCCTGCGATGACCTTAAGTAGCAAAATTATCGCGATACAAAATTTGCAGCGTGGCTATGAAATTGGCTACGGCGCGCACTTCAAAGCGACGCATAACATGCGCATCGGCATCGTCGCCTGTGGTTACGCTGACGGCTATCCGCGCGTCGCCCCGAATGGCACGCCCGTGTTGGTCAATGGGCAGCGCACGCAAATCTTGGGACGCGTGTCGATGGATATGCTCTATGTGGATTTAAGTTGCGTGCTGCAAGCCGAGATAGGCAGCGAAGTGGTGTTATGGGGTGAGGGGATGCCTGTCGAAGAGGTGGCGCGCGCAGCGGGAACAATCAGCTACGAATTGTTGTGTGGCTTGGCGCAGCGTGTGCCAATACAGTTGCGCTAAGCCGTAAAAATCCCGTGTAAAAAATCTGTCACAGATTACTTTTTTCTATAGAATGCGCGCCGCTAAACTGCGGGTGGTTGCATAAGCAGTTTTTCAGGCAGTACTTTTGTTCCAATCTCAATAACTAACTTAATGAAAGAAATTACCATGAAAAAAAGCATGATGAGTGTTGCCGTTTCTGCGGCTCTGTTGAGCATGTCAGCCGTTCAAGCAAGTGAATTCAAAGGCGCGTACGCCGGCTTGAACGCTGGTGTGAACCACAGCAAAATTGGCACGATTTCAGCAGCAAATAAATTTTATCCAGGTCTCCAAGCAGGCTACAACTGGGACATGACTAGCAATGTATTGTTGGGCGTAGAAGGTTTTGTTGACGGTCATAGCAAATCAGTAACGGGTAAAGATGCGGGTATCGACGCTAAGCTGGGTTACACCATGGGTAAATTTATGCCTTACGCACGTTTGGGCGCGGCAGCGACAACACCTGGTACCCGCGTACACGGCGGTTTGGGTTTGGAATACAAATTCGCACCTAGCTGGTCAGCATTGGCTGAAGTCACTGCTGATATGAAAAAAGTAAATGGTCTTGCTCAACGCAACACTAACTTTGCTATCGGCGTGAATTACTACTATGACAAGCCAGCGGTTGCGGCGGCTGTTGTAGCTGCTGCGGTGGTTGCAGCACCTGTTATCGCTAAGAAAGCAGAGCCTGTTGCTGCTCCCGCTCCAGTTGTAGCACCTGTTGCAGCACCAGCACCCGTGGTAGTCGCACCTGTTGCCGCTGCTAAAGTCTTTACATTGAAAGGCACTAACTTTGCTACGTCTTCTGCAAAACTGATGCCTGCTGCTTCTGCGCAAATGGCTGAAGTGTTGGAATACGCAAAGAACAGCAAAGAAAACTTTAACGTGGTGGGTCATACCGACAGCCGTGGTTCAGAAAAGAAAAACCAAGTGTTGTCAGCCGCTCGTGCTGCTTCAGTTAAAGCCTACTTGGTTGCACATGGCGTAGCTGCAAGCCGTATTACCACTTCAGGTGCTGCTTCAACTAAACCCGTTGGTGACAACAAGACTGATGCAGGTCGTGCTGCTAACCGTCGCGTAGAAGTGACCGCAGTAGCAGCTAAGTAAACTTAGCGAATACTAAAAAGCTAAATAAGTTTTTTAGTTATCACTCAAAAAACGCGCTGGCGACAGCGCGTTTTTTTACGTCCTGATATTTTTTCCGCTGCCATTTTCCATCAGCTAAAATGCGCGCCCTTATTGTTTTCTAAAATCCCCTCCGATGAAAATTGCGCTTGCTCAAATGAACTGTGTGCTGGGTGATTTAGCTGCCAATGCCGCGCAGATTTTGCTCTATGCCGAACAAGCCAAAGCGCAGGGCGCGAGCTTGTTGTTGACCCCCGAATTGAGCTTGTGTGGTTATCCACCCGAAGACTTATTGTTACGCGATGGTTTTTATGCCGCGAACACGCAAGCCTTGCAGAAATTAGCTTTGCAGGTGCAAGGCATCGCGGTGTTGGTCGGTCATGCGCATGAAATTGACGGCGAGCATTACAACGCGGCATCGTTGTTGCGCGACGGCAAAATCGAGCTGACCTATTGCAAACACGCGCTGCCCAACTACGCCGTGTTCGATGAGCAACGCTATTTTGTGGCGGGTAGCGACGCGGCGGTATTTACGCTGCATGGCGTGCGTTTTGGCATCAACATTTGCGCTGATGTATGGGAAGAGGAGGCGGCGCACAGTGCCGCAGCAGCGGGCGCGCAAGTGTTGCTGGTGATGAATGCCTCACCCTTCGCCATTGCCAAACAGCAGCGTCGTTACGCCGTGGTGCGCGAACGCATCGCAGAAAATAATGTGGCGGTGGTGTATGCCAATTTAGTCGGCGGACAAGATGAGTTGGTGTTTGATGGCGGCTCGTTTGCGATGAATCAGCACGGCGAATTAGTAGCGCAAGCGGCGCAGCTGCAAGCGGGTTTGAGCGTTATCGACATCGCGCCCGATGGCACACCCAGTGGCGCGATGATTCCCTTATTGGAACAGCACGCCTGCGTGTATCAAGCACTGTGTTTAGGGGTGCAAGATTACGTTGGCAAAAACGGTTTTCCGGGCGTGTTGCTAGGTTTGTCGGGTGGCATAGATTCGGCGTTGACCTTGGCGATTGCGGTGGATGCGCTGGGCGCGGACAAGGTGCACGCGGTGATGATGCCGTCGCCTTACACCGCTGACATTAGCTTGGTCGATTCGCGTGAGATGGTAAAATTTTTAGGCGTGCGTTATGACGAGTTGTCCATAAACGAGACCTTTGAAAATTATTTAAGCACGCTCGCCCCCAGTTTTGCTGGCCGTGCCGCCGACACTACCGAAGAAAATCTGCAAGCGCGCATACGCGGCACTTTGCTGATGGCGTTGTCGAATAAGTTTGGCGCGCTGGTGCTGACCACAGGCAACAAATCCGAAATGAGCGTGGGCTACGCGACTTTGTATGGCGATATGGCGGGCGGCTTGGCGGTGCTTAAAGATATTTGCAAAACCTTGGTGTATGACTTGTCGCGTTACCGCAACACGCAAGGGCTGGTGATTCCTGAACGCATCATCACGCGTCCGCCCAGTGCCGAATTGCGCCCTGATCAAACCGACCAAGACAGCTTGCCGCCTTACGATATTTTGGATGGCATCGTGTCGCTGTATATGGAACAGGACAAGTCGATTCTGGACATTATCGCGGCGGGTTACCCACCAGCGGATGTGCGGCGCGTGGTGCGTTTAATTCGCTTGAGCGAATACAAACGTCGCCAATCGGCGGTAGGCATCCGCATCACTGAACGTGGTTATGGCAAGGATTGGCGTTATCCAATTACGGTGCGTTATCAAGATGCGTTTTAGTGCCTAAAAGAATGTGAGCTGCGCGCAAAATTGCTAAAACAGCAGAAATCATTTGACCTCGACCATAAGTTGAAAGGAATCACCATGAGCGCAGTTACATTTGACACTTTGAAATTTGTTAAACGACTTGAAAAAGCAGGTATGAAACAAGCTGAAGCGCAAAACGAAGCCTTTGAAGAGCTTACAAAACCCCAAGAGCTGGCTAAAAAGTCAGATATAACCGAAATGAAATATGACATGTTGAAATGGATTGTCGGTTTAGCGTTTGGACAATTTGCTTTACTCATTGGAATTTTAATGAAGCTAACACACTAAAAAAAAGCCCTCTTCGGAGGGCTTTTTACTGGGCAATTATCCACAAATTTTGTTGATAAGGCTATTGACAAAAAATCGCACGGCGGCACGTAGCATAGCGTAGAGAAAGGTTGTCCTTTTTTAATCACTGGTCGAAGCTCTAGGTAAAAAATCGCATCGTAATTTGGTTGACAAGCAATGCGACAAAATGCCGCATTCACAAACGAAAAAATGTTGCATAATGCCGCCGCGCTTTAATCGTATAGCTGGTTACTTCATATCAAGCGTTGTTAATCAACATGACAGGGTGTAATCATTAAAGCGTAATACTGTTATTTTCTATTTATATCGAAAAGGAAGAGAAATGAAAAAAATTATCACAAGTTTGGCAGTAGCAGGTTTGATGGTTGCAGGTAGCGCGATGGCTGGTGATTTTTCAACTGGTTCATGCAAGGCTTGCCACGCAGTGGGTAAAGACACAGTCGGTCCAGATTGGAAAACCGTTGCTACACAATACGGCGATGCAAAAACGCTGGCTGCTGTATTCAAGTCAGGCTTCAAAGTAGAAGACCGTAAATTGGCAGCAAGCAATCCTAAATGGAAAGCTCAAGCAGCTATTATGACTGGTCAATACGCAAGCAACATTAAAGGCCACGAAGATGCAGCAGCAGAAGCAATTTTCGCCGCAGTTAAGGCAGGTAAAATCTAAGCACGTTTAGTGTTAAAGATGTTAAAGGCGACCGACTCGGTCGCCTTTTTTTATTGTAAGTGTGTTGTAAGCTACTTCGTTTAGGCTCTTGTGTGTCGTTCTTTCAGGCGTATTGCTACTGTGTATCGCTATTCTTTCTCTTATCCCGTTGATATTTCTTTAGTCCAGCGCGTCGGTTTTATTGCGGTGGTGGTGGTGCTGCACGTCGCTGTGTTGGGGACGTGGGTGGCACATCCGCATGTCACAACCCAGCCACACGAGATGAGCATCAGCATGACGATGCCCGCGAGCGTACCTGCCCTGGCCACGCCAGCCGTGCCCGACGCTGTTCCGCAAGTTAAGCCACAGGCAAAACCCGTGCTCGAAAAAGCCGTTGTTCCCAGCCCCGTTGCGGCCACGCCCACTGCAACGCCTACGCCGCCCGCCGCCGTTAGCAGCGCTGCGCCAGTTGCCCCCAGTGCGCCTGCTTTGCCTGATCGCGAGCCTGATTTTGCGGCAGCATATTTGAATAATCCCAAGCCTGTTTATCCCCTCGCTGCACGCCGTATGGGCTGGCAGGGTAAGGTCATCGTGCGCGTGGAAGTGTTGGCGAATGGCGCGGCGGGCGAAGTATCGTTGTATCAAAGTAGTGGTCGCGAGGCTTTGGATAATGCCGCGTTAGCAGCGGTCAAAAGTTGGCGATTTACCCCCGCGCGCGTGGCAGGGCAACTCATCACTAAAACTTTTTTAGTGCCGATTCCGTTTAAGTTGGAGAGCGACAACGAATGAAAATTCTTCCCTTAGTTTTGTTATTGAGCAGCGGCATCGCGTTGGCTGAATCTGACCCGCCGCCGTTGTTACAAGAAGTGGTGGTGACAGGCAAAGCGTCCGCCGATGAAACGCGTCGTCAGGCAAGCTCGCAAAAGCAAATCATCGAGCGTCAAGACATTGCCAATATGGGCGCGCTGACGGTAGGCGAAGTGTTGGGCAAGTTGCCAGGCGTGGAGTTAAACGGCACGAATAGCGATGGTTCGTCTAATCAACGCGCGCGCGGTATGTCGCGCGATTCTGTGCAAATTTTGATTGACGGTGAACGACCCAATGGCGGCTCGCGCATCGCGGCGAGTGTGTTGGGACGCTTGCCTGCGGAAGATTTGGAGCGCGTAGAAATTTTACGCGGTAGCTCGGCTGAGTTTGGCGGGGCGGCAAGTGTGACGGTAAATCTGGTGCTAAAAAAAGCACGTGCTAAAAAATCTACCGCCGTGAAAGCCACGCTGGGCATGGTTGGCAGTGAACCAACCGGTGCATTTAATTTGACCCAAACAGGTGGCGCAGACGGCTTTGCTTGGAGCGTGCCGCTCACGCTCAATTTATCGCGCCGCCCGTTTAGTAGCAGCAGCGATAGGCAAACCTTGACGGCAGGCGCGCGCACTTTTTGGCAGCAAGATGACTCACAAGGCGTGTTTAATTTTCGTGAATTAGTGAGTTCGCCACGCCTGAATTGGCGCGATGGCGCGGACACTTTGACGGTGTCGCCGACGCTGTTTGACGGACGTGGCGCAAGTCAAACGAATGCGAGTCAAACCGCTTATGCCAACCCTGCTGCGGGAACGGGACAAGCCTTTAACGGCGACAGCCAAACGCAGTTCGATATGCACATGCTGATGTTGCGGGTGCGGGTGGAAGGTGAAAAAAATATCGCGGTGGGCAAGCTGAGTAGTCGTGTTGCGGTGTCGGATGGACAGCGCGATATGGTCACGCAACGCACGCTGCATAACGCCGCGCAAGTGTTAAGCCAAAACAACGATGTATTGCAAAGCTATGAGAAACAATTCAATGGCGCGCTGCGCCTAGATCAGGCGATAGACACGCATCTGCTGGCGATGTCGGGTGAATTCAGTCGCGTGCTGCGCCGCGAAGCGCAAACGCTGACGGGTAATTTTGCGGGCAGCAATGTCAGCCTAGCAGGGCAAAGCGAAGCGGTGTTGTGGCTGCAAGATGATTGGTCACTCGGCCCTAAAACGACACTGACAGGCGGCTTGCGCGGCGAGCAAATTCAACTCAACTCGACGAGCGTGAAGCAAACTTACCGACGCGCGCTGCCCTCCGTAGCGGTGCGTTTTGAACCTGCTGAGCAGTGGGTGATGCGCAGCTCGCTAGGCGCAGGCATCAAACCGCCTAAGCTAGAAGAGCTGACTACGATTACCTCGCACAGCCAAATCGCCAACACGCCGTTAGATGCGGATAAAAGCGGTAATGCCGCTTTGCAACCTGAACATAGCGTGAATTTCGAGGCTGTTTTAGAACGCTATTTAGCCGCCGATGCGGGTGTGTTGGGCGCGAATTTTTATTTGCGCAATACGCAAAATTTTACCGAGCAGCGCGTGCAGTTAGAAGGGGCGCGTTGGGTGTCGCGTCCCTACAACGAAGGCAACGCTAGACACACCGGCGTTGAGCTAGATGGTAAGTTGCGTACGGAAAGTTGGGGCATCAATGGCGGCACAGTAAAAGCGCATTTGGTGTTGCCCAAAGCGGTCGTGCAAGACACGCGGCTCGGCATCACGCGCAGCGCGCGCGACACGCCCATGTATGTGTTTTCTAGTGGCTGGGAGCAAAGCCTCGCCGCCGCGCAAGCTAGCTACGGCATGACTTTGCAGGTGTCGGGACGCAGCGTCACTAATATCCCTAACGAGCAAGTGAGCGCAACTCAAGCGCGTGCGAGTTTGGATGCGTTTTATTTGCAACGCCTCAATGCGCAATTTAATTTGCGCATCAGCGGCGGCAATCTAACCGCTGCGAAAACCACTCGCACCAGCACCTATAGCAACGCGGGAAATAGTTGGACGATAAGCAGCGTGGATAAAGGCGTGCGCAGTGTAATGATTGGGCTAGAAGGCAGGCTTTAATTCAGGGGTAGGGTGGGCAGATGAACCAGCCCCCTACAATTTACCAATTTTTTATTAGATTTTATGTTAAGGAAACGATATGAATTTATTTGCTTCATCTTCACCCATCGTCAATGGCGCATTAGCCGTACTGGTCATTTTCTCGATAGCAACTTGGTCGATTGCGCTGATTAAATTATTTGCGCAATGGCGTGAAAAACGCGACAACAAAGCCTTTATGGCAGCGTTTTGGGCAGCCAAAGAATGGGCGGCAGCAAGAGATGCGAGCAGTGCGATGAGCGGTTCACATGCGCATTTAGCACAGGCGGGGTTCAGCGAATTACGCGAAGTGCAACAACACAGCAGCGCGATGCAACATTTAGGTTCGGCACAAGACGGCTTAGAGCGCAGCTTGCGTCAGGCGATGCAAAATTTGCAGCGTCAATTTGAAAGTGGTCTAGCAGTGTTGGCAACAGTGGGCTCAACTGCCCCCTTTGTTGGATTGTTCGGCACGGTGTGGGGCATCATGCACGCGCTGCAAGGCATTAGTGCCACAGGTTCGGCGAGCTTGGATGTGGTGGCAGGGCCAATAGGCGAAGCACTCATTGCGACTGCGATTGGCATTGCCACTGCGATTCCTGCGGTGTTGGCATACAACTTTTATCTGCGTCGTATGAAGTTGGCAATGGCGGATTTAGAAAATTTTGCCCACGACTTTATGCGTCTCGCCGCTAAGCACGACTACAAAATTTAAGGACGATTGCGATGGCTTTCCAAAATAATTCCAATCAGGAAATGATGAGCGAGATTAACGTCACGCCCTTGGTGGATGTGATGTTGGTGTTGCTGGTGGTGTTTATCGTGACCGCGCCTTTGCTCACCCAAGCGGTCGGCGTAAAGCTGCCGAAAGTGGTCGCAACGGGGGCTGCGACACCTGCGAAACAGAAGATGGTGAGCATTAGCGCGGATGGACTAATTAAGCTCGATGAAGTGCTGATTAGCGAGGATGAATTAAAACTGCAACTAAAAGCGTTAGCGGAGGCGACGACCGATTTTGAATTGAATGTCCATGCCGATACCGCTGTGCCTTACGGCAAAGTTGCCGCCGTGATGGCGATTGCGCAACAAGCGCAAGTGAGCAAATTATCGTTTGTCAGCAACCTCGAACACTAACTCAGCACAGCGTATTCCGCTCATCACAGCACCTTCTAAAGTCGCTGGATAATCGCCCGCTGTGTAGTCACCCGCTAAGAATAAACGCGCGGCGGCAGTTGCTTGACTAGGGCGTTGCAAATTAGGTGAGCAGCAAAACGTCGCACGTTTTTCGGCGATGACTTTCCACCACAGCGGTATGTCCGTGATGCCAAATTCTTGGCGTAATTCTTCGATAATTTTTTGTGCCAATTCGTCTTGCGATAAATTTTGATGAACGCCTTCCGCGCTAATCAACGACGCGATTAAGCCGTGTTGATTTGCTATTTGACCTTTGTCGAATAACCATTGGCTGGTGCGCTGATGCAAACCCAGCATGGCGCAGGGCAGGCTGACATGTTCGGGATATTGCACATACACGGTGTAAATCGGTTGCTGCTCTAACGCGTTGATTTGCGCTATGCAGTTGGATAACTCGGCAAGGTTGCCCAATAATTTTGCAGCGATTGTGGGTGGCGTGGCACAAATAGCGTGACTAAAAATTTGCGTGTCATGTGCAGTTGTTATCGCCACACCGTCATCACGCAACTCGATTTTTTCCACGCCCGCCGAGAGTAAAACTTTGCCGCCACGTTGTTCGATAAAAGCGGCGGCGCGTTGCGGAAACAGCGCGGTGAAATCGAGACGCGGCAATAGCATGTCGGAGTCGGCACGGCTTTGATTCAGTGCATCACGCAACACATTCAACAACACTTGCGCGGAAGCCTTATGGATAGGCGTGTTCAAGGCGGCGATGCATAACGGCTCCCACAGTTTGAGCGACAGATTTGCATCTTGTCCGTGCTGGGCAAGCAAGCTGCTAACCGTTATGTCGTGTGGCAAATGAAAATTCATACGGCGCAAGGTGAGCATGAAATGCGCCGCCTTAAAGCGTTCGCGCCACGTCAATCCTTGCGCATTCAGCAGCGCGATTAGAAGATGCAGCGGAGCGGGTAAGCGCGGGGCTTTGAGCGAGAACTGTCCATGCAAATCAAGCTGCAAAGGCAAGCGCAAAAAGTCCTGTGCTAGATTGCCACCGACCAGCTCGATGAGACGCAGCGTTTCGCGATAACAACCGAGTAATAAGTGCTGACCGTTATCGAGAATTAACGACTCCCCCGACAGGGGACGATTGCCCTTTTCCCCTATGGGGGAAAGTTGGATAGAGGGGACAGATAGTTTTTTTTTCTGCAACACTGGATGCTGCGTTACCACTCCGCGCGCACGCCCACCGAGCTGCTTGGCACTTTCAAACACCGTCACAGGAATACCCCGCGCAGCGAGTTCCACCGCCGCCGCCATACCTGCGTAGCCACCGCCGATGATGGCAATGTTCATATAATGATTTCCTTAATTTTTTGCATTGAGTTCAATATAAATTTTTAGGTGTGGAGAGCCCCCCATCCTAGCCTTGAAAAAACAACTAGCCATTTGACTAAGCCAGCAAGCCAGCAAATCGCTGGTTACCCCCATGAGAGGGGAAAGAAACTGTATTCCCTCCCCATCGTAGGGGGAGGGTTAGGGTGGGGGTGAAACTTTCAGATTCTCAGTAATCTTAGCCAATACACCAGACAAATTTTCTAGCACTTCATTGTTCCAAAATCGCAGCACGCACCAGCCTTGTGTTTCGAGAAATGCGCTTCGTTGTGCATCGTAAATTAGCTGATTTTGATGTTGTCCGCCGTCGAACTCGATAACCAACTTTTGTTCGATGCAAGCAAAATCAGTAATATATTTTCCGATTGGATGTTGGCGGCGAAAGCGATTACCGTTTAACTGTTTTTGGCGTAATACCTGCCATAACAACTTTTCTGCATCAGTTAAATTGCAGCGTAATGAACGCGCGTTGCGGGTGGTGAGGGGAGGAATGCGTGTGGTCATTGCAAAAAGTACCCCCATCCTAGCCTTCCCCCTGAAAGGGGGAAGGAACTTTATTTTAGTTCGTCAGCCACGTTTTGAATGCTAGCCATAATTTATAACTTGGCGTGAGCGACACGCGCTCTTTGAGGACGTGGCAGCCACTAGAGACGACTTCAATCAGCGTGGCACGATAGATTGCCGCCATGATTAAACCTACCCGCTGAGCCTTTTTATCTTCTTTAGGCAACAGGGCTAAAGCTTGATCGTAAAAGCGTTGCGCGCGTGCCACTTGAAACGCCATGAGCTTTTGAAAATTTTCCGAATCGCGTGAATTAAGAATATCAGCGGCGGTGACGTTGAACTGTTGTAGTTCGTCCATCGGCAAATAAATGCGGTTGCGCCGCGCATCTTCGCCCACGTCGCGGATGATGTTGGTGAGCTGAAAAGCAATGCCTAAATCGTGCGCATATTTCAAAGTCTGACGATTTTTATAACCTAAAATTTCCACCGTCAACAGCCCCACCACGGACGCGACGCGGTAGCAATACAGTTGCAGCGATTTGAAATCTGCGTAGCGCGGATGACTCAAATCCATCTCCATACCGTCGATGATTTCGAGCAAATGTTCCTGCGCTAAATTGAATTGTTTGACGATAGGGACGAGCGCAATCGCAACTGGATGTTGTGGTTTGCCATCATAAATTTCTGCCACTTGGCTGCGCCACCAATTGAGCGTAGTGCGCGCCACGTCCTCGTCCGAACACTCATCCACCACATCGTCCACCTCGCGACAAAAGGCATACAGCGCGGTAATCGCACGGCGTTTATCCTTCGCTAAAAAACGAAAGCTGTTGTAAAAACTAGAGCCACTCGCAGCAGCTTTGTCTTGGCAGTATTGGTCTGGATTCATAAAAATTAGTAAGTATGAGGAGCGGATTTTGCCAACATGATGAGCCAATCGAGTGGGCGTAGAACAGGGCGATTTTGGTACACGTCGTAATCGACTTTTTCGATTTTGGCGAGGATGCGCAAGCCACCTTGAATAATCATGCGCATTTCCAAACCGATGCGCCCCGTCAAAATACTGCCCAGCGGCGCGCCTTGCAGCATCAGGGTTCGTGCTCTATCGACTTGGAATTTCATCAACGCGCGCCATGCGTCATCGCAGATTTTTGCGCTGATATTTTTTTCGCTCACACCAAATTTTCCCATCTCATCCAGCGGTAAATAAATGCGCGCAATCGCGTCGTCTTTTGCTACGTCTTGGCAAAAGTTGATGAGCTGCAAAGCGGTGCAAATCGCATCGGAATAGGCGATATTTACGGGTGTTGCTTCCTCATAAAGATGCAGCATCAGCGTGCCAACTGGATTGGCCGAACGGCGGCAATAATCGAGCAGCTCTGCATAGTTGGCGTAACGTTTTTGCACCACATCTTGAGAGAACGCATCCAGCAAATCGTAGAACGGCTGCATCGGTAAATGCTGTTTGGCAATCACCACGGCTAGAATTTGGAACAGTGGCGTGAGCGGAGTTTCATGCGCGGCGATGCGCGCTAATTCGGCACGAAATTCGTCTAATTTATCCAGCCGTTCTTGGTCAGAAGAATCGCCTTCATCGGCAATGTCATCCGCCTCGCGCGCAAAGTGATAAATCGCCGCCACAGACTTGCGCAGCCGCTTGGGCATTAAGACTGAGGCGACTGGAAAATTTTCGTAGTGTTCTACAGACAAATCCATTTTTCGGGCGCATCGCGGCGTTGTGTGCTCGCTCATTCCTCTTCTACCCATTTGGTATGCATCGTCATTCGCTCCGCCACGCCTTGCGCTGCATCCCGCAATTCTGAATTTGAAAATCGTTATATGAGGTCATTTCTGTGCAGCATAAACACGAATTGATCGCCAGCGGTGACATCCAGCCAAGTGAAGGGCAGCGTGGGGTATTCGGCTTCTAGCAGATCGCGGTTGTGACCGATTTCGACAATCAAAATGCCGTTTTCGGTGAGATGTTGCGCGGCATTTTTCAGGATGATGCGCGTGGCATCTAAGCCGTCTTCGCCACTACCTAAAGAGAGTTCTGGCTCATGCAAATACTCTTGCGGCAGCGCGGCGACCGAGGGTGCATCGACGTAAGGCGGGTTGCTGATAATCAAGTCGTAGCGTCGTCCGCCGAGTTGGCTAAATAAATCTGACTGGATGAGTTGCACGCGATCTTGCAGTTCGTAGTCGGTGATGTTGTGCGCCGCAACATGCAGCGCGTCGGGCGATAAATCCACCGCATCAACTTGCGCATAAGGAAATTCGTGCGCCGCTAAAATCGCTAAACAACCACTGCCAGTACACATATCTAATACGCTGCCAACCATATCGGCATCGGCTATCCAAGGACTTAATTGGGTGCGCAATAATTCGGCGATAAATGAACGCGGCACGATGACGCGCTCGTCCACATAGAAGCTGTATTCGCCTAAAAACGCCTCGTGAGTGAGATAAGCGGCGGGGATGCGTTCGGTAACGCGACGGTGAAGAATGCTCAACACTTCGCTACGTTCAGATGTCGTGAGGCGCGCGTCCATAAAGGGTTCTAGGCGGTCTAGCGGCAAATGCAGCGTGTGCAAAATAAGATATACGGCTTCGTCATAGGCATCGCTGCTGCCGTGACCAAAAAACAATTCGGCTTGATAAAAACGGCTAACCGCGAAGCGCACATAGTCGCGCACGGTATATAAATCGGCACTAGCGAGGGGGAAATGGTCGCTCATTTTTTGCTGTTTTTAGTTGTATCAGCTAAGGCTTTGGCTTTTGCATCCGCCTCTAATTTTGCCAATGCTTCTGGGCTGTATTTGTGTTTATGCACGTCGTAGCGCACCAGCCCTACAAAGGCAATCATCACCACTGCCAAAATTAAAATTACGGTCATCATGTTATTTCACCAGCAGATTTTCTAAGGTTAATTGATACGTCTTTTTAAGCGGCTCGATGTCCGCCACCCCTACGCATTCATTGAGCTTGTGGATGGTCGCATTGAGCGGACCAAACTCAATCACTTGCGGGCAAATGTCGGCGATAAAGCGTCCATCTGACGTGCCTCCAGAGGTCGAAAGTTCAGGCGTGATGCCATAGGATTTTTTAATAGCGTCACTAATTGCCACCACCAAACTGCCTTTAGGCGTGAGGTAAGGCTTGCCTGACAACTCCCATTTCAAGTCATATTTCACTTGATGCTTATCCAAAATCGCATGAACTTTGTCCTGCAATTGTTGCGGCGTGCTGGCGGTAGAAAATCTAAAGTTAAACAAAATATCGGCTGTGCCAGGCACCACATTGGTCGCACCCGTGCCGCTATTCATATTGGAAATTTGCCAAGAAGTGGGCGGAAAATATTCGTTGCCGTCATCCCATTTAGTCGTTGCCAATTCAGCAATCGCAGGGGCGACCATGTGAATCGGATTGTTGACTAAATGCGGATAAGCGATGTGACCTTGCACGCCTTGCACCGTCAGCGTTCCATTCAAAGAACCGCGCCGACCATTTTTAATCATGTCGCCAACTAATTTGTTAGAAGTGGGTTCGCCGACGATACAAAAATCTATCGTTTCGCCGCGTGCGCGCAACGCTTCCACCACGCGCACCGTGCCATCAATTGCCACGCCTTCTTCATCGGAGGTAATCAGCAGCGCAATCGAGCCATTGTGCTGTGGATGTTGTGCGAGAAAGGCTTCGATGGCGGTGATAAATGCTGCGATAGAAGTCTTCATATCCGCTGCGCCGCGACCGTACAACATACCGTCGCGGATAGTCGGCTCGAACGGCGGTGAAAACCAAGATTCGGGTGGGCCACTGGGCACTACGTCGGTATGTCCAGCGAACACCACCACTGGACTGGTCGTGCCGCGCCGCGCCCACAAATTATCGACATTGCCAAAGCGCATACGCTCAATCGTGAAGCCTAACAGGGCAAGACGTTCGATAAGAATGTCTTGGCAACCTGCGTCTTCAGGGGTTAAGGAGCGACGGGCAATTAAGGCTTTGGCGAGTTCTAAAGTGGCGGACATAGTAGGTTAAAGAGTAAAAATTTTTGAATAAGACTCCGCATCAAAACCGATGTGCAATACGGTGCTATTGCGGACTAAAACAGGGCGTTTAATCACGCTGGTTTTTTCCAACATTAAAGCCAGCGCACTGGCGTTATCGACGATTTGTAATTTGCGATGCTCGTCTAAACCGCGCCAAGTGAGACCGTTGCGATTGATTAGTTTTTGCCATTCAACTTGTTGCAACCAAGCGTGCGCAATTGCCGCACTTAATCCTTGTTTTTTATAGTCATGAAACTCAACGGTAATATCGTTTTGTTTCAACCAGTCGCGGGCTTTCTTGACTGTGCTGCAATTGGCTATGCCGTATAAAATCATTTTAAGTTGAGCTTAATCTCGTCTAGTGAATTACTGGTTGAGGAGCTCTTAAAAGCTGGATTTTGTGACGTTTTTACACCACTGGAAAAGTCAATCAAAGTGGATAAATTGCTGGCTGAATCAGCATTTCTCATCGCTTCATCTTTGCTAATTTTCCCCGCTTTATGCAGCTTGTACAGGGCTTGCTCAAAAGTTTGCGAACCCGCTGACACGCTCTTTTCAATGGCATCGCGGATTTTTTCGATTTCATCGTTTTTAATCATGTCGGCGATCACAGTGGTCTTCATTAAAATCTCCACCGCAGGTACCAGCTTGCCATCTAGACCGGGCACTAAACGCTGCGAAATCACCGCATGTAAGCACATCGACAAATCGGATAGCACGCTGCGACGTGATTCGTAAGGGAAGAAATTAACGATACGATTAAGCGCGTGATAGCTGTTGTTGGCGTGCAACGTGGCTAAACACAAATGCCCTGTTTGCGCAAAAATCAGCGCGTGTTTTAAGGTTTCGCGATCGCGCACTTCACCAATCATCAAAACATCGGGAGCTTCACGCATTCCGCTCGACAAAGCATGGTCGTAGGACAAAGTATCCGTGCCAATTTCGCGTTGATTGACGATAGATTTACCGTGTTGAAAAATATACTCAATCGGATCTTCCACCGTCAAAATATGACCGCTCTTGGTTTGATTGCGATATTCCAACATCGAAGCCAATGTGGTTGATTTACCCGAACCTGTCGCGCCGACCACCAATACCAGCCCACGCTTTTCCATGATGAGTTCTTTCAATATCAGCGGCAAATTCAAGTTTTCCACTTGATTGATTTTTGCCTTGATATGACGAATCACCAGTGCCACATCGCCGCGCTGACGGAACACGTTGACGCGAAAGTTACCAATGCTAGGCACACGGAACGAAAAGTTCAGTTCCATCTGTAACTCAAAATCATCAATCTGATTTTGCGACATTAATTCGTAAGCAATCTGCTTCGTCATCTCGCCATCCAACACTTGCGCGTTGACGGGCATCGCCACGCCTTCAATTTTGATATTGACGGGTGCACCAACCGAGAAAAACAAATCAGAGGCATCTTTTTCAGCTGCGAGTTGCAAGAGAGGGGTGATGATCATGAGATTCTCCTAAGAATAGGCGTTAGTTGATAGTCGTTAGTAGTGGGTCGCTGCACGGGTTGCTTGATTAACTAACGATGCCTTACTAAGGGCTAACGACTCAAATTAAATACCGCGCAACAATTCGTTAATGCCGACTTTGCTCAAAGTTTTGGCATCGACTTTTTTCACGATAACAGCGCAATACAAACTGTATTTTCCATCCGCTGAAGGCAGGCTACCGCTCACCACCACCGAACCAGCAGGGACGCGGCCATACATCACCTCACCCGTTTCGCGATCGTAAATTTTGGTGCTTTGACCGATGAACACGCCCATCGAAATCACTACGTTGTCTTCTAAAATTACGCCTTCAACAATTTCCGAACGTGCGCCGACGAAGCAGTTGTCGCCGATGATGGTAGGGTTCGCTTGCACGGGTTCAAGCACGCCGCCGATACCCACACCACCGCTCAAATGCACGTTCTTACCAATCTGCGCACATGAACCAACAGTCGCCCAAGTATCCACCATCGTGCCTTCATCGACATACGCGCCGATGTTCACATACGACGGCATCAACACCACGTTTTTTCCGATAAACGCGCCTTTACGCGCTGCCGCTGGAGGTACAACACGGAAGCCGCCTTCACGGAAATCGCGGCTGTTGTAGTCGGCAAATTTTGACGGAACTTTGTCGTAGTAGTTGGTGAAACCGCCTTTGATAAACGCGTTGTCTTCCAAGCGGAACGACAGCAACACGGCTTTTTTCAACCATTGATGCGTGACCCAATCGCCATTGATTTTTTCTGCCACGCGCAGCGCGCCATTGTCGAGCTTTGTAATCACGGCATCGACCGCTTCTTTAAGTTGCGCATCGGCATTGCGTGGCGTGATTTCAGCGCGACGTTCAAAGGCGGCTTCAATAATGGCTTGTAATTGCTTCATGGTTTTTCCAGTTCGTTAAAGTGAGTAATTAGGGTTTGCCAGCCGCGTCAAATTTTCATTTAACACCGCTAAATTTGGGCAGCATTATAGCCGCGCTAGGAGCTTCTGCCTCATTCGCTTGTTCAATAGACTAAGCAAATGAAGATGTTTTATTTGTTTCCTAATGCGTTGACAAATGTTGCGATGCGTCGCGCTGCTTCTAGCGTCTCGTGGGTGCTTGCCACCAGTGCCAAACGCACAAAATTCTCACCCGGATTCACGCCTTGCGCTGCCCGCGCTAAATAGCTGCCGGGCAATACGGTGACGTGATAATCGCGATAGAGTTGCTGTGCAAAATCAGTGTCTGCAATCGGCGTGCGTATCCACAAATAAAAGCCTGCGTCGGGCATCACGACTGGCAAAACAGGTTGGAGAATCGCGACTACCTGCGCGAATTTGTCTGCATATAAGCGGCGATTTTCGATGACGTGCGCTTCATCATTCCAAGCAGCGATGCTGGCGGTTTGGATGGCAGGATTCATCGCCGAACCGTGGTAAGTGCGATACAGCGCGAACTTGGCAATCACTTTTGCATCGCCTGCGACAAAGCCAGAGCGCATCCCAGGAACATTGGAACGCTTAGATAAGCTGGAGAACATCACCAGATTTTTGTAATCGCTGCGACCCAATAGTTGCGCCGCTTGCAGCGCGCCTAGTGGTTTGTCATGGCCGAAATAAATCTCTGAATAACACTCGTCTGACGCGATGACAAAGCCATAACGGTCGGATAGTTCAAACAGTGTTTTCCATTCATCTAAGTCCATCACGCTGCCGCTAGGGTTGCCTGGTGAGCAAACATAAATCAGTTGCGTGCGTTGCCAAATCTCTTCGGCGAGTTGCGCAAAATTTAATTTGAAATGATCTTCAGGCAAGGTGTTCAAAAAGTAGGGCGTCGCTCCCGCCAAAAATGCCGCGCCTTCGTAGATTTGATAAAAGGGATTTGGACAAACTACAGCAGGATTATTTTTCGTGCGGTCAATCACGCTTTGCGCGAATGCAAATAACGCTTCGCGGCTGCCGTTCACAGGCAGCACTTGCGTCTTGGCATCCAACGTGGGAATGCCGTAACGCTTGCCTATCCAGCTCGCCATGCTGCTGCGCAACGCGTCCGTGCCTGCGGTTGTGGGATAATTCGCCAGTCCGTCTAAACCTTGTATCAGCGCGTCTTTGATGAATTGCGGCGTAGCGTGTTTGGGTTCGCCGATAGATAAACTAATCGCCCGAAGCGCAGGATTGGGGGTCACCGCCGCAAATAATGCGGCGAGTTTTTGAAACGGGTAGGGCTGAAGTTTTTCTAAATCAGGATTCATTTTTCAAAGTCTAGCGTCGCGCAAAAGGCGCGCATTATAAAGGTCAGCACCATGCAAACAACTAAAAATCTCATGCCGATTGCGGGCGTACTCAGCGGCGCGTTGGTGTGGGGACTGATCTGGTATCCGTTTCGCGTGCTGCAAGACGCGGGCGTGTCGGGCGCGCTGGCAACCTTGCTAGTGTTTGGCATCGCGCTACTGGTTAGTTTGGTGTGGTTGCCGCGTGTGTGGCGCGAGTTTGCGGCGATGCAAAACGCCAGCTTAATCGCTTGGTTGGCTTTGCTGATTTTTAGCACGGGCGCGGCGAATTTTGGCTATGTGTTGGCGATGTTAAAAGGCGACGTGATGCGTGTGTTGTTGCTGTTTTATCTCGCGCCGTTGTGGACGATTTTGCTGTCCGCCAGCCTGCTTAAAGAATCGCTGAATCGCTACGGCTATCTGGTCATCGTGTTGTCGGTTGGCGGAGCGGTGGTGATGTTATGGAATCCGCAGCACGGCTTGCCGTTGCCACAAAACGTCTCGGAATGGATAGCGTTAGCGGCGGGATTTAGCTTCGCTTTATCCAACGTGGTATCGCGGCGCGCCCAGCACATCAGCCTAGAAGCGAAAACCTTTAGCGTGGCATTAGGCACAGTGGCGTTGACCTTACCGCTGATTATTTGGCAGGGTGGCATCGCGCCACAATTAGCGGGCTTAAGCGTCGCTAACTTTGCCGTGCTACTGATTTTAGGTGGCGTGTTGGCAGCCGTGGCGTATGCAGTGCAATACGGTGTGACGCACTTGCCCGCCAATCAATCTATGTTGTTATTTTTGTTTGAACTAGTCATCGCAGCTGCCTCGTCGTATGTGTTGGTAGGCGAGGCGATGAGCTTACAAGACTGGTTAGGTGCGACGTTAATCGTCTCGGCAAGTTTATGGTCAGGCAAAATTCACGCTTAGGCGTTATTTAATTTAGAAGGTCTAGACGAAAAAAAGCACGCCTAAGCGTGCTTTTTTATGGCGCTAGTGTTGATCGTTACAAATTAACGGTTGCCACCAAAGCCACCTTTGTTGCCTGAACCTGAGTTGCCACGGTTGCCACCAAAGCTAGGACGATCGCCGCCGAAACTAGGACGGTCAGCATTACCGCGTGGCGCGCTGTTGCCAGTATTGCCGCCACGGTTTTGTGCACCGAAACCACCGCGATTTTCATTGTTACCAAAGCTGCGACCCTCATTACGATTTTGTGTTTGACCACCAAAACCTTGACCGCCGAAACCTTCACGACGAGGTGCTGCGCTATGACGGCTATCTGGAGCGGAATGATGGAAACCTGCGTTGTTGCCAGCACCGAAACCGCCTGCGTTAGCGCGAGGAGCCGCATCGCGATTGCCGCCGAAGCCGCCTGCGCTACGATTGCCGCCGCCAAAACCACCCGCATTACCGCCACGGTTGCCGCCGAAGCCGCCACCATTACCAGTGCGATCACCGCCACCAAAACCGCCGCCGTTGCCGCCACGATTGCCGCCGAAGCCACCGCCAGAACTACGACGTGGGCCGTTACGATCTGAAGAAGGCGCGCCGCCAGTACGCATTTTGAATTTAGGCTCTAAGCCTTCAATGGTGTGCATTTTGATAGTTTGTTCGGTGTAACGCTCAATGCTTTTCAGCAACGATGCATCACGGTTTGAAGCGAATGAAATCGCAATACCGCTTGAACCACCGCGACCGGTACGACCAATACGATGCACATAGTCTTCAGCAAATTTAGGTAAGTCGAAGTTAATCACGTGAGTAATGCCGCGTACGTCAATACCGCGCGCTGCCACGTCTGTCGCCACCAAAATACGCACGTTACCGCTGCGCAAGTTGGTCAAGGTGCGAGTACGTTCGCGTTGATTCATATCGCCATGCAACGCTGCCACAGAGTGACCTTGCGCTGAAAGTTGATCTGCAATCGTGTCTGCATCACGTTTAGTAGCCGTAAATACTATGGCTTGATTGACTTCGCTATCGGTCAACAAATGGTTCAGCAATTTGTTTTTATGCGCAACGTCATCAGCAAACATCATGCGTTGTTCGATGTTTTCGTGTTTTGCTTTAGCCGCAGAAATCGTCAGGCGTTTAGGTGATTTCAACAAACGTGAAGCCAAATTACCAACTACACCGTCCAAAGTTGCCGAGAACAGCAAGGTTTGGCGAGTAGCAGGCGTTGCCGCAGCGATGCGTTCTACGTCGTCCACGAAGCCCATGTCCAACATGCGATCCGCTTCGTCCAAAATCAACATTTCCAAACGTGAAAAGTCGATACGACCGCGTTCCAGATGGTCAATCAAGCGACCAGGTGTTGCCACCAAAATGTCCACTTGGCCTGCCAACATGCGGTTTTGTACGGGGTAAGGCATACCGCCCAAAATGCTGATGATTTTGAAGCGCATGTCTTTGCCGTATTTAGTCGCGGCATCGCACACTTGTTGTGCCAATTCACGCGTTGGAGTCAGCACCAAAACGCGTGGGCCTTTGCTACCCGCAACAGTAGAGGGAGTCGATAAGCGTTGTAACGCAGGCAAAATAAATGCCGCTGTTTTGCCGCTACCCGTTTGTGATGAAGCCATCAAATCTTCGCCAGCTAAAACCAAAGGAATTGCCTCAGCTTGAATTTGGGTCGGTTTGGTATAGCCAGTGTCGGCGATAGCTTTAAGAATAGAAGGGTGTAGCTGTAGATTTTCAAAAGACATTTTTGCTTCCTTTATGTTTCAAAAACCACAATGTATGAGCACAGCAAAACTTTAAGGTCGAATTTTATCAACCCAGCTTGACTGGCAAAATTATGATTTTTAAGGTAAGCGCAGGTAGTAAAACTGCTCAACTCAGTGGGCAGACGATTAACCGGCGCAAAAAACATCGTTGCTAACCGGAAAACCCGTGTATCCCATGAGGCTGGATGTGTGAGTTTCTATAGACAGGCACAATTTCATTAGTGAAAGTTGCGCGAGAGATAGGTCAGATAACGATGAACTAAATGCCGCAAGTTGTGCGGCAAGGCGCGCATTATACGGACTATTTTAATAATAGCTAGCGATATTTTAGTTAATGTTATTTTCTATAGTCTTAGCAGTGAGGCAATCACGCAAAGAGGGCTAGCCCTAGGTCATTTATGGATTAAAAATTGATTAAAAAACGCTACAACTATTAGGGCATTGGTTATAATGTCGCTCGTTTTTGCACGGGCTTGAATGCCGTACAATCCGCTACTTTAAGGCGAACGTTAAGTTCGCTTTTTTATGTCTGTCGCATCTAAATTTACCAAGGTACCAAGCTATGTTTGACTTCGTGCAAGAAAAAAAATACATCGTATATATCGTATTGGGTTTAATTACGGCATCGCTCGGACTAGTCGGGGTGAACTCATACCAGAAATCTTCTAACGTAGAAGCACCTGCCACAGTGAACGGCACGAAAATTTCAGCTCAAGAATTAGAGCGCAGCGTGCGTCAGCAGCAAGAACAATTAAAACAACGCTTAGGGCAAAATTTCGATGCCGCGATGTTTGATACGCCAGAAATGAAGCGTGCAGTGTTGGAAAACTTAGTGGCGCAACGCGTGTTGATTGATGCTGCACATAAATCAGGCTTGACCGTTTCGGATGCACAAATCGCGCAAGTGATTGGCAGCCTGGAAGCCTTTCAAGATAACGGTAAATTCGATGCTAAGCGTTACGCTAGCGTGTTGGGCAATAATAATTTGTCCCCGTTGATGTATGAAAAACGCGTGCGCGACGAATTAGTTTCGCAACAACTCAATGAAGCGTTCATACCGAATGCTTATTCCGCTGCATACAGTATCGCTAAAGTGATGCGTTTGAATGAGCAGCAACGCGTGGTCAGTGTGGCAACGATTCCGGCTCAATCGTTAATGACGCAAGTCAAAGTAGAGACTAGTGCCATCAAGCAATACTACGATTTGAATCAGAAAGAATTCGCGATTCCGGAACAAGCCCGTGTTGAATTTGTAAAATTTTCGGTGGCGAATTTACTGGCATCAACCAATGTGGATAGTGCCGAAGTTGCCCAATACTACAAAGATCATCAAGCTGAATTTAGCAGCGTAGAACAACGTCAAGCCGCGCACATTTTGATTAACGTGGCAGCAACGGCTCCGCAAGCGGAACAAGATGCCGCGCAAGCGAAAGCAGAGCAAGTCTTAGCGCAAGTTAAAGCCGCACCGAAAAAATTTGCAGAGCTCGCCAAGCAATTTTCGCAAGATCCAGGCTCGGCTGCGAATGGTGGTGATTTGGGTTTCTTCAGCGCGGGCATGATGGTTAAGCCTTTTTCAGATGCGGCTTTTGCACTGAAAGCAGGTGAAATAAGTGGTTTAGTTAAGTCTGATTTTGGTTATCACATTATTAAATTGACTGCCGTAAAAGCTTCACGCGTATTGCCGTTTGATGAAGCGCGCGAAACCATCGCCAATAAATTGCGCCAACAAAAAGCCAGCGAAAAATTTGCTGAGTTAGCAGAAAAATTCAGTAATACCGTTTATGAACAAAGCGACAGCTTGCAAGCGGCAGCACAATTAGCGGGTGCAAAAATCGAACAAAGTGATTGGTTAATTAAAGGTGTGTCTAACGCACAACCCTTTAACGCTAAGGCATTGCAAGCGATTTTTAGCGACGATGTGGTAAAAAATAAACGTAATACCGCTGCGATTGAAATTGATGCTTCGACTTTAGTTGCGGCGCGTATCAAAGAATATAAAGCGGCGACAGTGAAGCCTTTGAGCGATGTACAAGCCGCCATCGAGCAAAAACTAGCGCGTGAAAAAGCGATTGCTTTGGCTGCCACGCAAGGCGCAGAAGCACTGGCTAAGTTGCAAAAAGACGGCAGTAGTAATTTAACTTTTGCCGCCACGCAAACTGTCACGCGCCAAGCCAATAGTTTGGATGCGGATGTCACGCGTTTGGTGTTTCAAGCCAATGCCGCAAAATTGCCGCAGTTTGTTGGACACGAAACCGCAGCGGGCTACACCATCGTGCGCGTGGAAAGCGTCAAGAATGTTGAAAATAACGATGTCACCAAGCAGCAGCGTTACGAACAACAAGTACGTCAACTGTTAGGCGAAGAGCTGTTCAAAGCCTATATTGCTGACGCAAAAAAGAAGGCTTCGATTTCGATTAGTCTGCCAGAAGTAAAAGCGGCTCAAGCTGAATAATAAAGAACGAGCTTCGTCATAAAAAAGCCAACTGCGAATGCAGTTGGCTTTTTTATTATGCGTAAAAATTGTTAGTGCAGTGTCGCCGAACTGTGTGCAGCGTAACCCAATTGGCTCATTACGCCGGCACCAAAGCGTTTTGCAAGACGATCGGCGAAGCCTTCTTTGACGGTGAAGTTGACGATATTTTCTTGCTTGATAACATCGCGCGCCACCGATTCAACACTGCCGTAACCATCTGACAAACCGAGCTCAATACTCTTTTCTCCGTTCCATACCAAGCCGCTAAAGGTATCAGGTGTTTCTTTGAGGCGTTTACCGCGTCCTGCTTTGACCACTTGAATAAATTGTTGATGAATTTCCGCCAGCATTTGTTTGGCAAACTCTTGTTGCTCAGGTTTGCTGGCGGTGAAGGGATCGAGAAAACCTTTGTTTGCCCCAGCCGTGACGAGACGACGTTCTACGCCGAGTTTTTCCATCAAACCCGTGAAGCCAAAGCCATCCATACGCACACCAATTGAGCCGATTAAACTGGCTTTATCGACGAAAATTTTATCGGCGGCGACGGCAATGTAGTAGCCGCCCGATGCACAAATATCTTCGACAACAACATACAAAGGAATCGTAGGGTGCAGGGCGCGTTGACGACGAATCTCATCGTTAATTTGTCCCGCTTGCACAGGGCTGCCGCCAGGACTATTGATGCGCAAAATCACGCCTTGCGTGCCTTTGTCAGCGAATGCGTCTTGCAAACTAGGGATGAGATTGTCGGCACTCGCCGCACTGTCGGATGAAATTTCGCCTTGTAAGTCAATCAGAGCGGTGTGTTTACCAGTGCTCAAAGTTTTATCCGAGCTGCTCAACCAGCCCATCATGGCAAAAAACACTAAGAATAAGAATGCGAAGGTGAGGGTGCGAAAAAATATGTTCCAATGGCGCGTACGCCGTTGCTCTAGCAAAGCGGACATCGCAAGTTTTTCCAGTACGCCGCGTTCCCAATTATTTTGATCTGACATGGTATTTCCTTATTTTAAGAGTTAAGCGTTGATTTTTAACCAAGCATTTAATTGTGCAAAATTATCAACCAATGCGAGTGGATTTAAGGCGAGCAACTGTTCGGCTGGATGAGCACCGTGTCCCATTGCAATCACGTCCACTTGAGCGTTTTGTGCCAGCAATAAATCATGCGAGGTGTCGCCTATCATCAAGGTACGCGATGCCGACACACCAAGCTCCTCCATCAATTCAAACAGCATGGTTGGATCGGGTTTTGAAACGGTTTGTTCGGCGGTACGGGTGGCATGAAAATAAGGCTTCATTTCGCTCGACAACAGCGCGCGTTCTAAGCCGTTGCGATTTTTGCCCGTTGCCACGCCTAACAAATACCCCGCGCGACGCAAGTCGGCAATAGTTTCGCGTGCGCCAGCAAAGAGCGGAATCGCGCCATCTTGTGCCAAAAAGTGATGGCGATAACGCGCAACCAGCGGCTCATACATTTCATCAGGTGCATTCGGCACCGCGTAACGCAACGCTTGTTGCAGCCCTAAGCCAATCACATGGCGCGCCATCTCGTCACTGGGCACGTCTAAATCCAAATCGCGACACGCCATTTGAATCGAAGCTGCAATCAGCGCAGTCGAATCCATTACCGTGCCATCCCAATCAAACACAATTAAATCGTAGCGTTTACTCATTTCACTTTATCCAAAACATTGCAAAAAAAATTACTTAGCATTTTATCACCCACACATGTTTAAGAACGCAGAAGGAGCGGGTAGCGTGAAATTATTACAAATCGTTAGCCAAATAAAAGCCTTGTAAAAGCCTTGCATCGTTAAAAAAACACGCGCAGGATTAACGCAACTTTAGACAAGGGGCGCGCCATGAACGAAAAAAATATCAACACCTTGAAAGATGCCGCCCTGTTTAGTGCGGCATTAGTTTTTTGGCATTTACGCGATTCATTAGCCTTTGAAGAGTGGTTCGATATGCTGCTATCGTTAGGCTTTGGGATTGCGTTATATGTATTGATAGCACGTTTTTTAGCTTGGTTGCAGCGCGGATTAGTTGCGGCTTCTAATCAAGCCTTAAAGCGCGAAGCTAACAAGACGGCGGAAAGTCTCGATTCCTCTTCGGGTGCGGACGCGGTGCATTCTGAAAAATAGCCTTCAATCTTGGCGCGTTTGATTTTATTGACAACATCCCATAATTCACAATTATCAAGTGTCCAAATCTTTCAAACCATGTGTCCGCCGTCATCAATCGGAACTCCTTAAAAGTGCCGATTATGTTGGGAATAAATTTTACATAATATACATTATGCGTTTATTAACCTTGAGCGTGGCGTACGGTTCTCTGTGCTAAACAAGGACGTGTTTGAATTTAGGCGGCATCACGCTGCGTTATTTGCACTTGGTGCTTGAAACCGCCCTAACGCACTCCTTGAAGGAAAATTCGCTTAACAGGCAAGTCAAACTCATCAACTATAAATCTAGCAACACTCGTCCAGGGAACTCTAATGCTTCTTTAATTGTGGCTAAAAATTGTACGGCTTCGCGACCGTCGATGATGCGGTGATCGTAGGAGACCGCGAGGTAGTTGATGGGACGAATGACAATTTTTCCATCCTCGACCACGGCGCGATCTTTGGTCGCGTGTATGCCTAAAATTGCAGCTTGTGGCGGATTGATGATGGGGGTGGATAGCATCGATCCGAACACCCCTCCGTTGGAAATCGAGAACGTACCGCCAGTTAATTCTTCCATGGTCAGCTTGCCAACTTTGGCGCGTGCGCCAAAGTCAACAATCTGTTTTTCAATGTCGGCTAAAGACAATTTATCCGCATCGCGGATAATTGGCACGACTAAACCGCGTTCACTGCCAATTGCCACGCCTATATCAAAATAACCGTGATAAATAATGTCAGTGCCGTCCACCGAGGCATTTACCACGGGAAATTTTTGCAACGCCAACACCGCCGCTTTGACAAAAAATGAAGAGAAGCCGAGCTTCACGCCATGCTTTTTCTCAAACGCGTCTTTGTAGCGATTCCGTAAATCAATCACAGGCTGCATATTCACTTCGTTAAAGGTAGTCAGAATCGCGGCATTTTGTTGCGATTGCAGCAGACGTTCAGCGATGCGTTGACGGATGCGCGTCATCGGTACGCGTTGTTCAAGACGATTGCCTACTGGCACACTAAGGCTTGCTGCAATTGACGTGGTAGGCGACGGTGTTGCATGCGCCACATCATCCTTAGTCACCAAACCATGCCGGCCACTGCCATGTAATTGACTGGCATCCACCTCTAGTTCATGGGCTAATTTACGCGCTGAAGGTGACACAGCCGCAGCGGTATTTTTCACCTCACTTTGCGCAGAAGACTGGCTAGGGCTAGCGGTCGCAGCCGTGTCGATATAAGCAATCAGCTCTTCACTAGCGACTTTTTCACCATTGCCTTTAATTATTTTTGTCAGTACGCCGCTCTTGCTGGCGGGCAATTCCAGCACTACTTTATCGGTCTCAACATCAATTAAATTTTCGCCCTCGACAACTGCATCGCCGACCTGTTTGTGCCAACTAATCAACGTCGCCTCCGACACCGATTCAGAAAGTTGCGGAACTTTTACGGCTAGCAAAGTGTTACTCATGGTGTGCGGCTCCTGGGTGAGGTTTTTTATCGAGATCGTCGCGAAACGCCGCTTCGATGACGGCTTTTTGCTGTTCTTGATGTACCGCTAAATAGCCCGCAGCGGGTGCAGATGAAGACGGGCGCAGCGCGTAATCGAGACGCATATTGTTACGTAAATGCCGCGCTAAATAATGCTGAATACGATGCCACGCGCCTTGATTACCTGGCTCTTCCTGACACCAAACAAACTCAGTGGCATTCGGATAGATAGCTACTTGTGCGGCTAAATCATCATGCGGAAATGGGTAGAGTTGTTCAAGACGAATAATCGCCATATCAGCAATGCCTTTACTGCGCCGCGCGTTAATCAAGTCGTAATAAACTTTGCCGCTACACGCGATGATGCGGCGCACTTTGCTAGCTTCCAGCGCATCGACTTCAGCGATGATATTTTGGAATTTTCCTGCTGTTAAGTCGCTCAAACTGGATGCGGCATCTTTGCTGCGCAGCAAACTTTTAGGCGTAAACACAATCAGCGGTTTGCGGAACGGACGCAACATTTGGCGACGCAATAAATGGAACATTTGTGCAGCATTGGAGGGGATACAAACCTGAATGTTGTAATCGGCACATAGTTGCAAATAGCGTTCGATACGCGCCGATGAATGCTCCGCGCCCTGCCCTTCGTAACCATGCGGCAGCAACATCACCAAACCGCACAATCGTCCCCATTTAGCCTCACCTGATGCGATAAATTGATCGATAACCACCTGCGCACCATTAGCAAAATCGCCGAACTGCGCTTCCCACAACACCAATGAATTCGGGCGCGCCGTGGCATAGCCATACTCAAAACCCAACACCGCTTCTTCGGATAAAAACGAATCTATCACAGTGAAGTTAGCTTGGTCAGGCGCGAGATGTTGCAGCGGCGTATAGGCACCTTCGTGCCAAACCGTGCGGTTTTGATCGTGCCAAGTCGCATGGCGATGAAAGAACGTACCGCGCTGACTATCTTGTCCGCATAGACGTACGGGATAACCCTCTGATAGCAAACTGGCATACGCCAAATTTTCTGCCATGCCCCAATCTAATGGCTGCTCGCCACGCGCCATCGCCGCCCTGTCATCGACAATTTTTTGCACGCGCGCTTGCAGTAAAAAGTTTTCTGGCACACGAGTCAGCGGCACGGCAAATTGTTGAATTTTTTCTAAGCTGACCGTGGTGTCAACCGCTTCTGTCCATACGCTGTCTGATTTGTAGGGTGTCCAGTCGGTGGTGCCTGTGCCTGCGCTTTTTTCAAGTGCGGGTTGTATCGAATTGCGCCCGTTATCCATTGACTGACGATATGCCACGATTAAATTTTCTGCCTCCGCCAGACTCAACACACCTTCATCGACCAAACGTTGCGCGTACACCGCGCGCGTGCCAGGGTGCTTGCGGATGTAGCGATACATAAACGGTTGAGTAACCAGCGGCTCGTCTTGCTCGTTGTGACCGAGCTTGCGGAAACACACCATGTCGATGACCACGTCGCGGTGAAATTTCATGCGGTAGTCGAGTGCAATTTCGGTGACCAATAACACCGCATCAGGATCGTCGCCATTTACATGAAAAATCGGCGCGTCTATCATTTTTGCCACATCGCTACAGTAAGAGGTCGAACGCGTATCGCGCGCATCAGAGGCGGTAAAACCAATCTGATTATTGATAATGATATGTACCGTGCCGCCGGTGCGGAAGCCACGCAACTGCGACATTCCCAAGGTTTCTTGTATCACGCCCTGCCCGCCAAACGCTGCGTCGCCGTGCAACAAAATCGGTAATACTTTTACCCCATCATAGTCGTTCAAACGTTGCTGACGCGCGCGCACCGAACCTTCCACGACGGGATTCACTATCTCTAAATGCGATGGATTAAATGCCAAAGCAACATGTAAATCCCCGCCTGCGGTGGCGATGTCCGCTGAAAAACCTTGGTGATATTTGACATCACCTGAGGTCAGATGCTCGGCGTGAATGCCTTCAAACTCAGCGAACAACATGGATGGCTGTTTGCCCAAAATGTTGACCAGCACATTTAAGCGACCGCGATGTGCCATGCCGATTACCGCCTCTTGTACGCCTTGCGTACCACTGCGTTGCAGCAAGTGATCGAGCAGCGGAATCAGCGTTTCGCCGCCTTCCAAAGAGAAGCGTTTTTGCCCTACATATTTGGTATGTAAATAACGCTCCAAGGTTTCGGCGGCGGTCAGGCGATACAGCGTACGACGGCGTTGCGTAGCATCGTGTCCCGCTAAACCGCGCACGCTTTCCAAGCGATTTTGTATCCAACGTTTTTGCACCACATCGCTGATGTACATATATTCCGCACCGATGCTCGAACAATACGTTTGACGCAACAGTTTGAGAATTTCGCGCAAGGTCATGCGCGGTGAACCGACCAAAGAACCCGTCTCAAAAGTGCTATCTAAATCGGCAGTGCCTAAATCGTAATACGCCAAATCTAATTCAGGCACGACAGGTTTGGCATGGCGATTGAGCGGGTCTAAATTAGCAATACGCAACCCTAAAAAACGATGCGCATTGATGAGCTGTAACACTTTGACTTGCTTGCGTTCAAATTCCGCTGCGGGGGTAATAACATTCGCCGCCGCATTTTTTGGCTGCGCGGCAAAGGCTTGCTGAATCAGGCTATGCGCAACATCGGCAGCACCTTGTTGCGCCGTTTGCAATTCATCAAAATAGCGATGCCATTGCTGCGGAACTTGCGTAGGGTTTTGCAAATACTGCTCGTACAGCTCTTCAATAAACGGCGCGTTCGCACCATCAAGCCACGAGCTGTCTTGCAGTTGTTGCCAAGTTTTTGGAGGCGCGCTCACCGCTGATTCATCGCCACAAAATCACGCCGTGGGCTACCTGTGTAGAGTTGACGCGGACGACCAATTTTCTGACCTTTTTCGGCAATCATTTCATTCCATTGCGAAATCCAACCGATGGTGCGACCAACTGCAAAAATCACCGTAAACATATTGGTCGGAATACCTAACGCGCGTAGCACGATGCCCGAATAAAAATCCACATTAGGATAGAGTTTGCGCTCGATAAAATAAGGATCGCTCAACGCGACCCGCTCTAATTCCATCGCCAATTTGAATAGTTTATCGTTCTCTAATCCCAGCTCTTTTAGTACTTCGTAGCAAGTTTCTCGCATCACTGCCGCGCGCGGATCCATGTTTTTATAAACGCGATGCCCAAAGCCCATCAGCCGATATTTTTTATCTTTCACGCCTTGCACATATTCCGCTACGCGCGACACATCGCCGATTTCTTCCAGCATTTTTAACGCTGCTTCGTTCGCACCGCCGTGTGCTGGGCCCCATAACGCCGCAATCCCTGAAGCCACACAGGCAAACGGATTCGCGCCGCTAGAACCCGCTAAGCGGACGGTTGAAGTGGAAGCATTTTGTTCGTGGTCGGCATGTAAAATAAAAATACGTTCCAACGCGCGCACCAAAGTTGGATTGGGCACATAGTCTTCGGCGGGCGTGGCGAACATCATGTACATGAAATTTTCCACAAAACTAAATTGATTCTTTGGATACATAAACGGCTCGCCGATATTGTATTTATGCGTCATCGCAGCAATAGTGGGCACTTTTGCCAGCAAGCGATGCGCCGAAATTTGACGGTGTTGCGGATTATTGATGTCGAGTGAATCGTGATAAAAAGCTGACAGCGCACCAACCACGCCAACCATCACCGCCATCGGATGCGCGTCGCGGCGGAAGCCGTTAAAAAATCGCGCCAGTTGGTCATGCACCATCGTGTGGTACTTAATAACACTGGTGAAGTCAGTTTTTTGCACCGCGCTCGGCAACTCACCATTAAGCAGTAAATAACACACTTCGATAAAATCAGAATGCTTGGCTAACTGCTCAATCGGGTAGCCACGGTAGTAGAGCAAGCCTGCATCACCATCAATATAAGTAATGTCCGACATACAACTGGCGGTCGAAAAAAACGCAGGGTCATAAGTAAATACGCCCAAAGTACTTAAACCATGTATATCAATCACATCAGGCCCTAAAGTGCCAGCCATCATTGGTAACTGAATGCTGCGGCCGTCATCTAACGTGAGTGTTGCGAAGCGTGGCTTTTCCATAATTTCTTTCGGTTTATTTTGATTATTTACAGCGATTTAATTTTTTCTAGTAGCTGCTGCTGTGCCAAATTGTCGGCATTTTCGCGCCTCGACATCATATCCCACAAGGTGTTATCTGGCATATCCAGCAAGGCTTCAAAGGTTAATAACTCAGCTTCATTTAAGCTCGAATAATGCTTTGCGACAAACGGTTGTAAGAATAAATCGAGTTCTAACAAACCGCGCCGCGCCCGCCATTGCATACGTTTAGCTAAAACAGACCTATCGTTTTTCATACCACGCGCTTAATCATCATGTCTTTAATTTTGCCAATGGCTTCAGTCGGATTGAGTTCTTTAGGACACACATCAACGCAATTCATAATGGTGTGACAACGAAATAAGCGGTACGGATCTTCCAAATCATCCAAGCGTTCGGCGGTCGCTTCATCGCGTGTATCAGCGATAAAACGATAGGCTTGCAACAGGCCCGCAGGACCAACAAATTTATCAGGATTCCACCAAAACGAAGGGCAGGCAGTGGTGCAACAGCCGCACAAAATACATTCGTACAAGCCGTTTAGATGTTCGCGTTCAGCGGGCGATTGCAAACGCTCGGTTTCAGGCGGCGGATTATTATTTATCAGATACGGTTTAATGGAATGATATTGCTTAAAAAACTGCGTCATATCGACAATCAAATCGCGTATCACGGGCAAGCCTGGCAGCGGACGCAATACGATGGGTTGCTTAAGCGATGACAGTGGCGTGATGCACGCCAAACCATTGCGACCATTGATGTTCATGGCATCTGAACCACACACACCTTCGCGGCAAGATTTGCGCAAACTCAAGCTGTCGTCCTGCTGCTTCAACAACAAAATCGCATCTAACAACATCATGTCGCCCGCTGGCAAAGCCAGTTCGTAATCACGCATATAAGGCGCGCTGTCGGTATCAGGGTTGTAGCGATAAATTTGGAATTTCATAGTCAGACCTTAAAAATTTTACGCAGACTTTACGAATAAATGATGGCGTTTTTAATACACCCGCGCCTTGAGCGGGAACGATTCAACCGTCAAGGGTTTGAGGCGCACGGGTTTGTAATCGAGTCGGTGGCCTTCCTTAAAATACAAGCTGTGCTTGAGCCAGTTGACATCGTCGCGCTCGGGAAAATCTTCACGCGCATGTGCGCCGCGACTCTCACGACGCGCCTCGGCGGCAATCATGGTGGCTTGCGCGACTTCGATTAAATTATCCAGCTCCAAGGCTTCGATGCGCGCGGTGTTGAAAACACGACTTTTATCGTTGATTTGCGTCGTCGCCACGCGCGCCGCGACTTGTTTAATTTGTGCTACGCCTTCTGCCATAAGCTCAGGAAAGCGAAACACGCCACAATGTTTTTGCATCACGCGTCGCATCGCATCGCCCACGTCAGCAACGCTTTCGCCGCTGGTTTGATTGTCTAAACGCGCCAAACGCGCTTGTGAAAATTCACCCGCATCAGCAGGCAAGGGCAACACATGCGGATGCGCTTTCAAATCTTCGATAATTTGCTTGCCCGCTTCGCGACCGAACACCAATAAATCCAGTAAAGAATTACAGCCCAAACGATTCGCACCATGCACCGACACGCAGGCGCATTCGCCCACCGCATAAAAAC
>Ga0105164_10000325_pt1 | contig 35655 bp, 36 predicted proteins | sample VDWuncwatermetaG_FD_89674 | JGI IMG/M metagenome (GOLD analysis project Ga0105164, IMG submission 89674) | Wastewater microbial communities from Netherlands to study Microbial Dark Matter (Phase II) - VDW unchlorinated drinking water | ecosystem: Environmental > Aquatic > Freshwater > Drinking...
ATGCGCCTCCACGATCTCAATGTTATAATCCGCTCCGAGGCGCTTGTACAACTCCGGAAGGATATCAAAAAGGACATTAACGCCGATGGACATATTCGGCGAAAAAACCACGGGTATGACTTTCGAAATTTCCTCAACTTTGGCTGCCTGGGAGCTGTCAAGACCGGTCGTGCCCAGGACCAAGGCTTTTCTATATTTTGCAGCGTAATCAAGGTTTGTGTCAACTGCTTCTGCGGAGGTAAAATCCACAAACACGTCCACCAGGAACAATCCGTCAAGGCTGGAAGAAATTTTGAGCTTGCCTAAGTCTTTGCCTATTACCGGGGTCCCTTTTTTCTCAAGGGCCAGGGTCAATTCAAAATCCTTATCATGGCCGGCCAGTTCAAATATGCGCCTGCCCATTTTTCCGCAGACGCCTGCTACTCCTAATTTAATCATAGGATCCCCCACATTAATGTATTCCGTAGGGACAGGTTTAAAACCTGTCCCTACAAAAAATTACGATTTTTACAACAACCCGTAATCCTTCAACGCCTTTTTCAACTTCTCTTCATTCTCCGGCAACATAGAACACATCGGCAGGCGAAGATCAGGCGCGCACATGCCCAGCAACCCCATCGCGGTCTTTACCGGAATAGGATTTGTCTCAATAAACACCGCTTTAATCAAAGGCAGAAGTTTATAGTGCAGCCTCTGCGCCTCTTTAATGTTACCTTCGGAAAATGCCTTTACCAGGTTTGCCGTATCCGCCGGGGCGATATTGGAGACTACGGAGATGACGCCGATCCCGCCGATACTTAATACCGGCAGGGTCAGTCCGTCGTCGCCGGAGATAAGCGCGAACCCTTTTTTGCAAAGCGCTTTGATACGCGCCATCTGTTCTAAATTTCCGGAGGCCTCTTTTACGCCGACGATATTTTTGCAATCCTGGGCCATCCTGCTCATTGTCTCCGGCTCGATATTCACACCGGTGCGCGAGGCAATGTTATAAAGAATAATCGGGATATCCACGGAACTGGCTATAGCCTTAAAATGCTCATAAAGCCCTTTTTGCGTCGGGCGATTGTAGTACGGGGATACCTGTAAAGAGGCATCCGCGCCCGCCTTGGCCGCATGTTTAGTGAGTGTAATCGCTTCTTCGGTAGAGTTTGAACCGGTGCCGGCAACGACCAGGATCCTTTTTTTACATTGTTCAATAGCGACCTCAATGACACGGTCGTGCTCTTCAAAGGACAAGGTAGCACTTTCCCCGGTAGTGCCGCAGGGCACAATACCGGAGCTGCCGTTTTTGATCTGGAACTCGATTAAATCCCTGAATTTTTTCTCGTCGATTTTACCGTCTTTGAACGGAGTAACTATCGCTGTAATAGAACCCTCAAACATTGTACACCCCCGTATAGACTGTCCCTGCTTTTCCTTCCAACCAGACATTATTAATCCGATCACCCGATCGTATGAAGTATACTTTTAAGACTTCGCCGCCCGCGGTACTTACGTTGATCAGTTTAAACATTCCGGCCTTTAAGGCATAGATAAGTGCTGCGGCGACTGAGCCGGTGCCGCAGGCAAGCGTTTCACCTTCAACGCCGCGCTCATAGGTCCTGACCCTCAGCACATTATCGCCTACGATCTCGACGAAATCTACGTTTGTCCCGGCAGGAGCAAATTCCTGATGGTAGCGTATCTCTCTGCCCAATCCGGGCACATCAATGACATCTATTCCGGAAACGAAGATCACCGCGTGCGGCACTCCGGTATTGATAAAATTCACTTTTAACAAACGGTTGTTTATCTTAATAGGAACATCCAGTCTTAGGCCTTTAGGTTCAGTAAGTTTTATTTTTACATTATCACCTTTTACTTCATATGAGATTATGCCCGCCTTCGTCTGAATTACATGTTTTGACGAACGACGGAATACGGACGGCGAACGACTGATATATAATGCCGCGCAACGCGCCCCATTTCCGCACATCTCGGCTTCCGAGCCGTCGGCATTAAAAATACGCATGCGCACATCGGCAACCCGCGACTTCTCAAGCACAAGCATGCCGTCGGCGCCTGCGCCGAATTTACGATTACAGGCCGTCTTGGCTAAATTGCTCAAGCCCGAAGTCCCAAGCTTTAGGCTCTGGGATACGACCACAAAGTCGTTACCCGAAGCGACCATTTTTGTGAAATTTATCTTAGACATACTCTTAATCCCATAAGAGACGGGATCACTTCCCCGCGGATCAGGTCTTTATAAGTTTCGCGTATCCTGATCACATATACCTTATTTTTTATCACCAATACTTCTTGCGCTCTGCGACGGGAGTTATAGTTGCTGGACATACTAAAACCATACGCGCCGGCGCTCATTGCCGCGATATATTCACCTTCCTTAAGCGCGGGAAGATGACGTTCTTTGGCCAGGAAATCCCCGCTTTCGCAGATAGGGCCGACGATGTCGACTTTTTCCGTAACACCTCCTGCCTCATGCCCGGCGCGTAAAGGCAAAATCTGATGGTAAGCGCCATAGAGGGCGGGACGGATCAAATCGTTCATACCGGCGTCTATGATAACGAATTTCTTTTTCGGCGTAGATTTAATATACTGGATGCGGGCGACGAGGATGCCGGCAGAACCAACGATAAACCTGCCCGGCTCCAGGATTATTTTAAGCCCGGTTTTTGTAAGCAACGGGGCCACTGCGCGGGCAAAGACCTCTGCCGTCTGCGGTTTCTCGTCATTATAGACTATGCCTAAGCCGCCGCCGATATTCAAATATTGCAAGTTTAATCCCGCTGATCTTAATTCGGCGATGAAGCCTGAGACTTTCCTGATCGCCGCTACGAAGGCAGTGCTTTCAGTAATCTGTGAACCGATATGGATATGCAGGCCGCAAATATTGACATGGTCAAATTTATTACGCAAGGACAATATTTTCCTGGCGGTCTGGAAATCAATACCGAATTTATTGGTCAACTTTCCGGTAGTGATATATTTATGTGTCCTGGGTTCGACATCCGGATTAATGCGGATGGCCACACGCGGTATGCGCTTTAATTTTTTGGCGATGCGGTTGATATTGGCCAGCTCCGGCAGGGATTCCACGTTAAAGAATAGTATCCCCCGCCTTATGGCCTCTTCTATCTCGGCATCGGTTTTGCCGACCGAGGCATAGACTATTTTCTCTACCGGGCAATTTACCTGCAGGGCGCGGAATAATTCTCCTCCGGAGACGATGTCTAAACCGGCACCCTTATCCACCAGAGCTTTAAGTATAGCTAAATTGGAGTTGGCTTTTACCGAATAACAGATCAACGGCTCGATCTCGCCAAAAGCCCGCTGCAATTTGGCAAAATGCGATATTAACGTATGATAGCTGTAGACATAAAGCGGCGTGCCGAATTTTTTGGCTAAATCCTCAACCCGGACTTTTTCGCAGTAAAGATGATTGTTACGGTAATGGAATTCGTGCATAGTTACTCCCTAATGCCCCTGTCGAGTTGCTCGCTCAATGATTTTTTGCGCCTTACCGCGGGGTATCTTTCGCGGAGACGCTTGTTTTGCCCTAAACTGTTTAGCGGGTCTCCCGCCTAAATCGTGCGGGACAGGCTGCCGAGGCGCATTCTCGCAGGAACGTTCGCTTTTCCTGGGCGTGGAAAAGCTTCGCTCGGAAGGGCTTCCTCGCTCTCACCGACTACGTAAAATAGCAGGTGATCCATGCCCGCTCGTTATTTTTTCCTTGCAATTGATTTCTTTGACTCAACCGAAACTCGAGGATCAAATAACCTTAAAATCCCATCTCTGCCTTCTTTAACGAATTTCGGCGTAAACTTCTTTAAGAGGGGTTCTGGCATATCCTGTATTTTGATGGAATTATCAATGGAATATTTTACCAACTTCCCCACTATCGTGTGCGCTTCTTTAAATGGAATACCCCTATCAACAAGGTAATATACTATGTCAGTGGCATAAAGAGACTCGTCTTCCAATTGTGCTTTTATTTTATCTTCATTAAATTTTAGCGTTCTGACTAATCCCGTTAAAACCTTCAATTCCATAGACACGATGTCAAACGAATTGAATAAAGGTTCTTTATCCAGTTGCATGTCCCTATTATAGGTAAGCGGCAAACCCTTCATCATAGTTAAAACGCTGATTAAATTTCCATTTAATCTTCCCGCATACCCTCTTATTAATTCTAGGACATCAGGGTTTTTCTTCTGCGGCATCAGCGAACTGCCTGTGCAAAAAGATTCATCAATTTCAACAAAATCAAACTCTTTAGTGGACCAGATAATTAAATCTTCGGCAAATCTCGAAAGATGCATCCCTGCAATAGCCAAAGCATTAATAATCTCAATAACAAAATCCCTATCGCTTACCGCATCTAATGAATTTTCTACTGCTTTAATATGAAACCTGTCTGTAAATTTTTTTAAATTCGACCCTTTTAAAACTTTCTCTGTAATTGTCTTATACTGCGATGAAGCAATCGGCGTCCCAGCTAAAGCGCCAGCACCCATATTAATGGACATATTATCAGAAATATACACAAATCTCTTAACATCCCTTTGCAACATTTCAACGTATGCCTTAAGATAATCACCTAAAAAAACCGGTTGTGCGTGCTGCATATGTGTAAAACCGGGAATTATGAGCGCATGATTATTCAACATTAATACCGCTATGGCGTTGACTAATTCTAATGCCATCAGTTCTAATTCTTTTAAAGTAAACACGCAGTATAGCTTTGTTGCAAAGACCACCTGATCATTTCTGGATCTGGCGGTATGCAATTTTAAGGCTAAGCCGCCAATTTTTTTTTGTACTTCATTTTGGATACACGTATGTATGTCCTCATCTATGGGATTTGGTTTAAAAGTCTTGTTAATAATTTTTTTGGAGAGGAAATTCAATTCTCCTATTAATTTATTTGCCTCGGCAGCCGTAAGATAACCACTTTTCTGCAATACTTTGACATGGATTTGCGAACCTATTAAATCATATTCAGCAAGTCTTTGATCATAGTCTATTGATTTTGTAAATTCTTCAACTAACGGATCAGTCTTTTTCTTGAATCTTCCGCCCCAAAGCTTCTTGCTCATTTTTTTCACCCTTGACCCTTCACCTATTTTTTATACGGCATGCCCCAGATCTTGATAAAACCCTCGGCCAGGGACTGGTCAAATTTATCGTCGGCGCCGTAGGTGGAAAGTTCCTTTTTATAAAGCGAATACTCGGATTTTCTGGACACGGCCACACAACTGCCCTTGAACAATTTCAATTTTATGGAACCGGTAACGTTCTTCTGTGTGCTTTGCACAAAGGCGTCCAGCGCTTCCTTAAGCGGAGAATACCAGAGCCCGTTGTAGACCAGTTCCGAATATCTAAGTGAAATGATCTCCTTAAAATGCGCCAGCTCCCTGTCCAGCACCAGGCTTTCCAGTTCTTTATGCGCCACGTGAAGAATAGTCGCCGCCGGTGCTTCGTAGATCTCCCGCGATTTGATCCCGACGAGCCTGTTCTCCACTAAATCGCTTCTTCCCACGCCATGCAGGCCGCCGATCTCGTTTAGGTGGACCACCAATTGCTTTAAGCTGTAACTCTTGCCGTCTATTTTTTTCGGGACCCCCTGTTCAAAATAAACCTCGACATATTTGGGGTAAGTAACCTGGTGCGTCGGGCTTTTGGTGATCATATACGCGTCTTCCGGCGGCTCATTGGCCAGGTCCTCTAAAATCCCCGCCTCAATACTAATACCCCAGATATTGCGGTCAATGCTGTATGGCTTTTTCTTGGTCACATCAATGGGGATATTGTGCATCTGGGCGTAATTGATCTCTTCATCCCTGGATTTAAACTCCCAACTCCGCACCGGAGCGATGATTGTAAGTTCCGGGTCAAGTATTCCGGCAGTCACTTCAAACCTGACCTGGTCATTGCCTTTTCCGGTGCAGCCGTGGGCAATGGCCTCGGCCTTTTCTTTGTGGGCGATCTGTACCAGGTGTTTGGCGATCAACGGCCTGCCAAGAGCGGTAGCCAAAAGATATTTTCCTTCATAGACAGCCCCGGCTTTGAGCGCGGGTAATATGAAATCGTCAAGAAATTCCTTCTGCAGATCCTTAATATAAACTTTGAGCGCTCCGGCGGCCATTGCCCTTTTTTCTATGGCCGAGAGGTCCTCGCCTTTTCCCAGGCCCTGGCCCAGGTCGGCAACAAAACAAACCACTCCCCAGCCCTGGTCGCTCAACCACTTGACGATGCAGGAAGTATCCAGCCCCCCGGAATAAGCCAATACCACTTTTTTCATTACTGTCCCCTCAATAATTTTATCAATATCGCCTTCTGCACATGCAGGCGGTTTTCCGCCTGATCAAAGACGATCGAATTTTTGCTGTCAATGGCCTCTGCGGTGATCTCTTTGCCCCGGTGCGCCGGCAGGCAATGCATTATCAATGCGCCTTTTTTTGCGTGTTTCAACAATGCGGCGTTAACCTGAAAACCCTTGAACGCCTTTTCTCTTTTAGCCGCCTCTTTTTCCTGGCCCATGCTCGCCCAGACATCGGTATAAATTACATCCACTCCGGCCACAGCCTCTTGCGGCGAATGCGTCAACTGTAATTTGGCGCCGCAGGCCATGGCTGTTGCCCTGGCACTTTCAAAGACAGCGCCGTCAGGCTCGTAGCCTTTTGGTGTGGCTACAAACATGTTCAAAGATACGCGCGCGCAGGCATATAACAGAGAATTACAGACGTTGTTGCCGTCGCCGACATAGGCAAGCGTTTTACCTTTCAAACTTCCCAGCTTTTCTCTTATGGTATAGATATCAGCCAATGCCTGACAGGGATGCGAAAAATCCGAGAGGCCGTTTATTACCGGAACATCAGCATATTTGGCCAGCTCCAGGACATTCTTATGCTCGAAGGTCCTCAAGACAATCGCGTCAACATAGCGGGAAAGCGTCTTTGCCGCGTCACTTATTGATTCCCGGACTCCAAGATCAATCTCGCCGGGGCTTAAGTATACGGAATTACCGCCCAGCTGATACATCCCCACATCAAACGAAACTCTCGTCCTGTTGGACGGCTTCTGAAAGATCAAAACAAGCGTTTTACCGGCCAGCGCGTTTTTAAAAGCTGTACCGTCATGCTTAAGCGAATCCGTGAGCACAAAGATCTCTTCAATTTCCTGCGGTGAAAGATTCCCGACGGATATAAGGTCTTTTTTAGGCATATTAAACAACTCCCTGCGCTTTAGCCAAGGCCTTATCCAATATACTCATAGCCTTGTTGATCTGACCCTTTGTAATATTTAATGCCGGCATCAACCGCAGAACCTTATCATGCGTGCAATTGATCAACAGGCCCTGCCTGATACATTCCTCGACGATCGGTTTTCCTTCAATGCTCAATTCTACTCCGGCCATAAGGCCCATACCCCTTACCTGCTGGATGATCCCGTATTTTTTCTTTAACTGCTCAAGGCGAGTAAAAAGATAATCACTCATTTCTCGCGCATGAGCCATAAATTTTTTCTTCTTGGCCTCTTCCAGGACCGCCAATGCCGCCCGGGCTATTACCGGCCCTCCGCCGAAGGTAGAAGCGTGCATTCCCGGGCCGAGGGTCTCGGAGATTTCACTCTTGACCACCATCATCCCTATAGGTAAGCCCCCGCCCAAGCTCTTGGCCAGGGTCATAATATCAGGCGTAATCCCATAATGTTCGTAACAAAATAATTTTCCGGTCCTGCCGACTCCGGTCTGGACCTCGTCAACGATAAAGAGTAAATCTTTTTCAACGCACAATTTCCTTAAAGACAAAACGAATTCTTTACTAGCGACATTGACACCGCCCTCGCCCTGGATCAACTCCAGCATAATACCAACAGTCTTTACGCTCACGGCAGCCTTCACCGCCTCTATATCATTAAATTTAACTGTCTTAAAACCTTCCGGCAAAGGTTCAAACCCATTCTGGTATTTTTTCTGTCCGGTAGCCGCCAGCGTTGCCAGCGTCCTGCCGTGGAAGGAATTTTCAAAAGTAATAATCTCATATCTGCCGTGTCCGTATTTCCTGGCTAATTTTATCGCGCCCTCATTGGCCTCGGCCCCGGAATTACAGAAAAATACTTTTCCCGGGTAGCTAAGACGAATCATCTCCGCGGCTAATTTCGCCTGCGGTATATGGTAATAGTTATTCGGAATGAAAATCAACTTGGAAACCTGGTCCCGCACTGCCTGCATCACTTTAGGATGACAATGGCCGAGGTTGCCAACACCCCAACCCGGAAAAAAATCCAGGTATTCCTTATTATTAATATCCCAGATCCGGCTGCCCTTGCCTTTAGTAAAGACCAAAGGCGTTTTGGTATAAGTCGGCAGGATATTTTCTTTATAACTGGAAAAAATTTCTTCTATCTTCATATTTATCGCGTAGGGGCGGGTTTGAAACCCGCCCCTACATTAGTTATTTGGATATCTCCGTTCCAATACCTTTATCGGTGAATATCTCAAGCAAGAGCCCATGCGGGGTGCGCGCGTCAATGATGTGCGACTTTTTTACACCCTTATCCAGAGCCTGGAAACAGGCATTGACCTTGGGGATCATCCCCTGCTGGATAACCTTGGCATCGATAAGATCCCTTGCTTCATTCTCCGTAAGTGTAGAGAGAAAAGAATTCGGATCTTCGGGATTACGCATGATCCCTTTTACGTTAGTCAAAAGGACCAGTTTTTCCGCTTGCAGGCTTGCGGCGATATCCGCGGCTGCCTCATCGGCGTTGACATTATAGACTTTACCGTCCTTACCCCGGCCCATGGGCAGGATCACTACGACTTTATTCAGCTGTAATTGCTCCAAAATGGGTGCTGAAGATATGTTTACGACCTGTCCGACAAGCCCCAGATCGATCTTGGCCTTTTTCTTTTCTGTCTGAATTATGGAATTATCCTTGCCGTTAAGCCCACAGGCCTGCGCGCCGAGCTCGGTTATTTCGCGGACGATCTGATCGTTTAGTTTCTGCAGTTCTTCTTCCACCAGAAGCAGGGTATTTTCATCGGTCACGCGCATGCCGTCAACAAACTCGGTCTTTTTCCCCGATGTGCGCATGCGATCGCTGATATTCGGGCCGCCGCCGTGGACCAAAACCACCCTGACACCCACGAAACTCAAAAATACTATATCCTCCAGCACTCGCTCCCTGATCGTATCTTCACCGAGAATACTGCCGCCATATTTAATGACAATTACCTTCTTGTGGAATTTTTTGATATACGGCAGGGCCTCTACCAGCACATCCGCTTTTTTTATTGCATCTTCCATTTTGGCCTCACTTAATTGTACGCTGCATTAATTTTAATATACTCCGGAGTAAGATCCGAAGTATAGACGACAGCCGAGCCCTTCCCCCTGCCCAAAGAAACATCAACATGGACGTCTTTTTTACCCAGGGGGCCGAGTTTGATCAAGAGATCTTGTTCTTTGACCTCAATTCCGCAGGCGCCTATGGCCGCGGCGATCCTGCCAAAATTCGGATTCTCTCCGTATACCGCTGTTTTAAAAAGATTGGAATTAGCCACGCTTAATGCGGCTTGTCTTGCGGCCTTAAAATTCTTCGCCCCGGAGACTTTTATCTCTATGAATTTACTTATTCCTTCGCCGTCTCTGACGATCAGCTTTGCCAGTGTACGACAAACCTCATCAAGCGCCTGTTTAAATAAGCTTAAGCTTTTTCCGGACTGGATGCGCGCGCCGCTTACCCCATTGGCCAGCATCATCACCGAATCATTAGTGCTCATGCATCCGTCAACAGTGATGCAATTAAAAGATTTATCCGCGGCAGAGCTTAACGCCTTAATTAACGCCCCTCGGCTGATAGCAGCGTCGGTCAAAATAAAGACCAGCATGGTCGCCACATTCGGCGCGATCATACCCGCACCCTTAGCCACTCCGCAGATAGAAACAGACTTTGTGCCAATATTAAATTTTACCGTAACAGCCTTGTCAAAGGTATCCGTAGTCCTGATCGCCTTTTGCGCAGCAGATATCCCCTGGCTCGACAATCCTTTAACTAACCGCGGTAAAGAAGCTTTTATCTTAGGCACAGGGAGCCGCTTACCGATGATACCGGTGGAATTGATCAAAATATTTTCTTTTCTTATCATTGTAGGGACAGGTTTCAAACCTGTCCCTACGTTATTCAATGCGGCAACCGTGGCACCAACTACTTCTTCAGCGTCTTTTATACCGGCTTGTCCGGTAAAACAATTGGCGTTGCCGCTGTTAACGATGATCGCCCGGACACTGCCGCCTTTTTTTAAGTATAGCTTATTCAACAAGAGCGGCGCTGCTTTGATGGAATTGGCGGTAAATAGACAGGCGGCAGTCGCAGGCGTCTTGGAATAAAATAGAGCCAGGTCGAGCTTGCCTGATTTTTTTATGCCGCAGCTAATACCGCTGGCAAGATACCCGGCCGGCAGTATTGCTTTCGTTAATACCTTCATAAAAGCGCTGTCTCCTCAACAAACTTATACATGATGTTCATATTCTGTACCGCTTGGCCTGCAGCGCCTTTTAAAAGGTTATCAATGGCGGCAATAACGATTACCTTGTCACCGCAATCTTTGATCCCGATATCGCAAAAGTTAGTGCCGCAAACGTCTCTCAGCCTTGGGAAAACGCCTTCGTCCTTTATCCGCACAAAGGGCTCGCCCTTGTAGAACTTTTTATATGTGGCTAGCAGGTCAACGGCCTTTTGCTTGCCGGTTTTTGCGGCATAAATAGTAGCCAGTATTCCCCGGTTTAACGGCAGGAGATGCGGCACAAAAGTCGCTTTTAATTTCTTGCCGTATAACTTTGACAATTCCTGGTTGATCTCCGGAGAATGCTGATGGCAATCAACCTTATAAGCCTTGAAATCCTCATTGACCTCGGAAAACAAAAAACCCTCCGCCAGTTTTCTTCCAGCACCCGTTACCCCGGACTTGGCATCAATGATTATTGAATCCGCCTTACACAGGCCCAAAGACACAAGAGGTGCAAGGGCTAGAATACTGGCCGTGGGGTAACAACCGGGATTGGCGACGAGTGAGGCGCTCTTGATCTTGGCCCGGTAGATCTCAGGCAAGCCGTAAACGGCGCGTTTAATATTATCTACGTCAATGTGTACGGTATTGTAAAACTTTTTGTAAATCCCCGTATCGAGCAAACGATAATCAGCGCTTAGATCGATCACCCTCTTACCGTTTTTTAACAAAAGTGGCGCTATATCCATTGAGACGGTATGCGGCAAAGCCAGGAATACCAGGTCACAGGTACTTGCTATTTCTTTGACGTCGGGCTCGGAACAAACCATATCCAGCCTGCCTTTAAATTTCGGGAATATGGCGGATATCGCCTGAGGCTTATCGATTTTAGCGGAGATGTTGCTTATGCGAACATCGGGATGCCTTAAAAGAATGGCGATGAGTTCTTCACCGGCGAATCCGGTCGCGCCAACAATGCCAACGTTTATCATAAATTATTCTCCTCCTGGATTTTCATTAGAATAACATAAATTTTGAGACGGTGCAAGTATTTTTCTCGTCGAGCAAAAAAAATCCCGCTTCGCGAGCGGGACATTTTTTAAATCCATTGATCTCTGTTTCTCTAATTCATACTACCTCTTTGTCCACTGGAAGCGTTTGCGCGCGCCCTTTTGGCCGTACTTCTTGCGCTCCTTCGCGCGCGGATCGCGGGTTAAGAAACCCTGCTTACGCAAAACATCCTTAAGCGCCGGCTCCGCCAGCAACAGAAGGCGCGAAATCCCCAACCGCAACGCACCTGCCTGTCCGGTCAGCCCGCCGCCGCTAATGTTAGCGGAAATATCATATTTATTCACGCAGCTTACGGCAACCAACGGCTGTTTGATGATGATCCTGTCGGTCTCCCGAAGAAAATACTTCTCGTATGGCTTTCTATTTACGGTGATTACACCCGCGCCACCCGACATCCTCACCCTTGCCACCGATTCTTTTCTTCTGCCTACCGCGCAATATTTTATCGCCTCTTCCATGAAATTACTTTGCCTCCAAAACAATCAGGTTTTTAATGCTATGCGGGTGCTTATCCCCGGCATAAACTCTTAATTTCTTGATCAGGTCCCTGCCCAGCGGCCCGCCCGGCAGCATCCTCTGCACCGCAAGCTTGATCACCGTCTGCGGGCTCTTCTTCATCATATCCTCCAGGACCACTTCCCTTAAACCGCCCGGATAACCGGAATAACGCCGATATATCTTTTGCTTGAGCTTCCTGCCGGTCACCATAATACCGGCGGCATTAATGACGATCACCCCGTCGCCGGTATCCATATGCGGGGTAAATATGGGCTTATGCTTACCCCTTAAGATCGTGGCGATCCTGGTGGCAAGCCTGCCCAATACCTTGCCTTTGGCGTCTGCCAGGTACCATTCTCTGTGTATATCCGCCTTCTTTGCTGTATAAGTGGGTTTATTCATAGAACTGAAAGTATAACATTAATTCCAGCGAAGTCAAATATTTTTTGCGATTTTTTTGGCAGGCACTATTTCACGTAGCATTTATAGACGTTTAGCGCCAGGTGTGAAATAAAGGTCTTTGCCGCCCGGCTGCTCTTGGCCCCCTGGGTCAATACACAGATCAGGAAATTCCCATCCGGCGAATAGATGATCCCGGCGTCATGGCAAACCCCGCGTTCCAACCCTGTCTTGTGCGCCACCACAGCCGACGGCGGCAGCAGGGCCGGGATACGGTCCTTGATCTTCTGCCGCTTGAGGATATCAAGGCAAGCGGTTGAAATATCGTCATTTATAAGCCTGTTTTCATATATCTTTTCCAGGATAAAAGCAATATCCTGAGCAGTAGTATAGTTTTCTATCCCTTCTTCCCTGTAGGTAAAATCCATCATCTTGCGCGAAAGATTCGTATTCTTAAGGCCAAGTTCCTTAAAAGAAACGTTCAAATTATCAATGCCCATGAGCCCGATCAGCATATTAGAGGCGGTATTATCGCTATCAATGACCATCCGCTCCACCAGCTGCCTTACTGTAAAGCTCGAGCCCTCCGGCATATACCTTATTTTTCCCGAGCCCGGGGTTTTTTGCGCGCCCGTCAGCACCAGGGGCTGTTCCAGGTTGACCCTGCCCTCAGCCGCCGCTTTAAAAACCGCGGCCATGATCGGGATCTTTACCAGGCTTGCCGAAGGAAATTCCTGGCCCTGGTTAAAAGAAAATTGCCAGCCGGTCTTGAGGTCCTTGACCACGATGCCGGCGCTGCCGGCAAAATAATTTGTCCTGTTGGCCAGCGCCTGCCTCAATCTTATCCATTCCGCCTTCTTTTTTTGCGCCAGCATTGCCTTTTGCCTTGCCTCAGGATAGACAAAAACAAAATAAGACGCGCCCCCGAGCAAAAACAAACAAATAAGGCTATATATTAACCATTTCTTTTTCATCGTAAATACTCGGCTATATTGTTCGAGCGAGGGGCGAAGCCCCGAGTCGAGAACAAAACGTGTTCTTCTCGACTCACTTCGTTCGCTCGAAGAATATCTGTATTGAGCTACATTTATTAATGAACCTTTAGCAACTCGGATATCTTGGCAAGCAAGACGTCTGCTTCAAATGGCTTAGTGACATAAGCGTTGGCGCCGACTTCCTCGCCCATTTTTTTATCTGCTTCCTGCGCGCGGGCGGTAAACATAATTATGGGTATATTCTTGTATTTCTCATCAAATTTAAGCATGCGGCAGACCTTGTAACCATCTATTTTAGGGAGCATCAAATCTAAAATAATCAAATCGGGCTTATCCTTGCGCGCCCTGTCCAATCCCTCCTGGCCGTCATAGGCGGCAATGACTTCATAGCCGCTGCCTTCAAGTTGGAAAATTATAGTTTCAACCAAGTCTTTTTTCGTCGTCAACTATCAAGATTTTCTTCTTATCCATAATCAACTACTCCTCTTTACTTAGCTTCTTTTCCGCTATGTGTATGGCCTCTTTTAACGCGGCCTGGTTATCAGAATATACGCTGACTTTGGGTATAAACATAGTAACGCCGAGTTCCCTTGCTCCGGTTACACAACAATTCTTGGACATAATCTGTATCGCATAATTAATCCCAAGAAAGATTTGTTTCGTAACTTAATACTGCAACAAAATCTAGCAACAACGTCTTGACTACCCAAAAATATTTCTTTAAACAAGAAGGCAGCTTATTCATTTCTTATACGCATCTTCTGTAAATTCTTTCTCTGTTGTCAAACGCGGTAAAATCTTTTTGCGCGAAACCCCAGAGGGATTCCACTTTACCCAACACTAAAAAGCCGTCTTTATTTAAGACCCGGGCAAAATTGCTGTAAACTGTTGCCTGCACCAGCTTTGAGGAGCATGTTACCACATTTTGGCATAGAATTGAATCTAAATGTTTCAGAAAGGCTTATTATTACTTAATCTTTCCCATCGCCTTATTGATCCGCTCAAGCGCTTTATCAAGATCAAAATTTTCCCGCTCGCCGGCTGTTAAAACGTCAAACAGCTCCTTTTCTATGCGGGAGCGCATATCACTGATTTCCGCGTTCGATCGACCAAGATTAATGTGATATTTCGCTAAATCTGAATCTCCGCCATCTTCCTCGATTTTTTTCTTAAAAAGCCCGGCGACTTCCTTATCTGCCAAATTGAAATCATGGCGCAAAATAAAATCAAGGTCGTAAAAATCACGCGGAGCAATGATCTCTCTTAAGGCCGCGGCGCGAAGTTTTTCGCTAACAATTTCTTTTAATGACAAACAGTTAACTTTGCCGCCATCAAACAAAGGTTCTTTAGTAAAGGGGTGCAAGAACTTATGTTGCACTGTCTTTTTCTCTACCGCACAAATTGGATTAAACCTAAGCCCAATCTCAAATTTAATCAGTTGATCAGACGGTTGAAGAACAGATTTATATATAAAGTAATAAACATACTGCTTAGATTCATTGCGCCCTGCTTTTTCTACGTCTTCAATGCTAAACCCGAGTTTTTTGGCAAAATCTTCGATCTTATCCTTAATCGGCTGTATTGTTTTTCGCCGATTGCCGCGAGTCGTTGTATATTCAGGCAGGCGCATGCTAAAATCCAGGTCCTCGCTCAAGCGGTAATACGAATAGTAAATTTTATTAAGGCACGTCCCGCCTTTAAATATAAGGCCATCTGAGAGCTCATCGAGCTTCGAGAGAATGAATGTTAAATAGTAATCCTTCTCTATAAGGGACGCGCGAAAACCTGTCCGATTGGCGGCCATATTGACAACATCTGCAAATTGCGCCTTATCCGCGTGGATCATTGACAATAACTCTCCATTTCTTATTAAGCTTGCCTTTAAACGAACCGGTGAATGAACTGATTGCTGTATCTTCTGCGCTTTTTACAAGCGGATACAGATCTCGATCGGCATAGCCCATTTCTTCCAATAACAAACCGATTCTTTTACGAGTTTTAATATTAGGGAATTGCGCCGCGAAGCGAACAAATTTTTTAATATCACAGCGGTCTTTCTTAAGCTCGCGTTTGAGAATTTCAAGAGCACTTTCAATGCCTCCAACCGGCTGATTAAAATAGATTAAATCAACCAAGGTACGCTCCAGGGAACTGATCATAACTTCTTGCCCATTGACATCGATCTTCTCAAGGCCGTACATCCGGTTTTTTGACACTCTTAAAAAGTTAAATATAACACCGCATATTTTCTTTTGCCTGCGTTCTAACGAAGTGTTAAGAATGTACATCGCTTGAAAAAGTTGATCCGTCAAATTGTAATAGTTATACATCGTGGAATAGCCGATATAATAATTGTTCCGCGGAAAGAATTGCGGCGGGATAAGCATCTCATTTATGCCCGCGCCTCCTTCTCCATACTCAAGGGGCGAAAAAACATATACTCCCCGCTTAATAGCGGAGAAAATGCCTTTCTTTTTCAATTGATAAACAATTTTATTGCGTTCGATATCGTCAAATTTGAAAAACGTGTCCAAGTCTTCTTTGGTAACGATACGCTTCTTCTCATAGGAAAGGCGCGAAATAACCTCTATTTCTTTCTCCCCGAGGCGCGTTCTTTTTTTATTATTCATAATACCCTCACGAAGGATTATCGTTCATTTTTTTATAGATACAGAATATCATACTCTCCTACCGTGTCAATAAAAATCTATTGGTATGGCTTGATCAACACCAAAAATACCCAAGTCCGGCTAAAAAAGGGCAAGACTTGGGTAAAATTACTCATTGACGCCGTTAATGAAATTCTTAAGAATCTTTGGGTTTTTGTAGCTGCTTTTTTAACAACCGCTCTATCTTTTCCAGTAAATCTTGCGCCTCAAAAGGTTTATAGACATAATCATCGGCCAAGACAAATTCACTAATCTCGCTTATTTCTTTCAGCCATTGCGGCTTGGCGGTAAACATGATCACCGGTATGGCTTTTGTCGCGGCATCGTGCTTAAGCTCATAGCAAAGGTCATAACCATTCTTTCCTGGCATCATGATATCCAATAATATCAGGTCCGGCTCTCCCTGCCGGATCTTTTCTAATGCCCCCTCCCCTGAATTCAGGTAAGCGACCTCGTAACCATGATGCTCAAGCCGGAGCTTTACCAAGTCCAATAAATCCTGTTCATCGTCAATGACGAGGATCTTTTGCTTGGCCATCCCGAACCTCCTTTAAAAGGTTATTTCCCCAGCTTCAGTTCAAAATCTTCCATCCCGTTATTTAATATGACCCTGTCTTCTTTAATCTCAACCACTTTATTCTTACCGATCAAAGCGCCGGGTTTAACGATGCGGCCGTTGATGATCGCCCAGGGGTCAAGTTTATCCCAGATAATACCGATAAGTTTTAAATCGGAGGATGCTTCTTCTCCGCTATAGGCCTTACCGCTGAACGGGCAGCGCACCCACTGCAGGTTCTCCTGCGTGGCCCTTACCGGCTCAGCCTGGGGAGCAGGCTGCGGGCTGCTGACGATAACCGTTTGCGCGCCAACCGCCTTGGCTGCTCCGGTTTTTTTTCTTATCGCCCCCAAAGAATTAGCCAACGCCAAAATAAAAATCAGCGATAATATTACCGTAGCGATAATCTCTATTTTTTTCTTTTCCATGGTTGTCTAAATAATATACGCCCGGAGCTGAAGAGTGGCCTCCAGCTCTGTCTGTCCCGGGCCGCGCCCCTTGATCACGATCTGGCTTAAATTGACCAAGCCGGGAAATTTACTCCTTAAACCCTCCAGAAACCCGCCTATGGAAGCAAAATCTCCGGATATATTCAACTGCACAGGCAGTTCCATTAGGTCATAACCGCCGACCTTATTTTGCACCGGGCGCGCCTGGGAAGGATCCATATTTGTGATGCTAATTTTGGTGTCTTTTGCCAATGCCGATAAAGAATTGATCACGTCTTCTTCTTCTTTAAAAATGAACTTCGCGCGTTCCCTGTTCAGTTCTTGGTTAAAATCACGCGCCGCCTGGGTTAACTCTCTGCCCGCGGCCATATCGGTGATCTCCTGGATCCCGGAGTCAGCCGCTCTTAATTCTGCCTCTAAAGCATTTAACCGGCGCAGCTGGGGCGCATAAATAAATATCCAGAACAATAAGAAAAAAACCAGGGCGGCCAAGGAGATATAAATATTCTTTTTCTGCTCAATACTCAATTTTTTCATCGCAATTTAAGGTTGATGCGGAAATTACTGATCTCTTCGCCCTCAAGGCTTGCCTTTAAAACCGAATCAATAACCGCATCAGCGACATAACCGGAGCTATCTATGCCGGTTACGAATTTAGTCAATATGCTCTCGGCGTCCACGCCTTTATTCTTGACAAAGCCGCCGGCAAAACCCGACCCGGCCCCGAAATCCAGGTTCAATTCATTTAAGAAAAGTTCCCGCGGGGCGACAATACTTATCTTTTTCAGCAATGGCACCAGCATCGCGTTCTCCTGCGAGGCGTTTTCTAAAAATCCGCTTAGGGCGGTTATCTTTTCTTTTGTCTGTTTTACCTCGGATAACGCATCCAGATAGATCCTGGAACCCAAAAGGCGCTTCTTGCAGGCGCTGATGCGCACTGCCGCCAGGAGAGATAAAAACAGTGATAAAATAAAAACCGCGATGATCAACCAACGCAAAGATGCCTTCTGCACGCGCGCGGATTTTTCCACGCGCAGCTGCGGCGGCATCAGGTTAAGCCCGGGCGAGCACAGGCCCAGGCCGAGAAGAACGTAGGCCTGCGGCGCTAAAACAGGATCAACAGCCGCGGACGCCTTGATTTTATCCTTAAGGCCAAACGCCTGGGCATCCAGAGATAATTCCTTGCTTAAAAATTTATCCAGGTTGGGTATCTGCGCCGCTTTTGCGCCAAGAAGCAAAATATCCACGCGGCCGCCCTGAAAATGCGCGTCACAATAAAGCATGGAACGTTTTATCTCCTGTGTCAGGCCCTCGAGCACCGGCCTGACCATAGCCATGATTTGCGCGGCCGCGATCTTGTCTTTATACGGCGGCGCACCATCCTGCGGAATACCGTAATTAAAAAGGATGTCATTAATATCATCGCCGGCCAACTGCACCTTGCCTGTTTTTTCCGCGGCCAGGGTAGCTGATAGCGCCTGTTTAAATTTATTCATTGATACCGGGATCTCGCGGTAGAAATCAAGGCGGCTGTTTTTATAAATACCCAGGTAACAAAGCTCGTCTTCAAGGTGCAGGACGGCGACTGTACCTTTGTTTATCTGCGGCATATAATTATCGATGAGGCCCGCGTAACCCAAAGGCGCGGGTATTACTGCCGTGCAATTAAACCCCGCTTGTCTGGCGGCCATGACCTGGTCTTTGATCTCTTCTGCCGGGGCAACCGCGCAAACCACGTCTATACTTTTTGAGCCGTCTTCAAGTGTCAACCGGGCGGCAACCTGATAAGCGATCACCGCAAGGCTAACGTCAAAAGGCAGGTCGTCTTTTAAGTGCCACCTGGCCACGTCTTCCAATTCGGCATCCGGTACCGCGGATAAGCGGACGCGTTTGATGATCAGGGATTTTAAAGGGGGAACAAGGAGAACGTCTTTGGCGCGGATATTGTTAACTTTAATAAAGCCGCGCAGGGATTCAAGGACGGCCTCTTTTTTCCAGCCGGCGCCGGGCTCGGATGAAACAGGCGCGCAGACTTTAAAGGCCTCTATCACTGCCGCGCCGTCGAAACCTGCGCTAAGCAATTTCAGGCTTGTGTTCAAATCAACAACAATAAAAGGGTTGTGTTTTGGTTTACCGATATTCATTTTTATCCATACTTTCGCCTTAGCTCACCTCGGATTTAACTCGTGACGGCCTCATTATAGCACAAGAAAAAAATAGCTGAAATCATATTAAGAAAATCCTTTGATCTCTGCGCTAGCGGTAAAATTAAAAGAACCCTGGAAACTGGTAAAAGCCCCGCTGCCTGTCTTTATATTCAGGCTGATGATCACCCGGCGGATCAGGTTTAACGCGTCTGTGCCGGATACCCAAGCTATATCATTGGCTTTCTTATAGGTAAAGATAACGCCCGGGCTGTCTTTGCCGTCTATAATAATGCCGGACTTGGTGGAAAGATAGGCCGGGACAACCTCTTCGGCGCTCCATGCGCCACCCGGGACAAGTGTACTGCGGTAGATCAACTTGTTGGTGGAATCCCAGCGAAAGCGGACCGATAACTGATCAGAGGTTGACGGATATCCATAGGTATATGAGAACTGCGCGGCCGTTGCATCAACTACTGTCCGGGCAAACCTGATCCCCCGGGCATTCTGGTTGCCTTCAAGCATGATGTTGCATAATTCCTGGGTGAGTTTCTGGGTATCCAGCTGACGCGGGCTATACATAAATAACTGCGCGAAGAAAATAATGCTTCCGGCGGCAACAGAAGCGATGATGCCGATGACCAGCATCACCATGGTCAATTCGATCAGCGTCGCAGCTCGTTTATTGTTCTTAATCGGTTTCATAAGTAATTACCAGGCATAACTTATAGTCTGTGAACCATCCCCCATAATAAACACCAGGCTCGTGACCGAATCAAGGTCCTTGTGAGAAGTAAAATTCAAAAAAACAGGATTGGCATAACTGGTATTTCCGGCTAAGGTCCAAGTAGTATCTAAATAGATCGTGCTCCCCGAGCCCTTGTTCCCGGACCACCTTTGTAAACCGCCCATGGTAATGGTTTGTATTTTTATACCGGATGAACCGGTAAAGTTGATAATTACCCCGGTAATGGTTATAGGTGTAGGATCAGCATTCTCCAAGGTGACATCGCTTAATTCAGAGCCGTCAACTTCGCCTCCGGAAACGACCAGCGCGTTGGCCTGCGCCGCGCCGGCAGTAGTGCCGCTTCCGGCGCCGTAAGCAATGTTGTTGGCCGCATAAGTAATCATGCTGGCCAGGTAATTAAGCGCGTTTCCCGCCGGATAGACCCTGACCTGCACCCTTTTTAAATTATTGGATGAGCCGGCTACAATATTGACTGTCCGGCGCAGGTCATAAGGATAACCTTCGTAATTCGTGAAAGTATTGTCGTAGCCGTCGTTTAATGTGGCATCGCCATAGGCCAGGTTATTGATCTTAGCCAAATCTATCTTGGCCAGGCCCTCTGCCTGCCCTGAATAGCGGCCGCTGACTATGGCGGAAGTCCACTCCAAGGACATCATCCCAAGTGGTGCAAGCAAAATCCCCATCACCGCGATAGTGATGATCAGCTCTATGAGAGTGAAACCGCGCCTGTTTTTTAACCGTTGATAGCCCATATATTTTTAAGGCAAGTGATCGGTTGATTCTTCCCAGGAAGTGATATTGCCCGTGCCATAGTCATAAGTCAGAACCAAAGTCCTTCTGGCCAATAATGTTGAGCCGCTTTGGATCTTCCCCGTGGCCTTAAGAGAAAACTCTTTATTTGCTCCGGCGCCGGCTTTTAAAAGGTAGGCCTTATAAAAAGAATTATCACTGAAATTAAAAGTACTTACCACATCGGCGTTGGCGCCGATGTTGGCGGTCCACTTAAATACCTGATCGTTTATCCCGCTGTAAGCTGTATTCGCAGGCATGACAAAATTTGCGGCAAGATTGATCGTGGCAGGCGAGGTAAGCGCCGGGCCGGTCCATACTCTTGTGCCGCCCAGGCGGACCTCGTCAATACTGCCTCCAAAGCTCCACTCCACCACCAGGCCGGTAACACTAATAGACGTGCCGGCATTAATGTTCTTGATCGGGATGCGGTTTAAGATCCTGCCGTTTGCCCGAGGGTTAGTGGCATCTACGGCAAAAAAATTCGCGTCTTCGCCTGCGCTATAATAAAATTCCCCGCCAATATTTGTGCTCAAGGTCTTACTCCAGGCCTGGGCCGCTCCGCTGTTTTTAAAATCGCTCAGCCCCTTCATCGCCCCTGCCTGCGCCATATAAAAGGCCTTGCTGTTATTTATATTCTGGTTATGCAGCCTAAGGGCCTCGGAAATATAAACGGTAATGCCTGCGGCAATAATACCCAGGCAAGTAAGAATAATGATCAGGGCGGCTAAAACGAAACCTTTATTCTTGCGCATATAATTCATTTTAACACAATTTTGTCCGGGCGGTTATTTGCTTTTTTATTCATTTAAATAACCTTTGATCTCTTCCAAACCCTTGAGCGCGGGCAGATAAGCGCTGTCAAGCTTTAAGGCCTCGCTATAGCAGTGCCGCGCGAATTTAAAATCCGCCTGTTGGCGGTAGAGGCCGGCGAGATTAGACCAGACATGGGGCTGTTCGGGCTTGATCGCCAGGTTCAGCCAACTGTAACCGATGGCCTGCTCGATATTGCCGGCGGCAAAAAAAGCCCCGGCCAGGTTATTATAAGCCATATATCCTTCGGGAAAATTCTTGATGTTTGATTCCCAGAAAGTGGCGATATCTTTATATTCAGAATTATGCTTAACGGTCAGGATAGTATAGCAGAGTAAAAATAAGGCCAGTGCTGTCATCGCCAGGATGCGTAAAACTTTCCTGCCCTCCTTATTAACATTGATAATCTTCCAGGCCTTCAGGAAGAGCGCGGACAACACCAAACAAAAGCCTGCCGACGGCAAATACATATAGCGCTCGGAAATAATATTACAGACCGGCACGATATTGGAATACGGAAGGTAAGTGATAAAAAAGAAACCGATGCCAAAGGCCAACGGCTTATTTGTCCGGCGGAAACGAAAAAATAGATAAACGCAGATGGCGATGATGGCAAGCCCTGCAAAGAACGCCGGGCTTAACCTACCGGTATGAGTAGTGTTATAAGCAAAGGGGTGGTAGAGTGCCCGCTTTACGGGCAGATAAAGCAGGCCGAGGTAATAGACAAACGCTTTGGTCACCACCACAAGATAGCGGATGCCCCGGAAATAAAAGATAGTGTGGATGAAGCGGTCGCGCAGGACAAAAAACATCCCGACGAGCATCGCAGAGACAATGCACATCAAAGATAAAACCGCGGCGCGCGGCATAATTGAAGTTTTTTCGAAGCGCTTCTTGTGCTGCCTGAAAAAAACTTCATAAAAAATAAACATCACCGGCAGCATCGCCACACTGTTTCCGCTTAAAAAACAGAGCCCGAAAAATACCGCCGACCACAACAGGTTGATTATTGACCTGTCCGAGCGGATATAAAATATAAAAGAGGCGAGAAAAAAAACGCTGGAGAAAACATAGTGGCCGCCGGAAATCCAGCTCACCGCCTCGGTATGGATCGGATGGATTGCAAAGATCAGGCCGGCTAAAAAAGAAAGGTTGATATTGCTAAAAAGGATATTGAACAATATAAACAGCAGCACAACGCAAAGCGCGTGAAATACGACGTTAAAAAGATGGTAATAAAAAGGATTGTCCTGCCAGAAGTGCCAGATAAAAGCATGAGCGGCTTCGGCGAAGACGTGCGGCTTTAAACGCAAGGTATTGGCTAAATAGCCGGACAGCGTATGCAGGCGATTGTCATGTAAAATTGTGGCATAATCATCTATTAAAAAATCGCCGCCTAAGCTGTTGGCGTAAACAGCAAAAGAAATCAAAACCAATAATAGGATCAAAATAAGCTTATGCGTTCGTCCGGGCAGCATCAGATTTCCTGTATTAATGAAAACGGCTGATTTCTCGTTTTAAGGTCGCCCTTCTTAAAGAAATCAGCCGCTATTATGGATAATTTTAAAACCCCTTAAGACTAAAACCCGGAACCGAAAGTCTGGGGCGCAGCGCTCCAGACCATTCCTGACGAAGCGTCATAGACCCAACCGGCTGTGGTATCCGCGGCCTCTGCTGTACCCGCGTTGACCTTGGTGCTGTTGGTATAAGGGTTAGCCGGAAAAATAAACTGCATCGGCCCGCCCGGGCAGGAAGATAACTGTGTCACGGTCGGATACGCTCCGGTGCCTGAAGAGGCCGCGGTCTTAGCATACCATATTGAGATGGCGCTGCGCAGGCCTCCGAGCGCGCCTTTGGTGGCGCTCTTTTTGGCGTCTTCCTGCAAGTTTACGAATGTCGGCAAAGCGATCGCGGAAAGTATGCCTAAGATGACGATGACCATAACCAATTCGATCAAGGTAAAACCTTTCTTGCTTTTTCCTAACATACCTTCACCACCTTTCATATCCTTTGGTCTGGGAATAGACCTTTACTTTTTCACGTTCATAACCGTATCTATGCGCAAACGGATCTGTTAAGAAACCTTTGCTATCCAACCTGAACGGCTCCAGGAACTTATATGCGCTAATTTTACTATCGGTTTTCGCCGATGTCAATCTATTTTTTAAATTCTCTGCAATGACAGGCGCGTAAATTCCCTGCATAGGCAGAGTAAGCTCGATCAGGCTCTCGGGCGGACGGCCGGTAATGATCTGGTAATGCTCTACAGCCAGGCGTATATTCAACAATTCATTACGCAGGGCGATTTCTCTGGCCGCCTTTAAAGTCCGATGAATGTATACGGCAAAAACCCCGCTTAATATAAAGATCAGGCAAACGGTTACGGTCAATTCCAAAAGGCTCAACCCGCGCCGACGAGCAAAACCTTCAGGCGCTTTGGAACCCCCGACGGAAGATGCTGGCATATCGGTTTTATGTTCTCCCCCGGGCTAACCCTGTTTAAAGACCTGGATAAGATTCCACATCGGCAGGAATATGGCCAATGCCATAACCAGGACCATACCGCCCAGGACAAAAATAAGTATCGGCTCTATATAAGTAGTCAGGTTCTTGATCATATAACCTGATTCCGTGTCATAATAATCCGCCACACCTAAAAGCAGTTCATCCATCCTGCCGGTCTGCTCGCCTGCCGCGACCATCTGGATCACTGCCGGCGGAAACAATCCGCCTACCTTCATCGGCTCGGACATCCCCTTGCCTTGAGTAACACTTTCCTTAATATGCATGATCGCGCGATTAATTATAATATTACCCGAAGTATCCGCCACCAGGCTCAAGGTCTCTAAAATAGACACGCCGCTTTTCATCAAGATCGAGGTGATGCGCGCGAAACGCGACATCGCCAGCATCAATAACAAAGGCCCGATGACCGGCACGCTCAGCTTAAAATTATCCCATAGCGGCCTGCCGACCCTGGAATTGATAAAACGCATAAAACCGAACACGGCCCCCCCCGCCGCCAGGATAAATAAATACCAGAATTTTGTGATGGCAACGTTGAGGCCGATAAGAATACGCGTGGGTAAAGGTAAAGCGGTATTAAATTGCGCGTAGACCGCGGTAAAACGGGGGACGACAAAAACAATCACGATCAAAAACGCCGCGCAGAGTACACCAAAAGTAAGCATAGGATACTGGGTAGCCGCTTTGATGCGGCTTTTAGTATCGATCTCGCGTTCGATCAACTGCCCCAAGCGCTCCAATATCGCGGCGATGTTGCCTCCGGTCTCCGCCGCCCTGATCATACTGACATAGACGGTGTTAAAGATGCGGGGATGCGACTTCAGGCTGTCGGAAAAACTTAAACCCCCCCTGATATCGCGGGCGGTCTCTTCAATGGTAAGCTTAAAATATTTGTTTGGCTGTTGGGCGGCAATAGCCACAAGACTGGACAATAACGGCAGGCCCGCCTTCTGCAGAGAATAAAGCTGGCGGGTAAATGAACCCAATTCTTCCATGCGCACGCGGGAAAAACCCTCTAAAATTTTATGTCCCGCGTTCTGACGGACTTCTTCTACGGAAATAGGCACATAGCCCATCTCCTGGAGTTTGGTGGCCGCGGCGTATTTGTTTTCGGCGGCAATAGTACCAGTTGCCGCCTTAGAGAATTTATCGCGGGCCTTATATTGAAAAGTGGGCATAGTTTAAAGTTTAAGCTTCCTCAATCACCTTGAGCACTTCCTCAACGGTAGTAACCCCTTTTTTTATTTTATCTATGCCGTCTTCATAGAGAGTGCGCATACCCAACGCGATGGCCTTCTTGCGGATCTCGTTTGCCGGATTTTTAGCGGTAACCATATTTTTGATCTCGTCGCTCACGACCAAAAGTTCAGATATGGCCGTGCGGCCGAAGAAACCGGTCTCCTTGCAATTCTTACAACCCTTGCCGCGGTAGAACCGGACCTCGCCGGTTAATTTCAGGCCGGCCAGCGTCTCTTCGCTTGGTTTGTATTCTTCCTTGCACCTGGGGCAGATCATACGCACCAGCCTCTGCGCCAGTATCCCGATCACTGAAGTAGAGATCAAAAACGGCTCCACCCCCATGTCCAAAAGTCGGGTCAGGGAACTGGCGGCATCATTAGTATGCAGAGTAGATAGCACCAAATGCCCGGTGAGCGACGCTTGTACCGCGATGTCAGCAGTTTCCTTATCGCGGATCTCGCCGACCATGATAATATCAGGATCCTGGCGCAAGATACTTCTTAAGCCGTTAGCAAAGGTCACCCCTGCCAGAGGATTGACCTGGGTCTGGCGGATCAAGGGGATCTGGTATTCTACCGGGTCCTCAATAGTAATGATGTTTTTTTCCATGGAATTAATACTGGAGAGGGCGGCGTAAAGCGTGGTGGTTTTTCCGGAGCCCGTAGGCCCGGTAACTAAGATGATGCCGTTGGGGTGCCTGATCAACTTCTCAAAACTTTTTAAATCATTTCCCGCAAAGCCGATGTCCGATAAGCCCAGCAACACCGACGCCTTATTCAGGATCCTCAAGACTATATTCTCGCCGTTGACCGTAGGAAAAGACGAAACTCTTAAATCCAGGTCCTTGTTTTCCATGCGCAGCTGGATCCTGCCGTCCTGGCCCTTGCGCGTCTCGGAAATATCCATTTTCGCCATGACCTTAATACGGGAAACCAGGACATTCTGCAAATGCTTAGGGATATTCTGCGCTTGAGAGAGGATGCCGTCTATGCGGTAGCGGATCAAAACACCATCTTCGGCCGGCTCAATATGTATATCAGAGGCCCTGTCCTTTACCGCCTGCATAATGATCAGGTTGACCAGCTTGACCACCGGGGCGTCATCAAAACCCTCGCCCATGACTACGGAATCCTTGGATCTTTCTTCCAGTTTTTCCTCGGTCAAGCCCTGCGCTAATTCTTTGATGCTGCCCTGCGCGCCGTAAAATTGGTCTATGACTGCCTGGATCATATCAGGCGTGGATAATACCGGGTCAATGGAGCCGGCCTTGCTCTTTAGCCTGGCCTCATCAATCGCATCTATATCGCGCGGGTCAGCCATGGCCAGGGTGAGGGAACCTGCGATCATAAATAAAGGCACGATCTTATATTTCTTGGCTGTGGCCTCGGGGATCAGCTTTATCACCTCGGGGTCAATCAGGTAATCGCTTAAGTCTATAAACGGCACACCCAAGGCCTGGGCCTGGGCCTGGGCGATATCCACCTCGGAAATAAAACCCAGTTTTTCCAGGGCCTTCTCAATGGGGACGCCGGACCTGGCCATTTCTTCCCTGGCCTTAAGCAGCTGTTCAGGGCTGATCATTCCTTTAGTGATCAGCAAGTCTATATTTTTGCCTTGTGCCATAGTAATTAAACTTTTAATAATTCCTTGATCTTGGCCAACAGAACCGATGACTCAAAAGGTTTGACGATATAAGCGTCTGCCCCGACTTCGTATCCGAGCTTCTCGTCGCTCTCCTGGGCCCGGGCGGAAAACATTACAATTGGGATAGATTTGTATTTTTCGTCAAACTTGAGCATACGGCAGATCTTGTAGCCGTCTATCTTAGGAAGCATCAGGTCGAGGATAATCAAATCGGGCCTATCTTTTTTTGCCCTATCCAGCCCCACCTGGCCGTCAAGGGCGGTAAGAGCCTCGTAGCCGCAAGACTCCAGCCTCAACTTTAGCATCTCCACCAACTGCGCTTCATCGTCTACGATCAAAATCTTCTTTTTCATATTATTGCTCCAAGTATTAAACCGTTTAAGTTATTTTATCAAACTCTACTTCCTTCCCGTAGGGACAGGTTTAAAACCTGTCCCTACATACCGACTCCGAGACGAAGAGATATTTTTAATCAATTTAGAAATGGCTTGGTGGTTCTCGCGGCTAAGGTGGATAAATTCCAGGCCGATCTTATATTTATGCTCAGAGCTCTCGGTTTCTTTTATCCAGGCGACGCGGCCGGTGATCACAGGCAAGGGGGACTCTTGCGCGGGCAGGTTAAGCTTAACTCTCAAGTTGGCATTAGTCTCCAGGCGCCTCTTGGTGACAAAACACAAGCCTCCTTCGGAAATATCCAGCGTGGAAGCTTCCTCGGTTTTATTTTCAGCTATGACGATCTGGAAATCCAGGCGGTAGGAAAACCGGGCGAAATACCTCTTCTGCAATCCGATGTGTATCCTTTTGATCCGCACATTTGCCGCCGCTGCTATGGAAACAGGCGCCTGCGCCTTAGAAGGGACATCCATTATGCCTATATTAATAAAGGTGTTTTCAATTTTATTCTTTCTAAAATAAGCATCCATTCTTTCTTTCAATGACCGGCACAAAACCACCGCATCCCTTTCTCCGGTTTCAGGAAGAAAAATATTGCACTGGCCCTGGTAAAAATCAGTGACAAAGAATTCGTAATTTTTGCGGCGGTTGCCGAAATTTCTTTTTAATACCGCCTTTACCAAAGCACCTAATTCCGCGGACAGCACGCTGTTTTGCGGCCTGATTAACCGGGCAAAATCCCTGTAATTAATGATCAAGAGGCTCACCAGGTGCACGGTATTGGCTTTATCTAAGAGGCTGTTTATCCGGTTACGCGTGTCCTTGGCCAGGGCGTCGGTGGAATAGATCCGGGGCAGCGTAAAATAGAATTTGCTTCCGATGCCCGGCCTGGATTCGGCCCAGATATCGCCGCCATGCTGAACCACCAGCTCTTTGATAATGGAAAGGCCAAGGCCGATACCTTTATTTTTTGCGCCCGACGGCCCGGAAACCTGCACGAAGCGGTTAAAAAGTTTCTGCATGTCGGACTTGGCGATACCGATGCCGGTATCAGACACCCCGATCCTGGCTTTATCCTGATAAACTTTCAGCTCTAAATCGATCCGGCCGCCGGACTCGGTGAACTTGATGGCGTTATCCAGCAGGTTTGAGACCACCTGGACCGCCCTTTCGGCATCCAGCAGTATGTTTGTCTCTTCCCTGGGCAAATGATAGGCCAGGCTCAGGTCTTTTTCGCGGGCTGTTTTTTCAAAATAGGCCGCGGCGTCCCTAATCAGGTCATTAAGATTTACCAATGAATAACGCAGGCGGATCTTATTTTTTTCGATCCGGGAGATATCCAGTAACTCATCAATGATTTTTTTGAGCCGCCCGACATTATCGTTGGCGCTGAGTAATATTTTTTTTTGTATCCGGGTAAGCTTGCCTGTGACGCCGTCTAAGAGAAGCGAAACCCCTTCTTTGACGATCGCCAGCGGAGTCCTTAATTCATGCGAGACTATCGAAAGAAATTCAGACTTCATTTTGTCTATTTCTTCCAGGGAAAACAGTTTTTCCTTTATGCGGTCCCTCTCCCCCCTTAGCTGTTCCAGTTGTTTACGATGAGTAACATCCCTGGTGATGCCTACCAGGCCGATGACCCTGCCCCGGGCGTCGTAGCGGGAGACCTTGGTCGTAGAAACATAATTATCTATGCCGTCGGCGCGCGTAGACCTTTCTATCTTATCGATGATCGACTCGCCCTTAGCCATTACATTCTCGTCATCTTTCAACATCACCTCGGCGCGCCTTTTGGGAAAAATATCAAAATCGGTCTTACCGCAGACTTTTTCCGGCTCAAGGCCGAGGCCGCGCGCGTGGGCTTTATTTACCATGACCAGACGGCCCTTGCGGTCCTTAAAATAAATGACATCCGGGACATTATCCATCAGGTCCTTAAAAAGCCGGTAATTAAGCAGGAGTTCCTGGTAGGTGATTTTTTCTTTGGCTTTAGTTTTAGGTTTCATGCTTATATTCCCACTTTTTCTTTATTAAAACGCTTCGCCGGCAGCGCGTAAGGGACGTTCCATATTTCTTTGGCGTATTCCATGATTGCCCGGTCACTGGAAAACTTACCGGACCTGGCCGTATTGATGATGGACTTTTCCGTCCACAGAGAACTATTGGTGTAAAGCGCCGATACCTTGTCTTGTGTGGCGCAATAATCTTCAAAGTCAGCGCAGACAAAATAGCGGTCGCCGCTGGTTATGCTTTTGAGGATGGGCTCAAAAAGCCCGGCATCCACCGGAGAAAAGAAGTTACCGCGGATAAGACGGATGATCTCCGTCAGTACGGCTGATTTATCAATATACTGTTGGGGGTCGTAGCCGCAAGCCGATAATGCCTGGATCTCATCAGAGGTCTTGCCAAAAAGGAAAATATTCTCCGAGCCTAGCTCCTCGGCGATCTCGATGTTGGCGCCGTCTTGCGTGCCGATGGTCAGAGCGCCGTTTACCATGAACTTCATACAGCCGGTGCCCGAAGCCTCGGTGCCAGCGGTAGATATCTGCTCGGATAAATCCGAAGCCGGAAAGATTCTTTCCGCCAAAGACACCTGGTAGTTCTCCAGAAAAACAAGTTTAAGTTTATTACCCAGGCTCTTATCGACGTTGACCACTTCGGCGACGTTATTGATGAATTTGATGATCAGTTTGGCCATAAAATAACCGGGCGCTGCCTTTCCGCCGACAATAAAGGTCCGCGGGACACTTGCCGCGCGCCGGTCATTTTTTATCCTCAGGTATTCCCGGATAATAAAAAGCGCGAATAGCAGCTGGCGTTTATATTCATGAATGCGTTTTACCTGCGCGTCCACCATTGCTTCGGGATTTATACTGATACCGGCGTTTTTATATATATAATCGGCGAGGGCGCGTTTGTTAAAATCTTTTACTTCCCGCCATTTAGCGCAAAAAGAGACGTCGCGGCTAAGGGGCAGGAGTTTTTTCAGTTCATAGAGGTCAATGGTCCATTTGTCGCCTATCGCTTTAGTGATCAGCTCCGAAAGCCCGGAGTTTGCCTTATACAGCCAGCGCCTCTGGGTGATGCCATTGGTCTTATTATTAAAACGTTCGGGGAAAAGTTCATAAAAATCCTTGAACAGCTGCGTCTTCAAAAGCTGGGTATGCAGGGCGGAGACGCCGTTTACCGAGAACGAACCGATGATGGCAATATGGGCCATACGGATCATCTTAGGGTTAGATTCCTCAATAATAGACATCCTCCTGAGGCGCTCGCTGTCACCCGGGAAACGGATGGCCACTTCGCGCAGGAAACGCATATTCAACTCATAGATGATCTGCATATGCCTCGGCAGTATCTTTTCAAACAAAGGCACACGCCACTTTTCCAGCGCCTCGGGCATAACCGTGTGGTTAGTGTAGGCAAAGGTCCTGGTGGTGATATCCCAGGCCGTATTCCAATCAAGGTTCTCTTCGTCTAAGAGCACGCGCAGCAATTCAATGATCGCAAGGCTGGGGTGGGTGTCGTTAAGTTGGATCACCGCCTTATCCGGGAGTGTAGAAAAATCGGAATTATCGGTCTTAAAACGCCGGATAATATCGGCGATAGAGGCGGCGGTAAAAAAATATTCCTGCGCCAGGCGCAGTTCCTTGCCCTGGCTGCTGTTATCATTAGGGTAAAGCACCTTAGAGTAGATCTCGGAGTTGGCCTTGTTGTAAACCGCCTTTTCATAATCGCCGTCGTTGAAATATTTCAGGTCAAATTCTTCCGTTGCCCGCGCCGACCATAACTGCAGGCTGTTAACCACGGCGGTCTTAAAACCTACAACGGGTATGTCATAGGGCACTGCCAGGACGTCCTCGGTATCCACCCACTTGACGCGCAGCCTGCCTTCGGCGTCGTTGAACATATAGGTGTGGCCGTAAAAATGCACTTTGACCGCTAATTCGCTGCGGCTGAATTCCCAGGGGTTGCCTTTCTTGAGCCAGGAATCCGGATATTCCACCTGGTAGCCGTTGGCTATCCTCTGGTTGAATATTCCGTATTCATACCGGATGCCGTAGCCGTGCGCGGGGATGCCAAGCGTGGCCATGGAATCCAGGAAACAGGCAGCCAGGCGGCCAAGGCCGCCGTTACCAAGCCCGGCGTCAACTTCGCACTCGCGTAATTCGTCAAGGTCAAAACCCACGGACTCCATAGCGCCCTTGACTTCCTCCATTACATCCAGATTCAGGATGTTAGTGCCAAGTAAGCGGCCGATGAGGAATTCCATGGAAAGGTAATAAACTCTTTTTACGTTCTTGTCGTGATATTCTTGTTGGGTGGCGATCCAGCGCTCGATGAGCCTGTCTCTGATGGATATGGCCAGGGCCATATATTCATCGTTAAGTGTTGCGGTGTATTTATCTTTAGCGAGAGTGTATTCGCGGTTGGCCAGGAATGATCTTTCGATCCCTTCCCGGGTCATGTCTTTGTGGATGCTAGGCCACAGGTTATTAGCCTTCTTTACCATAGCCTGAATCTTATCACAAAACCCCTCACGGCTCAAGAGGAAAATATCATAGGGGGACGTTCCCCCAGGTACCACCCTTTCATATTCTAAATGCTTTATCTACAATATGTTCGTAGGGCCGTTCTTCCAAGACGCGGCCGGCGTATATCTTGCGGCGTTTTTCGTCTGTATCAGCAAGTGCAAGATAAAGTGGATCGACAGTTTTAATTATATCATCAGGGATGCCTTTTGCGTAGAGTGGAAAACTCGACCAGGGATAACTAAAAAGATCATCGGTCAAGCCGGCCCTTAAAGGGTTCCTTTCTATGTAACGGGCACATTCAAGAAGATAGCTGTCTTTGTCGATAAGGTGGCTCTTGTACCTGTTCTGATATATGAACCCTACAGAATGGTATTTTTTCCGGAACTGACTGGCGTATACCTGCAAGACTCCTTGCATAAATTTGGGCAGGTCATCGGCCTTAACGGCCCAAACCAGCAGATGGATATGGTTAGGCATCAGGCAGTAATGGAGGATGTTGATCTGGAATTCATCCAAATATTCCTTCATTAGGTCTTTAAAACACCTGTAGTCCTGTTGATCTTGGAACAACCGCCTTTTATCGATTCCTCTTGTTACCACGTGATAATAGCCATTATCAATTAAAACTCTGGGTCTTCTGGGCATAAAAATTCCCTCCTTTCTACTATAACAGACGCGCGAGGAGGGAAAATCTAACAGGTTTTTTTATCTATATTATTTGCAATCAGTTACAACGGCAAAGGGTGGTACTTCGGGGAACGTCCCCCTAGGGCTGGAGAAGCGCATTATTTTTTTTGTGCGCGGATGGATGAAGCCTATGGAGAGGGCGTGCAGGCACATGCGGCTAGCCGGCGGGCCGCCGTATTTGGCATCGCCCATTATGGGGTGGCCGATAAAAGCCAGATGCACCCTTAACTGATGGGTCCTGCCGGTAAAAGGTTTCAATTCAACCAGGCTGCAGTCAGCGCGGCGTTTTAAGGTGCGGTAAAAAGTCTTGGCGTATTTTGTCTTATCGCCAAAACCCACGGACATATTTTTTCTTTTCCGCGGATGCCTGCCGATGGGCATTTCAATCACCGACTGGTCAAACTCCATTTTGCCCTTTACTACCGCCAGATAAGTGCGCTCGATGCTGTGCTTAGCAAACTGCGCCGCAAGCTCAAGGTGGCTGAAATTATTCTTGGCAACCACCAATAACCCGGAGGTTTCTTTATCCAGGCGGTGCACAATCCCCGGCCTCTGGGGGTTAATATCGGAGAGTGTGCCAAAACGATGCAGCAACGCGTTTACCAGGGTGTGCTCGTAATTACCCGGGGCAGGATGCACCACCAGGCCTGCCGGCTTGTTGATCACTGCCAGGTCATCGTCCTCGTAAACCACATCCAGCAAAATGTCTTCGGCAACAGGAGCGCCGCTTTTTTTATCAACGATCACCGCCCGGAACCTGTCGCCGGATTTTACTTTATAGTGCGGCTTGGGGCACAAACCGTCAAGCAAGGGCACTTTTTTTTCCAGGATCATTTTTTGAATGGCGGTGCGGGAAAGGCCGGGTGCCTCGCGCAGAAAGTATTCGTATAAAAAAAGGTCCAGGCGCCGTCCACCCGCCTCAACAGGCACTATTATGTCGAATTCACGCATGTTATTCGTCGTCCGTCGTTCGTCTTTCGTCGTTCGTATCTGTAGGGGCGGGTTTCAAACCCGCCCCTACACGAAGCATTATAAGTTTTGTTAAAGCGACAATGAACAAGACAGCGCTAAAAAGCTGGAACAGCGTCAGGCCCCATAATACCGGAGAGCTGTCGCCGCGGAAGAACTCAATGAAGAATCTTTTTACGGAGTAGAGCAGGATATAGAGAAAAAACACTGTCCCTGCTTTTTGCGCGGGCCTCTCCTGGATGAACCTTAAAAAAACAAAGATCAAGAGAAGCATTAAAGTGGAGTAGATCTGGGTGGGAATAAGCGCAACGTGTCCGGCATCAACATAGATACCGAATCTGGAAGGCCGGCCATAACAGCAGCCGTTTAAGAAACAGCCGATCCTGCCTATGGCTTGTGCCAGCACAACAAAAGGAGCCAGGAGATCCAGGGTCCTGTAAACGGAAAACTTTTTTATTTTCAGGTAGCAGATGGCGGCCAGAATTGCCAGGAACATCCCCCCGAACCAGGATAACCCGCCGTGCTGGAGCATGAGTATTTCCAGCGGATATGACATAAAAAATTGCAGGTTATTTAATACGTAAAAGGCGCGCGCGCCGATCAGCCCAAAGATGACCGCGACAAAACATACACCGGAAATTATATCCGCGGCAATGCCATGTTTGGCGGCCTGGCGCAGCGCAAGCCTTTGAGCGATGATAAAGGCCAGGGCAAGCATCAGGCCGTAGGAATAAACAGTGAACGGGCCGATTTGGCAAATTATGGGATGCATTATTTATCCTTATGTTTTAAGACCGCCCAAGCCAGCAATACAGCGCCAATCGTAATACTGGTGTCTGCCAGATTAAATACCGGCCAGACGCGAAAATCCAGAAAATCAATCACATAGCCCAGGCGCCAACGGTCAATAAGGTTACCTACCGCTCCCGCTAATACCAGCGCCAGGGCGGTGTTAAAAAAAGAAAACCTGCTCCATCCGGCGCGCTTCAAGTTGGAACAGATGAGGATCACCGCCAATACCGAGAAGGCGATGAATAACGGAACCTGTCCTTTGAGCAAACCGAAAGCAGCGCCCCGGTTATGCACCAGGCTCAAAGAAAATACCCCGGGTATAACCGGTATGCACTGTCCCAAGGCTAAATTTTTTGAGATGATGAATTTAGTGAGTTGATCTATTGCTATGATGGCCGTTACGAGGATAAAGATCATTGCAAAGAGGCCGCTTACAGCCTACTTCTTTTCCTTTTTCTCCTGGCACTTGACGCACATGCGGGCGTAAGGCACGGCCTTGAGCCTGTTTTTGGCAATGAGGGTTTTACAGCTTTCGCAGATGCCGTAGGTGCCGTCTTCTATTTTTTTGAGCGCGTCAGATATCTCATAAAGCGATTGCCGGTCGTTAGAGGCAAGGCTCACGGAGAATTCCCTATCGTAGGTGTCGGTGGCCACGTCTGCCATGTGGTAGGTATAACCGGAGATATCTCCTGAGGCGTCTTTCTGTGATTTCTTCAGGGTATCCTCGGATATGTGCTTTATTTCATCCACCATCTTTTCTTTGACATTAAGGACTATCTTCTTGAACTCGGCCAATTCTTTCTTGTTAAATTTCTTTTTCAATTTATTATCCTCCGATAGCGCTGGAACACCTCTCGCAGATCCGGGGATGTTCTTTATCGCTTCCCACCGAATGCGAATAATTCCAGCAGCGCTGGCACTTCTGCCCTTGCGCCTTAGATGCAATAACTACTACCCCTGCTGCGGGCGCCTCATTAAGCACCTCCACCTGCGAAACTTTGAATATCTCGCAGAGATCAGCCTTAAGACTTGTTAAAAATCTATACCGTTCTTGGTCATTTGTCAACAGTTTTATTGCCGCGTCAAACGAACTGCCGATCTCGCCAAGCCCACGCATCTCTTCCAGGGCCTTAGCCGCATCCGGGATCAATTTAATTACGCTTGATTCAAACTGTTCCATAAAGGATACTTCATCTTTACTGTAGGGACAGGTTTCAAACCTGTCC
>Ga0105164_10000327_pt1 | contig 35598 bp, 30 predicted proteins | sample VDWuncwatermetaG_FD_89674 | JGI IMG/M metagenome (GOLD analysis project Ga0105164, IMG submission 89674) | Wastewater microbial communities from Netherlands to study Microbial Dark Matter (Phase II) - VDW unchlorinated drinking water | ecosystem: Environmental > Aquatic > Freshwater > Drinking...
ATATTCTTTTGATAAAAATAAAATTTTCGCTGTTGAAAAAACGTTAGAAAATTCAATAACTGCTTTTTCATATAAAATATGCGTAGAGAAAAGTTATGCAAAATCTCACTATAAGGCTTAGGTATAAATGAAAATTGTACTAATAAACCCAAATTGTTCAACGGCGAAAGGTATTAATAAGGCTACTATCGAGCCGCCTCTCGGGATAGGTTATTTGGCGACCTACCTTAAGCGGGAAGGGTTTGAGAGCGAAGTGATTGACGCGAATATATTGCAGTTAAGCGAGGTGGAGGTTTATAAAAGGATAGATAAGGATGTCAAAATAGTCGGGATATCTTTTAACATAATTTCTGCTATTGCCGCCTTTAAGTTAGTAAAGTATTTAAAACCTGAATTTCCCGGAGTGATTTTTATGGCAGGGGGCCCATATCCTTCTTCCATGCCGGATAATTGTCTTGATGGAAATTATTTCGACGCAGTTTGTATGGGCGAAGGAGAGGAGGTCCTCTTAAAAATAGCGCGCAATATAGAAAATAATAAAATGAATCCATTTGAGGATGTAAATGGCGTGAGTTATAGGCATGAAGATAATATTATAAAGAACCCGCCTCAAAAATTGATAGGAGACCTGGACTCCCTGCCGATTGTTGATTTGGGATTATTTCCAAGCCTGTTGCTTTATAAATCCCGCGCCCGGGCCAAGCCCGTTGGTGTTATTTTAACAAGCAGGGGATGCCCTTATCAGTGCGTTTATTGCAATAAGAATATCTTTTTTGCGACTTATCGCCTCAGGTCTGTGAATAATGTTATTACAGAAATTGAACAGCAGATTGACAGATTCGGGATTAAACAAATTGATTTTTTGGATGACAATCTTACTTTAAATGTGAACTACGCAAATAATTTATTTGATGAGATAATCGACAAGAAGTTCAATTTACACATAAACCTGCAGAATGGGGTGAGGGCCGATTTATTAAACGAAAACCTCATAAGAAAAATGAAAAGGGCGGGCGTTTTCAAGGTCTCGATAGGCGTCGAAACAGGGGACAGCGGCATGCAGAAACGAATCAAAAAATATTTAGACCTGGATAAGGTGATAGAAGCGACGAAATTGTTTAAAAAATACGGGATTAGGGTTTACGGAAACTTTATGTTCGGGCTTCCGTACGATACTGAGAGCTCGATGCAAAAGACACTCGATTTTGCCATAAAGATGAATCCGGATATAGCCAATTTCATGATTACGATACCACTGCCGGGGACGGAGCTATACGAGCTCGTTAAATCCAAAGGTACGTTTTTTGAAGATCCCGAAAATGGAGTGGCACGGGGTTTTTATGGCGGAAAAATATATTATACGCTTGATGGCATGGATACAGAGTTAGTATCTTTATTTTATAAAAAGAGCTACAAGAAATTTTATTATAATCCCAGAAAGATTTTTGAAATTTTAAAAAACGCAAACTCAATTCATGAGCTTAAGTGGATTTATGACGCGGGGATAGAGGTTTTCAAAAGTATATTGTGAGTTTTTATACATAAAGGAACGGGGATAATGCGATGGCGAATGAAAGATATAAGATTAAGAAGGTAAGCATAGTCATACCGGCTCGGGATGAGGATAGAAATTTGGGATTAGTTTTGGATGAATTAAAAGCCACTCTTAGCGGGATTAAGGTTGATTTTGAGATAATCGTTGTAAATGACCATTCCAAAGACCGCACGGAACAAATAGCCAAAGAGAAGAAAGTTGTAGTAATAAACAACTATGGCCGGCCAGGGAAGGGTAACGCATTGCGTTTAGGTTTTAAAAACGCCGGAGGGGATGTGATTGTGATGATGGACGCGGATTATTCGCATAGGCCGGAAGACCTGCCTTTATTTTTAGATGGCGTTGAAAAAGGGGCGGGTTTGGTCATAGGCTCAAGGATCTGGGGCGGCAGCGAAGAATATACGCGGGTCCGTGCCTTTGGGAATATTTTTTTCACTGCGATTTTCGGGTTTATATTTCATAGGTATTTGTCTGATCTTCTAAACGGATACAAGGCGTTTCGCCGGGAGATTTTTGATAATTATAAATACAACTCCTCAACCTTTGAGATAGAGATTGAGCTCGCGGTAAATACGCTTCGTTCGGGGCATACGATAATGGAGGTGCCTAGCCATGAAAGAAAAAGGGCGGGCGGGAATGTCAAATCCAGCGTTGCTGTGCACGGCACAAAATTTTTACTAAAAATGATTTCCGAGGGCATTAAATTTTACTCTGAACGAAAATAAAATTTTTTAATAAAAAACATATGATTCTTAGAAAAAAACTACTAAGCGGCACGGCATTAACATTAATCCTGGCGGCAGCGGTTTTTACGCGTTTTTACGGGCTTAGGGACAGAGGTATTTTTGTATGGGACGAAGGTTTTCACCTTAATGGCGCCAGGACATACTGCGCCGCGGCTTCTTATTTTTGTAATAAAATAATACGCCACCCCGCGGAATTTTCATTTGGCGATTATATGGTTAACTACGGAGGAGGATATCCTTACTCCGCAAAACCGCTGTTTTATCCGATGGTAGCCATGTCTTTTTTAATATTGGGAATTCATGATTACTCCCTGCTTTTTCTTTCTGCCATACTGGGCGTACTAAGCGTACTCTTGATTTATTATGTGGGAAACGCGGTTTATAATAAGGCAGTCGGCATCACCTCCGCATTATTACTTGCGATATCACCCTATCATATAAATTATTCCCGTTCCGGGCTAAGCATTTCAGCTTCCATTTGTTTTATATTGGCGGCTTTTTATTTTTATATAAAATCAATCAAGCAAAGGGAGGGCGATGTTTTATACGCGAAATCAAAAATTTATATTTCATTAACAGGAATATTTACCGCCAGCGCCTTTGGTTGCCACTATAATCTCATTTGGTTTATCCCTTTCTTATTATTTACGGATATATTTAACTATTTTATCGCGAAAGGGATAACACTAAGGCAGCAGATAATAAGAGTAGCGATTTACAGCGCATCTTTTTTGTTAGTTTTCATCAGTTATATTTTACCTTTTCAGATAGCGGGCTATGTCACAAAAGGCCTAGTCGGCAAACGCTCGGCTGTCCCATATCACATATTGAACTATTTTGAGCAGATTAAATGGAATGTGACTCAGATAGGCGGTTTCAATTTTTCTACGCAAAATTCCTTATTTTATATCAGATTGCTAAAAATTGTAGAAAATCCCCTGGTGTTGATACTTGCTATAACAGGAGTTTTTTCCATGTGCAGCCAGTTGAGAAAAAAAATTGATCTCCCCGGCCTGATGGTGCTTTTTTTATGCGTAGTTCCAATAGCGTTCTGGAGTTTTTATACCTATAAAGGCGGAAGGACGATAGCCGTCATTATACCATTTTTAACGTTATCGGCAGCTTATTCGATCAACCGGCTTGGCGGTATAATGTTGACAAAAAGTTTGCGTTTAAGACGGGTTATCTCGTTGCTTTTATTTTGCCTGGTAATTACATGGGGAATTTATAAATCGATTCCGGCAATCGGGGCCGCTTCCAATTATCGCAAGACTATAGATTTCATGAGAAAGCGCGGCGATGTCAAACATATTAGTAATATACCGCCAATATCCATTTTCTATGCCGGAAATGAAAATACGAATTTCCTTCCGATCTTAAGTTCGCATGAGATAACGGCATTATATAAAAACAAAAATTATACATTTTTTCTGAATGTTGGAGGGATAAGCGGGGATAAATCCAGGCTGCAACTTTTGTATGAACGCATAAAAGAAAAGGATATAAAGCCCGTGTTTAAAGTAGGGTCAAGCCCATATCTGGTGTTATTTGAATCCGCCATTATTGAAGATGAGAAAACCCGCCGTAAAAATGCGACGATAGAGGTGTATTATCTTAAAGACATATTAGGCTAAAGGGCAAAAACATGGGAATAACCGCTGATGTAAGAATAAAAAAACACTCGAATATAATGTTTATATTATTTATTACCTTTGTCATTTTATTCTCGTTCCTGATACCACTTCCGGTCATTGCCTCTTGCGCAATCGCGGCGCTCGGTTTTGCGATAGGGTTATTGATAATAAGTTTTGTGGAGTCGGAAGAAGACAGAAAATTTTTATTAAGGGTGTTTATTTATAGTTATCTCGCAAGAATTTTAGTTACGCTTATCCTGTATGTCCTTACGCTTGGCTGGAGGAGCCATGACGGTTTTTTTATTGATGATGGATGGTGTTATAGCGAGAATGGCTGGATGATGGCGAAGTATTTAGCAAAGAGGCTTAACGTAAACATTTTCCTTATAAAAAGAATGACGGTATCAGGGACATTCAGCATATATGACCAGATTAATGCCAGGGTGTATCTTTTGGTAGGCAAAAGCCCGCTTAGCATGCTTTTTATGAACTCTGCTATTGGGGCGATAACGGTAATCTTTATGTACCTTATTTCTATATTAGTTTTCAAAAAAGAGGTTGCGAGAATGGCTGCCATGGTATGCGCATTTTGGCCTTCGTTGTTTTTATGGTCAACACAAAATTTAAAAGAGCCCGCGACTGTTTTTCTTTCAGTTTTATGTTTTTGGGGTTTTATATCTTTCCTAAAGAAGGCTAATTTGATGTATTTAGTGGTTGTTCTTATCGGGACATATCTGTTAATAAATTTAATGCCGCCTATTGCGGTAATTCTTATTATGTCTATCGCTTTACATGCAGCTGTTTCAGTATATAAATTAGTGAAGCGAACCCCGATATTAATTTTAGTGATATGTGTTGCGAGCATCCCTATCCTTATTAAATTAACAGATGTGGTGAGCGGGGTTCTTAATCAATATGGAAGTTTCAAATTTACAATTTCTGATATGTTGACGTCGCTGAACTTTCATAGAAACCCCCGCGCCTCCGCAAATTTGGCTATTCTTCCGGGTTATGATTTTAAAGGTGTCGGCTCTCTGGCGATTTATTTGCCAATTGGTTTATTGGCCGTGCTATTTGGCCCTTTTCCATGGCAGCTTTTTAGCCCTTCTCAAATCTTTGCCGCCCCCGAGATGTTAATATGGTATTTTATGGTGCCGTATTTAATTAAGGGGCTTCGCGTATCATTTAAAAATAATCTGCGATATCTTTTTTCAATGTTTCTCTTTATAGCCGGTGTAATTTTAATGTTGTCGCTTGTAGAAGGAAATATAGGCACGATTTTTAGGCATAGGGCGGTTGCGCTTAATTTTCTATTGCTATTTGTCGTGGTCGGAATAAATGCAGGCAAGAAAAAGCTTAGTTATGAATAAAAATTGTCGGGTCCTTTATGTATCATACAACGGCGCCTTGGAAGAAATAGTGCCTTCGCAAGTCATACCTTATTTGCGGGAGCTCGCCAAGGGAGGGTACGATTTTACATTATTGACATTTGAAAAAAAGCAAAGGCTGAAGGAAGAAGGTAAATGCGGGGTGATGAAGGTTAAAGATGAATTTAAAGAAATCGGTATAAAATGGCATTGGCTGCGTTATCATAAGAGGATGCCCATTTTAGCCACTTCAGTAGATATTTTTCTGGGCGCCATTTATGTTTCTTATTTTGTTGTTATACGAAAAATCCGTATTGTCCATGCCAGGAGTATTGTGCCCGCAACTATGTGCTTAATAGCCAAGTTATTTGGCGCCAAGCTTGTATTTGACACAAGAGGGTTACTTGCCGAGGAATACGTAGGCGGCGGCCATTGGAAAGAAGGGGACCTTAAGTACAGACTTGTTAAATTTTTTGAAAGGTTCTGCCTTCAGGCGGCGGATGCCATAGTAGTGCTTACAAAACGGCATCGCGCATATTTGTTAAATTTGCCCTGGCGCAGAAACAGAATTACCAGGATGCCGATTGAAATTATTCCTTGTTGCGTAGATTTGGAGCGATTTAAGTATGTTCCCAAAGCTAATCAACCAGAAAACAGGGAAAACCCAAAAGGCGATTTTATTTTTGCTTATCTCGGAAAGATAGGGAAGCATTATATGCTCAAGGAGATGCTGGATTTTTTAAAAAGCGCGTTTGAAATATTACCTAATTCCAGATTTATGATAATTACTCAAACTAATCAACAGCAGATTTTAGATATCATTTCAAGGAATAGGATGGATTCAGAAAGAGTAATTATTAAAAAACCCGTTTACAATCAAATCCCTTCTTTAATCTGCAATGCTGACGCAGGGATATTTTTTATTAATCCCTATAAAAAATTCGGCTCATCGCCAATAAAACTGGGTGAATTTTTAGGCTGCGGGATACCCGTAATTATTAATAACGACATAGGCGATACCGAAGAGCTGGTAAGCTCAAATAGGGTAGGCGTGGTGTTGCGCGAGTTTAGTCACAATGATTACAATAGAATCCTTCTTGAATTTTTTGAATTATCCAAAGAGCCGGAAGCCCTCAGAAAAAGATGCAGAAAAACGGCTGAGGAGCATCTGTCGTTGGGAATGGGCGTCAGCAGGTATGACGCCATATATAAGGGTGTAGGCAGATGTATAGCGTAGAGTATATTAATTGCAAAGTTTGCGGGAACGATGTTCCGAAATTTTTAGGCATTCGGGGCAGCCGGGAACATGCCGGCGCCGTTAATTCTGATAAATCTCAAGAACATATGGTTACCAACGTCGTAAGGTGCGGAAAATGCGGGTTTGTTTATACAAACCCATTGATTATGGCCAAACTGGACATATATAACAACCCTGATGCTTATTTATCCTCAAGCAAGACGAGCCCGGAGGTATTGTTCAGTTTTACACTGAATTTAATTGAAAGGCATATAAAAAGAGGGAGGATTTTAGATGTAGGCTGCGGAAAAGGCGAGTTTCTAAATATCGCGAAGAAAAAGGGCTGGGAGGCATATGGGCTTGAGCCATCAGCAAATTTTGCGGAATTTGCGTCAAAGAGATGCGGATTGGATATTAAGTGCGATTCGCTTGAAAAGGCGCAGTATCCGGATGCTTTTTTTGACGCCGTAGTGCTTAATATGGTTTTAGAACATATTGATCACCCAAGGACGTTCCTATCCGAGATAAATAGGATATTGAAAAAGAGCGGTTTGTTGTTTATAGAGGTTCCTAATATGGACAGCTTTATGCTTAAGATAGCTGCTCTATACTTTAGGCTGAGCGGGAAGGGCTGGTCTCCGTTGCTTTCACCCCTGCATTATCCATTTCACTGTTATGGATATAACTCCTCATCCATTAAGCGCCTCCTATATGAGCAAAGTTTCCATATAGAGAAAGTGGTTATTCGGGACAGCGGTTTAAGAGGGTTCCGCTCCGATGCGGGAGGCACCCCTTTCGAAAAATTTATTTGTGATGTTGTTACAAAACTAAGCGGATTAATCGGCAAGGGCGATGTATTGATAGTAATCGCGACAAAACGGCATAAAAAATAGGGCCTTATGGCTTACGAATTTAAATATATAGACTGTAATATATGCGGAAGCAAAAATAGGCTGTATTTGGGGGAAAGAATACCCAGGGCCTATTTGATAGAGAAGCATCTTATAGCGCATATTGTAAAATGTAAAAATTGCGGATTAGTCTATCCCTATCCGATGCCGTTTGCCGATGGTGAGCAGGTGATTAAAAATTACAGCCGGCCCGAAACGTATTTTCCAACTGAAATTTCAGAGGAGCGGTTTAAATTTTATGAATCAATTTTAAATAGGATTAACGGGTTAATTCAGAACAAAGGAGCGCTTCTTGACGTTGGTTGCGGGCGAGGTGAGTTGCTCTATGCGGCAAAAAAAGACGGATGGCAGGTATGCGGAGTAGATATTTCCCCGAATTTCGCAAAATACGCGGAAGAGCGTTTTGGCGTTACTGTTAAAGTGGGTGAAGTTAAAAACCTGAATTTTAAACCCGAAAGCTTTGACGCAATAACTTTGATATCGGTATTGGACCATACGTATGACCCAAGAGGATTAATTTTAGAATTAAGCAGGATTCTCAAAAAAGGCGGCGTTATTTTTATTGAAGTGATGAATAACGAAAGCCTCCTGTATAAATTAGGTAATTTATATTATCGGTTACAGGGGAAAAATATAACAACAAGCCTTTCTCCGACTTTCCCGTCTTTTCAAATTTACGGTTTTTCGCTTAAGTCTATTTCACATCTTCTGAATATATCCGGCGTTAAGATACAAAAGATATGGCCGCGGGGCGGTATAAGCAGAACAGAAAAGGTTGCCATTAACAATTTCAGGGAGCGGGCCTTAAGAAGCGCAAGGGCAGCGTGCATAGTGTTCGCGGATCTGCTTAATCAGGGCCAGGTCTTAGAGGTTTATGCAAAAAAGGGGTGAGTTTTATGATTCCTAATTCAAGGCCTTATATAGGGGAAGAGGAACTTGCGGAAGTTAAAAAGGTATTTGCGTCGGGTTGGTTAGGGATGGGCTCTGTAGTATTTGAGTTTGAGAAAGCGCTACAGGGGTATTTGGGGGCAAAACACGTTATCGCGGTAAACACGGGCACTTCCGCCCTTCATATCGCATTGGATTCCTTGGGGATAAAGGAAGGGAATGAGGTAATAGTGCCGTCACTTACTTTTATCGGGACCATTCAGGCTATTGTTGCCTGCGGCGCTAAACCGGTATTTTGTGAAATTGACCCACGCACCCTTAATATAGATGCGGGGGACGCTAAAAAGCGGGTTACCAAAAGGACTAGGGTGATTATGCCTGTTCATTACGGCGGCCTAGCCTGCGATATGGATGAATTGGTAAATATAGCGCAAAGGCATTCTTTGCGTATTGTGGAGGATGCGGCGCATGCGTTCGGCTCTTTTTATAAAGGAAAGAAAATAGGTTCTTTCGGAGACATTGCCTGCTTTAGCTTTGATCCTATAAAAAACATAACGTGCGGTGAAGGCGGGGCAGTAGTTACCAATGATGATGAATTTGCGCAGCTTGTTATAAAGAAAAGAATTCTCGGCATAGACAAAGATACGTGGCACAGGTATAAAAACGAAAGAAGCTGGTATTATGAGGTCATATCCTCGGGCTTTAGGTACCACATGAGCAACATCAATGCCGCCATAGGGTTAGTTCAGATAAAAAAAGTGGACAAGTTTTTAGAAAGGCGGAGGCTTATCGTAAAAAGATATGACGAATTATTAAAAAATACAGAGGGCGTAGAACTACTCTACAGGGATTATGACAACACCGCTCCGTTTAATTATGTTATTAAGGTAAAGAATAATAAAAGAGATGCCCTGCTGGAATACCTTAATAAGAACGGAGTGGGGGCGGGCATTAATTACATCCCTAACCACCTTCAGCCTTATTTCAAGGATATCAGGGAAAGCCTGCCGGTTACCGAAAAGGTCTGGACAGAGATTATATCCCTGCCTTTATATTTTGGTATGACGGATGAGGATGTGAGCATAGTTGTTAGAGAAGTTTCAAAATTTCTGAAAGAGCCATCAAAGCAATGCGGAATAAAAACGAGTTGAGCGTATTATTTGTCCCTTTTGGCTTATCGCAAGTCGCAGCCAGTAGGTATAGGGTATTCCAATATCTTCCCTACCTATCTGAGAAAAAAATTAAATATAAGGTATTTTCTTCAATTTCACAATGGGCCACAAAGGAGATGATACACTCTTCTGAGTTCGGGAGAATAAGAAAATTCATTTACTACGCGCAACTGATGGCTGAAAGGCTTTTTAGGTTTTGGGTCATTTTGATTCTCGCGTTCAGGTATCGAATCGTATTTTTCCAAAGGGCGACTTTTCCTTTTAGTTTAGAAAAACTAGTAAAGCGGGTTAACAAAAATATAATCTTTGATATAGATGATTCGATATATATGCCCGATAAGGAAGAAGACGGTTTCATGGGGGATCTTAAAAGGTACATAAAGAAACAGGAAGTTATTTCAATATTAAAAGTGAGTAGATGCGTAATTGTTGAAAATGGACATATAAAAAATTTTGTACAGAAATATTGCAATAAAATTTATCTTATTACGGGCCCTATCGATACCGTGAAGAACTATCCGAGGCGAAATAGTCAGAATTCAGATGAAGTTATAATCGGCTGGATAGGTTCGCCTTCGACTACCGTGTACCTTAAAATGCTGGATGGCGCGCTAAAACAGCTAAGCAATAAATATAAGATTAAACTCTATTTAATTGGGGCAGGCAATTATGCATTAGAGGGCGTGAATGTAGAAATGGCGGCATGGAGCGAAGAAACCGAAGTGTCAAAGCTGCATGAATTCGATATTGGTGTAATGCCTATGCCTGACAATGAATGGACAAGGGGAAAGGTTGGTTGCAAGATGCTTCAGTATATGGCAAATGCAATACCAGCGGTTGTTTCTTATACGCCGACTAATGCGGAGATAATCGAAGACGGCGTAAACGGATTTTTGGCCAAATCTGATGAGGAATGGGTGCAAAAACTTTCCCGCTTAATAGAAGATAGCGAACTTCGCGAAAGGACAGGTCTCAACGGCAGGAAAACTACCGAGGAGAGATATTCGTTAGAGGTAAATGCGCCTAAATTTTTGAATATTCTTATGCTGTAAAGGGAATTAAATCACAAACATGAAAGATTTTTCTTTGAAGTGCCGAAGTAAAATTATTACATCCGCATATGCGGAGTGGATAGATCCATCCAGTAAGGTGCTGGATATTGGTTGCGGTAATGGCGTTATAGATGAGGAGTTAATTAATTTTTTTCACTGCTCTATAATAGGCACCGATGTGATGGATTATCGAAAAAGAGAACTTCCTTTTGTGCTCATGTCCGAACAAGATAAGCTGCCCTTTAATGACAAGGAATTCGATATCTGTATGTTTAATGACGCGCTTCATCATTGCAATAACCAGGAAGGATTATTGAATGAAGCGATGAGAGTGGCGGATAAGATTTTATTATTTGAAATGGAGCCTACCATAATAGCCAAGATATTAGATGTCGCCATAAATCAAATACACAACCCCCGTATGAATATACCGCTTAATATCAGGACACTGCAGGAATGGCGCGATTATTTTGAAAAACGGAACCTTGATTTTGAATATCGCAGGATAAAGACCCCATTTCTTTACCCTTTTAAAAATTATGCGATTAGGCTAAAAAAATAGATTTTTTTAAAATTATAAATTGAAATATATGGATATTTTACTGACTAGTCCAATTAATAAAACGCATTATTGTGTGCCATCGCTGGGGCTTGGCTATTTGATTTCGGCCTTAAAAAAGTCAGGTTTTCACTCTGTATCGCTGCTGGATTCCGTTAAAGAGAATATGGATTATGATAAATTCGCTGAATTTCTAAAAGAGAATAAACCCAAGATTCTCGGAATACAATGTTTCTCATTTGACGTGCCTTCGGTTAACCGCATGCTTAGGGCCGCAAAGGAAGTAAACCCCCATCTAACCACTATAGTCGGGGGGCCGCACCCAACTGCGGTGTCCGGAGCCGTATTTAATGAATTAGATAATTTAGATTTTGCTATACAGGGAGAGGGTGAAATATCCCTGTCGTCGCTTGTCAAAATCATTTTAAGCAATAGCGGCAACGCCTTAAAGGAAATACCCGGTTTAGTTTATAAGGAGGGGGATAGGGTTATCGCTAATAATATCAGCCCTATCCAGGATCTTGATTCATTGGATATGCCGGCCTGGTATTTAATGGATCCACGGAGGTATCAAGATGTAGTCCAGGGGGCTTTTTATAAAAGTTTCCCCGTCGGGCCTATTGTCACTTCCCGGGGATGCCCCTATGAATGCGCCTTTTGCGCAAATCGAATTCTGATGGGTAGAGGCGTGCGATTTCGGTCCATCGAAAAAGTAATCGATGAAATTGAGCACCTTACAAAAAACTATAACGTAAAAGAGATTCACATCTTGGATGATAATTTTACGGTTGATAAAAAGCGCGTATTGCGTTTTTGTAACTTAGTCAAAGAAAAAGAGATAAATGTAGATTTTGCGTTTCCTAATGGCGTTAGAATTGACAGCCTTGATCAAGAAGTGCTTGCGGCCCTGAAAGAAGCCGGGGTTTATTCTATTACAGTAGGAATTGAGTCCGGTTCTCAAAGGATATTGGATAAGATGAAAAAACAGCTTACCTTAGGTTTGATACGGGATAAGGTTTATCTTATAAAAAGATTCGGGTTTGTTATAAACGCATTTTTTATTATTGGATATCCCGATGAGACCCGCGAAGAGATATTAAATACGATTGAATTCGCAAAATCGCTGCCGATAGATGCAGGGCAATTTAGTTCTTTCCTGCCTTTGCCGGGAACAGAGGCAACGAAAGAACTATTAAATTCAGGAAAATTAAAATCAATAAACTATTCAGAATTATTTTACTCTAAGATCCCTTTTACGCCAGAGGGCATCACGAAAGATGAATTGAAAAAACTCCAGCGGAAAGCATTTCTATCTTTTTATTTAAGAGCCCATATTTTAATTAGGCTGGTTTTGAGGGTTAAATCTTTGCGGCATCTGGCTTCCATTCTTGTTAGGGCAGGAGATTATCTTTTCAAAAGAGGGAAATCTTAAATGAACAAGGCAGTTATAAAAAAACATTTCAATTTAATCGCCGATTCATTCGACAGATATAAACGGCGTAACCGTTATTACCATAATGGAATTAAAAAAATCTGCCGGGCCGTAATTCCTGAAGGGGAGAGGGTGCTGGAGATTGGTTGCGCTACCGGAGATTTGCTGGCCGCCCTTAAACCCGCAGCCGGGGTCGGGATAGATTTTAGCTCTAATATGATAGAACTTGCAAAGAAGAAATATCCGTATCTGAAGTTTTATACAATGGCCGCGGAGGATATGGCTCTTAATGAAAAATTTAACTATGTGGTAATGTCAAACCTGGTAGATTACATGGAAGATATATGGGTAGTTTTTGAAAAGATTAAGAGTGTTTTGGATATAGATGGCAAAGTAATAATCACTTCGGTTAACCCGGTTTGGGAGCCGGTTTTTAGAATGGGCCAGAAGATAGGCCTTAAAACGCCAGATACGGAAAGAAATTTTATTACCAATAAAGATATTGTAAATTTATTGGAATTGCATAGCTTTGAGGTTTTAAAAGAAAGACTCGGCATGTTTTTACCTAAGGGTATCCCGCTTTTGTCGCCATTGCTCAATTTTATAATACCTGAATTGCCTATGCTAAGGCAATTATGTGTGACCCAGTATATAGTCGCTAAAACAAAAAGGCCAAAGCAGTCATTCTCTTGCTCAGTAGTTATTCCGTGCCATAACGAAAAAGACAATATAAAACATTGCCTTAGAAGGCTGCCCAAGATGGGAAAATTTACAGAAGCTATAGTGGTAGATGACGGCTCTACCGATACCACAGCGGCACAGGTCAGCCCTGATTTAAATCGAGACGTTGATATAAGAGTAATTTCTTATAACACCAAGAAAGGCAAGGGGCATGCAGTAAGGGTTGGTTTTGACAATGCCAAAGGCGATGTATTGATGATTTTGGACGCGGATATGGCGGTTATGCCCGAGGAACTTCCGTATTTTTTCAAATTGTTTGAAGATGGTTTTGCGGATTTTGTGAATGGCACACGGGTTATTTACCCTATGGATCGCAAGGCTATGCCCATCCTGAATTACGCGGGAAATAAAATTTTCAGTTTAATTTTAAGCTGGATTATGGAACAGAGGGTATCGGACACCCTGTGCGGGACAAAGGCCCTTTTTAAGAAAGACTATGGAAAAATTTTAATGAGAGATCTCTCTTGGGGGGATTTTGATTTATTATTTGGCGCCTCGAAACTATGCCTTAAGATTCGTGAAATGCCGGTTCATTATAAAATTAGGATTGCCGGTAAATCAAAAATGAATGTATTTAAACATGGATGGGTTTTTCTTAGGCATGCCTTGATGGGTATTAAGGTATTAAAGCTAAGCAGGATATAATCTATCATGCAAAGAACGTCAACGAATAGAAAAACAAAGATGTTTTTGTCGGGTTTATTTATTGCGGCCGTATGTATGAAGCTTCTGGCGGCTTATTATATGGGTAACGGATTTCATCCAAAGGTCTGGGAATATGAAGAGATATCTACTAATATCATAAATGGCAAAGGTTTTTTAAACCTATGGGATCTCGAACCAATAAAGAGGTTTAATATACACTTCAGGTCATTACAGGAGCCATTTTTCCCGATATTGTGCGCGGCGGTTTACTTTTTAACTAATCACAGCATCTTCGCGATGTTGATGCTGCAAATTTTCTATACCTCTTTAATTCCAATAGTTTTATTTTATATTTCCTATCGAATCTACGATTTAAAAACAGCTATCTCAACCGGCGTATTTTCGCTTTTTTTACCGGGGATTACTTTTTACTCCGCTGTAAACTTGCATCACATGCCGCTTTATTCGCTGTTTTTCTGTTTGATGCTTTTATTCGCCCTTAAATTGGCAGATGATAACCGGTTAAGAAATCAGCTATTGCTCGGCGTTATATTTGGGGTAGGGTTTCTGATAAGATCCACCACTCTGGCTATTATGGTATTTACATTTTTATGGTTATGGTTTTTATTAAAAATTGAGATTAAAAAAAAGGCGATGCTGTTATTAAGAATACTGGCGCTCGCTGTAATTATAGTCTCGCCATGGGTTATCAGAAATTATTATGTTCATAAGAAATTTGTTCTATTTCAAACGTCAGACGCCCTTTGTTTATATATGGCCACTAACCCAAATGCCACCGGCACGTTATTTTTACCGGATAAAAGATTTCAGCTGGAAGGCATTCCAAAAGAAGTATTAGCAAAATATGATTCTATGACAGAAATCCAGTTTCGGGATTTGATGAAAGAAGAAGCCTGGAAGTATATTAAACAGGACCCGTTGCGCATAGCTGGACTTTCACTTCGAAGATGCCTCTACTTTTGGTGGTTCTCGCCTTTTTCAGGAAGGGCGCCAGGCTTTGAATATCCGGAGAGATACATAAAACTGTATAAAATGTATTATTTTGCGTTATTGGGCATATTCCTATGGCAACTAGGTTTTGTAATAAGAAATATTTTCAAAAAAAACAACCCATATGCGCGTAAAGAAGTATTAATAATGTTTTTTTTGTTAGCCGCGATGCTTCCGCACATTATTTTATATCCGGAAGGAAGGCATCGTTTTGCAATTGAACCGTTGTTGCTGATTTTCGTTTCAAGAAGAATAATCATGTGGGGGAGAATGTTGTTATGAATTCGGCTGAAAAACGATTCTTAACGGCTGTATTTATGGCTTCCTTGATATTAAAACTGTTTTATGGCTATGTCTTTGAAAATAAATTTCATCCGCTTAAGTACGATTTTGGCCCATATGAAACTATGGCGGCCAACTTTAGCCACGGCAAAGGCCTGATATATGAGACCAAAATAAATGAAACGCTTACAATAACTCGATATAACGAAGATGAATTGGCCTATCCTTTGATGTGCGGTTTTGTATATACGCTGACGCGCCACAGCGTAATAATTATGCTGCTTATACAATGCCTATATGCCTCGCTCATACCCGTTGTTATTTATTTGATTTCAAAATCACTTTTTAATGTAGATGTCGGAAGATTATCGGCCCTGCTGGCTATCTTTGTCCCCGGAATAATGGTATATGCCGCCGCGAAGATTCACTCCATGACTTTTTACTCATTAGTATTTTGCGCGGCGTTATGGGCCGCTGTCCGATTTATGCGCAGGCAGAGTGCCGGTAATGTAATATTTTTAGGAATTATGCTGGGGTTGGGTATATTGAGCAGAAATAATTTTGTTTTTTTTATACCGTTCTTGCTGCTTTATTTTTATTTAACTAAAAAGGCGGGCATTTTAAATATTTTAAAAATAGCGGTTATTATAATCATTGTTTTGACGCCGCTCGCCGTCAGAAATTATTCTATTTATCATAAGATAGTTATTTTGAAACCTGGGGTCACCTGGCCCGCAATGAACGCTAAGGCAATGGGACCTTGTATAATAACGACGGGACCTATTCATTTGAGGACGTAAATAAACAACTATTTTCTGGTTACAGCCATCTAACAGATCTTGAATACGCAACTGTTATCAATAAAGCAGTTATGTCTAATATAAAAAGAGATAAACTCAAGTATTTATCGCTGTCCCTTAAAAGATTTTATTATTTTTGGTGGTTTTCGCCAGATACAGGCAGGGAATATCCCAGATTGTATCTGTTGTTGTATAAGCCGTATTACATATTTACATTATTATTTGCCTTGATCGGCATAGTTGCCTTGACCATCAGAAGCATAAAAGACGCTTTTTTACGCGATAATCAATGGCTGCTTATACTAATTTTTATAATTTCGACTACAATCCCGCATTATCTGTATTATGGCGAAGGCAGGCATAGGTTCGCATTGGAGCCGTTATTGCTGATATTTACAAGCTATGGGATTTTTTGTTTTTATAACAATATAAGGAATCGCATAAAACCGATATGAGATACCTGCGTATATTTTTTAAAAATATACTCGCGACTTACGCAAACATAGGGATAAGGGTAACCCAAAATTTTTCATATTTAATAGTCGCCCGCATAGCGTATAAAATTTTGGCATTCCTGATTTTTATGTTTATTGCGCGGTATCTTGGGGCCGAGGCTTTCGGCAGGTTGTCTTACATTCTGTCCTTTGTCGCTTTATTTTTATTTGCGACAGATTTTGGTATAAGCGGCTTATTAGTAAGGGAGGTAGCCGGCGAAAGCCAGGAAAAACATACAAGATATATTAACAATATAGCAACATTAAAGTTTTTTCTCTCTGCGGCAGCCTATTTGATAATGCTTTTGACGACCCTGGCGTTGAAGGAAAAGCGCGAGTTTTTAATTTTAACCGCCATGTTTGGTTTAGCGATGGTCATAGATTCTTACACAACTTTTCTTAAATCTATCTTTCAGGTTTTTGAAAGGATGAAATACGATTCGATTTCAATTATATTCGAAGGGGTTTTAAAATTGTGTTTAATCGTTGTTGTTATAAAATGCGTTCCAGTTGATATCTTGTTTATATCTCAAATATTTTTATTCGTCAGCATTTTCACTTTACTCTTTACCTTAGTTTTGATAAGGACGAGATTCGCATATATCAAATTGGATTTCGATTTTAAGCTGTGGCAAAAACTGTTTATAGGAGGAATCCCTTTCACATTTTTGATGTTTTTCCAGGTAATAAATTTCAAAATCGGCACCATAATGCTTTCTAGAATGGTTAATAATATTGTCACGGGCTGGTTCGGCGTTGCGGCCCGGGTTGCGGAATCCGTGTTGATAATTCCAATTACCTTTACTGTCGCAATTTTTCCGGCCGCGTCGCGGTTATCCAAGAACTCAAGAACGGAGTTAGTTCTAATATTTAAGTCTTCGTTTAAATTATTAATTTTAACCAGCTTTCTTATCGCAATAGTGTTGTTTCTGGGAGCTGATTTTTATATTCCGTTATTCTTTGGTCCGGAATTCGCAAAAGCTGCCAGCGCGGTTAAGATTTTAGGTTTTGTGGTTATTCCCATGTTTTTAAGGTTTTTTTTAGATAGTTTTATACTGACCTTAAATAAGGTAAGGATATTATTTTTTTCTTATATCGGCTGCACGCTGCTTAATATTTTTGCAAATTTAATATTGATTCCGAAATTTAGTTTTTTAGGGGCTTGTCTCGGGATTATGCTGTCCGAAACTGTTATAGTTATAATTTATCTGTTTTGGCTTAAGAAGAATCTAAGTATTTACTAAAAACAATGAAACGAAAAAGCCTTTGTTTAATTTCGCCGCCTACAAGAAGCAATGCGCAAATAATACCGATTGCCCTTGTTTATTTGTCTGCCTGGCTTGAAAAATCCGGGATAGAAACAAATATCATTGATATAAAAAGCAATCCTTATGCGGCGCCGGGCAGAACTGAAGAAGACAGGATAACTCAAAAAATAATTCAACGCCTTCGCGCAGAGAAACCCTCTTTGGCGGGAATAACGTGCTTTACCTCGGAATATAATTCTGTTATGCGCCTTGCTAAGGGTATTAAAGATAATCTGAACACAAAGGTTATAGTTGGCGGCGTTCACCCAACCCTGCGGCCCGCTGATTTTATCTATAAAGACAGCCCTGTTGATTTTGTTGTAATAGGTGAAGGCGAAATGACAATTACTGAGTTAGTTCAACGGGGAGAGGACCCGTCTTCCCTGCGGAATGTCAAGGGCATTGCTTTTTTTGAAAACAATGACATTCACTTTACGCCCCCCAGGGAACTTATAGACGACCTCGGTAAACTACCTATGCCGGCGTATGATAAGTTAGATATGGCGTATTATCTGAAGGTTGCAAGGTATGTAATAAGATATATGTACAGTTCCGGGGTGCATATATTGACTAGCAGGGGATGCCCGTTCCTGTGCACTTTTTGCGCGGCTAAAAACTTATGGAAATCCGCGGATTCAAAGGTTAGGGTTAGGTATAAACCAATAAAGCAGATAGTAGATGAAATTCAATATCTTAAAGAATCGCATAACATCGATTCGGTCTACATTGCCGATGATACCTTTGCGATGAGCAAGGATAGGGCGATCGGATTCTGCGATGAACTGTTAGCCAGAAAAATAGATATAATCTGGGCAATGGAGACACGGGTTAATTTAATCACTGATGAGTTGTTAAAAACAGTGAAAAAGGCAGGGTGTATACAGGTTGAATTTGGCGTTGAATCAGGGTCGCAGAAGGCGCTGGATAGAATGAAGAAAGGTATACGGGTTGAGGATACTGTAAGGGCTTTTGAATTATGCAGAAAACACGGCCTTAGGACATTTGCAAATATAATGCTTAACACACCGGAAGAGACAGAAGAGGATGTCCGGCAAACCATAAGGCTGAAAAAGACTATAAGGGCCAGCCACGCCGGTGTAAATCTAACCGCCCCGATAATCGGGACAGATATATATGAGCAATATGTTAACCCAAAGCTTACTAAAGAAGAATATCATCTATTTGAAGACCCCCATCTTTATACAAAGATTTTAGACCCTAGATTTAAATTGGCAAGCCACAATATAAACCTAAGTAAACTGCATTATAAGGTGAACGTCAGTAATTACGTTAATCCATTTTTTGAATTTACGTTAAATCCTAGGTATTTAAAATCCCTTATCTCTAGTAAACGGAAATGGCAAATAGCGCCGAGCATCGTGTTTAACAGCATTAAACAGGCGAAATCTTACAGTCTTTTTATTATACGCGCTATAAAAAATAATTTTTTCAAAAAGGCTTAAAATGAAGGATGATTTCAAGCATCATTTAAAAAACTACATCGCAGAATGCGCGAAGGATTTTTTTTATGAGACCAGTAATGTATATAACAGCGATAAATTTAAAATAATGTTAACGCAGGAAAACGAAAGCAGCGATATTTGCCAAAAATTAGAAAATAAATCCGGAGATTTAAAAGGGAAAAGAGTTCTCGACATAGGCTGCGGCGCAGGCGGCAGATCAGTCGCAATCGCATTAAAAGGCGCTGCCGTAATCGGTGTGGAGCCGCTTATAGACGGAGTGAGGGCGTCCAGGGCCAGGGCGCTTAAATATACTAATATAAGGGCTGATTTTCTGATAGGGGAAGGCGAAAAAATCCCGTTTAAGGATTGCCTATTTGATTTAGTGACTTCATTTTGTGTATTGGAGCACGCAAAACGGATTGATGAAGTTATGCTTGAGGCTTACCGCACCCTTAAAAAAGGAGGTTTTTTTTATTGTGAATTGCCGAATCACCTGTTTCCGATAGAAGGACATTATGAAACGTTTTGGTTTCCGATGATGCCAAAAATATTTGCCCAAACATATTTTAGATTAAGAGGCAGAAACCCCCGCGGCATAAATAACTTAATTTATATTACGCAAAAAGGCGTTATTAAAAAAATAAAACAATGCGGATTTAAAAATATAGAAGACCTTAACATTAATTACATAAAAGAAAGGATTGATAACCCGGAGCTAATGCAGAACATCAATCAGAGAAGGATAATGAGGTTTATAAAAAAGGCGGGATTAAGCAAAATTTTCACATTTTTAATTATTAAATTTAGTATTTATCCCGCTATTCATTTATGCGCAAAAAAAGAAGACTAATCACGTTAAAGGTCGCTGCCCGGGAAGGATTTTTCGTATGTTTATGAGTAAATTCCAAACTTTAGGACGAAAAATATTTAGGGTTGTTTCGAATCAGGATAACGGGCTTACAGTCCTTTGTTATCATCGTGTAATGAATTACCTCAAGCCCGGCCAATTTCCTAATTTAGTGGTTAATTGCTCACCGGAATCTTTTGAAAATGAAATTTGTTTTTTAATGAAACACTATAATATTATTTCTATTGAAAAGGCGGTGGAGGGTTTGCAGTCCGGGAACACCCTGCCCCCCGGCAGCTTAGGGATTACTTTTGATGATGGATATAAAGATAATTATACGAATGTTTTCCCTATACTAAAAAAATACGAGCTGGCTGCGACCATTTTTTTGACTACGGATTTTATAGATAATGACAAAAATTTGATATGGACTGACCGCGTTACATACCTTATTGACAACACAAAAAGGAGGTTTGTTGATATCCCGGGCCTGGGATATCATTCTTTGACAAATAAGCGTCAAAAAGAGGGCGCTAAAATAAACATTATTGAAGGCCTTAAGGAAATGAATAGCGGCGAAAAAGATAAAATTATTGAGTCGCTGCATAAAGAGTTAGCGGTTGAAATCAAGAATGATATCGCTAAAGGGGTCTATTTATCCAGCGGCGAAATATTTGAGATGAATAAAAGTAATATAAGTTTTGGCAGCCATGGCTGCTCCCATTCAATTTTGACGAAAATTAATTTGGACGAAGCGCGTCTTGAAATTATTAACTCAAAGAAAAAAATAGAGCAAATAACCTGCAAAAAGGTTAAGTTTTTTGCTTATCCGAACGGCACGCCTTTTGATTTTAATAGTGAAATAATTGAAATTTTAAAGACTGCGGGGTACGAAGCCGCTTTTACCACTATTTACGGGGTGAACAGGAAAGGCGCCAACCTGGATATGTTTTCCTTAAAAAGGATTTTAACCGGGAAATCCTTACAGGGCTTAATGAAAAATTTATTTATGCTAAAAATAAAAGGCTAGCCCACTTAGAAAATGAGTAAAATTAAAATTCTTCAAATTATAGGTTCGTCAAAAATCGGCGGCGGAGAAAAAGCGCTTTGCTCGTTACTTAAATATTTGGATAAGACCAAATTCTCTGTTTTTGTCGCCTGTCCCGCAGGCGGCCGCATGTTTGAAGATTTCCGCAGATATGCGGCTGAGGTCAGGACATTCGATTTTAGGAATTGGCTGAATCCAGTTACAATAATCTCGTTAAAGAGGTATATGCAGGAGAGGCAAATCGATATCGTGCATACGCATATATATAACGCTGATTTTATGGGCCTGATTGCCGCCGCGCTTGCCGGGGTGCGTATTAAAATTGCGACTATTCATGGACACAATTTTTTTGATATAAACCAGTTTAGTTTAAGAGGGGTTAAAAATTTCTGCTGCTCGTTTCTTTATCGTATAGTTTATATATTCTCTGACAGGATTATAACAGTCTGCCAGGCATTAAAACAGGATCTTGTTACCAGGCCTGGGATTAAGGTGGCGGAGGGAAAGATAAGTGTTATTCACAACGGTGTTGACTTAGAAGAATTGACGAGAAAAGATGTGGAAACTGACCGAAGATTAGAGGGCATCCTAACTGCCAATGGACAAAGATTTATAGGGGTTGTAGCCAATTTAGACAGGGCCAAAGGCCACAGGGTATTATTAAAAGCTATACCCGATGTGATAAAAAATTTTAAAAATGTTAAATTTTTATTTGTTGGCGAAGGGGAAGAGAAAGCGCAACTGATGAAACTCGCCAAAAAGAATGAAATTGAAAAGGCAATTATTTTTGTAGGCGCGGTACAAGACATAGTTAAAGTGATTTCTTCCTGCGAATTAATCGTCTTGCCATCGTTATCAGAAGGCCTTCCGCTGGTAATTATGGAAGCGTTTTATTTAGAAAAACCCGTCATTGCCTCAAGGGTAGGCGGCGTAGCAGAATTAATTAAGGAAAACGAAACGGGTATATTGGTTTCGCCTTATGATCATGACGAGTTATCGAAAGCCATTCTAACGGTATTAAAGAATAAGAGATTAGCGCTGGAGTTTGGGCGCAAAGGAAAAGAAATAGTTTATGACAAATTTCAAGCGCGCGAAATGGTAAATCAGACAGATAGGTTTTATCAAACACTTTTATCGGTTTATGGCTGACAGACAAAAGCATACAATAACGGCTTATTTTAATGATATCAGCGGGGAATACGTTGATGCATGCGATGTGAGAAACCAGGTTTCCGTGAGGTCATATATATTCTCTTCTCGGAAAAGACGCGTTCTTGATATGTTTAATTTAAAGAATGGCCGCGTATTGGATATAGGGTGCGGCCCGGCGGTTTTTACCGAAGAGTTGTTAAAAAATGGTTGTGAGGTATGGGGCATTGATATTTCCGAAAATATGATAAAGCAGGCAAATAAAAGGATGCAAGAAAAGGGGTTTAAAGAAAAATTTCATTTTAGCACAGGCGATATTGAAAAACTTGATTTCCCGGACGGGAATTTTGATTTTGTGTTATGCGTAGGTGTTTTGGAATACTTAAAGGATGACCCGGCAGCATTAAAGGAGATCCGGCGGGTGCTTAAAGATAGGGGTGAGGCCATTATTACGGTTCCTAATATGGCAAGCCCGTTTGTGTTATTTGACAAGGCAGTATTAGTTATCACAAGGCTTTTTTTAAGAATGCTCCATGATACCTTAAAATTAAAGATTAAAATATCGCCTAAAAGGTTGTCGCTTAGGGATGACATTATCCATAAGTATTATCTGCCATGGAGGCTGGATGTGGAGTTGGAAAAGAATGGATTCGAGATAAATATGAGGAGATTTCATAGTTTTGGAATATCAGGTTTAAACTATGTTTCCCCCCAATTGGCATTGTACCTAATGAAAAAATTGGAATTTTTAACAAATTATCCGTTAAGGCAGTTAGGCATAGATTATATCATAAGGGCGTCAAAAAGATAAAGGCAATGGGTATATACTGGGTAAGATATATGGCCAGGTTACTGATAAGGGATTTCGTAAGTCTTATACACTTCATAATCTTACGAATAAAAAAGATTTTCGCGAAGTATAAAAACAGGGGGATACGGGTGCTTTTGTATCATTCTATAAAGGAAATTCCGAAAAATAAAGACCCCTTGAGAATAACTGTGCCACCCATGCTTTTTGAAAAACAAATAAGATACCTGCTTTCCTCCGGATACAAAATTCTGCCGATGGATGCTGTTCCGGATTACTTATCCGGCAGGGTAGAAATAACCGGGAAAGAGATAGTTTTAACATTTGATGACGGATTTGATGACAATTTTGAAGCGGCCATAGGCGTTTTAAGTAAAAATCGAATCCCGGCCACTTATTTTCTTTCATGCGATCATATAGGCGCCGAGGAGATATTTCCTTGGTGCACCCCGCAATATTCATATAGCAAACCTATAACCATGGAAAAAGTTTTGGGCTTAATTTCAATGAATATGTCTATAGGTTCGCACACGCGCACTCATCCAAATTTAGGGGATATCAGCCATGACAGAGACAGATTATATGAAGAAATAGCAATGTCAAAAAAAATTCTTGAGGATAAACTTAAGGTACCCATAAAATATTTTGCTTATCCGTTTGGCTCTAATAGTTCGTACAATAAAACAACAGAGCGGATTGTTAAGGAAAGCGGTTATAAAGCGGCCTTTACCAATATTTTTGGCTCGAATAAAAATGGCGATAACATTTTTGAACTTAAGAGAACGCGTATTACATGGGATGACAATTTATTTAGATTTAAGATGAAACTTGAAGGGGCATATGATTGGACCGACCACTTCAGATGATTATATCGCTAAATAAGGGAACATAACCAGTATGAGAATAATGTTAGTTCAGCCCCCCTTTACTGTATTTAAAAGGGAAAATAAAAAATGCCATCCGCCTCTGGGGTTGGCCTATCTTTGCGGCGCATTGGAAGGGCTTCATGAAGTTATGGTTTTAGATTCTCTCGCCGAAGGTTTTTATAATTTGGAAGCCATTGGCAAAGAATATGTAAAATACGGCCTGTCATTTAATGATATAAAGAGACGTATATCTGATTTTTCGCCGGATATAGTTGGTATATCGTGCCTCTTCTCCGCGCAGGTAGATAATGTTTATCAGATAGCGAAGATAGCCAAAGAGGTTGATGAAAAGATTATAACTATAATAGGGGGGGCGCATCCTTCTGCTGAGCCCGAAGGATGCCTTAGGGATAAAAATGTGGATTTCGTTGTTATTGGCGAAGGAGAAGGCCCCTTGAAAACATTATTGGGACGCCTAGAGGCCGGGAAAGACTTTAGAGAGGTCAATGCCATAGGATTTAGGAGCGGCGGGCGCATGATATTAAATCGAAAGAAAACGCCGGATGATGTGAATATTGACGGCATACCCTTTCCCCGCTGGGATATATTCCCATTAGAAAATTATTTTGCAGTTAATAATCCCCATGGCGCCCCGGCCAGAAGAGTGCCATTTTTGCCTATGATAACCTCAAGGGGCTGCCCGTTTGACTGCGTATTTTGTTCTGTACATAACATCTGGGGCCGTGGTTACAAAGGCAGGTCGCCTAAAAATGTATTATCGGAGATACGCCATTTGATATATAAATTCGGTATCAAAGAAATCTTATTCGAAGACGATAATTTAACTTTGGACAAGGAACGCGCTGTTGAAATACTTCAGGGTATTATAGATAACAATTTTGATATAGCCTGGAGCGTCCCCAACGGCATTGCCGTGCAGACCCTAGATGAGGACATGTTGAGATTAATGAAAAAAAGCGGATGTTACAGGATTAGCGTGGGCATTGAATCGGGTGATGAGGAAATGCTAAGGGGTGTTATTAAGAAACCTATAGGGCTCGATAATATTAAACCTCTTATGAGTAAGGCAAGAAAGATAGGCCTGGATACAGTTTCATTTTTTGTGGTGGGGCTGCCGGGGGAAAATGAACAAAAACTTAAAAAGACATTTCGTTTTGCCGAAAGCATCGGGGCAGATAATACAAATTTTTTCTTTGCCACTCCCTTACCCGGCACCCGGCTCTTAGATTTATGCAAGGAGAAGAAACTTATTGAGCCTGATTTTGATTACAAAAGGCTGAAATCCGATTATCCCAGTTTTTCAAACGGGGAATTGTCTATGCCAAAACTGTACTCAAGCGTATACTACGAAAGACTTAAATTAAATTTCCTGTATTCTTTGAAAAGGCCGCTAAAGGCCCTAAGTAAAGTTTTGAATAAATTGAAATGTGAAAATTTAAACTTAAAAAATGCCATAGATAAAACATCGGAAAGATACAGCTTTTTATGGTCAAGATATCGGGATGGCGCGCCGCCTAATACCTACCATTTTGACTCAGTGCAAAACGCTATTTCGGAGAAAATAGTCAGAGGGTCGGTAGGCCTGGATTTAGGCTGTGGTTGCGGATGGGATATATTTATTATGTCTAAAAAAAATCCTTCGGTGCGTATTATAGGCCTTGATATAAGCGAAGGTGTTTATGTAGCCTCTAAAGTTAACAATGAATCGAAAAATGTTAATATCGCACAAGCCTCAGCGGCAAATATCCCTTTAAAAGATGAGGTATGCGATTTTGTTTACTCGTTTGGTGTTTTACATCATATGGAAGATTATGAAAGGGGCCTTTTAGAAATTAGGCGGGTTTTGAAAAAGGGGAGCCCTTCTTTCTTGTATCTATACGAAGATCATTCCGAAAACCCCTTTAAATACGCGGCTCTTAAAACAATTACGGCGGCGCGCAAGATTACGATAAGAATCCCCCCAAGAGTATTATATTTCCTATCAGTATTAGCATCTCCGATTGTTGTATTGATATTCTCTTGCCCCGCAAAAATTTTAAAGCGCTTTGCGGCTACATATAGATTCTATGAAAAGATACCGTTTAATTTCGGCACACATCTTTTTTCTGTATCGGGAGATATTTATGACCGGTTTAGCGCGCCAATAGAACACAGATTTAACAGGCAAGAAATTCACCGCATGCTGGTCAAATATAGTTTTGAAAACATACATATTTCGAGATTAAAAGATTCAGCGGGTTGGGTGATATGGGGATACAAAAATGCGCATATTATTCATCTATCCTAATGTAAATTTAAACATATCCATAAATCATGGAATTGCTGCCCTGTCCGCTTTTTTAAAAAAGTTTGGGCATCAGACCGATTTAATTCAAATTAATACAAAGCAGGAACTGAAAGATTTATCAATGATAGAATTGTTTAAACCTGATATTATTGCTATGTATGTAGGCACAACCCAGTGGCAAACGGCAAAGGCCGTCGCTAAGCAGGTTAAACAAAAATACTGTATTCCCATCTTTATTGGGGGGCCGCATCCTACAACGAATCCCGAATGCCTATTTGAAATAGAAGAGATAGACGGCTTATGTATCGGAGAAGGCGAGCACGCATTATTAGAATTAGTGGAACGATTTTCTAAGGGCGGAGAGATAACCAATATACGCAACTTATGGGTAAGGCAGGGGAGGGTAATAAGCAAAAATGCAGTGCGTCCATTGATGGAAAGGTTGGATGAATTACCATTTCCCGATTGGAGCATATTCAGTAAGGAGGCAATTTACAACTACCCCTGTTTTTCATTTTCAAGGGGCTGCCCTTTCCTTTGCCCTTATTGTATTAATTATGCTTTGAAAAATATATATAATGATGGTACAAAATTTGTAAGGTTCAGAAGTGTTCATAGCGCGATAGAAGAAATAAAGGGAAAGAAAGATAGGTACAGTTTAAAAATATTAAACTTTGATGACGATGTCCTTACAAAAGATAAAATATGGATTAAAGAATTTTGTTCGGTTTATAAAAAAGAGATAGGGATCCCTTTTAATTGTAATGTGAGGGTTGAAACTGTTGATGACGATATGTGCGCTTTATTAAAAAACGCCGGGGCGCATATGGTTGGGATGGGGATTGAATCCGGAGATTTTAATATCAGAAAAAAAATCCTAAACCGTATTATTACTGATGATCAAATAATCAGGGCATTTAAGACTGTTAAGTCCGCCGGTTTAAAGACCTACGCGTTTAATATGATCGGTATCCCGGGCGAAACCTCCGAATCGTTTGAAAAAACCATTGCGCTAAATAAGGCGGTGCTGCCTGATGATTTGCAACTGTCAATCTTCTTCCCGTTTCCCGGCACTATATTAGGCGAAGAATGTATTAAAAATAAATATATAAAATATGAATCCCCGTTCGGAATTTTTAATTACTCGGTCCTGGAATTCCCGCAAATTTTTAAACGGAAAGATTTGCATAGATATTATGATAATTTTGAATATCGGGTATATAAAAAGTCTAATTTCGCCAAGGCTATAAAATCCAGAATCTCAAAGTTCATTCATCGCCACCGGCCATTGGATTTAATTTTTAGGCCAATCTTGAGGACTAAAAATGGTTAAGCTTAATATCTGCGCGGATAATCTTTATTTAAGAGATGAATATATTTCCAAAAATCCCTCTCTTCACGAGGAAGATTCGCCATGGAAAGTCGATAAGATCTCCCCCCTTGTAGATAAGTTTATTAGCCATATCAATAAGCGCGAGATAAATCTGTTAGACGCAGGGGGAGGCGCCGGCTTAATCCTTAAAGGAATATCCGAATATATCGAACGAAACTATAACATACGGCCTAATAAATACGCATTGGATCTGAGCCCTGGGATGCTTGAGATTCAAAAAAAGAGAAATCCGGATTTGAAAAAATTGTTGAATGAAAATATCAAAATGACATCATTAAACAACAAAGAAATAGACTTAACTTTAATGATAGATTTATTAGAGCATATACCTAACCCGGCAGAGGCATTAAAAGAGGTAAAGAGGATTTCCGAATTTGTTATACTTAAAGTGCCCCTGGAAGATAACCTGACTATAAAAATATTGAATTTTTTAAACCGGGGCAAATTGAAACGAGACTTTATTGAAATTATGGGGCATATTAATTTTTATAATTTTAACAAACTCAAAGCGCAAGTAGAAAGATATACAGGCCATGTATTAGACTTCTATTTTACCAATCTATCCGATTATTTTTTGAATTCTGAGCATTATAAAAATAAGATGAAGACGCGTAACAAACTATTAAATTTTATTGCGGCGCATACTTTTAAACTATCACCCAAGCTGAGTTCTTTTATATTTAACGATTTTGTAATAATGCTGGTTAGGTGTTATTAGGGAAGCGTAGATAATAATGGTTAAAAATCAAAACATTGTTTGTATTTCAAGCATTGATTGGGATTTTGTTTGGCAGGGTCACCAGGAGATCATGTCAGCGTTTGCTAAGCATGGCAATAGGGTGCTCTTTATTGAGAATACGGGCGTAAGGACACCTACCCTTAAGGACTTTCCGCGGCTGAAAAAAAGGTTTATTAACTGGTTTAAAAGTGTCAAGGGTTTTAGGCAGGAGGCGGAAAATCTTTTTGTATTTTCGCCGATTATTCTGCCTTTTCCTTATTCAAAAATTGCCCAATGGATTAACAGACGTATGTTACTGAATCCGATTAGGAAATGGATGGATATAATGGATTTTCATAATCCTATAGTGTGGACATTTTTGCCGACCAGGACATCGTTGAATATAATAAATAGTATCGATAGAAAATTATTAATTTATTACTGTATAGCAAATTTTTATGAATTAGCCGATCACCCAAAAATGGTTAAGACGACAGAGGATGAGTTAATAAGGAAAAGCGATCTAATATTCGCGCAGGGAGATGTTTTGGCTGAAAAGTGCAGACAGCTAAATGCGAAAGTATATGTATTCCCCTTTGGAATAAAATCGGAAGTTTTTGAAAACTTTGGGAAAAGCAGCGCCGCCCCCGTAGATATTAAGGGCATAAAAAGGCCAATTATCGGATATATCGGGGGCATACACAGGCATATTGATTTCGGATTAATAAGATTTATGGCAACAGCACATCCGGATTGGTCGGTAGTTTTGATCGGCCCTATCCAGACAAATGTTTCTACGATTAGCAATTTGAAAAATTTATTTTTATTAGGCAAAAAAGACATATTTATACTCCCGAATTATATAAATGAATTTGATATAGGTATTATCCCGTATAAGATAAGCGAGTATACCGCAACCGTATATCCCACTAAATTAAACGAATATCATGTTATGGGAAAGCCCGTAGTATCCACAGATTTGCCGGAGATCGCCAATTTTAACGCCCGAAATGATAATTTGGTTTTAGTAGGCAAGTCACAAGAGGAGTTTGTTAAACGTATTTCGGAGGCGCTTGAAAACAGGACCAATGAGCTTTCAAACCGCCGGATTACCTCTGCCAAAAAGAATAGTTGGGCTTCCAGGATTGAGGAGATGAGCGATCTTTGTGAGGATGCGCTTGCGCTAAAGACTAAAGAACTGGTTGACTGGAAAGAGAAGCTGCTCATGTTTTACCGAAGGGCCAGGAGGAAAGTGATCAAACTCGGCCTTGCTTGTTTTTTATTGTATCTGTTGCTGTTAAAGACATCTTTTGTCTGGTTTTTGATCAGCCCTCTAAAAATCTCCGAAGAGCCGCAGAAAGCAAATGCGATTGTTGTGTTTGGCGGCGGGGTAGGTGAAACAGGCAGCCCCGGTAAAAGTACTATCGAAAGGGCAAGGTACGCGGCCGTACTTTATAACGAGGGCTACGCTGACAAAGTTATATTTTCATCAGGGTATACGTATATATATAACGATGCCGTGAATATGAAGCTTATCGCTTTATCTATGGGGGTACCCGATAAAGATATCATTTTGGAGCAAAAGGCAAATAGCGTGTATGAAAATGTCATATTTTCTAAAGAAATTTTAGATAAGTATAAATGGAAGTCGATATTATTAGTGTCTTCTCCTTATAATATGCGCCGCGCTTTTTTGGTATTCAATAAATGCGGTGCCGACATAAAGGTCATTTATACACCCGTAAAGAAATGTCAGTTTTATGATAGGCCTGAAGGAATGCAATGGGAACAGATAAGGGCGATTATGCACGAGTATCTAGGAATAGTTTATTATAGATTTAAAGGATATATCTAAAATGTGCGGTATATGCGGAAAGATAAGCTTAGGCGCAAGTAGTGATGTAAGCGAGAATTTAATCCGGCGCATGTGCGGTGTCCTAAAACATCGCGGGCCCGATGATGAAGGGGTATATATTTACCCCTCACCCTATCCCTCTCCCCGGAGGGGAGAGGGAATTAAAGTGGGGTTGGGGCACAGGAGGCTGAGTATAATCGATCTTTCACGGGCCGGCCATCAACCCATGACAAACGAAGACGAGACGATCCGGATAGTGTTAAATGGAGAAATATATAATTTTCTCGATCTTAAAGCGGACCTAGAGAAAAAAGGGCATAAGTTTAGGTCGCATACGGACACAGAGGTAATCTTGCATTTATATGAAGAGCGCGGGGTAGATTGTATCAAGGCCCTGCGGGGAATGTTTGCATTTGCCATCTGGGATGAAAAAAAAGAAATACTATTTTTGGCAAGAGACAGGATAGGTAAAAAGCCGCTGTTTTATTCATACAAAAACGATACTTTGATGTTTGCTTCCGAATTGAGGGCTTTACTGCAGAATACCGAAATAAGCCGGGATATAGGCTTAGCCAGTATAGATGACTTTTTAAATTATCAATATATACCGGCGCCTTTTACCGTATTTAAGGCAGTTATGAAACTGCCGCCGGCACATTTTTTGAAATGGGAAAAGGGAGAAATAAAGATAGAAAGATACTGGGAAATAAAATATACAGATAAGCTGAAATTAAAAGAAGAGGAATATTGCGAAGCGATACTGGATTTATTAAAGGAATGCACAAAAATTCGGTTAATAAGCGACGTGCCTTTGGGGGCATTCTTAAGCGGCGGCGTAGATTCAAGCGCTATAGTGGCTATGATGGCGCAGCTAATGGATAGGCCTGTAAAAACTTTTTCAATTGGATTTGAGCGCGAGAGTTTCAATGAGACGCCTTACAGCAGGGTTATTGCTGAAAGGTTCGGGACAGAGCATAGGGAATTTATTATAAAGCCGAATGCCTTAGAAGTGCTTCCTGAATTAATATCACACTTTGGAGAGCCTTACGGGGATTCATCGGCCATTCCAACCTATTATCTTGCAAAAATGACCAGACAGGATGTAACAGTAGCGCTTAACGGTGATGCCGGCGATGAGTCATTTGGAGGATACGAGCGATATATTGCCAATAAACTGATACAGCGATATCAAAAACCAGTTTCCGTGTTTACGAAACTGTTTGGAAAGGTTATTAACAATATTCCGGAAACAACGAATAAAAAAGACACAGTAAATAGGTTAAAAAGATTTTTAAATTCCGCGGGGTCAGATGAAAATGCCGGATATGCCGGGCTTATGGCTATTTTTAATGAAAGAGAAAGGAAGGGGCTTTATTCGGACCATATTAGGCATGAAATCGAAACTAATAGGCATAAAAATATTATTTCAGATAATTTGAAAAATTCAGATACAGCTGATTTAATTGATTCAATGCTTTTTACGGATTTAATGACTTATATGCCGGGGGATCTGTTGCCTAAAGTAGATATAACGTCTATGGCTAATTCGCTGGAAGCCCGCTCTCCGTTTTTGGACCACAAGTTTTTAGAGTTTACTGCCCGAATTCCATCGGGTTTAAAAATCAAAGGCTTTACGACAAAATATATTTTAAGAAAAGCGCTTAAAAAAATATTACCAGTCAATATTTTAAAAAGAGAAAAAATGGGATTCGGGGTTCCTGTCGGAGAGTGGCTTAAAAATGATTTGAAAGCTTATGCATATGAGGTTTTGCTAGATTCGAAATCGGCCAAGAGAGGTTATTTTAAAACAGAGAAAGTAAGAGAACTTCTAGATAATCACATGGCCGAAAAAATTAATAACGGCGGTAAGATTTGGGTTTTGCTAAATCTTGAGCTGTGGCACAGGATGTTTATAGATAATTGCATCGGTTAAGAGGACAAAGGTATGGATTATGAGCGTGGGGGGATCCAAAAAAACCATTACGACTCAAGCGAGGTTGTCAGCAGGATGTGCCCCTTATGCGACACCGGTAATTATTTTAAAATTTACCGGGAAAGGGGCGAGATAGGAATAGTCAAATGTAATAAATGCGGCCTTATATATACGAATCCAATGGTTAAAGAACCGGAAAAGAATTATTGGGGCGATGGTAAGAAATATTACGAAGAGTCCAGATTGATATTTGAAGGTATTGCCAGGAGCCACAGGGATGCTAATTATCTGGAAGACCTGAGAATCATAGAAAGGATAAAGCCTGAGGGCAATTTTCTCGATATTGGCACAAATATAGGCCTTTTCCTAAGGCATACACGCGGCAAGAAATGGAATGTTTTTGGGGTAGAGCCGTCGCCCGCGCTTTCCGATATGGCGCGCAGATATTTTGGGCTGAATGTAAAGACGGCATATTTAGGAAATGCGGGTTTTGAAGATAATTTCTTCGATGTTGTTACCATGACAGATGTATTTGAGCATATTGCGGAGCCCCGTAAAATTTTGGCTGATACAAAAAAGGCGCTTAAAAAGGACGGGATATTATTTATTAAAGTACCCAACGGGAAGTATAATCTATTAAAATTTTGGATCGCAAAGAGGTTTAAAAAACTTCAAGATTATGACATTTTTGATTCATACGAACATCTTACCCACTATACGCATAAAACGTTAACGAAAATGTTAGAGGATTGCGGGTTTAGGGTTAGAAAGGTGTTCATCGGGAAGCCGATACAGCTGCCTGTTTGGCATAGGTACGTGGGGCATTTCTATGAGTATCCCAGCCCATGGGCGCTGGATATAAAAAATCATACGCTAAGGCTGATATTTTATTGGGTCGCTAAAATAGAATTTATATTTAGGTTTGGCAATATAGGCTATTTCGCGCCGAATGTTATCGTAATAGCGCAAAAGACATATGAAGATTAAGGTTTTGAGAATAATCGCAAGGTTGAATGTAGGCGGGCCGGCCATACACGCCATTCTTTTAAATCAGGGGCTAAATGATGCCGGGTTCAGTTCGCATTTAATAGCGGGTAAACCTGAAGAGGGCGAAGGGGATATGGCCTATCTTGCCAAAGAGAAGGGGGTGGCGATTACCGCTATCCCGGAACTAGGGCGCCATATCAGGCCGTGGAATGACCTTGTGGCCCTGTTTAAAATATTTAGAATAATCAGAGAAGAGAAGCCGGATATCGTACACACGCATACCGCGAAAGCGGGTTTTTTGGGGAGGCTGGCGGCGATTATGGCGGGTGTGCCTGTTAAGGTCCATAGTTTCCACGGCCATGTATTTCACAGTTATTTTGGTCCGGTGAAAACAAGAGGCTTTATTTTTATAGAGAAATTATTAGGCCGCTTTACGGACAGGATAATAGTGGTGAGCGATGCTATAAAAAAGGATATATGCAATCGTTTTAATATAGCGGATGAGTCAAGGGTTTCTGTTATCGGCCTGGGGCTTGATTTGGGCAAGTTTAAAGATATAGGCGCGCTAAGAGGTAAATTTAGAAAGGAATTAAATATAGGCGCAGAAACCGCGTTGATTGGCATTGTAGGCAGGCTCGTGCCCGTAAAAAATCATAGGCTATTTTTTGACTCTATAGGGCTTTTAGAGAAGGGCGCCGCAAGCACCAATTCGCATTTCCTTATAATCGGCGACGGCGAACTTAGGAGATGCCTTGAGGAATATGCGGCTGCGTTAGGCATAGTAAACAGGGTTTCTTTTATAGGGTGGCGCCAGGATATGCCTAATGTATACGCCGATTTAGATATAGTGGTATTGACTTCCCTGAACGAGGGAACGCCGCTTTCACTCATTGAGGCCATGGCGGCTAAAAGGCCGGTAGTGGCCACTGCGGTAGGCGGGGTGCCTGATTTGATAGAGGATGAAAAGACGGGATTGCTGATTGAATCAAATAGCGTTGTTCAGCTGAAAGACGCTATTTTAAAATTGTTATCAAGCGGGGAATTACGAAATAAGTTAGGCGAGAGGGCAAGTGAATATGTGCGCGATAGATATTCAAAGGAGCGGTTGGTAAGTGATGTAGAAAATTTATATCAGGGATTGATCAGGGCAAAAAAAGGGGTTAAAAGGAATAAATAGAGGGGGGATAAAGGAAATGAATATATTGATAACAGGCGGGGCGGGATTTATAGGTTCTCACTTGGCGGAAGAGCTGTTAAGGAATGAGAAAAATGAGGTGTATGTGATAGACAATCTCTCTACGGGGAGCCTAAAAAATATCGAGCATTTGACTACTAACCCCAGATTTCATTGCGTTATAGATACAATACTTAATGAAAAAATCGTGGAAAACTTAATCGCTAGGTGCGAACACGTTTATCATCTGGCCGCGGCTGTCGGCGTAAAACTAATAATGGAAAAACCCTTGGAAACTATTGAGACAAATGTGAAGGGGTCGGAGGTTATCTTAAGGTTCGGGAATAAGTACAAAAGGAAGGTCCTTATCACATCCACTTCTGAAATATACGGAAACCACGTCCTGCATACCTTAAGAGAGGATGATAACAGGGTCTTAGGGCCGATAAAAAAATGGAGATGGGCATACGCCTCCTCAAAAACTATAGATGAATTTTTAGCCCTCGCTTATTATATTGAAAAGAAAATGCCCGTTGTTATAGTCAGATTATTTAATACCGTGGGCCCGAGGCAGACCGGCGCCTATGGCATGGTTATACCCAACTTTGTCCAGAACGCGCTTTTGGGAAAACCCATAACAGTTTATGGGACCGGTAAACAGACGCGCAGCTTTGCGTATGTGAAAGATGTTGTGCGCGCCATGATTGGATTAATGGACCAGCCGAAAGCCATAGGGGATGTGTTTAATATAGGAAGCGAAAGCGAGATCAGTATAAATGAGTTGGCGAAGAAGGTCAAAAAAATGGCAAACAGCTGCTCCGATATAATCCATATACCATATGAAGAGGCCTATGGCCAGGGGTTTGAAGATATGCAAAGGCGCACACCAAATATTTCAAAGGTAAAAAAGATGATAGGATACAACCCAAAAGTTTCACTTGATGAAATAATAGGGGAAGTAATAGAATTTTTTAAAAGATGAGGTAATTTTTTATGAACCTATTTAATGTTATAACGTATTACGCGGCACCATTTTTTATAGCGTTATCTCTCTCGTTGATTTTTACTCCTATGGTCCGAAAGCTCGCGATAAAATATAAATTTGTATCATTCCCGAAGCAGGATAGATGGCGCGAGCGCGTTGTGGCCTCTCTGGGCGGAATTGCCATCTTTGCGGCATCTTTACTACCTTATTTAATATTTGGCGCGCATGACA